>Ga0209755_10000742_pt1 | contig 57290 bp, 57 predicted proteins | sample TergutCo191P1_FD_187301 | JGI IMG/M metagenome (GOLD analysis project Ga0209755, IMG submission 187301) | Cornitermes sp. P1 segment gut microbial communities from Petit-Saut dam, French Guiana - Co191P1 (SPAdes) (version 2) | ecosystem: Host-associated > Arthropoda: Insects > Digestive system...
GGGGGGGGGGGGGGTATGACAAGCAGCTAAAAACAGGCTTTGGACATTGCACAAAGAGGCCTAAAAAGCCCAAAAAACGGGAAATCGTATTGGCTAATAGTACAAAAAAACTAATAATTTTACTCCGTTAAAGCTAATATACAGCATTTTTTCAGATTTTGTAGTATTCTATTGATTTTTTCCAGGGCTGTCAAGCCTATTTTAAGGGTTTTTTGGGCTTTTTAAGGTAGAAATGGTAGCTGTTATGGTAGCTGTTATGGTAGCAGCTTTGGAAACAGCCTTGGTAACAGCCTTGGTAACAGCTTTGATAGCAGCTTCGGTAGCAGCTATGGAAGCAGCTACATTAGCAGCTTTGGAAGCAGCTTCGGTAGCAGCTTCGGTAGCAGCTTTGGTAACAGCTTTGGTAGCAGCTTTGGTAACAGCTTTGGTAGCAGCTTTGGTAGCAGCTTCGGTAGCAGCTTTGGTAGCAGCTTTGGTAGCAGCTTTGGTAACAGCTTCGGTAACAGCTTTGGAAGCAGCTATGGTAGCAGCTACCATAGCTGTTACCATAGCTGCCATTTTGCATCTCTTATTGCTGATAGGCAAATCTTGACGAAGTCAGCTCATCTACCGCATTCATTTCATGGTTCAGCATTTCCTTGCGGTATTCTTTTTGCTGTTTATCTTTTAATTTTTCAATCGCTTTCATGTCTCTTTGCGCCTCGATATACAACGCGCGTTTTTCTTCAACAACAATCTCTGCCTGCGCCGCTTTTTCCGTAAGCTTTTCAGCCTCCATTTCAAGGCGCAGAATGTACATGTCCCATGACGCGATATCTGCACTGTCATTGAACCGCTGCAGCGCCGCATTATGATGCTTTACCGCAGTTTCTTTAATATCGTTTTCGATTTTATTTAACACGCTTATAGCCTGCCCAAGAGCGATTTTACATTCATCTTCCCTGAACTTTCTTAATTGAAGAATTTTTTCAAGGTTAAACTTAAATCTTTTCATAATTCATTTATACCGCTCATTCCCGGCATGGAAGAAAAAAGAGCCGCTACGCTGTTAAGCGCCATTGCGGAATTTTCCGCAGCAGAACTCTTTGCGCCGTCCTGCGGATTTTTTTCCTTTTGCGCGGATCGGCTGTTTGAAGAATTTATTTTTGCGTTTTTATCAGCTTTTTCATCTAACGGAATATCGACTCCCGTGATTTCCGCCATTTTGGAAAGCGTTTCATCCAAAGATGAAGGTTCGTCAACTTCCTGAATTAAAAATTCTTCTATCGGCAAATGTTTTGTAATGGCTTCGTCTATTTCCGGATTGGAACCGTGATGATACGCGCCTACATTGATTAGATCTTCCGCCTTCGCGTAAGCTGCCATGTTTCTGCGAATAATTCCGGCTGCTTTTTTACTCGCATCGCCGGAAACGCTCGGCGCAAGACGCGAAATACTTTGCAGTACGTCAATTGCCGGGTAGTGATAGCTGTGCGCAAGTTCACGGGACAAAACAATGTGTCCGTCTAAAATTCCGCGTACAGTATCGGCGACAGGTTCGTCCATATCATCGCCGTCTACAAGGATTGTATAAAAACCTGTTATGCTTCCTTTATCTGAAGTGCCTGATCTTTCAAGAAGTTTCGGCATCGAGTCAAACATGCTGGGAGGATAACCTCTTTGCGCGGGCGGTTCGCCCGAAGCAAGCCCGATTTCCCTCATTGCGCGGGCAAATCGCGTAACAGAATCAAAGAGCAGCATTACGTCATTTCCCTGATCGCGAAAATATTCAGCAACAGCAGTTGCTACATACGCGCCGCGAAGACGCGCAAGCGGCGGAGAGTTTGACGGGGTAACGATTAATACGCTTCGCGAAAGTCCTTCGGGTCCAAGATCATTTTCTATAAAGTCGTTTACTTCCCGCCCGCGCTCTCCTATAAGCGCTACAACATTTACATCCGCGCTTGTGTTACGCGCAATCATTCCAAGAAGGGTTGATTTTCCCACTCCCGAACCTGCAAAAATACCAAGACGCTGTCCCTTGCCTACGGCAAGAAGTCCGTCTATCGCGCGCACTCCTGTTGTTATGCGCTCTGTTACGCGTCTTCTTGTAAGAGGATCGGGAGGATTCGCAAGAGCAGGATACAAACACGCGGAAGATATATCTCCCTTATCGTCGATTGGATTTCCAAGCGCGTCAATTACTCTCCCCAATAATTTACTTGATACCGGAACTTCAAGACGCGTTCCCAATCCTATTACCCTGTCCCCCACTTCGATACCGTCTGTTTCTTCATACGCCATTAGCTGAACAATTTCATTTTTTAAACCGACAACTTCTGCCCTGATTACGCCTCTTCCCTTTGGAGCTATTATTCTGCAAATTTCGCCGATGATTGCCTGCGGGCCGCGGCTTTCCATTAAAAGCCCCTGGACTTTTATTATCCTGCCGACGTATTTAATTGGATCTGTTCTGTCTGTGCATTTTAAATATTTTTCAAAAAGACTAGTCTCTGTTATTGTTTCCTGCATGCAGCCCTCCCTCTTCATGCAAAAGACACAAATGGTTTATCCGCCTGCGTCTTTTGAATCTGTTCTTCTTTTCATACTTATATTCTCAATTTTTTCCGCCATTTTTCTGTCTGATTCCCTTTTACCTTTTGTCGCCATGGTAGCAAGAGCGGCAAGCGCAGCAGAAGCCGTAAGCGCGGCTTCCGCTCCATGAGATAAAGTATTATCGAACTCTTCCTCTTCACTTACAGAGTTTGAAGAAGAAGCATTTTGATTTTGTAACAGTGTAGATGCGGCTGCCAGTTCGGAATTAAGACTTGCAGTTTTTACAATCGGAGGAGGCGTATTTTCTTTTACCCTCGAACCTATCGGAGATATTTCGAGTATTTTATTTTCAAGTTCAGCAAGCTGACTTGCGATACGCGCGTCAATTTCACCAAAGTCGGTTTCGATAATACAGCCGCCTGGATCAACAGAACTGTCCTCTGCAATATTAATCAAACCCTTGCCTTCCATAATGTTAATAAAATCCTGTTTATGTTCTGTCGCAAGTTTAAGATCCGCAAGATTAACCCTGATAATTACGCTTCCTTTCGCTTTTACTTTTCTAAGAGCCTCTGTAACATTGTAAATAATTATATCACGCTGATTTTCAGAAATTACTTTTATTACCTTGCGCGATATTAATAAAACAAGATCAACTATTTCTTTTTCTGTTTCGCTTAAGATTTCGCCTCTCTTGTCCTGAGCGCGTTCAAGCACAGTCTGCGTTCTTTCTATAAGCCTGTCAACTTCCGCCTTGCCTTCCGCAAACCCTGAGTCCTTGCCTTCATTTTTCCCTTGAGTCCTTGCGTCGTTTCGTTCCGCGTCCAGAGTTTGCCTTATTTCATTTTCAAGCTGACGTATTTTACCTTGAGCTTCCGCTACAATTCTTTCGGCTTCTTCAACTGCCTGCTGTTTTATTACCTGTCCTTCATCAGTCTGCCTTTTTACTTCTGCAAAGGCTGCTTTCTGCGCATTGGTAACAATATTTTCCGCTTCCGCTCTTGCAGATGCGAACATTCTTTCTTTTTCATCTTCCCACTGAGATTTAAACATCTCAGCTTCACGGCGAAGATCATCCGCAGTAGGGCCTGTAAACTCTTCAAAATCTTCAAGCGCTTCTTCGGGTTCTTCAATGGTTGCAAACTGAGCCATTTCGGGAAATGATGTAGGATTGCCAATAGCAACCTTTTCTGTAAGCGTTACCAATTCACTCGGTCTAAAAACAGCCTTTAACATAGTACCTCTTTAGATTAAACTACCAACTCGTCTTCACCGGCTCTTGCAACAACAATTTCGCCTGTGTCTTCAAGGTGCCTTATGATCGAAACGATCTTTTGCTGAGCTTCTTCAACGTCCTTTAAGCGTACAGGACCCATGTACTCCATGTCTTCTTTAAGCATGCTCGCGGCGCGCTTTGACATGTTTTTAAAGATCTTGTCCTGAACTTCGGAGTCAACAGACTTAAGCGCTTTTGCAAGTTCCTGCGAATCGACTTCGCGCATAACTTTCTGAATGGCGCGGTCGTCGAGCATAACAATGTCTTCGAATACGAACATTCTCTTTTTGATCTCTTCTGCAAGTTCCGGGTCTTCATCTTCCAAAGCTTCGATGATTTGCTTTTCTGACGCGCGGTCAACAAGGTTAAGAATTTCAACGATACTTTCAACACCGCCTGCCGCCGTGTAGTCTTCACTTGATAATGAAGAAAGTTTTTTCTCTAATACGCGTTCAACTTCGCGGAGAACTTCAGGCGAAGTTCTGTCCATTGTCGCGATACGGCGCGCAACGTCGCTTTGCACTTCGTTTGGAAGATTCTGCAGAATAATCGACGCCTTGTTAGGCTCAAGGTACGCAAGAATAAGAGCGATTGTCTGCGGATGTTCCTGCTGAATAAAGTTTAAAAGATGCGCAGGATCTGTGCGCCTGATAAAGTCGAATGGGCGAACCTGCAAGCTCGACGTTAAACGATTGATAATGTCGATTGCTTTCTGGCTTCCCAAAGATTTTTCCAAAAGCTCTCTTGCGTAATCGATACCGCCTGTCGAGATAAACTGATTTGCCATCATCAGTTCCTGGAACTCCTGCAGGATAGCGTCCTTCTGCTCCGCGTCAATTGTTTCTAAACGCGCAATTTCGAAGGTGAGAGTTTCAATTTCGTCTTCACGCAGATACTTGAATATTTCCGAAGAAATCTCCGATCCGATTGTTACTAAAAAGATGGCGGCTTTCTGGCGCCCGGTATATTCCTTTACGCCTTTCTTTTTGGCTCCGCCTACAGCGGCGCCGGGTGTTAATGACTTTGCCATATTAACCTCTATTTATTTCGGCCATAGGCCGGATATTTGAATCAAAAACGAAACAACGTTTCATTACTATTCCTCCAACAGCCAGGTTCTGATAAGCTGGGCGGCATCTTCCGGATGCTCCTTTGCCAAATTGATGGCGCTTTCCATCAATTCCATTCTTGAACGTTCTTCCATTGAGATGGATACGTCCATTCCTTCTTCTTCCGCCGCGGCCATTGCACTTTCGCGCATCATCTGTTCGCGTCTTGCTCTTTCTTCTTCCGCAAGCCGTTTTCTTCTTTCCATCTCGCGGGAGATCATCCTAAACAGCATAAAGCCAAATAATAGCAATGTCAAACCTATAATAAAAACTAATATCGTAGTCTGCATTTGTTTTCTTCTGAAATATTCAGCGTCTTCAGCCCTGAATTCAAAAGTCCTGTCAACAGGAATGTTGCGAACTGTAACAGAGTCGCCTCTTGCCGAGTTATAACCAATAGCGTCGCGGATTAAATCTTCCGCGTGACGTAAAACTTCGGGAGGAACCGGAGTGTATTCTCTTTCTATAGAGCCGTTGGGAAGCACAACAGGATTTCCCCTGTGGTCGAATTTCTTTTCCCAAACGCCGTCAATGTTAACAGAAACAGTTACCCTATCCATTTGCGGGCTTCTCTCTTCCTGTATTTCATTTCTGTTAATTACTTCATTGTGCGTATGTGTTGTTTGTTCCATTCTTCCGAAAAGATTGCTCATGTCCCTAAAAGCAGGAGGAGTGTGTCCTTCAACGCCTCCGGGTCCTTCGGGATTAAAACCTGTTCCTTCCCATTTTGTTTCTGATGTTGTCGCAGAAAGTAAAACGGATTCGCGTATAATAGAATCGTCATACGGAAGACCCGGTGTCCGCGGTTTCATTACAAACGGAAAATGTTCAAGCGTAGTTATGCTTTTCTGGGACATATCCATTTCTATTTTTATATTGAGATCCCTTACTCTGTCATCTGTAAAAACAAGCTGAAGCGCCGTTAATATTCTGCCCCGATAATGTTCTTCCTGTCTTCTTAACTGCCTTTGTTCCTGCTCAATAAGCGCAAGTCTGTCAGCGGCAGCCATTCCGTCAAAATCATTAAGGACATTACCATTGTTGTCGGTAATAACAATATGTTCAGGCTGCAATCCTTCGATCGCGAATTGTAAAAGTTTTTGAATACCTTCAATTTGTCTTCGGTTCTGAGGCGCTCTTGTAATTTCACTTCCCGGTTTTGGTGTTATGCGCACACTCGCGCTTACAGGATTTCTTTCAGGGGCAAACAGTCTGTCCTGAGGCCATACAATCTGCAAACCTACATTATCAACGTCGTCAATTGCCCTTATGTGATCTGCAATCATTCTTTCCTGCGCGCGGCGGAAATTTACATTGCGTTCAAAATCGGTAATTGTCCACCGCTCCCTGTCAAATACTTCCCATGGGCTGGTTCCTGACGGGATTAAATCTTCCCTGATTAGAATTGCCCTCATTCGCCGCGCTGTTACTGCGTCTTTTACCTGCACTACGCCTGTCGGAGAAACGTCAACCTGAACGTCTTCCTGATCAAGGCGCGTTACAATTCTTTCCAATAACGCTTCGTCTCTAATCGGCGACGTAAGAACAGGCACCATTACAGGCGATGCTGAAATTCGAAAGAGCGCTGCAACTCCAACGATCACGACAAGAACTACCGCGCCGAAAATAAGACGCTGGGTTCTGGACCACCCGGCCCAGAGTGCAGTAGCCTTGGTTAACATTTTTTTGAAAAACTCGTTCATTATCCCCTCCCAAAGGAATTTTTTACCTTGTATTAATTAAATCTCTCCAGCCTTGCACAAGTCTGCTTAGAATATTTCGCGTAATGCCAAGCGACATGCTTGCTTCGGCCTGCGCGATGGTTATATCGTGAATATCAACAGAACCAGGATTGATTATCGCCTCTTTCTGCAAATTGCTTGCGTTAAGCTGCGTTCCTGATACTTTATCAAGCGCCTGAAGCATCGCATCTTCAAAAGTTCCGGCTCTTGTAATGCCTTGCGCTCCGATTGTATCTCTTAAATTAAGAATATTATTTCCGCTTCCCGAATACGGGCTGTCAGGCGGAAGCATATGCCTTGCATGCGTACGCATCATTTTTGTTGAATAATCAACTGCCGCTCCTGCAGGTACAAACGCCTCGTGATTAAAAATTTTCATACTCCCCTCCCCAATTCCTTATTTTTTATAACTTATTTATCTCGAGCCAATGTCCAATGCTCTTTGGAACATCATTTTTGATCCTTCGATTATCGCCGCGTTTGCTTCATACGATCTTGAAGCGGAAATCATATCTACCATTTCCGTTACAACATCAACATTCGGCATTTCAACATAGCCTTCGTGCGGGCCTGTCAGAATGGCGTCAGGATGCGTAGGATCATAAACATACCTTGGTTCTGTCGCACGATCTTTTTGAACTTCAACAACCCTTACGCCTTTTCCAAGTCCGTTATCCAAAGTGTCAGGAAGAAACGGCGATCTCCAGTACGGACTTTCTACCATCGGTCTCATGACAACGCGGCTTCTTCTAAACGGTCCGCCTTCTGTCGTTCTTGTCGTATTAACATTCGCCATGTTATCTGCAATTACGTCAAGCCTCATTCTGTTGGCGGTTAATCCTGTAGATGCAATGTTTATCGAATTAAAAATACCCATTTACTAACCTCTCAATACCTGATTTACCTGACTGAATTCAAACGCCGCAGCCTGTGTAAAAAGCGTATAGCTCATCTGATTCTGCGTAGCGAGCATGAATTCCTGTTCAGGGTCTACGTTATTTCCGTTATTGTTGTACGTACTTGTGTAATCAAGGACGCGCCTTATTTGCACATCACGGTAATCCCTTTCTTTAAAGTTTGGTATATGCCTTTCGTCAGTTCTTGTCAGCTCAAGAGGCGGACGTCTCCTTTCCGATTCAAGCGCTCTTTTAAGTTCGCTTTCAAAGTTGACTTCCGAACGTTTAAAATTGGGAACATCGGCATTTGCCAGATTATTTGCTATTACCTGACGGCGTACAGTGCCTGTATCCATCGCGCGGTGGAGCAAATCAATTGTTCTTGCAAAAGTATTCATAAAAACCTTCCTCAATTACAAATTTCGGCAAAATTCTACACTCTCTTTACAGGATATACCGTCCCAAATCCTGATCCTTAACGATATCCGCAAGCTTTTCATTGACATAATCAACAGTTATATCGATATTCGCAGGCGCGATATCCGAAGCTTCAAAAGACAGCTCTTCCAAAAGTGTTTCCATTATGGTATGAAGCCGTCTTGCTCCAATATTTTCAAGCTTCGAGTTTACTTCCGCAGCAAGAGCCGCCAGGTGTTCGATAGCTTCGCTCTTAAATTCGAGCTTAACGTTTTCCGTTCCAAGGAGATCCGTGTACTGCTTAATAAGCGCGTTTTTGGGCTCTGTCAAAATACGCAAAAAATCATCCTTGTGCAGCGAATCAAGTTCTACGCGAAGAGGGAAACGACCCTGAAGCTCAGGGATTAAATCAGACGGCTTGCTTACATTGAAGGCGCCCGCCGCGATAAATAAAATATGATCTGTGTTGACGGGTCCCCATTTTGTATTAACAGTCGCGCCTTCCACAATCGGAAGAATGTCGCGCTGAACGCCTTCCCTGCTTACGTCAGGCCCGCCGCCGCGATCGCCTTTAACGGCGATCTTATCAATTTCGTCAATGAAGATGATGCCTGTCTCTTCCACGCGCTGACGGGCTTCTTCGCTAACCTTATCCCTGTCTACAAGTTTTTCAGCTTCTTCTGCGATTAAAATTTCTTTTGCGCGCGGAACTGAAACAACTTTTTTCTTTTGTCCGCCTGAGAGCATGCCTGCAATCCCCGAAAGACTTGCTTCCAAATCTTCCATGCTGCCGCCCATCATTTCAAATGACGGAAAACTTGGACTTTGACCTACAGTGAGTTCAACAGTTCTGTCATTGAGCTTTCCTTCATGAAGCATTATTCTTAATTTTTCCCTTGTAGCCTTAAATTTATCACCTGCGCCAAAACCTTCAGCATCGTTTTCTTTTACATCTTCATGTGCCGTATCGTTTGCATTTTCATTTGCATCGCCCAGGTTATCTTCGATCTGTTCCTGATTGTTCTGCTTCATCTGCGGAATTCCAAATTGCAAAGTTGTCGCAATTATTCTTGAGTTTGAGTTTTCAGGATTGATCGAAAAAGCGTTCATGGGCCCCATTATTGGACCTTGTTTATGTTTTGCTTTCTGCTTTTTTTCATTTGACGGAAGCAATAAATCAAGGAGCGCTTCTTCTGCCCTTCTTTCTGCTTCCGCAGTTACGGCTTCCTGCATTTCCTGCTTAACCATTTGAAAACCTGCCGCCATTAAATCGCGCACCATTGATTCAACATCGCGGCCGACATATCCGACCTCGGTATATTTTGTGGCTTCTACCTTAATAAAAGGAGAGCCTGCAAGTTTTGCAAGGCGGCGCGCAATTTCTGTTTTACCTACGCCTGTCGGCCCTATCATGAGGATATTTTTTGGAGCGATATCTTCGCGCACTTCAGGATCAAGTTTTAATCTTCTGATTCTGTTACGAAGCGCGACAGCTACAGCTCTTTTTGCTTTTCCCTGACCGACTATGTACTTGTCAAGTTCCGCGACAATTTCTCTTGGAGTATAGTCGCATTTTTTATCGCCAATCTGTTTTTTGTTTTCCATTAAGTTAATTCCTCCAATGTTATTTGCATATTTGTATAAATACATATGTTTCCGGCTATTTTTAAACTTTTTTCCGCGATTTCCGCTGCGGAGAAACCGCTTCCTTCAAGATACGCAAGAGCTGCGGCATACGCATAATTACCGCCTGAACCAATCGCAAGCGCATTTTCCGCAGGTTCGATAACGTCTCCCGTTCCCGAAATCAAAAGCGTTTTCGAAACATCAGCAACAAGCAAAAGCGCTTCAAGACGCCTTAAGTTTCTGTCCATGCGCCAGTCTTTTGCAAGTTCAACAGCCGCCCTTAAAAGATCGCCTGTATATTCCTTTAATTTAATTTCAAATTTATCAAAGAGCGTAAAAGCATCGGCTGTAGCTCCCGCAAAACCGCAAAGAACCTTACCGTCCATAAGACGGCGTACTTTACGCGCGTTATTTTTCATAACGGTGTCACCCATGGTTACCTGTCCGTCACCTGCCATTGCGACCTTGCCGTCTTTTCTTACGGCAATAACTGTCGTCGAATGTATCTCACTTTTTTTATACATTACCTGCTCCCTGTCCTTTTTTCTTTTCTCTTTGCATGCGGATGAGATGCCGCGTATACCTTTTTCATTTTATCAATATTAACGTGCGCATAACGCTGCGTTGTAGATATGCTTGAATGACCAAGCATTTCCTGAACAACGCGCACATCACAGCCTGAATTAACCATGTGAGTCGCAAAACTATGACGCAGCGAATGAGGATGAATGTTTTTACCAAGCCCTGAATGTTTCGAATAACGGGAAATAATCCATCGCACTCCGGGAACTGATATGGGTTTTCCTTTTCTGTTAATAAAAAGCGACAGTTTTTTTCCGTCTACTCCTTCCATTTTTAGACGCGATTCGCGCTGCGGAAGGTATTCTGCGATTGCTTCTCTTGCTTCTTCAGAGAAAAATACCATCCTTTGTTTTCCGCCCTTCCCTGTTATTTTTGCTTCTTCCATTGAAGCTGAAATATCTTTCATGTTAAGACTTACAACTTCGCTTACGCGAAGTCCTGCAGAATACATTGCCATAATAAGCGCCTTGTCCCTTACCGGCCATAAAATACCCGCTGTTTCGGGAAGCAAAACAAAATCCGCCATTTCGTTTTCCCATAATACAGACGGAAGTTTTACAGGCGCTTTAATATTGTGTATCGCGTAACAAGGGTCTTCCTGCCTCTTCTTAAAACGGATCATCCAGCGGTAAAAGCCGCGTACCGATGATAAATGCCTGTTAACGCTTGTTGCCGCCATGTTTTCCGCCGTTAAATCTGCGATAAATTTTTGCACCTCAAAACTTTGCGCGTTTTCTATTGATATTCCGTTATTATCACAATAATTGGAATAGCGCATTAAATCATTATTATAGGCTTCCAATGTTCTTGGCGAAGCTCCCTTTACAGCGCGAAGATATTGCAAATATTCCTGAACCATACTCACTCCTCGCTCCCTTCTTCCGCGGAATGCAGATAATCGCAATCGGGATTTATACACACCTTATGCGTGCCGTTTTTCTTGTCGAATTTTTCTACCATAAAAAATCCGCATTTGGGGCAATCCTGCTTAATTGGTTTAAAGTGACTGATAAAATCACACTCAGGATAATTATTGCAGCCGTAGAATTCTTTGCCTCTTCCCTTTGTTTTTCTTGCGACAACATCTCCCTGACATTTCGGACATTTTGCAAGAGGTATTGATTTTGTATTTCTGCATTCCGGAAATCCTGAACATGCAAGGAAAAATCCAAATCGTCCAAGTTTTTTAAGAAGAGGTTTACCGCATTTTTCGCAGGTGTATTCAGTTACTTCATCCAGCGTTCCCTTGTACGATTCTATTGTTTTACTTACTTCATCTACGGTTGTTTTAAAAGGATCCCAAAACTCTTTTATCATTTCAGGCCAGCTCACTTTGCTTTCTTCCACTGCGTCAAGTTTTGTCTCCATGGAGGCTGTAAAGTCCGCGTCAACATAAAGCGGGAAGTGTTCAACCAGTACCTCAAAAATTAATTTACCCAAAATGGTTGGAACAAGCTGCTTATTTGATCGCGTAACGTAATACCTGTCAAGCAGCGTAGAAATAATCGAAGCGTAAGTGGAGGGACGTCCTATTCCTTTTTCTTCCAGCGTGCGAACAATTGTAGCGTCGGAAAAACGCGCAGGCCCCTGGGTAAAATGCTGATCGCTTCTGAATTTTTCCACTTTTACTTTTTCGTTCATTTTTAAACCAGGATATGAACCGCCGTTTTCGTCCTTTGAAAAAAGAAGTTTGATAACTTTATAAAAACCTTTTTCGATTAATTTGGTTCCCGAAACGCGGAAAAGTCCCTCATCATCTCCCGTTTTTACCTTAATATCAACGCTCACAGTTTTGCTTTTTGCGTTATTCATCTGACTGGAAACAAATCTTTCCCAGATGATCGTATACAAACGAAGCTGATCTTTTGTAAGATATTCTTTTATGGATTCGGGCACATATTCCGTATATGTCGGTCTTATTGCTTCATGCGCATCCTGAGAATTTTTGTTAACCGCATATTCAACCGCTTTTTCCGGAAGTTCATTGGGATAATTTTTTCCAAGCCATGTGCGCACATCTTCAAGCGCGGTATTTGAAATACGAACGCTGTCAGTTCGCATATATGTAATTAAACCAACCCTTGAAGAGCCTATGTTAACGCCTTCATAAAGCTGCTGCGCTACCTGCATTGTCTTGCGTGACGTGAAACCCAGGCGGTTTGCGGCTGTTTGCTGCAACTGCGATGTTGTAAAAGGAGCTTTTGGGCGAATTGTTTTTTCCGTTTCGCGGATATCAGAAACAACACAGTCATTATTTTGAATTTTATCGATAATTGCTTTTACTTCAGATTCACTTTTTAAGTCAGGTTTACTGTTATTCCAAAGCATAAGCTGAGCTGTGTAAAGCGTTTTACCGGCTTTAAAATCAGCTTCAAGCGTCCAGTATTCTTCCGGTATAAAACTTTCAACTTCTTTTTCCCTTTCGCAAATAAGACGAAGCGCTACAGATTGTACCCGTCCCGCAGAAAGACCGTTTTTTACTTTTTTCCATAAAAGCGGCGAAAGATTATAACCCACAAGCCTGTCAAGAACTCTTCGCGCTTTTTGAGCCGCAACTTTTGCTTCGTCTATTGTGCGCGGATTTAACACAGCGTCATTTACAGCCTGCGGAGTTATTTCGTTAAAACTGATTCGCTCTATCGGAACCTGTTCTGTTTTTGCAACAATTGCGTTTCTCAGGTGCCACGCGATTGCTTCTCCCTCGCGGTCATTATCACATGCTAAAAGGACTTTGCCGGATTTTTTTGCGTCCGTTTGCAATTCTTTTAGGATCTTTGCCCTGCCGCGCACAGTTATATATTCAGGTTCAAAATTATTATCAACGTCAATTGCTGTTCTCGATTTTGGAAGATCGATTAAATGTCCCATCGATGCTTTTACATTGTAACTTGGACCCAGGTATTTTTCGATTGTTTTTACTTTTCCTGGAGATTCTACAATAACAAGAATTCTTTTATCCTGTTTAGCAGTCTTCTTTTTACTTGTACTTTTCTTTGCCGTTTTTTCAGTTGCCATAATACATCCTTACAATTCAAGATTTAAAAAATCTGCCATGGAAGAGACAAGCTTGGTTTTTCCAGTCATTTCTTCTTCATTAACATTATTACAAAGCGGCGTCTGCACAGCTGCATTCCATTTCTCAAGCACATCACATGCTGAAGTAATTATCTCGGCGCCGTCATATGCCAGTTTGATTGTACCTTCCCTGTCAAACGAATCTTCATGAACGCCGCAAGACGCAACCCAAAGATCCTTTCCCTGCTCCAGCGCAAAACCCGCGGTAATTAACGCGCCCGATTTTTTCGGAGCTTCTATAATTAAAACGCTTCGCGATAATCCTGAAATTATTCTGTTTCGCGCCGGGAATGTCCACTTACACGGCGGAACTCCCGGAGCATATTCAGAAATAATCGCTCCTCCCGAATCCAGTATTCTTTTTGCAAGCGGCCTATTGGACGGCGGATAGATTTCATCAATACCGTTTCCCAAAACCGCATACCCCGGAGCGCCGGAAATTAAATTTCCGCGGTGGCTCATTGCGTCAATGCCAAGGGCCAGACCTGAAATTACAGACACTCCCTGTCTTCCGATGTTGCCTGCGATTTTATACGCCTGTTCCGCAGCAGCAGGACTTGGCCTTCGCGTTCCAACAATTCCTAAAAGTGATTTTTCAGGATTTGGAAGAACACCTCTGTAAAATAAAACGCACGGAGGATCGTATATTTCCCTTAAAAGCGGCGGATATTCAGCATCTGTCCATGAAACCCATTTAACAGATCTCATTTTACAGATATTATCAATACGATCAGCCCTGTCTCTGTATTCGCTGATATCCCAAAATTCTTTTATTTCACGTTTAAGGATTTCTTCTATATCTTCTTTTGATTGTACAAATAATTGTTCTTCGGTGTCAAATGCCATTAAAAGCATTATCCTGTCTGTAATTTTTAAACCTGGTAAAAGAGAAATGATTAAATCCAACAAACCCCGGCTATTCATATAACATCCCCCGTATAAGTTCCTTATTGATCATTGCCTCTCTCCTTAATTCCTGATCCCTTGTTCTTTCCAGTATTCTGTCATAAAGTTCAATCGCGCGCGAAAAGTTTTCTGTCATATAATAAGCTCTTGCAAGAACAAACATCGCCGACACATCAGAAGTCGATATTTGCAAATAACGTTCCAGATGAATAATTGCATCCTGCGCGCGGCCGTCAAGTTCAAATGTATATAATACGCCAAGACCGTACATCGGCCTTGTATAGGTAATATCCAGTTCCAGAGCTCTAAGATATGAATTCTCCGCAAGCCTGTAAAAATGCTCTCTTTCTCTCTCTGTGTTTATGGAAAACCCGACAATTTCCTTTGCAACTTTTGCCGCAGACAAACCGGTAAAATAAAAAAGACTGGCGTCCTGATTATTAAATTGAATTGCTCTTTCAAGAGCGTCAAGAGCGGCTCTATCCATGTTATTATCTGCAAGCCTCATTGCAAGAATTTTCCAGTAAACGCCTGTTTGAGCTGCTTCCCTTATATTTCTTTCAATTTGATCTTCATAAAGCGCGATTGCGGTTCTTAAACCTTCGATTGTTTCAGGCGGACCTCCGCGCGGACTTAATTCTGCTATACGCCTCGCTAAATCCCTGTTTTGCCTTGTGCTTCCGCTTTGATAAATAAAATAAATTAAAAAACCAACTGCACCAAGAATTAATATTGCTATAAAAAAATCTTTTATTTTTCCCATATCAATCCTTTACCTGCGATGCGCTTCTTGTATTTAATCTTGGAAGAAAACGTTTGTGATTTTCCCTTAAAATCGCGGTATTTACATGAGTATAAATTTGCGTTGTAGAAAGATCTGCATGTCCCAGTAATTCCTGAACAGTTCTTAAATCCGCTCCGCCTTCCAAAAGACCTGTCGCAAAGCTATGCCGCAGAGTGTGTATATGAGATGATGTTCCTGCCTTAAAAGCGTGTTTTGCGTAATTTTTCCAGATACCTTTTCTGGAAAGCCTTTTTCCGTTTCTGTTTAAAAAAAGCGCATGGCTCCTGCTTACATTACCTGCAAGTATCGGCCTTGTAAAACTAATATATTGTTTTAATTGTTCGCAGGCTTCCCGGCCAAAAAGCACAAGACGTTCCTTGCTTCCCTTGCCTTTTACTTTTGCAACGCCGCCTGCAACATCAATATCATTAAGGTTTAAACCTGCGGCTTCTGAAACGCGCAGTCCCGCAGAATATATAAGTTCAAAAAGACATTTATCACGGCTTCCTGCCGGACTATCAACATCAATCAAATCTAAAAGTTCCTCGATAGTCCCTTTATCCATCACTTCAGGAAGATGAATCTTTCGTTTTGAAGTTTCTAGAAGTTCAGCAGGATTATTGTTTATAATCCTTTCATCTATTGCAAATCTAAAAAACGATCTCATGGCGGAAACTGCCTTGGCAGCCGAACGTGAGTCAATCTCATCATTATTCTTGCGCATAACAAGATATGAAGTTAGACAGTCAGAGTCAACTTTTTCAAGGGACATGTTTTTTTCTTCCAAATATTTTAGGAGACGTTTAATCTCCGAAACATAACAATCCCTTGTTAAAATCGCGCGCCGTTCTACTGCAATTAATCTTGAACTGAATTTAGTCAGCAATTCCGTCTTGTTCAATTAGCAGCTCTCCACTGTTTCCAAAACCTGTTTTTCTTCCATATGAAAATTGTGCTTTCTAATCACTGACGGAACATCCAAATCATCCTGATATTCTCTTTGCGGTAAAAATGAAAGATATTCAGGACGTTTTTTTATTTCTATCATCTTTGAATATTCGCTGTAATTAATAAAATCAGAATCCACTGTTTTAGCCGCAGAAGATTGTTTTACGGTTTTATATTTTTCGCCCTGAAAACCAGTAGCAATAACCGTTATCTGAATACTGTTGTCAAATTCAGGATCGATATTAAGGCCCTGAATAATATGCGCTTCCGGATCGCATTTTTCCTTAATTGATCTTACGATGTTTTGAATTTCTACCATTGTAATATCTTCAGGCGCTTTTATATTGATTAAAACGCCCGTCGCGCCGTCAATACATGTATCTTCAAGCAGGGGATTATCGATTGCGCTTGTAACAGCGTCTATCGCGCGGTTTTCGCCAGATCCAAAACCAATGCCCATAAGCGCATCGCCTTTGTTCTTCATGATGGTTTCAATATCAGCAAAGTCTGTGTTCATAAAACCCGTTTCCGTAATAAGCTCTGAAATTCCCTGTACGCCTCTGCATAATACTTCATCCGCCATAAGGTACGCCTTATCCCATGAAGTTGTGTTATCAATAATTTTAAAAAGATATTGATTTGGAATAACGATTAAAGTGTCAACTTCTTCGCGAAGTTTTTCGATTCCTTTTTCCGCAAGCCTCATTTTGTAACGGCCTTCAAATTCAAAAGGAGTTGTAACGACTGCTACAGTTAATGCGCCAAGCTGCTTTGCGATTTTTGCAATAATGGGGGCAGAGCCTGTGCCGGTTCCTCCTCCCATTCCTGCAGTAACAAAAACCATGTCTGCGCCTTTTAACGCTTCTGCTATCGCACCCTGATCTTCAAGCGCTGCTTTTTCACCCTTTTCAGGAACTCCGCCTGCTCCCCTTCCGCCTGTGACTTCAGTACCGATTTGCACTTTAATATCGGCCTTGCTTTTTTTATTCAGATCCTGGATATCAGTGTTAGCTGCAATAAATTCCACTCCCGAAAGTTTTGATTCAATCATTCGGTTTAAAGCGTTGCCGCCGCCGCCGCCTGCGGAGATAACCTTGATAATCGCTGGCACATCATGCTTCCTTCCCTGATTCTCAGTGTTAGTTGTAACCTCCTGCGTTTTAAACTGGAGCACCTTGGTAACCTCAGAACCGTCGGCCCTCAGCTGCTGATTTGCTTTCTCACATACTGCTAAAACATTCATTTAATTTCCTCCCCCTTTGTTTTTCCTTAAAAGAATTCTTCTTTTAACCAGGTTTTTAATCTATCGATAAGAGCACCGCTCTTTTTATCACCTTGTCTGTAATCTGATTTTTTATTCAGAGCATCTAAATTTCCCCTGCGTTCTCCTTCAAGCGCAAGCCCGATTGCCGTAGCGTATGACGGCGTTCTGTACTCATCAACTAAACCGGAAAGCTCCCTTATCGGTATAGGACACCCAAGGCGCGAAGGTAATTTAATAATTTTATTTGAAAGTTCAACAACGCCCGCCAACTGCGCTCCGCCGCCTGACAAAACTACGCCGCCGCCCAGGGGACGGGGAAGATTTAACGTATCAAGATGCTGCTTTACAAGTTTAAAAATTTCTTCCATTCTTGGTTTAATTATTGCAAGGATCTGCGATTTTGGAATTGACATCGGCGCTCTGCCGCCTATACCGGGTACAATTACCGCTTCATCATCTTCCAGCATTCCATCCCAGCAGCAGCCGGCCTCGATTTTTGTTTTCTCGGCATTATCCAAAGAAATATTTTTTATAATTGAAATATCGCTCGTAACCTGCGTTCCGCCTGCGGGAATTGTATATGTTGAATAAGGAGTACCTTCTACATAAACCAAAACATCCGTAGTTCCGCCGCCAAGATCGATTAACACAACGCCTAAATCCATTTCTTCCTGCGTAAGAACCGCGCGCCCTGCGGCAAGCGTTTGTAAAATTACTTCGTTTACCCTGAATCCCGCGCGATTTACGCACTTAACAAGATTTTGCGCGCCTGTAACTGTGCATGTAATTATGTGCACTTCCGATTCAAGGCGCACTCCAATCATATCTATGGGATTTCTGATCCCTTTTTGATCGTCAACTTTATAATTCTGCGGAATCACTTCAAGTATCTGCCTGTCTGTCGGTATTACCACAGCTTTTGCAGCTTCAATCACGCGATCAATATCATCCTGTCCTATTTCTCTTTCTCTTGCATCGCGTTTTTTTCCCGTTATGCCAACTACACCGCGCGAATTAATTCCGTTAATATGATTACCGCCTATCCCAATCCAGCAATCCGATACTTCAAGACCGCTCATCATTTCCGCGTCTTCAATTGCAGAAGCAACTGCGCGGAGAGTAGCTTCGATATTAACCACTACCCCTTTTCTAAGGCCTGTAGACGGACGATTTCCCACTCCGATTATTTTTAAAATTCCGTCTTCGTCGCGTTCACAGATAACGGCGCGCACGCATGTCGAACCAATATCCAATGACGCAATAATTTCATTACTCATCAGGAAGGCTCCTTAATTTTATATGAGCCCATACCGGATCTAAAATCTATTTCAGTTGGGCGGTTTAAATCATTTTGATTTGAATCATTCTCAAAAACATTTAACATTAAAAGCATGTATCTTAAAGTATCTTCTGTAATATTATTTTCTACTCTTACCTTTATTGAGCTATGCACAGGAAAGATTACAAGATCAAAACCATCCCATGTTTTTCGTTCAATTCGTATTTCTGAAACTGCCGATAAAAGTTCAGGCGATGAAGATGCCATATTGCTAAGGTTTTCTACAAGTGAAACAAGGCTTGCGGGAAGACGCATATTTAGCTGTGGGTTTTCGATTCCGGAAATTACCGGAAGATCAGAAGTGCCTCCTATTCCTGGATATCCCATTTTATAAAATACGCCCTGTCTGTCAATAAAAATCGGCACCTGCCTTGAATTGTAATTTGCAAGAGTAACTGCCGCAGCTTCACGCGGAGTCAGGAAAATCGAAATTCTGTCAGGAAAACGCTTCATTACAACTGCCGATTCAACAAGAATGTGCGATGATACTCTTTCCTGAATCACCTTTGCGTTAGTTGAAATAAATGACGAAGTATCGTCAATCCCCGCAATCATCAGAACATCAGAGCGGGATAAATCCGCAAACCCATGAACTTCGATGGTAGAAAACGGAATAAACGGGCTTACGCCGAAAAGCCAAACCAACTGCGCGAAGAAAATTGCCGCGGCAATAACCAAAAGACGCTTAAGCCCTTTTTCAACTTTTCCCGAGGATTTAATCTTTTTTGCGTTAATTTCTTCGGAGTCAATATAGTAATAATCAGTATTCACTTTTAACCTCCGAATAATCGCTGTTAATTTCTACAGAACATCCTCCTGCGTTAAGTCCGTTTTTTCTTGCGACATTACTGATTAATCCCGCGCAAATTAATGTTGTTATAAGAGAAGAACCGCCTGCAGAAAAGAACGGAAGCGGAATGCCTGTCGCGGGAAGCGCTCCGGAAACTACCGCAGTATTCAAAAGCGCCTGCGAAATAATCATCGTTGTTAATCCTGCTGCCAAAAGACGGCCAAAAACAGTTTTACTGTTTAACGCTGCCCTGTAACCAAGAACCGCAAAAACTGTAAACAGCACGAAAAATAAAATAATGCCGATGAATCCTGTTTCCTCGACATACGAGCTGAAAATAAAATCCGAATGTATCTCAGGAATACTTGCAATTTTTCGGGTTCCCTCTCCTATTCCTTTTCCGAAAAAACCGCTTGAAACAATCGCATCACGGCTTGCATTAACCTGAAAACCTGCTCCCATTGGGTCCCATTCAGGCCTAAGAAAACTTACAAGACGTCTTACCCTGTGTTCCTTTGTAAAAATTAAAAGAGCGGAAATTGGAATAATTAATATTACAGCGGTAAAGAAATATCTAAATCGCATTCCCGCAAGGAAGAAAATTATCATTGCGTTAAAAACGATAAAAACTGCCGTGGAAAAATTATTTTGCATATATATAAGACCAAAGAAAAATCCAGTTACGATAATCGGAGGCAAAACGCCCGAAGTAAATTTTCCATGATTCAGCGCCCTTTTATCCAAAAGGTGTGACAAATAAAGCGGCAGCATAAATTTTACCATTTCTGAAGGCTGATAAGAAAGCGAGCCAATTTCGATCCAGCGTGATGCGCCGTATCGTTCAATGCCGATTCCGGGAACCATTGTTAAAACGCAAAGGAGCGCCGCAATAATTACAAACGGTAAAATAAATTTTCTTAATGTCTCAAGATTTAAACGCGAGAATATAAAAAAGGCAAAAACTCCAATCGCCGCAAAGATCAATTGTCTTATAAAAAAATAATTTCCGTCATGGAAAAAACGCGCCGCAAACGCAAATGATGCAGAGTAAAGCGTGACAAGACCTGTCCCTAAAAGAAGGATTACGCAAAAATAAAAGAGGTGAACTGTTCGCGTGTCTTCTGCTCTTTCTACATCAAATTGATACATTTACTTTTACACCTACTGTATCTTCAAAGTTGAGAGGGCAATTATTGCGAAGAGCCCTCCTAAAATCCAGAATCGGATAACTGTTTTTGTTTCCGACCATCCCATTAACTCATAGTGATGATGAAGCGGCGCCATTTTGAACACGCGCTTTTTTCTTATTTTAAAAGAGACAACCTGAATAATTACTGACGCAATCTCAATAATAAAAACGCCGCCTATTATAAGAATTAATAATTCTTTTTTTGTGATAAGTGAAATTACAGCTATCACTCCGCCCAATGAAAGAGAACCGACATCACCCATAAAAACTTCCGCAGGATGCGCGTTAAACCATAAAAACCCAACGCATGCGCCGGCTGCGGCTAAACAAAAAACTGTTAATTCTGCCGCTTCCGGAATGTGGGGAATACCAAGATAGTTTGAAAAGTCAAAGCGTCCGGAAATATAAGTCAGAACAGCGAGAGTTAAAAAAACAACTATTAAAAGACCTGCCAAAAGTCCGTCAAGTCCGTCAGAAAAATTTACAGCGTTCGATTCGCCTACAACCAATAGAACCGCAAAAGGTATCCACCATAATCCCATGTTTAAAACAGGGTCTTTAAAAAATGGAATGTAAAGCGCTGTTGTATCTTCTGTGCCTGTAAAATAAATTACAAGCACAACTGCGATTGCAACAACAAACTGCAGTGCAAGCTTTAGCCATGCCGGAAGACCGTCACTGTTTGCTTTTTTTATTTTAAGATAATCATCTACAAAGCCGATTGCGCCAAAAGCTGCAAATGCGCCCATTGTTATCCATACAGCTTTATTTTGCAGATTACCCCAAAAGATCATCGCAATAATAACAGCCATAATAATAAAGATACCGCCCATTGTAGGTGTGCCGGACTTTTGCAAATGCGTCGCAGGACCGTCAATTCTTACAGACTGTCCTATTTTTAATCTGCGAAGGAATTCAATAATTTTTCCGCCGAACAGAAAACAAATTAAAAGCGTAGTAAGAGCCGCGAATGCGCTCCTAAAAGTCAGATATCCAAAAACGCGAAATGGAGTAAATACGCTGTAAAGATGTTCTATCAATTCATAAAACATTAGTCTGCCCCCGTAAGCATCTGCGTTAATCTTTCCAAAGCGCATCCGCGCGAACCTTTTAAAAGCACAAGGTCGCCGTTTCTGACATAACCATTAAGCTCCCTGGAAAGATCGTCTATATTATTTGTATGAAAAAAATCTTTTTCGTTTTTCTGCAGATTCTCAATGGAGGCCGTTATCTCACTGCCGAAAAGAAATATTTTTTCCGCTGAGCTTTCAGCTAACAGTTTTCCAAGCTTTTGATGCTCTGCAATGGAACAAATGCCAAGCTCCAGCATGTCGGCTATAACATACGCTTTTCTTCCCGGCCATTCAACAGAATCGCAGAATTCAACGCTTTTTTCCGTTGATTCAGGATTGGCATTATAACAATCGCGTATAACAGTTGTACGCCCTTTTAATATTTCCAGTCTTCCAAAAAGCGGTTTAACAGATTCAAGACCCTGCTTTATCGCTTTATTGCCGACACACACTTCTTTAGCGATTGCAATAGCCGCAAACGCGTCATCAAGATTATGCTTTCCGGGAAGGGCAAAATTTATTTTTTCTCCCGCCCATGTAATTTCGGTTCCTTCAAGACCAAGGCTTTTTGTGCCTTCAAGTTCCTTAAAACAATTCTGTCCGAAATATTTTATTTTCGCGTTTACGCCAAGAGTAAGCTTTTCCTTAAACTCGTCGTTCGCAGGAACAATCGCAATATCATCATTTTGCAAAAAGTTAAAAATACATTTTTTTTCGTCAACTATTCTTTCTTTATTGCCGAAATATTCGATATGGGCAGAGCCTATGTTTGTAACAAGAGCGACGTTTGGTTTAAGGACATCCGCAATTTCCAAAATCTCGCCATGCCTGTTCATGCCAAGTTCAAAAACGCCGACTTCATGTTCGCTTCGCACTTCAAAGACAGACAAAGGAAGCCCCGTTTCCGAATTTAAATTTCCCTTATTCATGATTGTATTTTTTTCCGCAGAAATGATCGCGGCAGTTATTTCCTTTGTTGTCGTCTTCCCTGAAGAACCCGTTATGCCAATTTTTAAAAGAGACGGGAATTTTTCAAGGTAAACGCGCGCTGAATCCTGCAATCCTTTTAAGGTATTGGGAACAACGATTAAATCTTTTCCGGCGTTTTTGGCAATATCAATCAAATTAAAACTTTCAAGCGCAGACTCGCAAACCACAGCCGCCCTCGCGCCCGAAGAAAACGCGCCCGCGACAAATGAATGCCCGTCGCAATTGCTGCCTTTAAGCGCAAAAAAGAGCGCACCTTCCTTTACAGCGCGCGAATCAATCGCGACAGAGGAAAAACCGTTATCGTGTGAGTTTGAAATATGGCGCGCGCCAAGGGAATTGGACAAGACGCCAAGTAAAAGCAGGTTAGTACTCATGCCCCTTCCCCCCCGTTATTCTAACCTGTAAAAAATGTTCAGGCTTTATCTTCTCCAATTCAAGTTCGTTTACTGCGATATTTTCGATTCTGTCAGGTGACGAATATTCAGAAATCCCCGCGATTAGCCTTTTATTGCTTTCTACCCATTCTGTCTGCGATTGTTCAAGGCGGTCTAATTCTCTGGAAAGATTCTGATACCTGTTGGACTGCCAAACCAAAAGACCAATAAAAAACGGAATCGAGAAAACCAATATGTAAAGCAGCATGTATTTTTTAATCATTGTCATCTCCATCTAAAACTTTTTCCACAACGCGAAGTCTCGCGCTTCTGGATGGAGGGTTGCGTTCAATCTCGTCATTTGCAGGTGTAACGCCTTTTTTTGTCAGTAAATTGACTGAACGCCTGCCGCCACAATTACATATCGGCGCATATTGCGGGCATTTGCAGTCTTTACTCATCGTTCGCAGGAAATTCTTTACGATCCTGTCCTCCAATGAATGAAAACTGATCACCCCGAGCCGTCCCCCCGGCTCGAGAACCGCAAGCGCCGCCTCAAGGAGCGATGGAAGCCGTGTAAGCTCTCCGTTCACCGCAATACGCAAGGCCTGAAAAGTCCTTGTCGCAGGGTGAATTGGTCCATGTCTGTAATTTGCAGGCACAGCCTTATAAACTAAATCAGCCAAAGCCTGAGTAGTTGTTATTGTTGAATTTTGCCTCTGCCGTACAATCGAAGAAGCAATACGCCTTGAAAATTTTTCTTCGGCGTTATTATAAATAAGATCTGCAAGTTCATTTTCCGGAAGACGCGCCAAAAGGTCGGCCGCAGTAACTCCCGCCTGAGTATCAATACGCATATCAAGATATTCGTCTTTTTCAAAAGTAAAACCCTTGCCGCTTTTTTTGTAATGAAAGAAACTTATACCAAGGTCAAAAAGAATCGTATCCGGCCGTCTAAGCTCCCTGGGATAATCTCCAAAGAAGTCATTAGACCAGCCGTGGTAGTAGTGGATACGATCTTTAAAGGGTGACAAGCGCTCTCTGGCAATTTCCAAAATACCGGAATCAGCATCAATTGCGATAATTTTTAAGTCATTATATTTAGAGAGAAACGCGAAGCTGTGTCCGCCTTCCCCGGTATTGGCATCAACCATACATTCATTGTTTTTTCTCGGGCCAAGGAGACTTAGTGTTTCCTCGACCATCACAGGAGTATGCATGTATTCCATTATTATTCTATTCCCCTCTGCCTCTTTATTCTCTGACTCAATTCTTCAGATGCCGCTTCAAATTCATTGGCGTTTTCTTCATCATCTTCATTGCAATAGTCGCGGTAATTTTTATCATCCCAAATTTCAATACGATAAATTGAGCCTAAAACAACGCAGTCTTTGGAAATACCGGCGTATTCACGAAGGCTTTCCGGAAGAAGGACTCTTCCTGACTTGTCAATTTCTATTGATTGTGAAGAAGCGACATATTTTCTAAAAAGGCGGAGGTCTTTCCTGGAAAAAGGATCTGTATTTTCTTTAATAATATTCGCAAACTGTTCTTCCCATTCGGAGCTTGTATACAGCCATAAACATTTATCAGTGCCTTTTGTAATAACAATGGCCGAAGTATCCAGCTCTTTTCTAAGCCCTGCGGGCAAAGTAAGCCTGTTTTTTTCATCGAGAATTACACTGTGTTCGCCCTGTAACATCATTGCTCCACTTTCTCCCACTTCATCCCATTTATTTACATTTTACACTGTTTTTAATATCCGTCAAGAACTATTCATAATATTTTTACATAAAAATGCAAAAAAATGCAATTTTAACTTAACATGTATGTAGTAATAGTATGTAATTGCGCCTTTTGACCTCTTTTGCTAATATTTAGCATGCATATAAGCGAGTTTTATATAGTTTTTCCTGAAGGCGACATCCAGGAAGTACAGGGACGCCTTCCTTTTAACACGCTGGTAGACATGAACGGAAACCTTTTAAGCCTGCCCCTGCCGACAAATAAAATGATAGTATTTAAGGTTGCGGGGATTAAAACCGAAGAAAAAACAGGCGTAAGTGAGACTTATCACTTTTTAGACCTACTAAGCATCGAGGAATTAGAGGAATATATTTAAAAAATGGGAAATAAATCCCTTCTTGAAGAAGCACAGAGATTCAGGAAATCAATCGGTACAAAAAATGAGAGTTCCCTGCATCGGGCGTTAAAATTTCAATATACCGGCACAGGCGGCAAGAGCGAAGTACAGGTTGGCGAGTATGTTGCGGACGGAATTACCAAAAAAGGCGAATATATTGAGGTACAAACGGGCAGTTTTGCGCCTTTACGAAAGAAAGTAAAGGAATTTGTTTCCCACGGCAATGTTCGTATCATCTATCCTGTCTCAATTACCAAAAAAATCGAGGTTTTTGATACAAAAGGAAAGCTTCTCTACAGACGAAAAAGCCCTGTTCGCGGCTCTCTTTGGGATCTTTTTGACGCTCTGCTTTACGCCCCGGAACTTGCGCTTGTTAAAGGCATCACAATCGAAGTTGCATTGGTTGACACAACAGAAAAACGCATCAAAGACGGAAAGGGAACATGGCGTAAAAAAGGTATCAGTAAAAAGGATAAATCGCTCGCCGCTTTTCACGAGAGCGTAATTTTTACCAAAAAAGCGGATTTTATAAAACATTTTGTTCCCTTTAAAACTACGGAAGAGTTTACCGTAACTTCCCACGCCGAAAAAACAGAGATAAAAAGGCATATTTCCCAAAAAGCCCTGTATGTTCTTGCAAAGATGAAAGTTGTTAAGCGGATTGGAAAAAAAGGAAAGTCCTGGATATATACAAGGTAAATAGCGCTTTAATTTTTGTTTCTTCTATATTCAGCCATTCAGCAATTCCGCGATCTCACCCGCCGTACTCATCGTAAGCGCTTTTTTCGCAAGTTCTTCGCACTGTGTAATCGATATCTGCGAAACCTTGCGCTTTACCGCGGCGACAGATGCCGCTCCCATGCTGAATTTTCTAAGGCCAAGGCCGATTAATACAGGAAGCGCAGGAATGTCGCCGCCAAGTTCGCCGCAGATGGAGAGCGGCTTTTCTTCATTTTTAAAAACTTTTGCAACTTCGTTTATAAGGCGCAGAATAGCGGGATGAAGAGGCGAATAATAATTGTCAACCGCGATATTTGTTCTGTCCGAAGCGCACATATACTGACAAAGATCGTTAGAGCCAATGCTTGCAAAATCGACTTCTTTAACGGCAATGTCGGCTATTTGCGCGATAGCTGGTATTTCTATCATTATGCCGATTTTTACATCGCCCATTTTTACGCCGGATTTCGCGAGAGACTGTCTTTCATCTTCGATTATTTTTTTTGTTTTGCGCACATCGTCCATGGAGCTTATCATCGGCGTCATTATCCAAAGATTGCCAAAACCCGATGCGCGAAGAGCGGCTCTAATTTGCGTTTTAAAAATTTCCATGTTGGAAAAACAAAACCTGATGCCGCGGTTTCCAAGAAACGGGTTTTCTTCGCGCTTTTGCATATGTTCAAGAGACGTTACACGTTTGTCCCCGCCGATATCAAGGGTACGAAGAATAACCGGTTTTTTTCCGTAACTTGTTAAAACTTTTTTATATTGAACAAACTGTTCTTCTTCTGCCGGCAGGGTATCCCGCTCCATGAACAAAAACTCTGTTCTAAAAAGACCAACAGAATCGGTATATTCCTGCGCCTTTAACTCTTCATCATTCGCGTTTGAAATATTTAAACCTATATCGATTTTTTCTCCGCAGGAAGTAAGCGCCTGTTTATCGCGGTAATTATCAGCGTCTTTCATATCGCGTTTTAGAATACCGCTGTACGCAATTAAATCATTTGCGATATATTCGTTCGGATCAAGGACTACAGTTCCTTCCTGCGCGTTGACAGCGGCAAGCTGCCCCTGTTTCACAGAGCTTAAAAGTTCATCTATACCTAAAATCGCGGGTATTCCAAAACTTTTGGCGATAATCGCTGAATGGGAAGTTATGCCGCCCTTCTCTGTCAGAATTGCCAAAACCATATCCTTTTTAAGACCGGCAGTATCAGAAGGAAAAAGTTCCTTTGCGGCAATAATTACAGGTTCTTTAAGATCAGAAAGATCTGAAGGTTTTTGCCCATACCATAATTGCAAAAGTAAGGCTCTGATATCGTCAAAGTCCGAAGCGCGCTCTGCAATTAACGGGTCAGGCGTTTTTCTTAAAAGATTTAAAACATCTCCATAAACCTGATAAATAGCCCAGTCACCGCTCCAGCGTTCATTTAAAATACGCGCGGGGATTTCTTCATTTATGATTAAATCTTCTACAATTTCTTTATGAGCGATGAATATTTCCGCTTTGGAAGAATCGATATTAGCCATGTTAAGCCTGATTCTTTCAAGCTCATCCAAAGCCAGTTTTTTAACTGTCTTGTATCGATCAAGCTCGGACTGCTCCTTCCCCGAAGGAACAAACTTTTCGGCAGGTATATTAAATTTTTTATTGAAGATATATATGCTGCCAACCGCTACGCCCGGTGCAGCTCCTTTTCCCTGTAGTACCATAAACACATAAGGCTGCCTATTAGGCAGCCTTATAGCTTTTTACCAGCCGTCAACCATGTCGTCCGGATCACGGTGACTTTCCGAGAACAAGTCCGTCTCCGCACGAAGATCATCGAAATAAATATAGTAGCTGCCCCTGGCTTCCATCGGGTCGCAGTCGATTCTAAAGCCCATTATTTTGATGCCAAAGTTGCCCTGATAATGGTAGCTTCGCTGAACAACGCCGCTTAAGCCGTCATCCGGAGCGGGAGGAATAGCAACTGTCATTCTCTGCCAGCCCATGAAATTAAGGCGTCCCATATAAAACTCATAATATCTGCCGTAAAAATCCTGGATTAAAAGAACCAGTGAATGATTAAAGTTACGGCCTGCAACCCATACCGAAACGGTTTTTGTAATACCTTCAATTGGAATGGGGCGGCTTGGATAAATGGTAAAGCTTGAATAGCTTCTGCGTAAAAAGTCTACTCTGGTACCTAAAACATGAATATCCGGAATATTGAGACCTTCTTCTTCAGGAATCGGCTGTTTACCGGCAGGAGATCCCCTGAACAACCTGGTTGTCACATAACCATCGTCATTAGACATTGTGGACATCCAGAAACCATCATGCTCAAACTTATCAACGGATACTTCCCTGATCAACTGCTGAGCTGAATCAATACCAAGCCTCTCAGCATCGGGTGTGCCTATTTGTCTTTCCTGCTGAGCATATACAAACCCGCAAACACACAGGATAATTGCAAATGTTAAAATCTTCTTCATTTTTTTCTCCTTACTCGCTTGCCCAGAGTCTATCGACATTGTCTGGATCCGCCAAATCGTTGCCGTCAAACAAGGCTTCAAACATATCAGTTAATATTTTTAACTGCTTAAAGTAGATGTAAAAATTATCGACTCTTTCAACAGGCTGTGTCCAAATCCTGAATTTAACAAATGATAATCCCGCATACGAAGGCAATGTGCGCCTTGACTGAGAAATGTTATTGGGGATGGATACGCGCAGGTTTCTCCAGCCCGGATAGGAAATATCGCCGAGCCTTAACGTATGAACTACGCCGCGATAATCGCGCACATAAACCTCGATATAGTACCTGAGATTCGCTCCCCATACCCACATATCAATGTTGTGTACTCTGCCGGGAATAGGAATCTCGAAAGGTGTGGCGGAATCGTCACTTGCCAATGTTGGGTACAAATCGATCCAGTTATAGCCCCTGCGATCGAACTGGCCGCGAAGACCAAAGCTCCTCAAAGGCGGAGCGTCAGGAGCGCGTGCATACCCGAAAACTGCCACAGGCCATGCGTTTATATACGAAGTAACCGGATACCTTTGCGGATGACCGTTACTGTCATTAACCGGTTCGCCGTTTGCATCTCTGACAACCGAAATAAATCTGCTGGATTGAGTTCTCCAAATATACGGAGCGTCATCGTCTCCATTAAAAGATTCCAGAATCCTTGATTCCAAGGCTACGGTCGGTTGTTGACCATAAGCTGAAAAGACCATTATACATGCCCATAAGATCAGACAGATAATTTTGAAACTAGCGTGTTTCATTCATAACTCCTTAATTAAGCCTTAGTTCTATTATATTTGTAAACAATACCTTTGTCAATCAGCACACAGGCTGATACCTTCATTTTAGCGTATTTGCCTTACCTTTTGCAATATCCTTCTGTCAAAATTTCTGTTAAAAATTGACATTTTTGAACTGATCACCCCCTGCTCTTCCCCTTTGGAAAAAAGGGTTACGGCTTCTTTTAGCTGGGCCCAGGGCGAGTCGTCAACTACCAAAAATACGTCCATGGGTAAAACAGTCGTATCAAGCCAGGAAAACATGATTACCGGAATGTCTGCTTTTCTGTCTAAATAATCAGAAGCTGTCCCTGCCAGCACTACACATGCAAATTCGGTGTTTTCAGGCATTTCTGACAGGGAAGCAAAAAACGAGACTGACTGCGCCCTGCCGCCCTGCTCCGTTATACCGCGCGAAAAGGCTGTTCTTGATACATCCCTATAGGCAGAAAACTGACGATTATCGACAAAAACCGCTATTCTTCCTTCGGTTTCCGCTGTAATTATCGCAGCAATAAGCCCTGCTCTGTAAAAATCAGATTCAACATCAGTTTTATAGATAAAAAACCCGGGATTCGCTCTTCTGTATTGGTGTCTGCCTTCCAGTATAATCACAGGAACTTCCGGATTATTTCCATGATAAGCTGCGGCGGAATTTGCGAATCTTAGGGGAAAAACCACACAATACGGATTATTCGACACTTCAACAATGGCATGCGGAACAATGTCCTCTCCTGCGTCACTTGCTATATCGACCTTCTTTACAGGACGAAAAAAGGCAAGCGACGTAAAAAAGGCTTCCCGGTTTATTCTATGTTCACCGTAAAGGGCTATAAAATTCTGCTCTGTAATTACGAGTATCGGGGGACGGAAGCTGAAGGCAGCGTAAATGGCTGCCAGCGCCGCAGCAAGTACCGTAACAGCGATAATGAGCCGTTTTAGATATTTATTACTCCGGATAATCGACCTCTGCGGGAATATTAACATAATCCTGATTATTTGTTAAGAAGTCATGACAACTTGACTAAACTGTCAAAATAACACTACTATAGTAAAAATTATTCAAGGAGTATAATTATGACAAGTTATAAAGAATTAGGTCTTGTGAATACCAAAGAAATGTTCAAAAAGGCGGTTTCGGGCGGATTTGCCATTCCTGCGTACAATTTTAACAATATGGAACAAATGCAGGCGATAATCCAGGCGTGTGTCGAAACAAAATCGCCTGTAATCCTGCAGGTTTCCTCGGGCGCGCGTAAGTATGCAAACCAGAATATCCTGCGCAATATGGCTCGCGGCGCCGTAGAATATGCCCATGAGCTTGGTCACGACATCCCAATCGTTCTCCACCTGGATCACGGCGATTCCTTCGAAATCTGCAAAGACTGTATCGAGACCGGTTTTTCATCGGTCATGATCGACGGTTCGCATTTTTCCTACGAAGAAAATATCGCCCTTACAAAGAAGGTTTGCGAGTTTGCTCATTCACAGAAAGATTATGTCACTGTTGAGGGCGAACTTGGCGTTTTGGCAGGCGTTGAAGACGACGTATCTTCCGAACACAGCCATTATACACAGCCTGATGAAGTGATTGATTTTGTCAATAAAACAAAGGTCGATTCATTGGCTATTTCAATCGGCACAAGCCACGGCAGAGCCAAATTTAAACCCGAGCAATGCACAAGAGACGCAAACGGCATTTTAATACCGCCTCCGCTTCGCTTTGATATTTTGGAAGAAATCGAAAAACAAATCCCGGGCTTCCCGATTGTTCTTCACGGCTCTTCTTCTGTGCCGATTGAATACGTTCAGATGATCGAAAAATTCGGCGGAAAGCTTACAGACTCTGTCGGCATCCCGGAAGATCAGCTTCGCAAAGCAGCAAAAAGCGCAGTCTGCAAAATCAACATCGACTCCGACGGCCGCCTTGCGATGACAGCGCTCATCCGCAAAGTTTTAATCGAGCATCCTGAAGAATTTGATCCAAGAAAAATACTCAGTCCTGCAAGAGACGAGCTTAAAAAACTTTATGCGCACAAAAATCAGAATGTATTAGGATCGGCAGGACAGGCGTGAAAAACAATTACTCGATGATTCCTTTGCTTTTCTCCAAGAATCTCGGTCTTGGAAAAAAGATTGCCTCCAGTTTGATAAGAATCGGTAAATCTCATTTTATAAAAAAAAGAGATTTTGGTTTTAATCATTTTAAGAGGCTTGCTCTTGTTTACTTTAAGCCTACAGGTAACTGTAATCTTAGATGTAAAATGTGCGGTCAGTACGGCGATAAAGGCGTAATGAAAGACTGCGCAGCCGAAGAGAGCAAAAAGGTATTACCGCTTGAGACATGGAAAAAGTTTGTAGATCAAATTGCTCCCCAAAAACCGACGATTTATGTTTGGGGCGGGGAGCCGTTTTTATATCCTGATTTAATGCCGTTATGCAAATACATGGTAGACAAGGGTTTATTTGTAAGCGTAAATACAAACGGCACGTTAATGGAACGTCATGCAGAGCAGATTGTCCGCGATAAATGGGCAACCATTTTTGTCTCGCTTGATGCATTCCGCGATGTAAACGACGAACTTCGCGGCAATGGCTCGTACGATAAGGTAATGGCCGGGTTTAAGGCAATCAACAGGGAAAAGGAAAAACAAAAAGCCAAGTATCCAATGCTTGCGGTTGTAACGGTTGTAACAAATAAAAATTACATGGATCTTGCAAATCTTGCAGAAGCAAGCAGGGAATATAAACTTGATCTCCATGTATTAAACATGGGAACATACACAAACGATAACATTGTAGCGACTCAAAAACTTTTCATGAAGGAAAAACTCAACACGGATATTGATTGTCTTGAAGCATACAACACAGGTTACAATCATGGTATTGACGGCAAAAAAATGCACAGCATTTTAAGGGATATTCAGGAAAAAAATTACGGGCATCCGATACTTACAGTTCCAACCCTAAATCCTGAAAAAACCCACACTTATTATGCAGAGCTTGAAACTCCTGTTCGAAATAACTGCCCGGTTCCGTGGTGTCAGCTGAATGTTGATTACAACGGCGACGTCCACTTTTGCGCCGATTATCCCGATTTTATTATAGGCAACATAAAAGATACTCCCATTGAGGAAATCTATAACGGAGAGCGCGCAAACAAATTCAGAAAAACGCTGAAAGAAAGCGAAGGGGGAATGTTCCCCGGGTGCCTGCGCTGTTATCAGAATATGCTGTTTGGAAAAAAGATAAAAGGATTCTAATTCAGGTAACAGCGGAATTTTTCTCTAAATCGTATACTTAAACAATTATTGCAGAGGCAGGGGCAAAAGCCTGCCATAGACGTAATAAACATGGCAAACTGCGTGCAGGCATGGCAGTAAAACCTTTGCTAAGAGTCCGCTACAGAGCCCCAGCACCCAGTACATAGGTTTGCTTTATTAATTAAATTATTTTGAACTGATAAATACGTTACTAGTATAAATTTCAACATTATACTTATACTGGGTGCTGGGTCTCCTTCGCGGGGAGCGGCAAAAATGGTTTTTCTGCCATACCCGCTCCCAGTCCGCCATATTAATTAAGTTTTCCCTCTGCCTTTGTATTAATTTGTTGAGCATACATTTTGGAAACACAAGTCCGTAAAGGCTTACGGTCACGAACTAAGCTTGTTATTCAAAGCGCATACTTAATGAATTAACATAAAGACAGAGGTGAAAACTCTGACATGGGCCTTACTATTGCTGCGCAAGCAGCTTGGTCTGCGTTGATAATGCCAGCTAGCGGCTGCGTTGAAAAATGCCAGAGCCATTCTAGCCTATGGCAGGTTTTCGCCTCTGTCTTTGTAATAAAATATTTAGGTATACGCTAAAAAATATCCTCATCCTTCATATTAAATCCAACCCTATTGCCGCTTTTTGATTAAAATAATACAATAGCGATTATCATGGAGCAAATAGTCTGGGTCTGGAATTACATGAAAGGGAAAAGAGTCGTCTTTATGTGCGGCATTTTCCTTACCCTTGTAATGAACGCAATGCGCGTAATAAACCCTCTTTTGGGTTTGCGAATAATTGATGAAGTAATAATCGGAAAAAATACAGAGCCGCTTATTCCCCTTCTTGTCACAATGATGATAGTTCAGCTCCTGCGCCTTGGCATTAACTATTTAATGATTATATTGATGGAAATCGCAAGTACGGATGTAATGACGCGTCTTCGAAGGGACATGTACGAAACTGTTCAATGGCAGGATTATGTATTTTTAGGGCTCTTCCCTACAGGAAACCTGATGACGCGCATGACGCAAGACCTTGACAGGCTTCGCCACACAGTAGCATGGGTATCATATCAATTTATCGGGGCAATTGCGCTTTTTGTTTCAACTTTTACATTTTACATGATTTTAAACTGGCATCTGGCTCTTTGCCTTACCGCTGTTACTCCATTTATTTTATATGTAAGCAGACGCTTTGTAAAAAAGATAAGGCCGCGCTTTTTGCTTTTACGGCAAAAACTTACAGATCTTGGAACCGCCGTTACGGAAAACATCGAGGGTAACCGCGTAGTCCGCGCGTTTGCACGCGAAGAATACGAAAAAGAGAAAGTCGAAAAACACAACGCGCAGTTTCGCGATATCTCCTGCGAGAACGCTGTCATAACGGCAAAGTACCAGCCTTTCCTTGACACGGCAGGCCAGTTTTTAATGGTAGTAATGCTTATAGTCGGCGGCATATTTCTTATTAAAGAGTGGATAACGCCGGGCGAATACATGGCGTTTTCTTCTTTGGTGTGGGCGCTTTCCATGCCGATGACCATGCTTGGACCTCTTCTTGCAGACCTTGAACGCTACACTTCCGCAGGCCAAATGATACGCGAAGTTGTTGAAGCGCCCAAAGGCATAAGCGATTTAAGCGGTGCTGTCGAACTTACGCAAAAACCATCGGGAAAAATTGAGTTCAGGGATATAAAACTTACAATAAACGAAACTGTCATTCTTGATGATATAAATTTTACCGCAGAGGCAGGTTCTACAATTGGTATTCTTGGCAGTACAGGAGCGGGAAAAACATCTTTAATTAATCTTCTTGCGCGTTTTTACGAACCTGATTACGGCGCGGTTCTTCTGGACGGCGAAGATATCAGGCGTTACACGATGTCTTCCTTGCGCCGTTACATAGGCCTTGCGATGCAGGATGTATTTTTATTTTCTGATTCTGTTAAGGGAAATATTTCCTACGGAAGACCGGATCTTAATGATGAAAAAATAATAAAACACGCTGTGCAGTCTGACGCTGACAATTTTATTAAAGGGATGACAAATGGCTATGACACATTGGTAGGAGAGCGGGGCGTAGGCATTTCAGGCGGACAAAGGCAAAGAATTGCCCTTGCAAGAGCGCTTGCGATAGAGCCTGCAATTCTTGTGTTAGACGACACTACTTCCGCCGTTGACAGCGAGACTGAACATTATATACAGGAGCAGCTTGAAAATCTCGATTTCCCATGCACAAAAATAATAATTGCGCAAAGGATTTCATCGTTTAGAAAAGCCGATTTAATTTTAGTAATGGATAAGGGACATATTATTGAACGGGGAACACATGATGAACTTTTGGCAATGAAAGGATATTATTACAATATTTGGACGCTGCAAAATAACGCAGGATTGGAGGCAATGAATGAGCCTCTTTAAGAAAAAAGAGCGGGTGCAGGAAACCGCCAAAGAACAAAACCGCTATGACGCCGATGAATACCTTGACGAGAAGGTAAGCCTTTTTAACGTAAAGCGCGTCCTTGGTTATCTTATTAAAGCGCAAGGACACTTAAAGCTTTCTCTTGTGTTCAGCGTTTTTTCAAGCATTGCGTCTCTTATCGGCCCCTTATTTATTAAACAGGCTCTTGATGTCGCGGTTCCCAATAAAGATGTAAAAATGCTTATAATGATGGGCGTTTATCTTACAGCTTCGATTGTAGCAAGCGTCGCGTTAAGCACAATACGCAATATTCTGGTCGCAAAAGCGGGCGCAAGCATAATTCATGATATAAGACAGGATCTTTTTTCTCATCTGCAGAAATTATCGTTTAGTTTTTTCGATTCCCGTCCGCACGGAAAAATATTTGTGCGCGTCGTACCCTATGTAAACAGCGTTTCTGACGCGCTTTCAAACGGAATTATTAACTTTGTAATAGAAGTTTTAAATATCTTCTTTATAATTTTCTTTATGTTTCAGGTTGACCCTCACCTTGCAGCCGTTACTATTGCCGGTCTTCCCCTGCTCGCTCTTTTTATATGGACAATAAAATCTGCGCAGCGCCGCGCATGGCAGGCTGTTTCAAACAAGGGATCGAATTTAAACGCATACGTTCAGGAATCCATTGATGGTGTGCGCGTAACACAGGCTTTTGACAGACAGGAAAAAAACATCGGAATAATGAACGATCTTACAAATGATCGCAACAGCGCGTGGATGAAGGCAATTTATATTTCCAACACCGTATGGTTTTCTACAGAAACAATCAGCCAGCTTGTATGGTCGTTTGTTTATGTTATGGGTGTTTTCTGGATGAATCCAATGGCAAGCTTCGGCATGCTCCTTGTTATGGGAAACTACGCGTGGCGATTCTGGCAGCCCATCATAAACCTTGCAAATATTTACAATACGTTTATTACGGCAATGGCATACCTTGACAGAATCTTTGATACAATCGCAGAACCTGTAACCATAAAAGATATACCAAACGCTGTCGAGTTTCCTTTTGTCCGAGGGCATGTCGAGTTTAAAGACGTAAATTTCAGCTATGACGGAAGCCGCAAAGTTCTTAACAATATAAACTTTATCGCGTCTCCGGGACAAAGCATAGCGATTGTAGGCCCTACAGGAGCCGGAAAAACAACCATCGCAAATCTTCTTTCGCGTTTTTATAACATAGAAGAAGGAGAGGTTTTAATTGACGGTCAGGATATAATGAAGGTTACTATTCATTCCCTGCGAAGCCAAATGGGCATTATGCTTCAGGACAGTTTTTTATTCACAGGCACAATTGCAGATAACATACGTTACGGAAAACTTGATGCGGCAGATGAAGAAATCCGCGCCGCAGCCAAATTAATAGGCGCTCATCATTTTATAGAAAAATTACCTCAAGGGTATGACACCCACATTACAGAGCGCGGCGGCGGTATTTCTGCAGGAGAGAGGCAGCTTTTGGCATTCTCACGCACGTTAATCTCGAACCCAAGAATTTTAATTTTAGATGAAGCTACAAGCAGCATCGACACAGGCACTGAGCAGCTTGTGCAGGAAGGTATTCAAACATTAATGAAGGGACGCACTTCTTTTATCATTGCCCATCGTTTGTCTACGATTCGCAATTGTACGCGCATAATGTTTATCGCAGACGGAGAAATAATAGAAAGCGGCTCTCATGAAGAACTAATGGCGCTTAAGGGAAGATATTACGAATTATGCCTTGCGCAGTATAATTCGTAATATTAAATCAGCGCCGGATTGCAAAAGACAGAACAAACGGAATATTGGCAAGAATTAAAAGCCCAAGACCAATCAGTGAATACTGAGAAAAGAATGCCCAGTAAGACGAAGCTGCAATTATGGGAAGAATTAAAATGCAAATAACCGCAAGAATTCCAAGAAGCGGATGACATCTGTTTGCTATCAGGTTAATGAAAAACGAAATGCCCATTGCGATTGCTACCCAAAGAAGCGGAACAACTACAAGCAAAATGGGATCGTTTGTGCTGCTCCAGCTTAATGCGCGAAGGGCTGCAATGGGAATAAGCCAAAGAAGAGCGAAATTCGCAAAATCGGTGTCCCCTGAAAAGCCCCGGAAAAGAAGCATTAAGAAGCATACAAACAAAGGAGCAAGGACTGGTAAACTAACAATTTCTATAAAGCCGAAAATCCATGTTGCCAAATCAAAACCTTTTGGGCTAATAAAAGAGCCCAAAAAGAATTGAACGATTGCTGTTATGCTTCCCAATAACAAAGCCCAAACGCTTCCCGATGAACTGCCGCCTGTAATTCCACGGCGAAGAAAATAAATAATCGGAACCCACAAAAGACAGAAAAAACTCATGATTTAAACTTCGCTATCGGTATAAATGTATCGGTTTTAAGAGAAGCGCCGCCGACCAGAGCGCCGTCGATATTTTCCATCGACATAAGCTGCGCGGCGTTATCCGGTTTTACAGAGCCGCCGTACTGAATAATTATTTTAGATGCGGCATCCTCTCCGTAAAGACGCGCGATTACCTTTCGCACAAAAGCATGAACCGCTTCCGCATCCTGAGGCGTTGCGGTCTTTCCGGTGCCGATTGCCCAAACAGGTTCATAAGCGATAACTACATTGTGTAAATCTTCGGCGCCTACGCCTTCAAGCCCTTTAACAGTTTGTCTTTCGCAGACTTCTTCAACTTTACCGGCTTCCCTTTCTTCCAAAAGCTCTCCGATACAAAGAATTACTTCAAAGCCGTGCTTAAGGGCAAGTTTGACCTTTTTATTGATAAGCGCATCGTCTTCCTTATAAATGTGACGCCTTTCCGAGTGACCTAAAATAATTGTCTGCACGCCAAGGTCTTTTAACTGAAGAACGGAAACTTCGCCGGTATGCGCGCCCTGCTCTTCACTTGCGCAATTCTGCGCGCCAAGACGAATATTTGTGCCTTCTATGGTTGCGGAAACAGTTTCAAGTAACGTGAATGAAGGAGCGACAAGATATTTATGCGTACCATCCCTAAGCTGATTCACCAAATCCTGCGCAAGCTGCGCGGCATCGCCGCGGGTAAGATGCATTTTCCAGTTACCCGCCATGTAGTAGTTTCTGCTCATTATTTACTCCTTAACCTCTGCATACTTCAATGCCGGGAAGTTTTTTTCCTTCAAGCAATTCCAATGACGCGCCGCCGCCCGTTGAGACGTGGCTCATTTTTGACGCCAATCCAAACTTGTTAACTGCCGCGACTGAATCGCCGCCGCCTACTACAGTAATGGTTCCTTTGTCTGTTGCCTGCGCGACAAGTTTTGCGACTTCTTCCGTTCCTTTTGCAAAAGCGTCAAATTCAAAAACGCCGACAGGACCGTTCCATACAATGGTCTTTGCATCTGCGAGAACTTCCTTATATTTTGCGAGAGTTTTTGCGCCAACGTCCAGACCTAATAAATTATCGGGAAGGTCAAGTCCGTCTACAGGAACAGGAACCGCGTTTGAGTCAAAGGAAGTTCCGCCGACATGATCGAGAGGTAAAACAATCTGCACGTTCGCGGATTTCGCGGCGGCAAGAATTTTGTTGGCGGTATCGATCTGATCGTCTTCTACCAGGGACTTGCCGATTTTATGTCCCTGCGCTTTTAAGAATGTATAAGCCATGCCGCCGCCAATAATAAGCGCGGCGGAGTTTTTAAGAAGACTTTCCAGAACCGCAATTTTGGAAGATACTTTCGCGCCGCCTATGATTGCAACTAACGGCTTTTGGGGATTGGTAACAATCGGCTCAAGGTAATCGCATTCTTTCTGCATTAAAAAGCCCGCAACTGCTACAGGCATAAATTTCGCGATACTGGCTGTAGAAGCGTGATCGCGGTGAGCGGTGCCGAATGCGTCATTCACAAATATTTCGCCGTATGCGGCAAGCTCTTTTGCGAGTTTGTCCAAATCTGCGGCATCTTTTGCTGTTTCTTCTTTATGGAAACGGGTATTTTCGAGCATGATTACGCTGCCGTCAGCCTGGCTTTCGATAAAAGCCTTTTTGCCGTAACAGCTGTCTTCGCCTGCAAAAATTACAGGTTTACCCAGCTTGCTTTGAAGGTATGCTGCAACCGGCGCCATGCGGTGCTTGCCTTTAATATAGGCTGCCTCGTCAAAAGACTTACCGTCTTTCTCGGCTTTTTCCTTCGCTTTTTTCGCATCCTTACTCGGGTCACCCAAGTGGGACATCAAAGTGAGGGATTTTGCGCCCTGCTCCAAAATGTATTGGATAGTGGGAAGAGCCGCCATTATGCGGGTATCATCCTGCACTACTCCGTCTTTCATGGGCACGTTAAAATCAACGCGCATTATTACGCGCTTGCCTTTAAGGTCTACGGTCTTTACAGTTTTAATCATGGATTTTCTCCTAAAGAATTAAGAATATTAAAACCACGGAGTACACAGAGTACACGGAGCAGTAATCCGATATCTTCTCTTCTTCCTCCGTGAACTCCGTGCTCTCCGTGGTTATTCTTCTTTTTTTTTACTTCTTGCTGTCGATGTATTTAAGTAAATCGACTACTTTGTTTGAATAACCCCATTCGTTGTCGTACCATGAAACTACTTTAAAGAAGCGTTTTTCGCCGGGGAGATTGTTCTGCATTGTCGCAAGACTGTCATAGATCGATGTGTGCGTATCGTGAACTATGTCTGTTGATACGATTTCGTCCTGCTGGAATTCAAGTACGCCTTTAAGATAGGTATCCGCAGCTTTTTTAAACGCGCCGTTTATTTCGTCGATTGATGTGTCCTTGGTTGTACGGAAAACAAGGTCAACAACTGAACCTGTCGGTGTAGGAACGCGGAAGCTCATGCCTGTGAGTTTTCCCTTTGTTTCGGGGAGAACCTCTCCTACAGCTTTTGCGGCGCCTGTTGTTGAAGGAATAATGTTGACAGCAGCGGCTCTTCCGCCTCTCCAGTCTTTCTTTGAAGGACCGTCAACGGTTTTCTGTGTCGCTGTGTATGAGTGAATTGTTGTCATAAGACCTGTTTCGATTCCAAAGCCCTCTTTAAGGAGAACATGAACGATAGGAGCAAGACAGTTTGTCGTGCAGCTTGCGTTTGAAATAACGTGATCTTTTGACGCATCGTATTTTTCGTGATTAACGCCCATTACAAATGTGTTAATGTGTTTATCTTTGCCTTTCGCGGGAGCGGAAATGATTACTTTCTTTGCTCCTGCTTCGAGGTGATCAAAAGCCTTGTCGTCACAGAAAAGACCTGTGCATTCAAGAACGTACTCTACGCCCAATTTGCCCCAAGGAAGATTTTTAAGTTCTCTTTCTGCCATAACGCACTGGATTTCATGGCCGTTTACAACCAAAATGTCGTCTTCGGAAGCGCCGCCTGATTTCTTTGTGGAAATATCCGCTTTCATCCTGCCCTGAGTTGAATCGTACTTAAGCTGATATGCAAAATATTTCGCGTCAGTAACGATATCTGTAACCGCCACAATGTCGATTTTATCCTTACCAAGCAAGTTCTGACCCACGAGTGATTGAAAAACGAGGCGTCCGATACGCCCAAAACCATTAATAGCTACTTTCATTTAAAACTCCTTTATTTTGACTAGTTTTTACCAGATTACAGCAATTCATTAAAATAGTCAATTGTATTCCTGCGCTATCAATGTTGTTTCGCCGTGACCAGGGTAGACTTTGATGTTTCTGTCCATTTTTAATAAACGCTTTAAACTCTCAAAAATCTGCTTTTCATTGCCGCCGGGGAGGTCGGTTCTGCCGTATCCCCGTTTAAAAAGGGTGTCCCCTGTAAAAAGTATACCTTCATTTTTATCCAGAAAAGCGCAGCTTCCCGGTGTATGCCCCGGCAAGTGCAAAACTGTAAACGGACCTGTTACGCTGCCCTCCTCAAACCGGATATCGGCAGAAGGCAATTCCTCCCATGGAATGTTCATTAATGCGGCGGTACCCATTGCAGCTTTAATGCTTCTCTCATGAACCTGATAAGATTCAGGACCCAGATATTCGGCGTCCTGGCTGTGAATTCCAATTTTCGCATCGGGGTATTTTTCTGCAAGTTTAGGCAGCGCGCAGATATGGTCAAAATGACCGTGTGTGAGTAAAATGTATTTAGGCGTCAGGGATGCTTTTTCCAAAGCGGAAATTATCTTTTTTGCGTCATCACCCGGATCGATGATTACAGCTTCGAAGGCGTCAGATTCTTCGCCGTAAGGATATATCCAGCAATTAGTCGCAACAGGTCCTACAACCAGCCTGATGATGTTTTTATTTGATGACATAATAGGGGGATAATACCACGAGGTTTTCAATTTTTCTAGTTATCATTTTGATAGTTGTCTTTTGGTACTTGATTGTTCCCATCGCAGGCGGTTTTTTTAACCGTTACAGATGGAGAAAATTCAGAAACCGCTTTAACGATATGCGGCTAAGTCCTCTTTTGGATTATTGCCAATACCGTAAACTTGATGAAGCAGGCGGCGTTTTCAGGTTTTCCGGAAGCATCGAGTCTATCACGGACGGACGCACACTTTGGGTAAAAGGCGAAGATCTTACCATACCTGTTTCTCTTGCAAATACCAAATGTTACCTTTTGCCGTTACATCAGGGAGAGGGGCTTCCCGAAGCGCCTGAACAAATTCGCTGGAACCGCGTATCAACTTTAACGGAAGGATCAAAAGTATTTATAGGCGGGCAGTTAAAATCGCACGACGACAGATTAAATTTTTTATCGACAAAAGAGTTTCCTTTGGTTGTTATTATTTACAACTGCCCTGACGCCGAGCTTCCAGGCGCTGTCATAAGCGCGGCAAGAACACGCAATGAATACTGGAACAGCATTACGCCTGTTTCGATAGCAATAGGCGCGCTTATCCTTATATATATCGCCGCTTCTTTTTTAAACCGTCCTGCATTTCGCCTAACAGTTATCACGGCCTTTGCCGCGGTTTTTATTCCAATTCTTCCGATTTTTCCGCCCGGCTTTTTATTAACCTCGCTATACCGCCGCCTTACGTGGGACGCAAGAAAACTAAGGGCAAGCTACGATCTTGCGCGTTTTGGCTTACTGCCTGACTCGACTGATCAACTTGCCCGTTTTTTTGGAATACGCGCCTATTCACTGGAAGCGCTTGCCTGGGTATTAATGATTCTTGGAGTATGTATAAATATGGTTTTTATTTTTTTGATATTGTTTTTGTTTCAGGTTATTACGTTTTGAAGTGTAATCACAACGCAAGTGTAGTGGTAGCTACAAAACGATGACCGATATTGTCCACCATTACGCCAAAGCCTTCAATCGTTCGTACGCCAAGAAGTGACATATCGCCTTCTTCCGCGAAAACAATTTCGTCATTCGTGGAAAAACCTTCTGATTTTAGTATCGCGTAGCCATACTCACGCTCTAATATTTCATTATTGACGGTGGAAAAACGCTTTATTCCCCGCGGTGTTATACCAGCGTCTAACAACAACTTTCTGGGAAGCCATGACAATTCCGACCCGGTATCGACCATTACTTCTACTGCCGGCGTATTACGGTGTTCTTCCTTAGGATTGATGGCTGACATATTAACCATATATTTACTCATTTTTCTTATCTCCATTTAAGCCGCATTGGCGGCGATTCTCCGGGGAAATTAATTCTCTTCCGGTTCCGTTGATTTAGGTTTTGCATAATTCACAGTCAGCGTTCTTCCGCGGAAACGATGACCTGTAAGAGCCGCAATTATTTCGTCGGCTTTGGTGTCGCGTACCTGCACAAAGGAGTAATTGTCAAGGATTCTTATCATGCCGATGTCTTCCCTTGGCGTTGAAGTTTTGGACATGATTAAGGTGATAACTTCTCTTGGAAAAAGACGGCGGTTTTTTCCAATGCTGATAAAAAGACGTTTTGATTCTTCTTCGCTTAAATTAATTTCGACAGGCTGTCTCTCGGCGTTTTTTATCTTTGGAACAGGATTTTTTACATTCTGTTTTTTATCTGACGGTTTTGCCGCTTTTCGAACTGCAGCATTAAAGGCAGCAGGCGTCTCCCTCTGGTCGTAATACATAAAAAGCCAAGCGGCCATTTCGGTGCGTCTTAAAAGAAATACATTCTTCTTAAAAAGATTTTTATACTCTTTTAAAAGAGAAAAATCAGTATCGTTATGAAGTTTGCCGATAATCGATTCAAGATTTCTTTTTGCTTTTTCTTTATCCAAATTTTATTTCCTTTTTATCGCGCTTTTACGCTTCCCAGTAACCGCCGCCGTCTATTGTCTGAATTGTGCCGTCGCCATTGTATTTCAATTCCGTCACCTTTAAACTGCGAAGCCATGTTTTGCCGCCCGACGGCGCGCTGTCATGATGGAATAAATACCACTTTCCCTTAAACTCCGTTATGCAATGATGCGTTGTCCAGCCGCAAACGGGAGTAAGAACTACACCCTGATACGTAAAAGGCCCGTAAGGATTATCACCTATGCCGTAACAAATATTGTGCGTATCGCCTGTCGAATATGAAAAATAATATTTGCCGTTATACTTGTGTATCCACGGAGCTTCAAAGAAGCGGCGCTGTGTATCGCCTGCTGTAATTGGCTTTCCGTCTTTGTCAAGAATCAAAACCGCGCGCGGCTCCTCGCCGAATTGAAGCATATCGCCGGAGAGCTTTGCAACTCTGGGGGCGATGGCCGGTTCGTTATCAGCAGGATAGGTTCCGCCGCTTTCAAGCGCCTTGTTGTCTTTATAACGCTGAAGCTGCCCGCCCCAAATGCCGCCGAAATAAAAATAATATTCGCCGTTTTCTTCCAGAATGGCATAATCGATGCTGTAACTGCCTCGCATCGGGTCAGGCTGCGGTATAAACGGGCCTTCGGGTTTATCCGCGATTGCCACGCCTGTTTTAAATACGTCATTTTTATCTTTTAACGGGAAATACATGTAATACTTGCCGTTTTTATGCGCTACTTCACAATCCCAAAGCTGCCTTCCTGCCCAGGGAATATCCTTTGTGTCAAGAATCACGCCGTGATCGGTTACTTCACCATTTTCGACATCGTCCATGGAAAAGACATGGTAATCCTTCATATTGAAGTGATCACCATTATCGTTCTTTGCTACACCGCTTTCCCAATCGTGAGAGGGGTAAATGTACAGCTTGCCGTTAAAAACATGCGCGGAAGGATCCGCCATGTAGTATTGTGGTGTTAAATATCTCATTGGAACAAGATAGCAGGAAAACAGGCTTTTTGCAAGGGAATAATTTGAAGGAACATTTTTTAAACACCATGCTATAATGTCCAATGGCAAATAAAATAAAGGGTGCGCATTTACGCATTAGCGATGCGGGCATCACAAATAAATTGATTGAGTACATTCGCGAGGGGCTCTCCCCTTTGGGCATCAATCTTTTGGTTCTTGAGTTTAATCCCGGCTACAATTACCGCTGTTTCCCCGAACTTGCGGACGGAAGTTTTGGAAGAGACGAAGCGCGAAAAATCGCATCTGTTGCAAAAGATGCGGGCATCAAAATCGTACCGCTTTTTATGTGTCTTGGGCATCAGGGGTGGCGGTTCGATAAAAACAAGTTATTAAAACTTCACCCCGAGTTTGACGAGACGCCTGATGTGCCGGAGGACGGCGATGCAGAAAATACGCCCGATTTGGAATTTTATTGTCATAGCTGGTGCGCGTCAAACGATGATGTTTACAAATATGTCTTTCCCATGATAGACGAAATAATGGAAGATTTTGGCGCCGATACTTTGCACGTAGGCATGGACGAAGTTTTTTCCATGGGCGAATGTCCAAAGTGCAAGGGAAAACCAAGAGCCGAACTTTTTGCGCGCTCTGTAAAAATTCTCCATGAGCATATCGTCAAAGAAAGGGGTTGGAAAATGATGATGTGGGGAGACAGGTTAAACCACGCCGAAGCTTTTGGCTATCATGCGTGGGAAGGCGATATCTGGGGCACATGGCATGCCATCGACATGATACCCAAAGATATTATTATCGCGGACTGGCACTACGAAATTAACGAAGAGGGATTCCCCGGCATAGAAGCGTTTATGGAAAAAGGTTTTACCGTGATTCCTGCAAGCTGGAAAGATTTAACGCAAGCCCGATTTCTGTTAGACGAAGCTTTAAAATACGAAAAATCCGCGAAGGACAAAGGTTTTAAAGGTCAGCTTGCCGGAATGATTGTCACCTGCTGGAGCGAGGCGACAAATGAACTTTTGGATACGCTGTTGGATTCGGTCAAGGCGCGTGAGCAAAATGAGGAAGAAAAGGGAACCCGCGGCATTGCCTCGTCGATTGTGTATATAAGCGGCAAGTTAGATTAAGCGATAGACTTTTCGATTTCTTTTAGTTTTTCATGCGTTAACGAGCCGGTTCTTAGCTTTTCTGCCGCAAAGAGGCTGTACTGTCTATCATAAAAGGCGATATGGCTAAAAACCCAATCGACAAGAGTGCGGACAAAATTGTTAGGAACGAATTTTTTACCTTCGCCGAAATCTTTAGACGCATCAAGAATGTTTTTAATTAAAGTGTCATGCATCTTCTTGTGATTGGCGAAATCGGGATATTTAATTGCAGTAAGCAGTTTGTTTTCGGCATCAAAATGAAAACGAACATAATCGACCATGCGCTTCATTGCATCCTTGAAAGCAGTCTCGACATGATCGCCTTTAGTAAGACATGCAGCGTACAGCTCATTCGCCAGGTTGACAAGTTGTCTATGCTGAATGTCAATAAGACCAATTCCCGTCCCGTATTTATGATCCCAAACAATAATTTCGTTACTCATGCGTAAATTATACCATCGATTAAAAAAAAATGCAAAGAGGAAGAAGAAAAGAAGAATTTACCACGAACCTCACGAACTTTCTGTCCGCATTCTTATCCTTAAACCTTAGAAAGCTCGGATAGCAAAGAAATAATTCTTGGGAAAAGAGAGAAAATATCGAACCATGTTCGTGAAAGCGCCAAAGGTGCTTGTTGGTCGGCCTGTGGATTTAATTATAAATATTAGTTTTTTCTGGCCTCTCGCTGTTTAGCATCTATTATCTACACGCTTTCGCGTGCAGATTCAAGCGGGTTAGTGGTAGAAATTCTAGTTCACAACAACACGCTACGCGTGAAGACATGAGCGTCTGACACCCTTGCGTAACCTAAGATCAATAATTGGTACTTGAATAAAAAAAATCCCCCGACCTTGCAATAGCAAAATCGGGTTCGGTAGAATGAGGATACAAAGCCTCCCTCATTTAGTGGCTATCCCCTTTCGAAGATGTTTTAAATATATCGTATAAATTAAAAACTGTCAAGCAAAAAATCCATAAAAACCCGCTCTTCTTGCGAAGGACGATTTCCATTGTCCACAGATTTTCACGAAGAAGGAAAAGAAAAATTCAACCACGGAGTTCACGGAGTTCCACGGAGTTCCACGGAGGCCTTGGTACGAAGTCTTTACTTTATTTCTATGAATTTTCTATGTCAGCTAACAAATATATTTAAGTATAGAAAAGCTCTCGGACATCTACTCCGTGCTCTCCGTGTCCTCCGTGGTAAATTCTTTCTCTTCTTTGGCGAGAAGTATTCTAGTTCACAACAACACGCTACGCGTGAAGACATGAGCGTCTGACACCATAGCACTAACATAATCCATTTTTTAGATGGATATTCCATTTGCCTTGTCATAGGCGGCATTGCGAAATTCATTAACGGAGGCAATGCGTTCGTTCATTAACTTTGCAACCCATTCACGGCCTTTGTTTCCCTTATCCGCCAAGAATGTGTTTTTGGTTTGGGCTTGCACCAAACTATTATCAACACGAAGATATTTATACATCTCCACAGCCGTTGCATCACATCCGACGGTCAACGAACCAGTCTCATGACTAATACTTGATCCTTTAACTATATATACTGTTGGAAAATTGACCTTAAAATTAGCTATCTGACCGGAAGAAAGCGCATCGGGCGACATTAAAATATTAAGTTCATTAACTACTTTATTAAACTCTTCTGTGCTGACACCAGGTGATTTTATAACCGTTACGCCACCAGCATTCAATATCGCATTAACCTTTTCTGTGCATTGGCCATTATGATTGCATTGATCCGCCGGACACGTAACGTTAGCAGCACCAACTTCCAAGTGTGTCGCTTCATCCGGACAATCACACGTTGTCGGATCCGGTTGCGGGGTTGAGTTATCGCACATGGCGATCGCAAGCGGTACGGCGGCAATGACGGCTACTTTCGCGCCCGTCGCAACGGCCGGACCGACAACAGACGCCCCGTAATGCAATTGTGATTTCGGATTCAGGTCGCGCATCTTCGCGCCGTCCAGCCGCATCAAATCCCTGTACATATTTTTCTTTGTTATTGTTGCCATTAGGTGTGCTCCTTTTTTTGCTTTAAAAAACGCTCGTTTTCTTCAAGCAGTGTTTTTTTCTTGTATTGACTTAAATGCAGATAAATCATATTATTTTTACATTATAAATCGCTTAATTTAAACGAGCCTTTTTTCCTGCGTTTTTTAACAGATAATGCCCCTGCTTTGAAGAAGGAAGAATTTTACCCGCCTGAAGTCTGCACGCGAAGGCGTGTGGATTATATATTCGAAATGGCGAGAGGCCAGAGAAATTTATAATTTTTATTAGAGCTACAGGCCGAGAACCTCACGAACCTACTGTCCGCATTCTTTTCCTTAAACCTTAGAAAGCCACCAGTAAGCTGCTTTCTAAGCTACAACCATTACGCACCCAGGGATATAACGAAATTTTTTCTCTTGACTTAGTGTAGGTAATAACCTACACTATAAATATGGAATACGATGTTGAGCAGCTTGATACTTTTGTTACATGGCTGGAAAAGTTAGAGGATATACGTGCAAAAAATCGTATTATTGCCAGAATTGAACGTGCTAAAAAAGGAAACCTTGGCGATTGGTCTGCAGAAGGCGGAAAAGTCCGAGCAATAGTAATTGATTATGGACCTGGTTACCGCCTGTATTACACAATTCGGCAAAGGAAGATTATTTTCCTCCTTTGTGGAGGCGATAAAAGCACTCAAAAAGCAGATATAAAAACGGCACATAAATTAGAAAAGGAGCTGGATTAAATGAAAACAACTAAATGGAATATTTATGATCATCTGAAAACAGAGGAAGAGATCGATGGATTTATCGAAGCATCTATAGAAGAAGCAAAAAATGACACCGATCCAAAATATTTAATTCATGCGCTTGAAGTTGCTGCACACGCACGCGGTATGCTCAAAACAGCAAACGAAGCTGAAGTGGATCGTGCAAGTCTTTATCGTATTCTTTCCGGCGAAACAGATCCAAGAGCTAGCACCCTCGCAAAAATAGCTAATGTTCTCGGTTATCGCCTAACGCTCGTTAAACAAACAGGATAACAGCAACTCCGTGTCCTCCGTGGTTAAACTCTTTTTTCTTCCTTAGCTTTTAAATTACTGCGGCAGCAGCTTTGCGCCTTGGCGAGAGGAAGCCCTAAGAATTTTACCCGCCTGAAGTCTGCACGCGAAGGCGTGTGGATGATATATTCGAAATGGCGAGAGGCCAGAGAAATTTATAATTTTTTATTTGAGTTACAGGCCGAGAACCTCACGAACCTGCTGTCCGCATTCTTTTCTTTAAACCTTAGAAAGCCCGGATAGCAAACTATTATTACTTTGAAAAAGAGAAAAGATATCGAACCATGTTCGTGAAAGCCTGACCACTCCTGAGTGGTTCAGGCTGTTGGTGTGGTTCGTGGTTAAATCCTTCTTTTTAATCCGTGTGAATCAAGAGGGGAACCTTCGCTCATCTGCGACTCGCTCGGTTGAGGAGCCGTGCGAATTCGCGGATTATGGTATTCCTTTTTGTTCTTCGTTAGATTTTTATTCATCAGGTAATTTCTAAAACTGTTCTAAGACAGTTATTAACTTTATCAAGCATTGGTTTTGGTAACATAACTACATGATCTGTTAGATCGCGTTTATCAACAGTTGCAATTTGAGAAAAATTTATTACCGATGTCTTGTCTAAACCGGAAATAGCTTTTTCTAATAATAAATTCCCAGGCAAAGAAGCTAATTCTGTGTTTGATGTTATAGCAGCGCAAATTACGGTATTGATCTTACTGCGATTAAACTCATTACTCTGTATCACAAGCACCGGACGACGTTTAGCAGGAGTTGAGCCGGCAGGATCAGGTAAATTCGCCCACCATATTTCACCGCGAATCATTTACCAATCTTCTTTTCTGAGCAGGTTGTAATTTACGGCTTTTATATCATCAGCAAGTCTGGAATCATGATTTTCGTAATATCTGTTAAGTTTTTCTGTTGTTGGTTCTGTCGTTTTTGCAGGAGTAAATGACAAAATTACTGCCCCTGTCGGTATTTCATTAGGAACCTCAAGTGTAATACGCCGATCTGAAGGAATTTCAACTGTCTGTGTAATCGTCATATAGTAAATATAACATGACAATTTATTAGAGACAAGTACACAGAACCTTAACCCAACCCATAGGTGGTATAAATTCTTAGAAATCTGCTCATGGTTGAAAAATGTTCTATAAAAATGTAATATCTGTGCATGAACTCTATAGAACTTGCGAAGGCTTATGACCCAAAATCCTTTGAAGATCGCATCTATGCAATGTGGAAGGAAAACGGCTGTTTCGCTCCAGAAAGCGCGAAAAATTCAAATAAACAGCCGTTTGTCGTTGTTATTCCTCCCCCGAATGTAACAGGCGTCCTTCACCTTGGGCACGGCCTTAACAATAGCCTTCAGGACGTAATTGTCCGTTTCCACAGAATGACAGGAGAGCCTACCCTCTGGGTACCCGGCACCGATCACGCAGGCATCGCGACGCAGAATGTGGTTGAGCGCAAGTTAAAAGAACAGGGAAAATCGAGGCGCGACTTGGGGCGCGAAAAATTTCTTGATGAAACTTGGAAAGTAAAAAATGAACATCACGCGATAATCACAAAACAGCTCGAAAAAATCGGCGCCAGCGTTGACTGGAAACGAGAGCGTTTTACAATGGACGAAGGTCTTTCCAAGGCTGTGCGCGAAGTTTTTGTTACCCTTTTCGAACGCGATTTATTATACAAAGGAAATTATCTTGTAAACTGGTGTACATCCTGCGGCACTGCTCTTGCAGACGACGAAGTTGATCACGAAGACACTTCGGGGAAAATGTATCACATTCGTTATTATTTTTCTGATGGAAAGGGGCCTGCAGGTGAGGGGTCTGATTTCATAGAAATTGCCACAACGCGTCCCGAGACTTTGTTAGGCGACACCGCGGTTGCCGTTCACCCGGAAGACGAGAGATATTCTGCGTTCAAAGGTAAAACCTTACGCCTGCCTTTAACAGAAAGAAACATTCCGCTCATTTTTGACTCTTATGTTGAGCGCGGTTTTGGAACAGGAGCGTTAAAAGTAACCCCTGCGCATGATCCCAACGACTGGGAACTTGGCAAGAAGCATAATTTAGAAGTTATTAATATTTTAAACCCCGACGGAACGTTAAACGAAAACGTTCCCGAAAAATACCGCGGGCTCACCGTAAAAAAAGCAAGGCAGGCAGTAATCGACGACTTAACCGCAGGCGGCTGGTTTGTAAAAGACGAGCCGATAAAACACTCGGTTGGTCATTGTTACAGATGCCACACTGTAATAGAGCCGTTCCTTTCCGAGCAATGGTTTGTGCGCATGAAGCCGCTTGCCGAAAAAGCGCTGGACTGCTGGAAAAAAGGCGAAATTATTTTTTATCCGAAAAAATGGGAAAACACATATAAGCACTGGATGGAAAATATACGCGACTGGTGCGTTAGCCGCCAATTATGGTGGGGACACCGTATCCCCGCGTGGACTTGCGCAGACTGCGGCAAGCTTTCAGTTTCGCGTAACGATTTGGAAACGTGTCCGCACTGTAAAAGCAAAAACATCGAGCAAGACCCCGACGTTCTTGACACATGGTTTTCAAGCTGGCTTTGGCCATTCAGCACATTAGGCTGGGAAAACTCTAATTGCGATACTCAGGACTTTCGTTCTTACTACCCCACTACGGCTCTTGTAACAGGATACGACATCATCTTTTTTTGGGTTGCAAGAATGATCATGGCAGGTTTGGAGTTCACGGGTAAAGCGCCGTTCAGGGACATTTACATTCACGGGCTTGTGCGCGACAAACAGGGAAGAAAAATGAGTAAATCCCTGGGCAACGGACTTGACCCGCTTGAATTGGTTGACGAGTTCGGCGCAGACGCGATGAAGTTTACGCTAAGCTTTATGTGCGCGCAGGGGCAGGATATTCTTGTTGACAATGAATCCTTTAAACTGGGTTCCAAATTCGCAAACAAGGTTTGGAACGCAAGCCGCTATATTTTAATGAATCTTGACGGACGAAAATTAATAGAAAACCCAAGCCTAAACCCCTGCGACAAATGGATTTATTCGCGTCTTAACACTGCGGCAAAAAACATGAGAGAAGCGTTTCTTTCATATAGATACAACGATGCAGCGCAGACAGCCTATGAATTTTTCTGGAACGATTTTTGCGACTGGTATGTGGAAGCTACAAAAATTTCCATGAAAGAAGGCAACAATGATGAGAAAGATCGCGCAACAACCATTCTTTTGGATGTGTTGTCACAGTCGCTGAAGCTGCTTCACCCGCTCCTTCCGTTTGTGACGGAAGAAATCTATCAGAAGATTCAAGGGTCTGGAATCAAGGGACAGGAAGCGAAATTACTGATAACATCATTGTATCCCGATTATGATGAAGCGCGCAATTCTCCCGAAGACGAAAGGAATTTTTCTGTTTTGCAGTCATTGGTTGGAATGATAAGAACACTGCGCGCCGAGTGCGGCATTACTCCCGATAAAAAACTTCGCGCAACTGTAAGGTCCGGCAATGAACTGCACAAAGCTTTTGCAGAAAACAAAAGCCTTATTAAGCTCCTTGCAGGCATAAACGATCTTGATATTGAGAACGAAAACGCAAAAATGGCGCGTCCGCAAGGATCTATCGGCATGGCAGGTAACGGTTTTGAAGTGTTTGTATTTATCGCGGAAGCCGTGGATACGCACAGTTTAAAGAAAAAGTTCGCGCTCGATTTAGAAAAAGATAACAAGTATATCGAAAGCCTTCGCGCTAAACTTGCAAATGAACAATTTGTAAAAAATGCGCCTGCGCAGCTTGTTGAAGAGCAAAAAACAAAACTTGAAGAAACAATAATGCGCACAGAAAAATTTGCTTCTTATTTAAGGGACATTTAATGAATACTGAACAAATGAAACAGTTATCGGGATTGCGTCTCGCTCCGTACATTCAGGTTTCAACATTTTTAATCGGTAAATCGCGCGAAGGCGGAGGAAACATGTTCCGCCATCAGCTTGATACAATGTCGATTCTTATCGATTATAAATATATAGATTCAATTCTGTTAAAGGCGTCCCTGGTTCACGATGTGCTGGAAGACATTCCGGATTTTAATCATAACATTCTGCTTTCCATAGATGTGGACAGTCACGCTGTTTATGATCTTGTCCTTGAAGTTACGCGCCGTCACGGAGAAAGCAAACCGGAATTTTTAACCCGCATAAAGGAAAAAGGATCGCAAAAAGCAAAAATCCTTAAAGTCGCGGACAGGATTTCCAACATGATTTCATTGGGTTTTGTTAACAACCTCGAATTTGTCGGGCGATATATAACAGAAACAGAAAAATATCTTTTGCCAATCGCGGAAGAAGTTAACAACGACATGTTCAGGGAAATGACAGACCTTGTGGCTTCCAGGCGAAAATACCTTAATGACTTCAGCAATTTGGAGCGTTTTATCATTAATTATACCACGGAGGTTTAACTACGTTATTACACACGATAAAATCTCCCGCCGATTTAAAAAAATTAAAATTTAGCGAATTAAATCAGCTTGCGCAGGAAATAAGAGAGCAGATTGTTTCCACAGTTTCGAGTAACGGAGGGCATTTATCTTCCAATCTGGGAGCTGTGGAATTAAGCATCGCCATTCATAAAATTTTTGATTCTCCCAGGGATAAAATTGTCTGGGATGTGGGACATCAATGTTATGCGCATAAACTTCTTACAGGCCGCCTTTCTTTATTTACGACTCTTCGCAAACAATCAGGGCTTGCGGGTTTTCCCAAGCGCAGCGAAAGCGAACATGATGCATTTAACACAGGACACGCCTCTACTTCAATTTCCGCCGCGCTTGGTATTCTTGCAGGAGAACGCCTTAATGGCGGCAAGGGACATGTAATCGCGGTAATCGGCGACGGCGCGCTTACAGGCGGGCTTTCATACGAAGCGCTTTCTCATGCAGGACATCTGGGTCTTCCGTTGATTGTAATTTTAAACGACAACAAAATGTCCATAAGCAGAAATGTAGGCGGGCTTTCAAAATATTTAAGCCGTTTGTCGATGAAGGGAAAATATCAAACCTTTCGCCGCCACTTTGACGCAATGGTAAAAAAAATTCCTGTAGCAGGTGAGGCTTTTTTTAATCTTATTGTAAGATTAAAACGCGCGGTTAAAGCTGTTTTCTATATCGATAATTTTTTTGTAGACCTTGGTTTTGAATATGTAGGTCCCATTGCGGGGCATAATATAAAAGCCTTAACAGGGGTATTGGAAGACGTAAAAAAATTAAACCGCCCTGTTGTTGTACATATTAATACGCGAAAGGGCAAGGGTTACGGATATGCCGAAGACAATCCCGACAGTTATCACGGCGTAGGCTCTTTTTGCGTCTCAGGCGGAATCAACGATAACAATCAAAGTAAAATAAAAACTTTTACCGAGAGTTTTTCTGATTGCATAATTGCCGCAGCGCAAAAAGACAAACGGGTTCTTGCCATCACAGCAGCCATGCAAACAGGCACAGGTCTTTCTGCTTTTGCGCAAAAATTTCCGAACCGCTTTTTTGATGTCGGCATTGCGGAAGAACACGCTGTTACTTTTGCGTCCGGTCTTGCAGCGCAAGGGTTACGTCCTGTTGTCACAATTTATTCGACATTTATGCAGCGCGCTGTCGATCAGGTTATTCACGATACTGCTCTTCAAAAACTGCCTGTTATCTTTGCACTGGACAGATCAGGTTTTGTCGGCGCAGACGGCGAAACTCATCAGGGGCTTTTTGATATTTCGCTTTTTCAAAGCACACCGAACATGACAATCCTCGCTCCTGCAAGCGAAAACGAGCTTAATTTATTTCTCGGCTGGAGTATTTGTCAGGAAAACGGACCTGTTATTATTCGTTATCCGAAAACATATTGCCCGCAAGAGACTAGCGCGTTTTCACTTCCTTTGGAAATTGGCCGCGGAGTTTGGGTTTCTAAAAATGAAAAGAGTGACGTGTGTATCGCTTTTACGGGAAGTCTTTACAGGGAAGCACTTGATGCTGATGCTTTTCTAAAAGAGCGCAGAATAAATGCGGACTTGTATAATTTAAGATTTTTAAAACCTGTTGACGATGATTATCTTGCAAGTATCATGAACGAATACAAGGTTGTCTGCTTTGCGGAAGAAGGAATAAAAACAGGCGGCTTTGGCGAAAAAGCGTGCGCTCTTGCACTGCAGCGCAAATGCAGCGCGAAAGTGCTTGTTATTGCGGCAAAGGCCGATTTTCTTGAAAAAGACAGGGCTTTGGGCACGAGAGAAGAATTAATAATTGAGAATGGTCTGGATGGACAAAATATCGCAAATGCGATAGAAAACAGTTTATCAAATAATTAGCTCATATATGCAAGTTGCTGCTAATCGGTTAAATATGCTATAATCCAAATCAAATGCAATGGTTGCAATGGCTTTCGTCAATTTATGATTTTATCCGCCCTGCTCTGGATGTTGCCCTCCTCGCCTTTATTCTGTACAAGGGTTATGAACTTCTGGAAAAAACGCAGGCTCTTCCCCTGGTAAAAGGAGCGGGGTTTCTTGCGCTGGTTTATGCCATTGCCTTCCTGTTTAACCTGACTACTTTGCGGTGGGTTCTTACAATGATTGCGCCCGGTCTTTTTATCGCCATCGCAATAGTGTTTCAGCCTGAACTAAGAAAGATCTTTATGCGCCTCGGGCAGACCGAGTTTTTCAGTCCCAATAAAACCGTTCAAATCGGTAAAATCGACGCCGTAATAACTGCTGCCGAAATTCTTTCTCAAAGAAGAAGAGGCATGCTTGCTGTTTTTCCGAGGAAGATCAATATAAAAAATATTATTGATACTGGAACCAGAATAAACGCAGAAATTTCTTCCAGTTTGATAGTCGCGATTTTTGAATTTGACGGACCGCTTCATGACGGAGCCATGGTCATTCAAAGCGGAAAAATTTCTGCTGCAAGCTGTTTTTTGCCGCTTTCTGAAAGGCAGGATATACGAAAAAATTTCGGTACGCGCCACAGGGCAAGTCTTGGAATGGCAGAACAATCGGATGCTGTTGTTTTAATTGTTTCCGAGGAAACAGGCGCAATCTCGCTCGCTTACGACGCCAAGCTTTACTACGATTTAACATCCGCCGAAGTTACGCGCAAACTTATGGAACTTCTGGACAAGGGAAGCAGAAAAGAAATTGAGCAAAAGAACGCATCCGGTGAAGAGTCGGAGGTTCTGGTTGAATAGGGCAAAACTTCTTTCAAAAATAACTGAAAAATGGCCTGTAAAAGTTCTCTCGCTTGCCGCGGCCCTTATCATTGTCGTTTTTTACAGAATGAGTAATCTTGAAACGCGATTTTTTTCAGCTCCGCTTCTTATTGAATCAAGCGAAACATTAATTCCCGCAAATGCCTTTGCAAGCGCGGTTAGAATTTCGCTTCGCGGAGAAGCAGACGGAATACAGCCGATACTCGAAGAAGATATCGAAGCGTTTATCGATCTTGGAAGATACACAATCGAGGGTAATTACAGGGTGCCTGTGCAAATCAGAAAAAAAGGAAGCGCTCTTGGCGTTGAACCTCTCGAAATATCAGTCCTCCCAATCGAAATTCCGCTTACGCTGGAACTGAGAGTTACGCGCAATGTTGATGTTTATCCCGTATTGCAGGGAACCGTCGCGGAAGGATTTGAACTGCGTCATCAATCGCTGATACCCCAGACAGTAGTGGCGGAAGGCCCCAGAAGCGTAATGGAAAGCCATCTTGAATTTGACACAGAAATAATCAACCTTGACGGACGTTATGATGATTTTTCCATAATGGTAAATATCATAGATGATAATCCGTTAATCTCGATTCATGGAAGCAGGCTCCTTGAGTTCAGGGGAGCGATCAGCAGAATAGCCCGTGAAGAGCAGTTAATCCGCGTTATCCCTGAGCAAAACACGACGGAACCGGAAACTGAACATGAAAGCGAAAGACACAGGGAACACAACGAATGATTATTGGAGTAGGCATTGATATTGTTAAAACAGAGCGCATGGAATACTGGCTTTCGAATAAAAAGCTTTTGGAACGATTTTTCCACAGTGAAGAAATTGCGCTTGCATTTTCGCGGGAAAAAGCCGCCGCGCAGACGTTATCTGCAAGATTTGCCGCAAAAGAAGCGTTTGGCAAAGCGCTTGGAACAGGACTTGCGCATATCGTATTAAAGGATATTCTGGTTTTAAACAATGAAAACGGAAAACCGTATGTTTTGTTACACGAAACTGCAAGAAACGCGTTCGAAGAATCTGGCGCGAACATGGTGCATATTTCCCTTTCGCATGAGAGGGAAAATGCTGTAGCAGTAATTGTTCTTGAAAGGGTATAAAAATGGCAAAAAAGAAAGCAGAAGAAGACAAAGAGTTAAAAATAACTTTTCAATCCAAAAAAGAATATACATGTCCCGCCTGCAGCGCTGTTTTTAAAAAGGAAGAACTTCTTTCGGGAGGCGGAAGATTAATCGCAGGCAAGCTTACGGATGAACTTCACCGTCTTTATGAACCTTCGGCAAAATACGGCCCTGTTTTTCCGCTTGTATATCAGGCAATCGTCTGCCCTGAATGCTGGTTCGCTTCGATGGAATCTGATTTTCCCTTGCTCCCAAAAGAGAATGTCAGTAAAGCTAAAAATGACACACAAAAAAGAATGAAAGAGACTCAGCTTGCTTTTCCGAATGTTGATTTTCAGGAAAACAGAACATTGATGGACGGAGCAGCTTCTCAATATTTAACATTGATGTGCTACGATTATTTCAATAAATCAACTTCTCCTACAATTAAACAGGGGCTTGCCGCAATCCGCTGCGCGTGGCTTGTTGATGAGCTTCACGCCAAATACCCTGACCAGCACTATGATTGGCTTGGAACTTTATTCCGGAAAAAAGCGCAGTATTGCTATAACGAAGCGCTCTCGCGGGAACAAAACGGCAGGGAGAATCTTTCCGGCTTAAAAATATTCGGGCCCGATACTGATAAAAATTATTCTTACGAGGGCATGCTCTACATGTGCGCGTATCTTCGTTACAAGTTCGGACCC
>Ga0209755_10000743_pt1 | contig 57289 bp, 71 predicted proteins | sample TergutCo191P1_FD_187301 | JGI IMG/M metagenome (GOLD analysis project Ga0209755, IMG submission 187301) | Cornitermes sp. P1 segment gut microbial communities from Petit-Saut dam, French Guiana - Co191P1 (SPAdes) (version 2) | ecosystem: Host-associated > Arthropoda: Insects > Digestive system...
ACATAGCCCTAAAAAGACATATCGCAAACGCCCAATCTAAGACAATAAAAATAAACGTAGACGACAAAATTATCATACTTGATATGGACGAAATTATTTGTGTCGAAACTACTCATGTACGGCATAAGTTACGGCTACACGCAAAAAATCGTGCTATGGAATTTAATGCAGAATTAAAAACTATTGAAGAACAGTTAGACGAACGGTTTATCCGTTGTCATAAGTCGTACATCATAAATAAAAATAAAATTAGAACTATCAACAAAAACGATAACACCGTTACAATGGAAGATAATAATATCTGCCCTGTTTCAAGGAGCGGAAGAAAACTACTACTATTCGCAAACCTATAAAAAGCACAAAGAATACAAAAGGTATAAAAGCATTATGCAAACTCTTAACCATAACAACATATGCCCGTAAGCATAGGCGAGGGAACGCTAAAGCGCACCCGCGCCGTCAACCCCCGTCCCCTTACCCTGCGGGCAAGGAATCCCAAGCGGCGGTGGTTGGATTGTTGGGGAAGAATCCCCAAGCCCCTCTCTTGGGCTTCGCCCAAACCCGTTGTAATAGTTCTCAACTCGCGGAATAAAAAAAGAGTGCGGTTAGCTATCATCACATGACAGCCAACCGCACTCCGCTCTATTTACACCCCAATTTCAACGCTTCCCGAAGCAACCCCCGTACCATATCCCAATTCTCAACCATTCTTGCCCGTATATCCTCTGCGTCGGCGGCATATACCGCACCCATTCTATCAACGTGCCTTAGAATCTGCTTGATGTTTACGTCAATCGCCTGTAACTCTGCGGCAAGGTTTTTCATCTCGGTAGTGTCTATGTTGACTATATACCCCTTTGTAGCCATTTGCCGCGCATACTCACGAAAATTTGTCATGTCTACCAAGCGCATTTTTTCTTGAATAAGCTGTTTTTCTTCTTCGGTTACTCGGAAAACGAGCTGTATATCTCGCTTACGGTTTTCTTTTTCCACTTTGGCACACCCCCGTAATTTTCATCTCTTTTCCTATCCTATCCTGTGTCTTAAAACGCCAATGTAGGAAAACCGCAGGGGATAAAAGATAGGATTGGATTAGAAAAGATTTATATGTCCGTATTTTATATGTTAGTTTTTTATTAAGTTAGTTATTTATTGTAGGCGGTTTGCCTGTATTGGATTTCCATATGCAGATAATTTCGGCACAGGCTTTTAAGGTTGTGGTACTTCGTAAATGTCGTACTCAACACTTGCAAGCCGCCCATGCTCGTTCCGCAAGCGGCGGCGCACAAGATAGCCGTTATCCTCTAACTCCTGTATCATGGCGCGAATGGCGGTCAAACCCTCTTTGCTCACCGCAACAAGCCCCTGTAACGAATACTGCCAATCGTCCGAAAAACTTAACATCATAGACAAAAGCCCTTTTGCTTTCATGGATAGCCGCTTGTCTTTCAAGTGATAATTTGACATGGTGGTGTAGTCGGTTGTTTTGTCTGTTCTGAATACCGTCATAGTAATACTCCTTTCGCCGTTTGTGGCTTTGAATTTGTGTTTTCACAAAACTACCACGCAGGAAAAGCGTAATATGGCAAAGAGAGTGATATTTTTTCCCTTTTCTGTTCTTTGGACGAGGTCGGGGGTGCGGGGGCAGAGCCATCGCGTAACGTAAAACAAGCCACGCAGTAGCGTAGCCGATTTTGCCGTAGAATGGAGCAGACGGCAACGGGGCAGAAACTTGTTTCTGTTCCCCGTTGTCGGCGGCGCAATGGCACGGCAAAAGTCCGAATAGTCAAGGGTTTAAGGGTGGAGATTTTTCCGCGCCTTTTGCGGGAAAATACTACCCGCCCCTTGACTGTTCGGACAGGCGGAGCGGAAGTATATGCACAACAAAATAAACCCCCGCTTCACCGTATAAATTTGTCGGTAAAACAGGGGTTTGCGTTGGCTACGCCGTGCTGTCCTTTCGCACTTCGTAACTGTTCATAATGATTAGTACGGAGATGAGAGGATTTGAACCTCCGCGCCGCGTTAACGGCCTACTCCCTTAGCAGGGGAGCCTCTTCAGCCACTTGAGTACATCTCCATAAAATGAGCAAGCCTATAAGCCGAGTTCTGTCGTGGACAGTCATCTATCTGGGATGAGCGTTGCCGCTACACCTCTTGCGACGCTACCAAAGCAGGGTGGGCCACCCTTCGGCAAAAGCCGTGCTTAACTTGGTCTTGCACCGGATGGGGTTTACATAGCCGCCTTTGTCGCCAAAAGCGCGGTGCGCTCTTACCGCACCTTTCCACCCTTCCTCATTTCGCCGCGCCAGCGGCGCGGAGGGCAATAGGCCCATTAAAATGAGAGGTTTATTTCTGTTGCACTGTCCCTAGAGTCGCCTCCGCCGGGCGTTACCCGGCATCCTTGCCCTGTGGTGCTCGGACTTTCCTCATGCCTTTATAATAAAAGCACGCGACTGCCCAGCTTACTCTTTTATTCTTCAACGGGTTTATCCGCTTCGGTGGGTTCTGTTGCTTCGGATTCTTCTGTAGTAGTCTCTTCCGAAACGGGTTCTTCTTCCGGGGCGATGGCTTCGTTAGTGTAATCTTCTTCATAGCCCTCTTCTTCATAATCGTCCGCAGGAGGATATAATATAGCATCAGCTTCCCGTTTGGACAAGCTTATTTTATGATTTTCCAAATCAATATCCATTACGCGCACTTGAATTTTCTGGCCGGGGGTCAGCTCGTCGCCGGGCTTGTTGACATGCTTGTCGGCAATTTGAGAAATGTGAACCAAGCCGTCAATGCCGTCCTCAAGGGTTATGAACGCGCCAAAGGAAGCCAGGCGCGCTACAGTGCCTTCAACGATTTCGCCGAGGGGATACTTTTCGGTGATACCATTCCACGGATTGGTGGTGATATCCTTGAGTGTGAGGGAAATTTTGCCCTTTTCGGAGTCTATGGCGATAACGGTTGCGGTTATTTCGTCGCCGACAGCAAGCACCTCGGAGGGGCGGCGAACGCGCTTCCAAGACACTTCGGAGACGTGAATCAGGCCGTCTACGCCGCCGAGGTCTATGAACGCGCCAAAATCAACCAGACGGCTGACCGTCCCTTTTATCTGCTGGCCTACTTCAAGGTCGCCAAAGACTTCCTGACGGCGTTGATTGGCCTCGTTTACCGCGAGTTCTTTGCGGCCGGCCACTATACGCCTTTTTGAGCGGTCATATTCTAATATGTGAAAAGAAAATTCCTTGCCTTTGAATTGCTCCAGATTTTGTTCGAAACGTCCGGAAATTTGGGATGCAGGAACAAAAGCGCGACAACCCAGAATATTTGCAATGAGGCCGCCCTTTACTAGGTCTGTAATCTTTCCGGTGAGGGGGGTTTTGTCATTATGCGCCTGCTCTAACTGGCGGTAATTCAGCTGATTGTCCACTTTTCGTTTGGAAACCAGAACATTACCGTCGCCGTCGTTTACACGCAAAACGTACACCTCAACAATGTCGCCGGGCTTTACCTGCTCTGTAAGCTCTTCGGTCTGATTGTCCGAAAATTCGGCGCGGGTGATTATGCCGTCCGACTTAAAGCCCAAGTCAACGATAACCTCGGTATTGGACACGCCAACCACCGTTCCCTTTACGACTTCGCCGGACTTTAAAGTCATGCGCGACTCGTCCAGCATTTTTATGAAGGACTGTTCGTCGGGATTCAGTGTTTCGGCAGAATTTTCCGGGTTTTTGTACTCACTCATCTGGTAAGTGCCTCCTTATGGTTCAGACAGGCATTTTTAGCCAGCCATTTCGGGCATTCTATCATTAACTTACATATTCTGCAACAAAAATCGTGATGATGATATTTTTCACGATTTACACAGTGCAGATACCCGCGAGACAACATCGGCCATTACTTCCTCGATTAGCTCTGTTTTAATTTTTTTGCCCTGATGCTCCTCCATGCAAATAGGCTTGCCTACGTGAATATGCATTCTCGAAAAAAGGCGATAATCGCCGCGGATTCCCGCGGGAACTATCTGCGCGCCGGATTTAAGCGCGAATAAAGCCACGCCACCCTTTGCGTTTTCAAATTCCTTCATGCGCGTCCCTTGGGAAAAAATTAATAAACCGTCTCCGCTTTTTAATACGCTCATCGCCGTGCGGAAAGCCGTCATATCCGCAGCTTTTCTGTCTACCGGGAATGCGCCGAGTGCACGCAGAAGGCTCCCGAAGGGGCGGAATTTAAACAGCTCCTTTTTTGCCATAAAGCGAGGCTGACGCTTCATGAATACCGCCAGAACTATCGGGTCCAGCAAGGACAAATGATTCGCGCACAGCAAAAATGCTCCTGTTTTAGGGATGTTTTCCATGCCCGTCACTTTGAACCGAAATAAAATTTTCACCAAAATCCACGCGATTACCTTTGCGACCTTGTAAAGCATTTCAGAATGCCTCCTTTAGTTTTATGATGTTCACGATTTTTTCCACCACCTCGTCAGGGCGCATGTCGCCCGTGTCGATATAGATGGCGTCGGGCGTACGGATTAACGGGCTGTTGGCACGGTTTTTGTCACGCTCGTCTCGGATTATGGTTTCTTGGCGGACTTTTTCGAATTCGGCGGGGAGACCCTTGGCTTCTAAGTCCAGCACGCGGCGGCGGGTTCGGATATCCGTGGACGCATCCAGGTAAATTTTCACCTGCGCCCAGGGCAGCACCTGTGAGCCGATGTCGCGGCCATCCATTACCACGCGGCCGGTTGCGGCCAGTTGCTTCTGCTGGGACACCAGCTTATCCCGCACGGCTTGATGAGCAGCCACTACCGATGCGCCCTCAGAAATGACTTGCGTCCGGATGTCCGTTGTGATGTCGCGGCGTTTGTCGCCGTCCCGTAAGTAAACCCGTTGCAGGCCGCCCATTAACCGCAGATGAATTTCTATGTCTGTCAGAGCACTCCCGACCGCCAATCCGTCGTGCAGATTTATACCGCGTTCCAAGCAAAACAAGGCCACGGCGCGGTACATCGCACCCGTGTCGATGTAGGTCATACCCAGATTCTCCGCCACTATTCGTGCCGTCGTACTTTTTCCCACGCCTACCGGGCCGTCTATAGCCACAGCAAAGCCTGTTTTAATCATGTGAACTGCCTCCTTTGAGTGAATTCGGCGGCTTTTTTGCCGGCCAACCAGCCTGTGGAAAAGGCGATTTGCAGATTATAACCTCCGGTCATGGCGTCCACATCTAAAACCTCCCCCGCGAAAAAAAGCCCGGGGGTTTTTTTCGACATCATTGTGGAGGGATTCACCTCTCGTACGTCGATGCCGCCCTTTGTGATTACGGCCTCTTTGTAGCCCGTTGTGCCCGTGGGGGTGAGCGGAAGGTTTTTTAGTAAAGCGACCAAAGCGTGGCGTTCCTCCTTGGTGACAGTGTTGACCTTTTTCTCTGGAGGGATTTTTGAGAGGGAAATAATCGTGTGAATCAGGCGTTTGGGCAGAAGGTCGTCCAGCGCGTTGGCGAAGTTTTTATTCTTGCTTTCGGAAAAGTCACGCAGAACACGCTTGTCCAACTGCTCCGGAGATAAAGCCGGTTTCAAATCAATTGCGAGCATAATGCCATCGAATTTGCCTCCGGCCTCGTGACGCATATTTGGCTCGCCTGTGCATTCAGTCGGCGTCAAAAACGCGCTGGCACGTAGGATTATCGGCCCGGTGACTCCGGTGCGGGTGAACATCATCTCCCCTGTTTCTTCATATATAATGTCATCGGCGGAGCTTTTTGCCGTTTTTATCGTGGCACGGACGTTTCGCAGGGACAGTCCCTCAAGATCGGCGACCCATGGCTCTGCGGTGACGAGGGGAACGAGAGACGGTGAGACGGGAGTGACAGTATGGCCGAGGGCTTTCGCAAAAGCGTAGCCATCCCCTGTAGAGCCCGTTGCCGGATAGGACAGTCCGCCCGTCGCGATGATTACGGCGTCGGCTTGGAAGAATGCATCGCCCGTATGCACAACAAAGCCCTCTTGTCTATCTCCGGTTTCGCGTGCATGTGGTTCGACTGTACATTCCGTCGGCGATAAAATTTCGCGGACGGGGTGGTTTAGTTTTATTTTTACGCCGCCGGCGCGCATGAATGATTGCAGGGCTTTTGTGATGTCGCTTGACTTGTCGCTTACGGGGAAAACACGCCCGCCGCGCTCGGTTTTTAAGGGGACGTTTCGGGCTTCGAAGAATTCCATTAAAGCAGGCACGTCCATCGCCCGCAGCGCGCTGTTTAGAAAACGCGGATTGGAAAGCACATGGACCATCAGGCCGGGGATGTCCGTATTGTTGGTCAGGTTGCAGCGGCCTTTTCCCGTGATATGAAGCTTTCGGCCGGGCTTGTCGTTTTTTTCCAGCAGAATTACGTCCGCACCCAAGGACGCCGCCGCGCCCGCCGCCATCATTCCCGCCGCGCCCGCGCCGATTACTACAATGCGTCGCATTCGTTGTTTACCGCATCGTTGCAGGGCAGGCCGGTTTTCAGCGAACGATTGCCGATTTTTTGGGCCAAGTTTTCCGCCGACAAGCTTGAATATACATATTTATATAAAAGCTCCACCAATTCTATACCCTCCTCCACGGCGGCGTTATAACGCTCCAAAAAACTGTCCGTGAAGCTGTCGTTTTGCCAAGGGGGAATCCACGGGGATTTTTGCGTGTTCAAATAATCCCTTTCATCAGCCATATCCGGCATGTGTACCATGCTGGAAAAAATCGGTTCCCGTACTGTAAGGTTTTCTACCAGCTCCATCCAGCGTTTGCGCCTGCCCTTGCTTGACTGTAAAAGCCGCGTAAGATGAACCATGTGCCTCATCGCCCGATGGACGACCTTGGGCGGCACGTCGCGTTTGTATATCTCGCGCACGGCTTGGCTTAACGCCGACGCCGCGATGGCCATTTGCCGCGAATCGGCGTTTATAAGCTCCCACTGCTTGAGCATGGCGGGCTTTTGCCCGCTTACCAGATTTAACATGGCCACATCTATGGCCGTTTCGAATTTTCGATGGTCGGCACTATTCCTTAGCCCGGTGGAAGCGGAATTATGGGTCATGGCATACACATACGGATGTGTATGGGCGTCCAAGGCATAATGCATCAAAAATCCCGACGTGTAAGAAAAAATCGTATCCCTTTCAATCTCACGTCCGGATTCTCTGGCCTGCCTGGCCATCTCTACCAGAAACAAGCCCAAATTCGAGACATGCATTTGACTGCCCACCCCCCGCGAACGCTTTCGCAGCTGTCCGGGGAAGTAGTAAAAGAAGATATCCGGCCCCTGAGTGCCCAAATTATACAGCCGCTCTCCCGCGAGAAGCGGCTTTTGAACCTGCGGGTCAAGGCCCTGTAGCAAAGCCTTCCCCGCGATATAGTGTGTCAGAAATCCTGGCATAATTACGCTTCCTTTTTTACATCGAATTAGTAGCTTCAAAAATTTCAACGGCATATTTGCCGGGGTCTTCTCTATCAACATACACCTTCGCGCTCAACCCGGAATAAACCGGCGAATCCCACAGAAACAAATGGCTTTTGGCGTAGCGTTCTCGGCCGTATTCGTCGAGAAATCGACATTCCACATAGGTGCTGGAAAAAGGGCCGACGCGAACAAACGCGGGGGCGGGCCGTCTTTGGCTGACTAAATTTATTATCTTGGCGTCGTGGGGGATTCCGCTTTCCTTGAGGCGTCTGAGCCGCTGGGTTCTGCGGATATCGTAGAGCGAAAAAATGCCGCTTGCCGCGCCCATAATCAGTGCCACGAGAAGCCACAACGGCGAATCCGGGGCCACAACAGCGATTATCACCGCCACGAAAGCAAATCCCAAAAATACCGCGCCGGCCATGTATGTCGAACTCTTTAGCCGCATTTTACACCCCCAACGTCATATCCCCAAATTTAATCCATTGTTTTTTGTGCATATATTCCGAAATTACAAGACATATCACGGCAGGAAGGATAAAGTGAACCAGCGCGATTTGCAAAAATACCGCGGGGGTCGCGCCCATGGCCGTTATCGTTCCGAATTGCCCCACCAGCCCGGAGGTGCCCATGCCCGCACCGGTTGGAATGTTCTCCATGCGGAACACCGCCGCCGACAGTGAGCCCACAATCGCGCTGGCTATAATCGGCGGAATCCAGATGCGCGGATTTTTCATTATATTCGGAAGCTGTAGCATAGATGTGCCAAACCCCTGGGATAATAGGCCGTTTAATTTGTTTTCGCGGTACGAGCTCACCGCGAAGCCAATCATATTCGCGGCGCAGCCGGCCACCGCCGCGCCCATCAGAGCGGGCAGCAAATTCGTCGCCCACAAGCATTGCCACGGCCATTCCGGAAATCAGCGTAACCGCCGGTGTAACGATAATATCAACCTTGGTTTCCTTCGAAACCAGCTTGCCCAGCTCCACTCCGATTAACGCCGCCACGAATGCCCCTGCCACATTGTTTGGCCCGCCAACGTAGGCCCCGGCGAAGCCCACCGCTGCCGCCCGATTCCCGATAGAATCAAGCCCATTATCAACGACGCAAACAAGCCCAGCGTCATCGTGCCCATGGCCTCCACGCCATATCGGCGGAATGAAATTATAATGTCTTTCTTTGTTAAAAATGCTTTCAAATTCTCACACCTTTTTTAATTTGGGTATCCCGCTTTCGCATGGAACATTGACTTGGCATTTTCCGCAGCCATATCTGGGATTGCTTTTCTCGCGAACTTTATCCAGAAAATCGGAACAAGGCAAATGCTCCTTTCCAGCTGGGGAAATCGCTTGAACGGGGCAGTGCGGTATACACGCGCCGCACATTGTGCAGTATTCATAAATGTCTTTATAGGGCCTAGTATCCTTTGGCAAGTCCAATTTGGTTAAGATACTGCCAAATCTTCCGCACATGCCTTTTTCGGTAATCAGTCCTTTGGAAAGACCAAAGGTTCCCAGCCCGCAGGCAAAGGCTATATGACGCTCCGACCAATTTGATGTGAATTTTGTATCCGCTCCGCTCAGGTTGTACCGCGCATCAAGTGCGGGGACAAGGCTTTCGTAACCAGCTTCCGACAAAAGCTGTTGTATATAAGAGGAAATGTCCAGTAAAAGCTTATGCCCTTCAAATCTTCCATGCAACCATTCATCGGCCGGCCAAAGATAATCCCTCCCGTTTGCCGATTTGATTCTCTCTGTGTATGGCAGAAAAAAAGATATAACTGTTTTAGAATCCGGCAGCCATTCTAAAGGTGTTAAAAAATGGCCGCCAATAACATCGGGTGATTTGTATTCTTCATACAGAGCGTCGGCGGCGTGGCCAAAGGCAAATACGGGGGTATCGTATATTTTTATTCCGGAGTAATCCTCCATAAACTGCTCTGCGTTTTTTGCTATTTCATCTCTGGTCATTTGGCGTACCCCCTATTTAAAAATCCTCAACAGCATCCTCAACAACCGCAGTAGAGTATGTCGTTGCCATTCGCTGACCCACAGACCTATTAATAATCGTTTCGATTGTTTCGTTCATGTTTTTTAGCACTATCAATCTTGTAAACTTGAAGAACCCCAAGATTGTCAATAATTTGCCTATAAATTCGTCGGCAAAAGAGGAGCTTATTATTGAAATGTTAGAAAAATCAACACAAATCAAGCTGCTTGCGTTGACCTCTTCAATAAGGTTGATAATGTTATTTCTTACTCGCTCCCCTGCTATCCTAGTTCCGAAGCCGGAGGTTTGCTCTGACAGCTTAAAAACAATATCACCCTCGGCATTCTCCAAATTCTCCAAATGTATATTTAATGGCTTATACCCTCCCAAAGCCTCAGAAATTGAAATAGGTGTGTTATAGTTAAGAACAAATTCGATGGATGTGGAAGGCTCACTAAAATTGATAACAGGAAGCCTTTCATGCTTACTTTGTTTTGCGTTTGGCAAGATAAGCAATGACGCCCCATGGGAAGTAATTCTTAGATTGCCACGATTTATGTTGATAATACTGCTTAGCCCCCAAAGACCGTTGCCTTGTCCTATGCTTCTGTCTCGGGTTTTTCCCTCTTGAATAGCTATAGAAATTGCGTCAATGGGCGTTCGGGGATGAAACTCGCTGTTTCTTAAGGAATTATATATCCCCTGCCCATAATCAAAAATATTAAATGACACTATTTTGCTTCTATTTCTTATGACTCCCATGATAAACCCTTCATCACATAATGAATGCTGAAGAACATTATCCATTGTTTCATTCAAACTCCACGTTAAGCCATCTAAAACTCCTAATTTAAAAACATCCGTATTTCTAAGCTCTGTCAGATATACGTCAATAAGCAATGTGATTTCTTCAATATTCGAAAACCGCCATATTTTATTCAAGGGGAAAGCCAGTGAATCCTTATGCTCGGAAACCCTATATGGATTTTCCAAAAATGTTCTTTTCAAAAAATGATTGTCTGGGTAAATATAATTGAAGGTTATTCCCTTTTTTAGATTATAGTATTGAGCTATACCAGCAATGGGCGTACAAACACTTGGGTATACACTTCTGATATTATTTAAATCCAGTGTTATTGCAGTATATCCCATTTTAAGCGCGTTGTTTGCCTTTCTAAGAAATTCAGATACCGCTCTTGGATGGTTCCAGTCATTTTCAAAAACGATATAATTGCTACTGTTCTTTATAGATTCACTCATTTAAGACACTCCTCGCGTACCCATAGGGATTTTTGCTGTGCCAGTTCCATGCGGTGGAGATTATCGTTTCCAGGCTGTTGTATTTTGGCTGCCAGTTTAGTTTCGTCATGGCCTTTTCGCTTCCGGCGATTAGTACCGCCGGGTCACCGGGCCGGCGGTTCGCTACTTCTTTTGGAATGGTACGTCCTATTACCTTTTCAAAGGTCTCTATTACTTCCTTTACGGAAAATCCCTTACCGTTGCCCAGATTATATGTGTGGCTTTGGTTTTGTTGCCGTAGCTTACCGAGGGCCAGGTCATGGGCCTCGACTAAATCCATCACGTGAATATAGTCCCGTATGCAGGTTCCGTCGGGGGTAAGATAGTCGTCGCCGTAAATTGTTACTTTTTCCCTCTTGTTCAGAGCGGCTTGGGCTATTATGGGGATTAAATGGCTTTCCGGGGAATGGTCCTCGCCGATATTGCCGCTTGGATGGGCCCCGGCTACGTTGAAGTATCTCAGCACGGAATATTTCAGTCCGTGGCAGCTGTCGCACCATTTTAAAATGTCTTCTACCATCAGCTTGCTTGCCCCATAGGGGTTTTCCGGGCGGGTGGCTGCGGTTTCGGGTATGGGGATTACCTCCTGCTTGCCGTATACTGCCGCAGTAGACGAGAAGACAATTTTATTTACGTCGTGCTTTAACATGGTTTCCAGCAACGCTATTGTTCCGCCTACATTGTTTCCAAAGTATTTCAGGGGGGCTGTCATACTTTCCCCCACCAGCGAAAACGCCGCAAAGTCTATTACGGCCTCTATTGGATTCTCAGAAAAAACTTTCCCCAAAAAGTCTGAATCGCACAGGTCTCCTACATATAGCTTCGTATCCTTTATGGATTCCCTATGCCCCATTACAAGACTGTCAACCACCACAACTTCCTTGCCGCGCTCTTGTAGATACGCCGTCATATGGCTTCCGATATACCCCGCGCCACCACATACAAGTATCATGCCAAAACCTCCCCATAAATTTTTCTTAGGTATTGTCATAGAAATTTGCTGGTGTATAATATACGCCAGTAAAAGGTATTTGCATAGGGGCAAAAGGAGGTTCTAATGCAATCTAAGATAAAGAACGAGCTTGGTACAATCACCATTGGAAACGAGGTAATTGCGCGAATCGCGGGGTTATCGGCGATGGAATGCTACGGTGTGGTGGGTATGGCGGCAAAAAGCATCCGCGACGGGCTGGTGCATCTGTTAAAAATCGAAAGCCTGTCTAAGGGTGTGCGCGTTGAAACGCTGGAGAACGGCGATTTGCTTATAGACCTGCGGATTATCGTAGAATACGGAACGAATCTGGCAGCAATAGCGGACACCTTGCAAAGCAATGTGCGCTACGCGGTGGAGACTGGTGTAGGAATGCGCGTCCGCGAAGTGAATATATATATTGAAGGTGTACGAACGGAATAGGAGGCACGGACGTGGGTCTGATAAGCATAGACGGAAGAATTTTAATGAAAATGATAGTGGGCGGCGCGAACGAGGTGACGAGGAACACGGCGGAGCTAAACGCACTGAATGTGTTTCCTGTGCCGGACGGCGACACGGGCACAAACATGGCCCATACCGTTCAGGCGGCGGCAAAGGAAGCCTTGAAGCAAAACTCTCCCAACATCGCGGACGTGGCAAAGGCCGCCAGCAACGGGGCCCTGCGCGGGGCGCGTGGGAATTCCGGGGTAATACTTTCCCAGCTTTTCCGGGGATTCGCCAAGGGGCTGGAAGGAAAAGCCGTGGCCAATTCCGAGGACTTGGCAAATGCTTTGTCCAAATCATCAGAAATGGCGTACAAGGCGGTCATGAAACCCAAAGAGGGCACAATGCTGACCATCGGCCGGGCGGCGGCGGAAGCGGCCTTTGAAATCGCTTTCGACGAGGAAGATGTGGCTGAATGCCTGAAATTTGTAATCGCCCGGTCGGACCAGATGCTGGCGAAAACACCGAACATGCTACCCGTGCTCAAGCAGGCGGGCGTAGTGGACTCAGGCGGAATGGGGGTCGTGATGTTTTTAAAAGGCGCACTGAAAGCCCTGGCCGAAAAAGGCGAAATCGAGCTTCTCGAACAAGCCCCAAGCTCCGCAGGGGGCGCGGTGGCAGGCTCGATGAACCCGACGGATATCCAGTTTGCCTATTGTACTGAGTTTTTGGTAGAGCTGAGTCCTCCGGGAAGCCGCAGTCTGGGGCATTCCCAAGACGCCGAAGAGGCTCTGCGCTCCTATTTGCCAAGCATCGGAGACTCCGTTGTGGTAATCGAGGACGAGGATCTTGTTAAAGTCCACGTCCACACAAACAATCCCGGCAAGGCATTGGAAAAGGCATTAAAATTCGGGCAATTGCTTAATATCAAAATAGACAATATGCGGGAACAACACACGGAGCTTATAGACTTTTCCGCCAGCAGTAGCCTTGAGCCGCCTAAGCCTGTCGGTTTGGTTGCCGTGGCCGCAGGGCAGGGTATGGTCGAGTTGTTTAAGGGTTTAGGCGCGGACTATGTAATTGAGGGTGGACAAAGTATGAACCCCAGCGCGGAGGATATTTCCCGGGCCATAGAGCGCGTAAACGCGGAAAATGTCATCGTTTTGCCCAATAACAAAAATATAATTTTAACAGCGGAGCAAGCCGCAAAGCTGGCCAAAAACAAAAACGTCCACGTAGTCCCCACGCGGTCAATTCCCCAAGGCGTGGCCTGCGTTGTCACAAACTCCGACACCATCAGCTTAGAGGACAACCTCGCCGGCATGGCCGAAGCCATGGAGACCGTTTACTCTGGCCAAATCACACAGGCCGTCCGCAATACCGTTCTTGACGGCCGCGAAATAAAAGAGGGCGATTTCCTGTGCCTTTACAACGGCGATATCGTGCTGGTGGAAAATGACCAGCAAAGCGCGGCGAAAGCCCTTTCCGACCACATGCTCAAGCAGGGCGGCGACATTGTAAGCATTTACCACGGCGAGGGCGCGACAGAAGAATCCGCCCAAGAATTGGCCGCTTATATTTATGAAAAATTCCCCTCCGCCGAGGTGGAGGTCTACGACGGCGGGCAGCCGCTATATAGCTATGTTTTGTCCGTGGAGTAAGATGACAAAAAAATGAACTGCAAAGTCAAACTTATTTGGAGCGATATAGTGGTTGACGCATGACACAAAGAAAAATTATGTATATCCTGGCTTTTTATTTTTCCAAATATGACACCGGTGCGGTGGAAAAGCTGGGATATTCGTCTTTTAAAAATGCACGCGAGATATTGGCTGAGATATTTGACTTTAATCCCAATTCCCTCAAAAATCGAAGGGACGATTTTGATGTGCTCACGGGAAGTCATCGCACGGGATGGGTAAGTCGTTCATCAACAAATATGATTCAGGAAACAAATGGCTGGCTACAATCTTTTTCCTTTGATGAATTAACCGCGCTTGTGCAGTCTTTTATAGAAAACGCGGAAGGTCAAAACGTTACGGACTCATTTTTAAGGGAGATTGATACCGAGCTTTCTGAGGACGAAATCGAGCAAATTATTAATTTCGAAGACCCGACGGCGGATTTGCTTATATCGCCCGGGAATGTTTCGCGCAGAGTGTATCGGCGTTCAATTATTGAGCAATTGAAAAAGCTATATCACTATAAATGCCAAATTTGTGGTCATTCCTTCGAAGAAATTTATTGCGCGAAATATGCCGAAGCGCACCATATAGATTTTTTCACGGATACATATAACAACAACGCAAACAATATTGTTATTCTTTGCCCTAATCATCATAGGATTATCCACAAATTAAAGCCTGCTTTTGACAAAAATACTTTAACCTGGGCCTATCCGAACGGATTTAAAGAATCCTTGCGGTACAATATGCACTTGTTATAGGACGTGATATTATTGAATAAACGGATTTTAACCATCGTGATTGCGTTGGCTTGTGTGATTGCGTCTTTCCCCGACGAAGCCCGAGCCGCCGATAATTTCCGGGAATTTGTGACGGAGTTTGAATTTCTGGAATGGGGCGTAACGGTTTTGGAATATCACAACGGCACGCTTTGGGCGACGCGGCTAGGACGTGAGAATGACTACGACCCGCAGGCGCGACGCTGGCGCACGGGGGAGCTTCTGGCCTCGGTTGACCGGGGCGAAAGCTGGCTTCTTGTGTATGAATTCCCAAGCCCTGTGAACGCGATATATATTGACGAAACCGGCAATATTTTTGTAACCACCACGGAAGACCGCTGGGCGGCGGAGGGAACGGGATTGCTTTACAAATCCGGTGATGGCGGCGCGACTTTCCGGATGGTGCTGGAGGTAATCTCCGGGGTGCCCCTGCGATGGAATATCGCCTCGCAAAACGGCACGATGTTTGTGTCGGAATACGGGTTTAAGGGCGTAGGGGACAACGCCCGGCGCATCTACCGCTCGCTGGATTTTGGCGAGACTTGGGGGATTATCTTTCAACCTCCCCCAAAGTACAATTATCATATGCATACTACAATCATTACCGAGGACGGCACGGTGTATCAGTCGGTGGGCGACGGCGAGCACGCCAAAATCATCCGCTCTGCCGACAACGGTTATAATTGGGAAACCGTGGCCTATGGCTTTCAGCCCACAAGCGCGGTTGTTTTTGATACGCATATCTTATGGGGCTTGGACGGCGGCCCGTGGTATGGCGTAGCGCGTTACTGCCGGCAGTCCGGCATGATTACAAACTCGCTGGATGTTGCGCCGAGATTTTCCAGCTCCAATTATGATATGGCTTTTGCCCACGGAATCGTTTATGCCATGTTCCTCTCCTATGGCGGCTACGACCATCCCGCCGCAATTTTTTTTAGCGCGGACAAGGGCGATACTTGGAATCTGCTGGGATATATCACTGGCGCGCCGGAATTTGGAATAGGCTTGATTCACCTTGTTACGGATGATAAATTCGGCTACATCGACATCGGTACGCCTATTTATCGCGGCGATGAATTCGAATTCTTCAGGGGCACATTACGCTTCGAATTATTAAGGTGCAGCAATGGAGATAACTAAATTATCCGGCGTGGGCGTAAAACGCGCCGAAGCATTGGCGGCCGCGGGAATAAATACCGTGGCCGATTTATTAAATCATTTCCCCCGGGACTACGACGACCGTAGCAATGTAAAAACCATCGCCGAACTGACCCCCGACGCGGTAAACACCTTGCGCGGAGTGGTGGCCTACGAGCCGGAGAACGCCAGCCTGCGGCTCATTATTACAAAAGCCGTGGTAAAAGACCATACTGGAACGCTGGAGCTTGTATGGTTTAACCAGCCATATCTGAAAAAATATTTCAAAAAGGGTGGCGAATACATTTTTACGGGGAAGGTCCGCGCGTTAAGTTATGGCGGCGCAGACGCGGGCCCCCGTCTTCAAATGCAATCCCCTGATTACGAGCCGTCCGGCAACGGTGTGGAGCTTTCCGGCGGGCGGATAGTCCCCATATACACCCCACCCAAGCAATTTTCGCAAAAAACCTTCCGAGCTTTGATTCATCAAGCGTTGCAATTGGCGGGCACCGGCACATTTTCGGGTGAAACGTCCGCGTTTTTTGAGTTCATTCCATCCGGTATCCGTGAAAAATTCAGCCTTTGCGGACGCGAAATAGCTGTTCGAAATATCCATTTCCCGGGATGCATGGGCGAGCAGTTCCGCGCAAGCGGAACGACCAGCCCGGGAGATGATGCCCTGTTTCTGGCGGCGCGCCGGCGGCTGGTATTCGAAGAGCTTTTTTTTATGCAGCTGACCCTCGCAAGCATGAAAACCGCAGTCGCTGCCCGGCCGGGACTCCTTTTGGCCAATACGGATTACATGCCCTTTCTGCAAAGTCTGCCCTTCGCGCCCACGAAGGCTCAAATCCGTGTTTTAGGCGAAATCGTCGCGGACATCTCCGGTGGAAATCAAATGAACCGCCTGATTCAAGGTGATGTGGGCTCGGGGAAAACCGCAGTTGCTATGGCTGCTTCCTATCTCGCCGTAAAAAACGGCTATCAGTCCGCGATGATGGCTCCCACAGATGTTTTGGCAAACCAGCTCTACGCCGGGTTTAAAAAAATTTTCACCCCCCTCGGCTTTGAGCCCGTCTTGCTGACAGGCTCGCTTTCTGCCAAAACCCGCCGCGACACCTTGACCAAAATCACTGACGGCCGCGCCCCTATAATAATTGGCACCCACGCCCTAATCCAAGCCGGTGTGAATTACAATAACCTCGGCCTATGCATTACCGACGAACAGCACCGCTTCGGCGTGAACCAACGTCTCAGCTTGACGCGGAAGGGCAACACGCCCCATACCTTGGTAATGACCGCAACCCCCATACCGCGCACTCTCGGCCTGATTCTCTACGGCGACTTGGACATTTCCGTAATCGACGAGCTTCCGCCCGACCGCCAAGAAATCAAAACATATTGCGTGGACTCTCGCTACCGGGAGCGCGTACATGGATTCATCCGCAAGGAAACGGAGCAGGGCCAGCAGGTATATATAATTTGTCCCGCAATCTCGGCGGCCGTTTCCGATGGCATGAACACAGGCGACATGCACGAAGAGACACATACTCAATCCGGCTCTAAAGCAGAGATGCAAAACGTGTTGAACTACACACAAGAATTGTCCGCCGCGCTGCCGGGAATTCGCATTGCTTTTCTGCACGGCCGGATGAAGCCCGCCGAAAAAGAGCAGATAATGGGGTCATTCAAATCCGGAGAAATTCAGGTGCTCGTTTCGACAACGGTGATAGAAGTGGGTGTTCACGTAGAAAACGCGACGCTGATGGTTATAGAAAACGCCGAACGCTTTGGGCTGTCCCAGCTGCATCAGCTACGGGGGCGGGTAGGACGCAGCGGCTTGCAATCCTACTGTGTGATGCTCTCGGACATAAAAAACGAACAAACCCAAGCCCGAATGAAAGCTATGGCACAAACAACCGACGGGTTTAAGCTGGCGGAGCTGGACTTGGAACAGCGCGGCTCGGGGGATTTCTTCGGGACGCGCCAGCATGGCCTGCCGGCCTTTACAATAGCGAATCTCTACCGTGACATGGAAATTTTAAAGGAAGCCCAAGAAGCCGTGCTGAAACTGCACGAATTTTCCCTAACCAGCGAGGAGTCCGACGCAATCCGACGGCGGACGGAGGAGGTTTCGGCAAACATTTTCCAGATGCGTGAGATTGGAGTGAGCTTATGACAAAACAAACAAAGCGAACATAGCGGAATATTGTAGGACACGTGAGTCTAATTTGGGGTGTGCGGCGGTTGGGTGTGGCACTCAGATGTGGTTGCTTCACTCTAGCTACGCCTTCACGCGGTTGGTACATCGGCGAAAATCGGCATTCGCCTAACGGCTGACGCCGTTGCGAACGCTCGTTTTTCTGACCGCTGTAATGCACCGCTTGGCTTCGCAGTCATTCCGCAATCCACATCTGAGTGCCACACCCAACCGCCGCACACCCCAAATTAGACTCACGTGTATTGTAGGATTTAGCGGCTTTACAAAAGCCTGTCAGTATGATATCTTAGATTTTGTCTTTTTATAGTAACCGCTCGGATGCAGGGCTACAGCAGAAAATCAAAAGACGCGCCGCGTCTGCCTTGCCCGGCGAGTGCTTCCATTTTAATAAGGAGGTGTGTATTTTTATGTTCGCAATCATTGAAACCGGCGGAAAGCAGTACAAAGTAAAAGCCGGGGATGTTATCACGGTGGAAAAGTTGAACGCCGAAGCCGGAGCATCCTTTACCTTTGACCGTGTTCTGGGCGTCTTGGACGGTGAGAAAGTCACCATCGGCGCACCGCTTGTGGCCGGCGCGACCGTAACCGCCGAGGTTATGGGCGACGGCAAGGCCAAGAAGGTAGTCATCTACAAGTACAAGGCCAAAAAAGGCTTCCACAAGAAAAAAGGCCATCGCCAACCCTTTACCCGCGTAAAAATTGAAGCCGTTAATGCATGATTAACGCGGAAATCATTCGCGGCGAGAGCGGAAACGTCATAGGCTTTACGGTAAAAAATCACGGCGAAAGCCATGTATGTGCCGCCGTGTCGATGCTGACGGTAAACACAGTCAACAGCATTGAAAACCTGACTGATGACGCCATCCGCTATGAATGTAATGAAAAGATTGGTTTTTTGGGATTCGCGCTCTGCTCTCCTGATTCTCAATCTGAAGGTGCCAAAATTCTTCTGGATGCCATGGTTTTGGGTTTGAAATGTACTCAAGACGAGCACCCGGACGAAATTTTGCTGATAGACCCACAAATAGAGTAAGAAAGTGATGTGATTACCATGATTAGGTTAAACTTACAATTATTCGCTCATAAAAAAGGCGTTGGCTCTACCAAGAACGGACGGGATTCCAACGCTAAAAGCCTGGGTGCCAAGCGTGCCGACGGGCAGTTTGTGCTGGCGGGCAACATCTTGTACACCCAGCGCGGCACAAAAATCCACCCCGGCAACAATGTAGGGCGCGGCTCTAACGACTGCCTTTTTGCCTTGGTTGACGGAACAGTCCGCTTCGAGCGTAAAGGCCGCGATAAAAAGCAATGCTCTGTTTATCCGGTAGCCGCTAATTCGTAACAATTATGTAATAAAAATTTTGTAATGAAAACCCGCCTATGCGGGTTTTTTATTAAGAACCAAAAAAATTCTAGGAGGAACTTAACATGAAAAGATTTGCAGCTTGCTTCACACTTGCCTTGGTGATGGCTTTTGTTGCCGTGATTGCGGCCCCCGTGAGCGTCTACGCTCAAAGCGAGCAGCCCGTAATTCGGGTTTCCGGGGCGGCTTCCGTTACGGCCGAGCCCGACTTCGCCAATGTAGTCCTAGGCGTGGAAACCACTGCCAACAACCCGCAGGAAGCCATTTCCCAAAACAACGCCATCGTTGAGCGCACCCTTGCCGCTATCCGCGCGCTGGGAATCGACGATGATGACATCGTAACCCAGCACTTCTCCCTGCGCCAAGCATTTGACTTCAGCATGGGATGGTCCGGAACACCCATAGGTTATACCGTGTTCAACACCGTCAGCGTAACGATTCATGATTTGGACAACCTCGGCGCGGTAATCAGCGCGGGTATCGGGGCCGGCGCGAATATCTCCGGCGGAATCCATTTCGGTGTGCAAAATCCCAGCCCCTTGTACTACGAGGCCCTTCAACTCGCCGTTGAAGACGCCCGCAACAAGGCCAACGCCATGGCCGCCGCGCTAAACCTGACAATCACCGGCGTGGCCTCAGCAACGGAAACCAGCTCATGGGGCGCACCTGTGTTTAGAACCGCGCAAGCCCCCGGAGCGGTGGCAGAAGCCGCCATGATGATGGACATGGCAATGATGGGCGGCGGTGCCGTCCCCATTCTAACTGGTGAAATTGTAATTACTGCCAGGGTGGAGATTGCTTATTTTGTGAGGTAAGGTTTTTTGACCAAGTTCTATAGCCAAATTGTTTTGATTTGGGGGCCGTTTGCGCGGCCCCTTTTTATTTATAGCGTTTTCAATTGAGAACGCTATATTCGCAAACATATCTGATAATTTCACCAACTAAAGATTCATCTTGCTCCATGCCCGGCTCTGAATTAGTCATTACGATTACACCATTTTTCCCTTTATAATAGGCACGAAGTTTGCATTGCATACCAACTCCCCAACCTTGAGAAACGAAACATGGTTTACCGTTTTTATCTTTAACAAGAAAAACACCCAAGCCTACATCATCTGCACAGCCGTAAGGTGTCAACATAAGCCGCGCCATTTCTTGGCTTAGTATCAAGCCGCCTTCGCCTTGATATGATTTTATTAAATCAATAACAATGCTTGCCAGTTCGTTTGTTGTAGTCCATAGTGCCGCTCCTTCGATATTTGGATAAGCGGCTCTTATTTCTTCAACCACTTCACCGTTTTTGTCATGCCCTATGGCACAATCACCTATCGAAATATCGTCATACGAATTTTTGCCCGGCTCCCAAAAGAATGTCCGAGTTAATCCAAGTGGTTTGAAAACAATCCGCTTTGCGGCCTGCGGTATGCTTTCGCCCAAAACGTCAAGAAGTATTTGGCTTATAATGCAGTAGCCGGCATCTGAATACTCACAGTCGGTTTCGGGTTTGTATTTCACATTGACTTCTTCGGGATTGTACGGCGTTATGCCTTTCAAAATATCAGCAGGACTTGGGGCATCATCATTCTTACATGGGCTAAAGCTACCCTCACAATCATACAAGCCCGCTTGGTGAGCCAGTAAGTTTGCGAGTGTGGTTTTCTTAGCTTTAGTAAATTCATTGTCGGTAATTTTCCATGACTTCAGGTATTCGTTCACATCTTTGTGCAAATCCAACTCCCCACATTGCACCAGTTTCAATACACATATGGCTGTAATCATCTTGCTGATTGAGCAAGCATGAAAAATGGAGTTATCATCTACGATTTTATCTGTTCCTTTTTCGAGCGTTCCGAAATACTTGCTCCAACCTATTTTATTATCGGAAAAATAGGCTACACTAACGCCCGGTACATTAAAATGGTTCATTCTTTCAAGTACATTCATTGATTGCCTCCTACTGTTGTTAGTGCATCTATGTCACGCAAATTAGAAGTTACACCAGCCTCCGGACAAGCTCCTCCCGGTTGCCGTCGAGCATGTCAATGACGGGAATTTCAATCATGGTGTACGCACCGGGGTTTTGTTTTACACTGGCCCGGGCGCAGGCAACCATGACCTGGGAGGTCAAGGCCGGGTTGTTGATTCGCATATCAAATACAAATTGCTGGTTATGGGCTTTTCCCGAGACTCCCTTGCGGACGAGGTTCACGCCGTGTCCCACGTCTATGAGGGAGTTTATATTTTTTTCAAAATAGATATGAGTCTCGTCGTTGCGGAAATATGAGTCGTCTTTGATTTTTGCCGCGATATCTTCAAACTTATATCCGTCCAGCAAATCTACATACACTAAGCGGCGGTGAACGCCCGTTCCCAGGGGAATTGTAATGGAAAGCGCGTCTTTTACGCCCTCGACTGCCTTAATGGCCACGGTATGCCCCAGGCTCATTCCCGGGCCAAAATTTGTAAAGGTCTGGCCCTGCGGCGCGAAAGCCTCAAACAATGCGCGGATTACGGAGTCCCCACCGGGGTCAAAACCCGTGGAAACGATTGCCACGCTGCCGCCTTTTTGAGCCGCCGGGTTCAACCGCTGCCGCAATTCCCATATGTTATTGTGAATGTCATAGCTGTCAATAGTGTTTATTCCCTGCGTCAGGAAGCCCTCGGCCACTTCGGGAATCGTGCGGGACGGGGTGCAGAGTATGGCCACTTCGGGTTTTACTTCTAAGCGTTGCACATCGTCCACCACGGGAAGCGCGACCTGTGGCTTATTTAATGACTGCGCCCGCATCACAATTCCGCACAGCTCCATGTCTTTTGCGGCCTCCACGGCCTCCATCACGGCTTTTCCGATATTGCCAAAACCTACGATTACGATTTTAATCATATAAAATATCCCCTTTCTATTGTATAATATTACCACAGAAGCCGAGATGACAAAATAAAAAAGGAGGCACATATGGAAAAATTGATGCTTGTGAAACCAACTGATGAATATTTTGATGAAATTTGCGAATATCGTCAGGAGTGGCTTGACAATGACAGCCACTCCCACGGTGATTTGCATTTATATGATACTTCGGACATTGCATTGTGGATAAAAAACTGCCGCCTATATGAAAACAGGGAAACCCTGCCGGACTCACAGTATGTAGAGCATGTAGAGTGCGAGCAATTCATGTTGGTGCGGGAGGGCGAAAAGCGCGTGCTGGGCATGGTCAATTTTCGCCACCACCTTGAAAACCCCTACTTGGCAAAGCATTGGGGAAATATAGGCTTTGGCGTGCGATTCTGCGAACGGGGCAAGGGTTACTCAAAAGCCATTCTTAAGCTGTGCCTGGAAAAATGCCGCGATTACGGGCTTGATAAAATTTTAGTTACTTGCGACCCAGACAACGCAGCAAGCCGCAGAACAATAATATCCTGCGGCGGCCAGTTTGAAGGTATCGTCCAAACCGGTGATGAAATTGATGAACGATACTGGATTAATCTATAAAGCCTACCAGCGGCGGAACCGTCCTCTTCCCGGTCTAACAATGGGCCTGACGGGTCTGTCGCATTCTTCTTCTCCGCAGTAATTCGGTTGATGGGATGTGCAGTCATTGTGGCGCGTTACTTCACGTTCGCGCACGACATCAAAAGTATTGAACTCATGCTCGTGTATGACGTCATATTCATTTATCACGTCATGGCGATGTTTTACAATGTGCTGATGTTTAATTACCCGCTGGGTTCCGCCGCAGTCAAATTCTCTTCTGATTACGGGTTCACAGCAGCTGGATTGACAGCTGGATTGGCAATGCATTATATTTCCTCCTTGTAATGGTAGTGCTTGGTTACATAATATGCAGGACAAGAGTTTTTGTGATATTATTAGAAGAAATTAGAAAAAAGGAGGGCCTTAAAATGTTCAAACGGGCAAGTGGTGTGCTGGTACACCCTACATCCTTTCCGTCGCGGTATGGAATGGGCGACCTTGGCGCGCAAGCGTACAAATTCATTGATTTTTTAAAGGAAGCAAAGCAGAAATTATGGCAGGTGCTTCCGCTGGGGCCAACGGGTTACGGGGACTCGCCGTATCAAAGTTTTTCGTCCTTTGCAGGCAATCATTATTTAATTAGCCCGGACGAATTAAAAAAACAGGACTGGCTGACGGAGGCCGACCTTGCGGATGTGCCACTTTCAGACCCGCGTTCAATAGATTTTGGCTCGGCCATTATCTACAAAATGGGTTTACTGAAAAAGGCATATGAGAATTTTAAAATCAACGCAACGGCGGCTCAAAAAAAACATCTGACGAAATTTTGCAAAGAACATAAGGAATGGCTGGACGATTACGCGCTGTTTATGGCTATAAAGGGCCATTTTATCGACCTGCGGAAGAATGACCTTGAATGCCCCTTGGAAAACAAAGACCTCTACTATGGCGCGACATGGAGCAGCTGGCCGGAAGCCCTAGCCAAGCGCGAGCCAAAAGCATTAAAAGAAATTTCTGAAAAATTATCCGACGAAATAGATTTTTGCAAGTTCCTTCAATGTGAGTTCTTTCGCCAATGGGGAGAGCTTAAAAAGTATGCCAACAATGCCGGGGTTCAAATTATCGGCGATATCCCGATTTTTGTGGCGGGGGATTCCGCCGACTGCTGGGCCCATCCGGAGCTGTACTTACTCGACAAAAACGGGCATCCTACATCAGTTGCGGGGGTTCCGCCGGATTATTTCAGCGAAACCGGGCAGCTTTGGGGCAACCCGCTATACGATTGGGACGCCCACAAAAAAACGGATTATTCTTGGTGGTGCAAGCGCGTATCCGCTGTGCTGACCATGGTAGACATTGTGCGGATTGACCATTTCCGCGGCTTCGAGACTTATTGGGCCGTGCCCGCCAAAGAAGCAACCGCCGTCAAGGGAAAATGGCAAAAAGGGCCGGGTAAGGCATTCTTTGCCGCGCTGAAAAAGCAGCTTGGCGAGCTGCCCATCATTGCCGAAGATTTGGGAGAAATTACGGATAAGGTCACGGCACTTCGTACCGGGCAAAAGCTTCCGGGGATGAAGGTCTTGCAATTTGCTTTTGACGCAAAAGAGGCGAATGTTAACCTGCCTCATTGCTATGAAGACAATCTTACCGTTGTGTATTCCGGCACACATGACAATAATACCACCCGTGGCTGGTATGACGAGGCCTCGGAAGACGAACGGGATTATCTGCGCCGCTATCTTAACGTCAGCGGCGGCGATGTTTCTTGGGATTTGATTCGCCTCGCGTTCTCCACTTCTGCCGTATTTGCCGTCGTGCCGATTCAAGATATAATGGGGCTTGGCGCGGCCGACCGCATGAATTCCCCCGGCTTGGCCAGCGGATGGTGGCGTTTCCGATACACAGGCGATATGCTGTCACCCGCGTACGCCGAGCGTCTGGCGTACCTGACGGAGCTGTTCCACAGATAATCAAACATTCGTTTGCTTTTTTCTAAGAACTCATCTATAATAACCCCGGGTCAAAGGATTCGGGGTTTTTGTATGGATATCATGGAAAAATTGAAGGTTTTGGCGGATGCGGCTAAGTACGACGTAGCCTGCACATCCAGCGGAAGCAACCGTGCGGCCAAGCGGGGCGCGCTGGGAAGTGCCGTAGCCTGCGGAATCTGCCACAGCTTTACCGCCGACGGGCGATGTATTTCCTTGCTTAAAGTGCTGCTTACGAACATATGTATTTATGACTGTCAGTATTGCTGCAACCGCCGCTCCAACGACGTGCCCCGCGCCGCATTCGCGCCCGATGAAGTGGCGGAGCTTACCATGCGATTTTATCAGCGCAATTATATTGAAGGTTTATTTCTAAGCTCAGCTGTATATAAAAGCCCGGATTACACCATGGAATTGTTGATTCAAACATTGCGCATTGTGCGTGAGAAATATCGTTTTAACGGATATATCCATATAAAAGCCATCCCCGGCGCGGATAACGCGCTGATTCGCCAAGCCGGAATGCTGGCGGATAGAATCAGCACCAATATCGAGCTGCCGTCCCGGGAAAGCCTCATGCAATTCGCCCCGGAGAAGACCAAACAGGATATCCTCGCCCCGATGAAAACCGTAAAACATGGCATAATTCAAAATAAAAACGAGCTGACCCTATACCGCCACGCGCCCAAATTTGCCCCGGCGGGGCAAAGCACCCAGCTAATCGTGGGCGCGTCGCCGGAAAGCGACAGCAAAATCGTCACCCTCGCGGAGGGGCTTTATAATAAATTTTCGCTGAAGCGAGTATTTTATTCGGCTTATATTCCCGTGGGGCAGAACCCGCTGTTGCCCACGGCCACGCCGCCCCTTAGGCGGGAGCACCGCCTATATCAGGCGGATTTTTTGTTGCGATTATACGGCTTCACCGCCGGGGAGCTTTTTTCCCACCCGGACGAAAATTTGAGCCTCGACATGGACCCAAAATGCCATTGGGCCATTCAAAATCTGGACAAATTCCCCGTGGAGGTGAACACGGCAGAGTACACCATGCTTCTGCGAGTGCCGGGCATCGGTCAGGTTTGTGCGCAAAAAATCGTGGCGGCGCGGCGCGTGGGCAAGCTGGACTTCGATGACTTGAAAAAAATGCGCGTGGTGCTTAAACGTGCAAAATATTTTCTTACATGCAACGGAAAGGCCTTTGGGCGATTTCTACTTGCACCCGAAGTGCTAAAACTTCGCCTGCGAGAAGACTCCGCTGGGTCGGATTATACCCAAATGAACTTATTCGATACCGCACCGGTGGCTCTACCTGCACCGGTGGCTCTACCTGCACCGGTGGCTTTACCTGCACCGGCGGCTTTACCATCACCGTCAGGCGCGGCGTCATGGTAGGCGAGGCGCACCGTGAGGCCGCCGTTTTGTTTGACGGCAGCTTCGACGGGTTTCTAAGCGTAATTTATGCCGTATACTATGAAAAAATCATGCCGCTAAGCATTCAAGTGGAGGCACAGGCGCAGCTTTCCCTGGACTTTGAGCCATATACTATCTCCACGGATAACGAAAAATCCGCAAAGGTGCTTAAAGCCATCCGGGAAAAAATTTCCGAGGAAGCCTCTGTTAGCGTATATTACGCATTTCTTGCAGCGGAAGATTCACGGTTCATGGCAATTTTGCACTTTATCCGGCTGGGGTTTAAAATCGGCCACATGGTCAGCAGTCATTTACAGGAAGACTATGTACGGGAGGTCATTCGGATGGAACGATATGTAGGGCGGGAGGCCCATTTGCTATACGGATTCTGCCGCTTCGCCGAGACGCGACAGGGTGCTTATTACTGCCCCGTCACACCAAAAAATGATGTCTTGCCGCTACTGGCGAATCATTTCAGCCAGCGGCTTATGAATCAGGCTTGGGTAATCCATGACAAAAAACGCGGCCAAGCGGCCATTTATGACGGAAATTCATATATAATCGCCGAAGTGCCAAAAGACGCCGAGGTGCTTTATGCCGATGGCGAGGACGAAACTCAGGAATTGTGGGTAACTTTTTTTAACACCCTAGCCATCGAGACACGCAAAAACAAAAAATTACAGCGTCAAATGCTGCCGTTATATTTCCGGGGAAATATGACAGAGTTCGCAAAGATTGGAGACAGGTTATAATGAGCGGTACTTGTCGGATTCTTTTTGTGGAAGATGACGCCATAATTGCGTCTGGTTTGGTGTACGCGCTGGAAAAGGAAAATTTTCTTGTAACTCATGCTAAAAACATTTCCTCCGCACAAAAAGCTGTGCGAGAGCAAAAATACGATTTGGCAATATTGGACATCGGCCTGCCGGACGGCACAGGTTTTGACCTCGTTGATTCCTTGCAAGGGATTGGCGCATCCATGCTTTTTTTGACGGCGGTGGATGATGAGGGCAATATTGTAAAAGCATTTGAGGGCGGCGCAGATGATTATGTAACAAAGCCTTTCCGGCTTGGGGAATTGATGGCAAGGATAAAAGCCGTTTTGCGCCGCCGCACGGGGCAGGGCAATACTTTGGCTTTGGGAAGTGTAACTATCAACGTAACGGAAGGAAAGGCTTTTGTAAACGGAAAAACTGCCGATTTAACAGCCCTTGAATACCGTTTATTGCTAACCTTTGCCAACCATAAGGGGCAAGTTTTAAGCCGCGGGCAATTATTAAATCTTTTATGGGATTCAGAGGGCATTTTTGTTGAGGACAATACACTTACTGTGTACATAAAACGCTTGCGCGAAAAATTTGGTGATGCGGTGAATATTGAAACCGTGCGGGGAGTGGGGTATCGGGCAAATGATAATTAGGCGGAAGGAAATAGAACAGCTGTCGGCAGATATCCGGCGTATTATTGACGGGCAGGCCGTTGATATCCGGGATAATTTAGAGGGGCGGCTGTCCATACTAAAAAATGATATTCATGCCCTGGCAGACCGTCTTAATGAACAGGCCGGTAATCTTCAAAAGGAAAAAAACGCGCTTGCCGACACATTGGCGGATATATCCCATCAGTTAAAAACGCCACTAACCGCAGTGATGGTAATGGTGGAACTTTTAGAGGATGCGCCGCCGGAAAAAGCCTCGGAATTTATTACCCATCTCAAACAAGGACTGACACAAACCGGATGGCTTGTTAATTCCCTGCTGAAAATAGCCAAATTGGATTCTGGCAGTGTTGTTTTTAGCCCTGTGAGTATAAGCGCAAGCTCTCTTTTGAATTTGGCATTGCAGCCCTTACAGATTCTTTTAGACATTAAAAGCCAGCAAGTGAACCTCACCGGGGAAGCGGAGTTTCTGTGTGACAAAAATTGGACGGCAGAAGCATTAACCAATATTATCAAAAACGCTTCGGAGCATTCGCCGGAGGGCAGCATAATAGAAATATCCGCCGGGGTTAATCCCCTTACAAGCTGGTTATCCGTAACCGACAACGGAAAAGGCATATCAACTGCGGAAATAAAAAGCTTGTTCAGGCGGTTCGGTGGTTCACAGCAGGGTACGGGCATTGGCCTGCCGCTTGCGCTTGCCATTATGCACGGGCAAAATGGTGATATGGAAGTTGACGGCGGCGGGAACGGACAGGGCGCAACATTTACATTAAAATTCTATAGTGACTAAACTGTCACTTAAAAATCAGTTTTAGTCACCGTACAGTCACTTTCGCCCCTTATACTGTTTTCAAATAGCAAAACCGAAAGGGGCGATAAATATGAGTATTTTACAAGTAAAGAACTTAACCAAAACTTATGGCAAAGGCGACGCACAAGTGAACGCTTTGGACGGCGTTTCTTTTGATGTGGAAAAAGGCTGCTTTGTTGCGATTGTTGGTGCATCAGGAAGCGGAAAGTCCACTTTGATGCATTTATTAGGCGGCGTAGACCGTCCGACTTCCGGCAAGGTTGTCATTGACGGCCAAGATATTTTTTCCATGAACGAATCCAAACTAGCCGTTTTTAGACGCCGCAACATGGGGATTGTGTACCAGTTTTATAATCTGATACCAACCCTTACCGCCGAAGAAAATATAATGCTGCCTTATTTGCTTGACAGGCGCAAACCTGATAAATCCACCCTAAAGAATTTGCTGGAAATAATCAGGCTTGAAAACAGGGCAAAGCATTTGCCGGGCGAATTATCCGGTGGTCAACAGCAAAGAGTATCCATTGCAAGGGCCTTGATTAACAGCCCCGCCGTGATTTTGGCAGACGAGCCAACAGGCAATCTTGACAGTAAATCCGGCAAGGATATTTTGGAACTACTGGTAATGGCAAACAAACGCTATAACCAAACCCTGATAATGATTACTCACGACGAAAAAATAGCATTACAAGCCGACAGAATCATCACCATCAGCGACGGACGCATTTTGCGTGACGAGGAGGTGCGGTGATGAAACTTAGTGCAAAATTGGCATTGCAGCATTTGAGAAACAATCCTAAACGAACGGCATGGACGCTGTTTAGCATTGTGCTGGCCACGGGAATGCTGGTAGCAATCGGTGGTTTTGGCGTAAGCGGAGCCGTTGGCTTGGAGGCGTTAATAGACACAGTAGACGGCATCGACAGCGGAACCGCAGAAATAATTTCTCTTTCCCTTGCGGCGGTACTTGGTGTTGTAGTAGCGTTTGTCAGCGCGGTTGTTATATCAAACACTTTTCGTGTATCAGCAATGGAACGCTCAAAGCAATTCGGCATACTAAAAAGCGTGGGCGCAACAAAAAAACAAATCCACGCGACAGTCATGTATGAAGGATTATTTTTATTGCTGGCCGGATTGCCCCTTGGGTTAATTGCGGGATTTGGCATGAAAGCTCTCGCGCTTGTTGTGATAAATCAAATGGTGGATTTTTCCACAATCAGTGACACCGTGCGGTTTAGGTTTGAAATTGAGCCGGCAATTCTGCTGATTACCATAGTGCTGTCTACGCTGGCGGTTTTGTTTTCGGCATGGCTTCCCGCAAGAAAGGCCGCCAAAACCCCCGCCATAATAGCAATCAAAGGCACAGGCGACCTAAAGCGGCGGCGCGAAAAGGCCAAAAATGCCCGCATCATCGGAAAAATCTTCGGCTTCGAGGGTATGCTTGCTTCCAAGCAGTTAAAACGAAGTCGCCGCCATTTTCGCGCAACAGTTATATCCATTACCACAAGCATAGTGTTGATTTTGGCATCTGTCAGCCTAAGCACCCACATGAGCCGCTCATTTGAAGGTAGGATTTTGCAAATAGGTGCACCTACTGCGGCCTTAGGACTATTCCCCCTTCCCGGTACAAGGACTATTGGTTTGGACGCGGAAACATTCACGCAAATCACCCGCGCAATGAGGGAGTTTCCGGATACATTCATTGCCGCAAACGCAGGAAGCTTTTTCAATTCTATCGAGCATGGCATAGCTATGGCAGTTGTGCCAACCACAGACACTTATATGGAATTACTGGCTTTGGCAGGCGCAAACTATGGTGCTAATTTACTAATTAACGTCCAAGTAGAGGTGGATGCAAGCGGAAATCTGGTGCAGTATAATCCGTTCGACTTTACACCGGGCGAAGTCTTTCGCCTGTATCGGCAAGAGCGCACGGCAGATGGTTTTGTGTGGGCAAGCGAAGCGGATTATATCACCATTCACGGGATAGTAAACGAATTGCCGAATCATTTAATGCAATTATCCGAATCAATCCTAATGCTCATCGTGCCTGACGGAGAAATTCAAGCGTTACAATGGGGGGCAAACACTCTTGACCCGGAAGGATTTATAGAATTTGCTAAAGAGATTTTCCACAGCCACTACACTTTGGGCGAAGGCGAGGAGCTTGTAGTGGCGGATTTTGCGGAAGCTATACAATTACTTCGTATAATGATTGATTCTGCACTTGCATATGTTCGTATCTTTTCGATTATGCTGATTTTCCTTGGCCTTACAAATGTAATCAGCACCATTGCCACAAGCGTGAAACTGCGCGGACGGGAGTTTGCCGTTCTAACAAGTGTTGGCATGGAGCGGGGCGGCCTGCGGCGGATGCTGGCATTTGAAAGCCTGATTAGTTCTGCCCAAGCCTTGATATTTGGCTTGCCCATCGGGTTTGGAATGTCTTATCTAATGTACATGGTTGGGGAAATAAGCAATCCGATAGGTATTGTTTTTACGCCACCTTGGATAGCTATGGTAATATGCGCAGCGGGGGTTGTGGTTATAACATTTGTGATAATGCAGATTTCCGCAATGGCAGTAAAACGAAGTAATTTGATTGAAACAATACGGGGAGCCGAATAAGGGAGTGTGGCCCAAGCGCGTTGGTAAAGGGGTGAAGCGCGGGAAGTGAGGCGTGCATCTAGCAAAGTCGTGCGATTAGTGGCGCATGACAGGGCAGGTGTCACCGTCGGGCTTGCGTTGTGCAAGACCGACACAGACACCGCCCTGTCAAAGTCAATCATCGTGCGACGAGCGTTAGCGCGCCCACTTCCCGCGCTTCACCCCTTTACCAACGCGCTTGGGTTACTCCCCTGAATGATTTTCTCTTGCGCGACGGGGGATATGCTAATATAATGGAAGAAAACTGACCATTAGAATGGAGCTTGGGAAATGACAGATGCACTAATGAGCATATTTAATCGCGTGATGTTTTTGGCGGTGGATTTAAGCATTCCGGGCGGGGTTACCCCTGCCGCGCCGCTTCCGGGTGGGGAAGTTCTCAACGGCGCGACGGGCGGCGGCGGTATGGGCTGGGGCATGATGATATTGCTCTACGGCGGTATTTTCGCTCTTATGTATTTTATATTCTTCCGGCCGCAGCGCAAGCGCGAGAAGAAAATGCGCGAGATGCAATCGGCAATCACCACAGGCGACAATATCGTAACCTCCGGCGGGTTCTTTGGCAAAGTTGCCGATATCGGCGAAGATTGCTTCATCGTAGAATTTGGGATGAACCGTGGTGTAAAAATCCCGGTGGTTAAGTCACATGTAGTGGGAATCGCAGAACCTAAAACAACCCCAATGCCAAAAGAACCTACAGCTACAGACTAATCACGGACTGTTACGTATAATTTAATGCAGAAATTTTTTCATCCAACACGCAAAGCGCGTTTCCACAGCGCAACGAGGAAGCGTAGGTGTGGGGGCAGAGCCCCCACTTAAACGAAGGGAGGAAGTATAGTGGAAACTTTAAGCATTATTTTGCTGGTTGTGGGGGTTTTGGCAATTGTGCTGGAGCTTATCATGCCTGGGTTTGACGGGTTTGTCAGCGGAGTTGTCGGGATTCTGGCCTTGATTGCATCGGGTATTCTTGCGATTATTTTTGTGGACGGCGGAATCTTCCTTGTGGGTGTGAATTTGGCCGTTTTGGGCACAGCCACGGCGATTTTTTTCACTTACATCAGGAGGAAACAGCTCCAAGGCAAGATTATTCTCTCTGATGCCCTGGCCGAAGATTTGCCCCCCATAGACTTTGCCGGGCTTGTGGGCAAGGAGGGCAAGGCCGTAACTCTTCTGCGCCCCTATGGTGAGGCCGATTTTAACGGAATCCGCGTGGAGGTAAGCTCCATCGGCGGCATGATTGAACGCGGCGCAAGGGTTCGCGTTATTGAAACACAGGCTAACAAGGTAATTGTAAGCCAAGTAGACGGAAACTAATCCCCGCGAGGGCATAATAAGGAGGGCTTTTTATGGAATTTCTTGAGGAGCTTTTAGGGCATGGCATGTGGATTGCGATTGCGGTTGCGATTCTGGTATTTTTGCTTATTTTCTTTCGGTTTGTGCCGGTGGGGCTGTGGATTTCTGCATGGTCTAGCGGTGCAAAGGTAGGCATTTTCTCTCTGGTGGGAATGCGTCTGCGGCGCGTTACACCGTCCCGCATCGTGCTTCCGCTGATAAAGCTGACCAAGGCGAATATTCCCATTCCCATTGCACAGCTTGAGGCGCATCATCTGGCCGGCGGGCGTGTGGATGCTGTGGTAAACGCGCTGATTGCCGCGCACCGCGCCAATTTGGAGCTTCCCTTTGAACGCGCGGCGGCTATTGACCTTGCCGGACGCGACGTCTTCGAGGCCGTGCGCATGAGCGTAAACCCCAAAGTTATCGAAACGCCCATGATTTCCGCGATGGCCATCAACGGCATTGAAATCAAAGCCGTGGCCCGCGTAACCGTGCGCACAAATATCCAGCGACTGGTCGGTGGTGCAGGTGAAGCCACGATTATCGCCCGCGTTGGCGAAGGTATTGTTACCACGGTAGGCTCCGCCGCGACGCACCGCGAAGTTTTGGAAAACCCCGATAAGATTTCCAAAACCGTTTTGGCCAAGGGGCTGGACGCCGGCACCGCTTATGAAATTCTTTCAATTGATATAGCCGACGTTGACGTGGGCAGAAATATCGGCGCATCGCTGCAAATCGAGCAGGCTGAAGCCGACAAAAAAATAGCCGAAGCCAAAGCAGAAGAACGCCGCGCTTTGGCCGTGGCCGAAGAACAAGAAATGCGCGCCAGGGTACAAGAAATGCGTGCCAAGGTTGTCGAATCCGAAGCCGAGGTGCCTCTGGCCTTATCCGAAGCCCTGCGCAGCGGAAATATGGGCTACATGGATTTTATCAATCTGGAAAACCGCAAAGCCGACACAAAAATGCGTGAAAACATCGGCGGAATGCAAATTGACGTATCCGCAACACCGGTTAAGAAATAAAAGAGCGTTTATACGACGAACTTGATACAAACACCGCCGAAAATCGGATTTTAAGTTATGGCCTGCTACGCTTTTCTATTCAACGGAAAACCCCGTAATCATGATGATTACGGGGTTTTTACTGAGCTGGCAGGATTTGAACCTGCGAGTGCCAGAGTCAAAGTCTGGTGCCTTACCGCTTGGCGACAGCCCAATATGGGAAGAGCTAATGGGGGGACTCAAACCCCCGACCTGCTGATTACGAATCAAGCAGAGTGTCTGGGTAATATACATAAAACCATGATAAATAGCGGGTTTTTCCGAAATGCAGATTTGCTATTTTGTTCTCTTTTTTCTTGTTTTAACAGTAGGCAGTAGGCAAATAGTAGGCAGATTTTCGGTTTTATGGTTCAACAATCCTTCAAGCGCATCAGATGCAGCTTCATCCCGGCTTTTGATGTAATGGCTGTAAATATTTAGAGTGGTTGATGCATCTCTGTGCCCGAGGCGACCGGATACGGTACGAATATCAAGCCCCTCCGATATTAGCAGTGTTGCGTTTGTATGGCGTAAACCGTGAAATGATATCCGTGGCAACTTCTCTTCGTGTGTGGCGTTATAGCGGTCAATAGTTTTACGTAGCCAGTGGCCGGGAGTTGAATAGTGCATGTCAAATACCCTCTCGTCATCAACTTGCGCCCGTTGTTCTCTTAGTAGCTCAATTACATGTCGCGGAATAGTTATGCGCCGTGTCGAGCTGATATTTTTAGCATCGTCCTCAATATGTTGCTTTCTATTTACATAAACCAGCACCTTATTAATGTTTATAGTGCGGTTCACAAAATCTATATCTTGCCACATCAACGGCAATGTTTCTTCAAGCCTCAAACCGCCATATATGGCTATGTGCATAAGTACGCGATATTTTAACGGTGCATTTTCTACATACCTAAGAAACGTTATAGCCTGCTTTTCGTCAAAATAATTATTTTTCTTTTCTGTGGCCGCCCCCTTGGGAGGCTTCACTCGCTTAGCCACATTATCAGATAACACCTGCCAATGTACGGCTGACTGCAAGACGCTTGAAATAATCTGATGGCAATATTTTATTGTGCGGGTCGAATAGCTTCCGGGCCTCCCATCCAGTCGGACACCATCTTCTTTTAACTTTTCATAGAACTTTATCAAATGTAAGGGTTGGAGTTTAGACATCTTTATATGCCCAATGGCGGGAAGTATTTTAGACTCCAATTCCGACCGATAGCTGGATAGAGTTTTTATTCTAAGCTGCGTTTCCCCATGGTCAATAAGCCAGCGCATAACAAATCCTTCGAAAGTTATTGTCTGGTCTAGGTGTCGGCCACTTTTTACATCGTCCTCAAATTTAGCGGCAATCCGGGCTATTTCTTTTTCCTGTTGCTTCGCGGTCATGTCGGGGTCAAGCGTGACAGTCTTGAACTCTGACAGCTTCTTGCCGTTGCGGTCGTAGCCATTAGATACAGTTATTTGGTATGTGTTATCACCACGCTTTTTTATTGATGCCATAATTGCCCCTTTTCGTCTCAAATTCTAAATATTGGAAACTTTTTTAAGTGGCGCAATTACTTCATGTGAATTGGGAATAACTTCCAAAATCTCCCGAGCAGGTGGTGTTTTATTGTAGTCGAGTTTTACAACTTCTTTATGCTCGTTGCGTTCAATAATGACTGTATATTCACCTTTAAACGTTCCGGCAAAAGGATTTTTTCGTGCATTTGAAAATTCGTAATTGTCTCTCATGATACACCTCCATATTTTTGATGCTCTTCGCGTGTTGCTTTTCTTGCTGAAATTATCCTTATAATTGAATCGTTTTCCCTGTAGCAATGACAGACAAGGAGTAGTCGTTCGTGTTCGCTGTACCCTAATATTATAAATCTATCTTCATAATCTGAATGGTCAGGGTCAGATTCGTACAGGGCGTTGGCATCGTCAAAAACTGTAGCGGCTTCTTCAAATGATACGCCGTGCTTGCGCCTATTGCCTCTATGTTTATTTTCATCCCATGTAAATCTCTTATTCTGCAAGTTAAATTCCCCACCTTATTCAGTAGTGACTCGTTAAAACCATTCCGATTTTTCTATAGTATACGCCGTTCCACATGAAAAGAAACGCGCTTATTGCCCCCGTGGGCTATGTACATACTCTAACATTCCAAACCCGCTAAAGGAAGCGGGCTTTTTCTTACGTGTCCTTATCGGGGTTATGTTCAGGGGAAAAATCAACATGGATTATCTCACCCTTTGGCTTACGCTTGGAAGATGGGAAAACGGGCTTTCGTGGCGGGTTAGTCCAGAATTCGGCGGCTACTTCGTAAAGGGTGGTGTTGGGGAGGTTGTACTTGCGAGCAAATGATGCTATTCGTTGACGGCATTGTCCTTCTTGGATTTAGCTGTTGTTTCGTATTTTCGCATCATATCATCCCCTAGCTCCAATACACCATTAAGTAATTGCAGACAACGTTGATTGGGCATACGTTCACCAGTAGACCAACTAATAACGCTAATTTCGTCAACACTTAAATTATCAGCTACATTTTTAGGTGTATATCCCTTTTCATTCATTTTGATTTTTATTCTTAGAGATATATCCGTTGGCAATACTTCTTCAAGTTTTTTTTCGGGGACATTATAAGGTTCAATGAATAAATCTGGATATCCAAAAAAATTTATCAATGCGAGCTTACATATATTGCCTCCCACTTCGGTAAGATTACATTCCTCCCAAAATTCCTCTCTCTCCATTTTCGAAAAATATCGAACATCAGGATATACCAACTCAATTTCTCCGTTTAGCTTATCAATCGTTAGCCCGAGTTCCTTCCTCAATGCCTTTAGTCTTTCAGATATTTTTATTTTGCAAAAATAAGATGTTTTGTCCATAGCGCAACTCTCCTTTTCTTTTTTTACATGCCACACTTGCGCCTCCATTCCTTTCAATAGGTAATCCGTCGTTACGCCGAAGTAGTCAGCAATTTTTATTACTGCGTCTGTACTAGGCTTTTGTTTGCCTTGCTTCCATTGTGTTACAACGCCATTTGTCAATGACACTTCTTTTGTTAATTGCGCCGCAGATATTCCCCTTTCTTCCATAAGCATAAAAATTCTTTCGACCAAGAGATAATCACCTCCAAAAATATTTAGAGAATTCTCATATTTAATATTGACAAATTAGAGATATCTCTATTATTATATAACCAAGTTAAACCCATGCACCAAAAAACGCCTCCCTTCCTGTGCAGGTCTAACATGCTTCGACAACATGATTTTACCCTGCACGGGTGGGGGCGTCAATAACCGGGTTAATAAAAAGGAGGCAAACAGATGATTAACGGCGCGAAAATAAAACAGCTTAGGGAAGATACTGGCATTTCTCAAGCGGAACTTGGAAAAGAGGCGGGTGTATCAAGTGTCGCCATTCATTATGTAGAAACAGGAAAAAAGTCCGTACAAATAAATACTCTTGCTTTTATCGCAAGTGCCCTTGGTGTCTCTGTAGATGATTTATTACTAAAACCTCAACAGACCCGCCAAGGCGAAGCGTCATAAATATTTACCCTTAACCGCTAAAGTGATGCGCCTTGCAGAAACAAAAACAACCAACGGTGACGCGCTGGTTGTCTTTACCCCAATTTGTATTCCTAAACCTTATTGCAGTGAAATCACTCCGTTGCACGAAAGTTCGTCACAACTCGCTTCTTGACAAGGCGCGTCACTTTAGCAGTTAAGGGTTCCGCTTTATGTTTCACCCCACGCATCAGCTTTAATTAGGACAGGGCAATAAAAAAGCACTTTCAAAGTTATCGCGCTCCTTTCACAGCCCAGAAGGGCGACTGAATATTACCATACGAAGATGAGAGCGGGCAACATACGACAAAAACAACAATCTAAGGAGAACGCCATGGAAAAACATACCACTGAATGGGTCAGCATTGACGACGCTGTAAAAATCTTGGGCATATCCCGTAAAGTGATAGACAGCCATATCGAAAATGGTGAAATACCATTTCGACAAAGTGGCCGCCGCCGCATATTAAATGTGAAACTGGTACGCGCTGCACTCTATAAAATTGATATCGCCAATATGGAGCGCGTCCAAAAAAATATAGCTGTATTGCCTATGTCGAGGGCAAAAGTAACCGGAAATGCCAACCTTCGTAATAATAGACGGGTCAGTTTAAGAATAGATGAATAACCGTTTAGCAGACGTCAGCGGGAGGATGATGCACCATGAGGCCAAAACCAAAAACCGTGCAATACAAGCCAATAATAGGCGCGTTTCGTAAAATTCCCCGCGACACGGCGCGGAAACTGATTTTATCCGATTACGACCGTTCGCCCATGGCAGGCTCCCTGATGTTTACGCAAAGCCTTAATGCCCGGCTAAAAGGCGCGACCGTGGAGGAGTTCTTGAAAGAGCGGGAGGATGCTGACAGATGGAATCGCTTGGCAGAAAGGAGGAGCGTTAAATGCTGATGGACTTTGAAGGACGGATACTTTGCCGCGAAACAATAGCGCAAGCAAAAGCATTGGTGCAGGTGGGCGCGGGAAGAGTGCGTTTTACCTGTGACGAGCTACTGGAGCGGCACATGGCACGTAAGGCCAGAGCCGCACAAAGGGTGCAGCGGGCACGACGAAAGGCTGGGGATGTGACATGAACATAGCCAAAATGAAAAACTGGAGCATAGCCCTGTCGGGCGATAATTTCACCGCGCCGGAACTGCGCCGGAAGGTTTTACAAGGGAATATCTACGACGACCAAGCAGGTCGTTTCCCGGATGGTTCCGCTGTTACCACATCACCGATAGTGGATATCGTACATCATACCCACTTCAAGTCCATATTCACGCGCAGTACGCGCTATGACATGTACCCGCACGATATCGACCCGGAATATGAAAAGGCTTTCCCGGGGGCCTATAAGCGGCTGGGGGTGGATGATGTATAAGCCAATCTTAGACCCCTGTTGCAGCGGGCACAAGAAAAACGAGCAAGGGACAATATAAACAAAAATGGAGGGTAGCGCATGTATACAAGAAAACTGAGTCCAACGGAAAATGCTAAAGGTTTACGGTACAAACGCGCCGCACTTGCCTTAGTTCAACGAGAGCATATTTGTGATGAGTTATACGAAATTCAAGGGAAATGTAGCGATATGTACTGGTTAATCGAAGGTGACGAGAATGAAGAGCTTGCAAGCGCGCTTGATGGCGACACGGACGATTTGCATGAGTTTAGGTTCAGCTTCTCAGACCTTGAAGCGAAATGTGAAAGTTTGCATGACGCACTTTGCGACACGCATATCACAGAATATTTTGACGATTTTCTTGTCGGTGTCCTCGGAAAAAGTTATGAGATGGTAGGTTTTGATACTTTCCAAGAGGATTATTACAGCCTTGTTGAATTGGAGCCTGCATTTGCTGAAAAGGAAGCGGGAAAGCGTCTTTCTCGTCTGACAAAAAATGAACTGCTTGCTGCAGCTGGGCAATGCATGGGTATATTTTGGGCATTTTTGGATATTCGGCACTCTTTCGACTGCTTGAAATCTGCATTTGATGTTTTAAAGGAAGACCGCGAAGAATTAATGGCAATCGCAAAATCAATAGAGGACAGGTATGAACAACTGCAAGGTGATTTATACAACTACGAATTTCGGAGCAAGTTCGACAGTGCATTATCGCTTTTGCCTGCATGGATTTGGGTGCAGTAATGAACGGCATAATCCGCGTCTTCCCCCACCGTCATAAGCAATACGCATTTAAAAAAACCGCCTCAAAAAATTCTCAAGACGGTCGTTTATGGTTTGGCCCACTAATGGACTTAATTTCTTATACCTCTGATTTTTCAATTTATCCTATGCTCGTACACTTTATCATATGCAAAGCTCCAGAAAATGTGATTGCAGGTCCGGAAAAAGGAGGAAAGCAATGCCTGTGCAAATGACTTTACTTGATGAACTGATAGTTGACAATTTCGCCGGCGGCGGCGGTGCAAGCACCGGCATTGAGTTGGCAACGGGCCGCCCGGTGGATATTGCCATTAACCATGACCCCGACGCCATAGCCATGCACAAGGTTAATCATCCGCATACTCAACATTTTTGTGAAAGCGTTTGGGATGTTGACCCGCGCAAGGTCACACGGGGGAGGCGCGTGGGGTTGGCTTGGTTCTCGCCGGATTGCAAACACTTCTCTAAAGCCAAGGGCGGCAAGCCTGTCAACAGAGAAATTCGTGGGCTTGCATGGGTAGCCGTGCGGTGGGCGGCAACCGTTAGGCCGCGAGTGATTATCCTTGAAAACGTAGAAGAGTTCAAAACATGGGGGCCGGTGGTGGACGGCAAGCCAAACAAGCGCGAAGCGGGGCGCACGTTTAACAGTTTTATAAATGCCCTGCGGCATCACGGCTATGCGGTAGATTTCCGTGAATTAAAAGCCTGTGATTACGGCGCACCCACCATCCGCAAGCGGTTCTTTCTCATCGCCCGGTGTGATGGGCAGCCCATACGCTGGCCTAAGCCGACTCACGGCGACCCGAAAAGCGAAGCTGTTAAAACAGGAAAGCTGAGGCCGTGGCGAACCGCCGCCGAGATAATCGATTGGACGTTGCCCTGCCCTTCGATTTTCGATACGTCGGAAGAGATATGGAAAAAATACGGACTTCGTGCCATACGGCCCCTGGCTGATACTACCCTGCGTCGCATTGCGCGTGGCTTGCAGAAGTTTGTATTCGAGAACCCGGAGCCGTTTATTGTAGATTTCAAGTTCGACAATGCCCCTAAACGAAGCGGTGAGCCGCTGGGCACGATTACATCGGTGAATGGGTATGGAGTTGTGACGCCTTATGTTATGCAGTGCCATTCCGGGTTTCGTGAGGACATAGACTCCACATCAAAGCCACTTAAAACCATACTTGCCAGGCCGGAATGGGCAGTTGTTGCTCCCACTCTCATCCAATACCACGGAGAGCAGTCCGGCCGCGAAGTACGCGGGCAAAACCCAGGCAATCCATTACTTACCGCAGACGCAGCGAACCGCTACGGGCTGGTAATGGCATTCATGTCCAAGTATTACAGCGGTGGCCACCAAGGATGCGGCAACACACTACAGCAGCCCCTCAATACAGTAACAGCCATTGACCATAACGCGCTCGTAACCTCGCACTTAACGATATTCCGAAATGGTTATTCCCGTGGGTGCCAAGGGAACACAGAACCGCTTAACACCATAACGGCAACCCCCGGCCACTTTGGGGAGGTTCGCGCTTTCTTGGTTAAATATTACGGCCAGGGAGATGGGCAACCCGTCACGGAATCCCTACACACCGCTACTAGCAGGGACACCTTCGGGCTGGTGACTATCCACGGAGAGCAATACGCCATTGCCGATATCGGCCTGCGGATGCTCACACCGCGTGAATTATTTAACGCACAGGGCTTCCCGCCGGATTATGCAATAGAAACAGGACCCGACGGCAAACCCATCACTAAGGCTGCACAAATTGCTCGATGCGGAAATGCCGTGCCGCCGCCTTTTGCAGAAGCGTTGGTAAGGGTAAATCTGCCGGAGTTGAAAAAAATAGGGGGATAGGGCCAATGAGTATAAGCTATGGCGATGCAATAGAAACAATATTCCACCCTCCGGAATGCTGGTTTACCTCTCCAACACAAACGATTATGAGCGCGTTTAGCAAAACAACCCGCCATATGATATTTCCCGATAACATTATTTGCGCCGTGTCAGGCGGGTGGGATAGCGATATTATGCTTGACCTTGTTTACAAAATTGACAAGCTAAAAAAAGTTAAATATGTATTTTACAACACAGGGCTTGAAATGAGGGCAACAAAAGACCACATCAAGGAGCTTGAAAAAAAGTATAGCATCAAGATTGATACGGCAGACCCGAAAAAGAGTATACCTGCCGCATGTAAAGAGTTTGGGCAACCATTTTTCAGTAAAAAGGTTGCCGAATACATGGAGAGGCTACAGCGACACAATTTTCAATGGGAAATGGACTCCTTCGAGGTTCTTTTGCAAAAATACCCAAAGTGCAAGTCGGCGTTACGTTGGTGGTGCAATGAGTGGGGCGCAAAAAGTAGATTCAATATAAGTAAAAACACCTATTTAAAAGAGTTTATACACGAAAACCCGCCGCAATTCAAAATCAGCAGTAAATGTTGTACTTATGGAAAAATCAAACCCGCGCAGGCATATGCAAAGAGAGTAAATGCAGATTTGACCCTCATGGGAATAAGAAAGGCTGAGGGTGGGGCGCGCGGGACGGCGTATAAGAGTTGTTTTAACGAAGGGAAGTACGGAGCGCAACATTTTCCACTCTTCTACTTTTCAGATAAAGACAAGCAGGCGTATGACGAATGCTTTGGAGTAACCCATAGCCGAGCGTACAGCGTTTACGGCTGTGAGCGTACAGGATGCGCTGCTTGTCCGTTTGGTAGTAGATTCGAACAGGAGCTTGAGATGTTGCGGCAACACGAACCAGACCTTTACATCGCCGCTATGAACATCTTTGGGGACAGTATCGAATACACGCGGGCATACCGGAAGTACAAAGCAGGTCGCAAGCGGAATGAGCCATCAAATAGGTGGGCGCAGGTGCTGCCGGGACAAATAAGCCTTATGCCTTGCGATTGCGCAGTTTAGGAGGTGCCACGATGAATAAAACAGATATTGATTGGGCGGACGCAACATGGAATCCAATATCTGGTTGCTTGAATGGGTGCGAGTATTGCTATGCTCGGGGGATTGCGCGGCGTTTCGAGGGATATAACGCTGATGTCTGTGATGACATGGGAATTGACTGCGTATCACATAAAGTCCTTGGCAGACACGATTTGACAGAACCGCTTTACAGGCTGACTAAACAGAGAGAGATAGCGAAAGCATCTTATCCATTTGGCTTTCTCCCCACCTTCCACCGCTACCGCCTTGACGAACCCGCCAAAATCAAAAAGCCGCAGACAATCTTCGTTGGGAGCATGGCGGATATGTTTGGGGAATGGGTGCCGGACGAGTGGATTCAAGAAGTATTTAAGGCTTGTGAAGCCGCGCCTTGGCATAGGTATTTGTTTTTGACGAAGAATCCATCAAGATACAATGCGCTTCATGAAGCGAGAAAACTTCCACTATATGATAATTTTTACTTTGGGGGCACTAGGACAGGGCAAGACAGCGACAGTGTGATTTCCGCATCTGTGAACGGCAATGTATTTTTGTCACTAGAGCCACTTGTTGCCCCAATTGAATATGGAAATGCTTTTAGGTTTTGGAATTGGGTAATTATCGGCGCGGAAACAGGCAACCGCAAAGGCAAAACCATTCCTAAGCGCGAATGGATAGCCGACATTGTAGCCGCCTGTGAAGCCGAGAATGTTCCGGTTTTCCTCAAAAATAATCTTGCCAAAATATGGGGCGAACCGTTGATACAGCAATTTCCATGGTCTACGTAGACCGCACGGGCCATATGGTTGCCGATAGCTTACCAGAGTTACACGCTTTCGCGGAAAGCCTGGGATTGAAGCGGGCGCAGAATATGTCGCCAAATGAGTTCTACAGAGCGATATTCCCAGCGAGTGCGAACGAAACTAAGGAGATAGCTGGTTTGCCTCTCCAAAAAAAGAAACCAAAACGAAGCCGTTTAGCAGACCTACAAATGACACTACTTTCGGAGGTGGATTATGCGACTGATTGACGCTGATAAATTAATAGACGTTATGCGCGAAACAAGCCTTGCGTATTACGAAATGCGTGGTTATAGGGTGGAGGACATGATAGACCGCGCACCAACCATCACCCGCGCCGCTGAATTACTGGAAGTCGAAACCGCTGCCAAAAACGACGCAATAGAAAATTTATCGTTGAATATAAAAGCAGCATTTGAGAGCCGCGACCACTGGAGAGCCCGGGAGAAAGCGTTGGAGGTGGCCGTAAAATCAGATTTAATAAATTATGGAAAAGATTTTTACCCGCCTGTATGTAGGGCGTGCATACATCATGGCAGTGAACAAAAACATCTTACATGCGGTCCGTTATGCGGTGATGAATATAAAAATTGGCAATTCGACCAAGACCGCTTTACCAACGGGGGTGCCTGAATGTCATTTCCCCAAGAAATATTCCCCACAAAGAAATTGAAACCACCCTTGCGCAAATCCCTTCTCTTCATTGACTGCCCATTATGTGACAGTGTTTTAATCATGCGGGGCACAATCGCAAGCGGTACGCATGTTCTTTGCCAGTGTAACGGCTGCGGTAAGGAGTATATTTATCTTTTGGGGGGCGATAGCGCGGCGGAAGGAAAATAAAAACCCCCTGCAATATCTTAGCGGGATATGCAGAGGGGCAAGGCGTGACGCCTTTGGAGTACACTCTAATTGTGTAAATTCTATCACTCCATAGGCCAGACGTCAAGGAAAAGTGTCCGAGTGTCCGATGGGGCATTTTGGAGTCCTTGTAATAAGTATTAGCATCTCAACGGTGGCCATATAAACAAAAACACAAACACATTTTTGTATTCTTTATCATTCATCATGTTTGTGTTTTGCTCGGGCGTTTACGCCCGTGTTAAGGAGTGATTAGTAATGATGGAAATGATGCGTCGTTTCGGGAATAATCCCGCAAATCCCAAAAAAGTTCAAATATCATTTATGGCAGTTATCGGTATGTTGGAATTTTTAAACATGCTGGACACGAGCACCATCACAAGCGATGAAAAGGAAGCATATAAATTTATTCTCTGCGAATTGGAAGGTAAAAAATCCAAGGTAGTAATTCGGCAAGCGTATACCGCCATTGTTCACGCGCAGGGCGCGGAAGATAAACATGCGGCATATGAAAATTACCTCGCCACCAAGGAACTGCATACCTAAAATTCAATCGGAGGATATCTATATGCCATATTCTTTATCAAACTATGAAGATGTATTCTCTTTGCCGTATGAGCAGTTAAGCATTGATGATTATTTAGAGTCCATACGGCACAAGGATATTTTTAGATACCGGGCCAAGCTCGTCCGCGCCGGTGATGTGCTGGAGGTTGAAATATACCCGGTATGGAGAGAAAACAAGGCGGCTGAAATAAGGACAAAGACTGGAAACCCTACCCGCGCCGTGCAGAAAAATCTCAATCGTGAAAATACTCGCAAGCATGTTTCGCGCCTTGTACATGCCAATTTCACCAATAAAGATATCTGGTGTACATTCGATTATCGCCATGAACATACCCCTGCCGATGCCAAGGACGCGCAAAAGGATATACAAAATTATATTAGGAGGCTGCGGGGCTACATCAAAAAAAATGGGTTGCCAGACCTGAAATATATCTATGTCACGGAATGGGCTGTAAACGAAGAAACCGGCGAAACCTACGCCCATCACCATATTATTATGAATTTCAGAGACCGTGATATTGCAGAAAAATTTTGGACAAAGGGCTTCCGTCTACAGTCACGGCGGCTGGAATCGGACGACTACGGATTAGAGGGGCTTGCCAGATACATAGCCAAGCCAGAAACCAAAAGAAAAAACCGCAAAGGTCAAAAGACCTACGCCAACAGCACAAATCTAACCCAGCCAGATATAGTCTGCTCCGAGTATAGACTACCCGGCACAAATTACAGGATGTCTAAAAAACGGGCGATGGAGCTTGCCACAAATGAAAACGTCGTCCGTCAAGTGCTGGAAGAGTATTATAGTAATCACACAATACCAGCGGGCGGGGTAAAAATTAAATTTAGTCAATATGTAAGTGGGGCGTACATCTATGCCCGCATGATGCGAAAGCCCACACAGAGGAAACGAAAGGAGCGAAGCAGCGAATGAATACAATGGAATTTGAACTAACTGCACAAAGTGAAGCATTCGAAGATTTTAACGCACATCTTAACCACAGGATAAAAAAGTGCCTTTATGAGCTTTACGAGGGTAATTTTGAGGGCGGGGAAATAAGCGCGAAAATATCAATTGAATTGTGCGATAGTACACAGGAGGTATATGTGCAAAATGAAAGCGGGGAAGAGGAAACAACAACAAAATATTTTAGGACGCCACAAATTGAAAGCAAAGTAACGCTAACCCTCAAAAAACGTACAGAAGCCAAAGCCACCTTTTCAAAGAAAACCTTAGAGTTAAAATTTGACAAAGAAAGTGGCCGCTTCACACTTGCGGAAATTCCGCAAATGCAAATGAAATTAACGGACATTGAAGAGGAAGTAGATGCGTTCGGAAGGTTGCCTGAATCAGAAAGAAATGCAAGCATAAGCAATGCTGAACATGGAGCCGTAGCAGACCTAGTTGATTCTTTGGGAACGGTAGGTAAATAATATGTCATTTTGGAAAAAGAGAGATACAAAAACAACGGAAGTGGCACCACCACCGCCTATGCGTTTTCCGGCATCATCATCTGTAGCGATGCATACCGATACCGAGCGGATAAAGCATATTCACATCTTTAGCATATGCGAAGTTGTGAATGATGAAGACTTGAACCAGCACCGAGAAAATATCAAAAATCAATTTAAGGAAGGGGTAGTAATTCTTCCGTCATTTATAAAATATATCGGCACAGTTCCGAGAACAGGGGGCAAGCCATGAAAGTAATTAGCATTATTAATCTTAAAGGCGGCGTAGGTAAAACCATTTCCGCAATCAACATAGCCCACGTTCTTACAGCGGTACACAGTAAACGGGTGCTACTCATAGACAACGACAAGCAAGGCAATGTATCTAAATTCTTTGGATTACACGGCGATGACGTTATCGGAATGGCGGAAGTTATGACAGAACGGTTAGACGGTAAAAGGCTTGTATCTGAATTTATCTACGAAACGGAATATACGGGCTTGCACGTTATAACCGCAAACATGAGCCTTTTAAGTGCAAATAAAGAAGTATTGCTTGACATGAGCCGTCCACAGCAAACGCGCCTTAATAAGTTTTTACAAATGATTTCTTCTCATTACGATTACTGCATCATTGACAATGCACCGGATATTAACATGAGCGTCATTAACGCCCTTGTAGCTTCCGATGATGTTTTAGTGCCAATAAAAGTAGATAAATTCGCCTTTGATGGCCTAAAGCAACTTGCAGAACAAATAGAGGATATGTGGGAATTTAACCCGGCCCTACGCCTTGCCGGGTGCTTCATCACAATGGAAACCCGCCATAATGTGAATATGCAGGGTGCTGCATGGCTGGAAAATGAAACAGATTATCCTGTATTTCGCACAGGGATTCGCAAGACCGTAAAAATTGACGAAACCACATTTTGCGGCAAGCCTATTCTGGATTACGCCAAAAATTCAACAGCGGCCAAGGATTATATAAAACTCGTAGCGGAATATTTAGCAGTGTAAAAGTGCCAGTTTCGGACATTTTTCAGATAGGAGGGATAGCAATGCCCGGTAAATTCAACGTTAGTCAGCTTATGAATGAGCACTCAAAAAAAGAGGGCGAGGATGATGCTCTCGCTTTCAAAATAGAGCATATACACATAGAGCAGATACTGCCATCGGAATTCAATAATTATTCCGTTGATGACGTCGCGGAATTAAAGGCCAGCATAGAGCTTATAGGGCTACAACAAAATTTACTTGTACGCCAAATGCCGGAAAATAGCACACATGGTTATACAAGCTATGAGCTAATCAGCGGGCACAGGCGGCACAAAGCCATAACAGAGCTTGTATCGGAAGGTAAAGAGGGCTTCCAGCGTGTGCCCTGTAAAATTATAAAATCCATAGACGATATTCAAGCGGAATTGCAGCTCATTTTTGCCAATTCCACGGCACGGAGGCTTTCGGATTATGAGCTGTCCCGCCAAGCACAACGGCTAAAGGAGCTTTTAACCGAGCTTAAAAACGAAGGATATAAATTCACCGGAAAAAAGAGGGAAATCATAGCCGGACTTTTGGGCGTGTCAGCTTCACAAATTGCCCGTTACGAAAGTATAAATAAAAACCTTGCCCCGGAGCTTACAACCGAATTCAAGAAGGGCAATATAAATATTACCACCGCCTACGAAGCATCACGGCTTGACAACGGCCAGCAAGCAGAAGCCTTGAAGGAGCACAAAATCGGCGCAACACTTACTCCAGATAATGTGAAGAAACGTCGGGAAAAAGTCAAAAAACCGGAAATAGATTCATTAAATCCAACGGTACAAGAATTGAAGCCTTGCCCGTTTTGTGGGGAAAAGGCGATTGACCAATCAGACAGCACCGGCAGTGGCATGGCATCATGGCGAATATCATGTAGCGGGTGCAAAGTGTTTACACCACTTTACGCCCATTTTTACGGCGGTCGAGATGCAGCACTAAAAGCATGGAATGCGCGGGTGTAGGGGAGAGGTGGGCATATGACTATCAAAGATTTAGAGCAATATCGCCAACTACAAAATGAGGTCAAGCGAATCACCCAGCGGCTGGAAATTCTCCAAAGTAAGCCACAAAATATCGTATCCGATTCGGTGAGGGGGTCAAGTCACGATATAACTGCCCGCGAGTGCATATTTACAATTACGGGGCTAGACCAGCGTAGCAAAATCAAATACGATAAACTAAAAGAAGTTTTAAGGGAGCGGGCAACTCGCCTACAGGATAAACTTATAATCATTGAGGAATTTATAAGCACCGTACCACGCAGCGACATACGCCGCATAATTGATTATCGCTATATACAGGGATTTTCATGGGCAACTACATCACGGCGGGTATACGGATATCCAAACGAAGCCCGCGCAAGAATGGCAGTCACACGATATTTTGCGGAAATCTAAAAAATTTTTAATTTGTGCGTTTTGTTCGATTTTCATGTTTTATAATGATACCGTGGAACACCACACCAAAAAGCCTTGCGCCACCCGCGCAGGGCTTATCTATTGTGCCGGGAAGGGGTTTACCATGACTACACTAATAATGCACTTTACCGCTGGAGACCTTGTATTTGCTGAATATACCACTTTGGATATAAACCGCCAGCGCGACCAGTTTCATATAAATGTCACTAACGACAAGGCAGATTTTGCATTTAACGGGGTATTTAGCAAAATAATGGAGCTTTTAGACACAGATGAAGCATTTTCAATAACAGTCAAACAGGAAAGAGGGCAGGCGGAATTTGACCGCATGGCCGTATCCTACCACCTCACCGGCCAGATGGAAATTTTGAATTTTTCGCAAATAAACGAAAAATGAAACTTTGGGCAGAAAAATTCTATAAGAGCAAAACTTGGAAAGATTGCAGAAAAAGCTATCTAAAATCGGTTCATGGGATTTGTGAGCGTTGTGGGGGAATAGCCAAAATAGTTCATCACAAAATACATTTAACTCCGGACAATATCAATGACACATACACCACCCTTGCCGCCGCCAACCTTGAAGCAGTTTGTCAAGACTGCCACAACTGCGAGCACCACGGGCGGGCGGCGGAACGGGAAGCGGCGCGGGGCTACACCTTCACCGACGCCGGCCAAATCATAATCGCCCCCCATTTCGCCGCCCCCATGTGCGGCCCGAGCACCGAGCCGCCTGGATAATAAAACCCTGCGTGGTGCGCGTGGGGGGTGTGGTATCCGCCGCAGCGGAATTTTTGATACTGGAATGAACTGGAAAACCTCGAAAGGAGCGCGGACTTATGGCCACAAAGAAAGATTTGACGAAAGAGCAAAAGATAAAAAAAGAGATAACCCGACTTAACCGCGTTTTCAAATGTTTGGACAAAAATAAATTGGCCACCGTCCAATCCCTGATAAAAGCTGCCGCCTTTAACGCCGTCACGATGGATGAATTACAGGAAATCATCAATGTCGAGGGCTACACACAGGAGTACAAAAACGGCGCGAACCAATTTGGCATCAAGCAAAGCGCGGAAGTCGAAATTTACATCTCCATGACCCGCAACCAAACCACGATAATAAAACAGCTGGCCGACCTTGCCCCGCCAGAGGCCAGAAAAAACAGCAAGCTTGAAGCATTGCGGCGTAAATCATAATGCAGAATTACATCTATGAGTATCGCGCAAAGATTCAAAGTGGGGAGATTGTAGCGGGCAAATGGATTAAGGCACTTTACAACATTATCGTAAGCGGTATAGAAAGCGGGGAATACCTCCTTGATGAGAAAAAGGCAAATACCGCCATTGAGTTTATAGAAAACCTTTGTCACCACTCGAAGGGACGGGACGACCTCTTAAAATTGGAACTTTGGCAAAAAGCTAAAGTGTCTATTATGTTTGGAATTGTAAACGAGAGCGGCTTGCGCATATTTCGCGAAGTTTTTGAGGTAGTGGCACGGAAAAACGGAAAGACATTGTTTGCAAGTGCTGTAATGGCCTATATCGCGTACTTAGATGGCGAATATGGGTCAGAAATATATTGCCTCGCACCAAAATTAGACCAAGCTAAAATTGTGTACGATAATTTTTATCAAATGATTCAAAAAGAGGATGAGCTTGACGAAATTTCCCGTAAGCGTCGTAGTGATATTTATGTGTCCGAAACTAACACCATAATAAAACCGCTTGCATTTAATTTTAAAAAATCTGACGGCTTTAATCCAGAATTGACTATTAATGATGAAATGTCAAGCTGGAGAGGTGACGGGGGCTTAAAACAATATGAGGTTATGGCATCGGCTGTGGGCGCAAGGCTCCAGCCGATTATTTTTAGCATTTCTACAGCCGGATATGAAGATGACAGCATTTATGATGAGTTGTTTCTAAGAGCTACGCGCTTTTTAGAGGGCACAAGTGAGGAAAAGGATTTTTTACCATTTCTGTATGTTATTGATGATGTAAATAAATGGGACGATATAGAAGAATTAAAAAAAGCTAACCCCAATATGGGAGTATCAGTATTTGAGGAATTTTTCAAAAAAGAAATCATCAAAGCAAAAAACTCCCTATCAAAAAAAGCTGAATTCTTAACAAAATACTGCAACATAAAACAGAATAGTTCTGTTGCATGGCTTGACCGCATCGCATTGGAAAAGGCAACCACAGAGGGCTTAACCCTTGCGGATTTTGCAGGGTGTTACGCCGTGGGCGGTATAGACCTGTCACAAACCACAGACCTTACCGCCGCTACCGTTGTAATTGAGTGTGATGGAAAGCTATATGCTTTCTGCCAGTTCTTCCTACCGGCAAACAGGCTGGAACGTGGCATTCAACTGGACAAAGTGCCCTATGATATGTTTGTGAAAAAAGGCATCGTCAAGTTAAGCGGGGAAAACTATGTAAACTATCGTGACGTGTCTGAATGGTTTGTAGGCTTGCGTGAGCAATATGATTTATATGTACTCAAGGTGGGATACGACCGCTATAGCGCACAATATCTTGTAGGGGAAATGGAAGATTGTGGATTTCAAATGGATGATGTGTTTATGGGAGAGAATCTAACCCCTGTTATCCGAGAATTTGAAGGAGTAATAAAAGATGGCGACTTCCATATTCCGGGAAACACACTTTTGCGTGGACACTTCCTTAATGTAGCCCTAAAACAAAACATGGAAACCCGAAAAGTCAGGCCGGTAAAAATTGAGCAGCGGGCGCGAATAGATGGCTTTGTAGCCGCTATATGTGCTATGACTGTGCGTCAAAAATACTTTGCAGAAATAGGCGATTACTTGAAAAATAGTGAATAAAAATATTTTTAAAACCCTCTTGACTTTATGCAACCCATAAATTATAATCTTCACAGTTAAGGCGAACACCTTAACAAATTCGGTGGGCAAGCATCTAGGAGGGTGATACTGGTGGAAGCTGTTATGACAGATTATCAATTTAGGTCCATCATCAAAATGGTTAAAAAAATCGTCAGAGCAAACAACACAAAAGAAGAAATAGAAAAAGAGCTTGATGAACTTCTTGAAGATGACCGAGGAAAAAACAAAAACTCTGATTAACAAATAATCAGAGAAAAAAACAAACAGGCGCGGAACTTGCCACCGCGCCACTCGCTTAGAGCCATTATAACGATTATACAAAAATATACAAGGGGGGTGATTAAATCGCCAAGAACAGGAAGACCGAAAGCAGAAAAGCCAAAAACGGTACAGTATTCAATACGCCTTGATGTTGAAACGGAAAAACGCTTACATCTATACTGTGAGGAAAACAACGTTTCGAGAGGTGAAGCAATACGCAACGGGATTCATCTGCTTTTAAAAAAACAAAAAGAAACGCCCGTTTAAAAGCCTTGGACAGCTACGAGCGTTTCAACACGAGGTTTCCCTCATGGAGAATTATACTCCATCGGGGAATCTCTTTCAACCAAAAATTTTGAAGGAGGTTTTTTTAATGAAAAATCTAATGCAGAAAATTCAGGATACCCAAGGAGCCATAAATAACCACTACTCTATGAGCTGGGGGCAGATGGAAGAAATTAAAAATAACAGTGAGGGTACACTTGCTATAATAGTGAATAGCTTTGCATTTGGATATATGCAAGGCGTAAAGGCAGCAAAGGCCGCAGGCCGAAAAGTGGCAAAATTATGAGCGCGACAGCAACAAGGGGCGAAGAACCGCCTTTTGACTTGGACGGTGAGGTGTGGCGTGAAATCCCCGGATATGAAAATTACGCCGTGTCGAATCTAGGGCGCATTAAAAATATTAAACCGTATCTAAGCAAGCCGGGTGCAAAGAATCGCCTTTTGAAGCCCCAAGAGGACAAGGACGGGTATTTTAGGGTTGAGCTATGCGCTAAAAGCAAAAAGAAAAAGTACAAAGTACATCGACTTGTTGCATTAGCATTTTTAGAAAATCCGAAAAGCTTACCGCAAATCAACCATAAGGATGAATGCAAACAAAATAACAATGTGGATAATCTTGAGTGGTGTACGGAACAATACAACAAAACATACAAAAATCTGCATTACAGAACGGCAAAGAAGCGAGATTACACAAAAGTAATACCTAAAGTCATTGCAAAAACCAAAAAAAGAGTCAATATGTTTTCAATGGACGGGATATTTATAAGGACATACGAAAGCCAGCATGAAGCGGGTAGGCAAATGGGCATTAGCAACAAAAGTATTAATAGTTGTTGTCGAGGAAAAGCCAGAGCCGCAGGCGGTTATATATGGCAAGATGCCGACGAATAGTACAGAAGCACACCCAATTAGCCGGGTGTGTTTCTTTTTGGAGTTGATAACGTGGGTCTATTCAATAAAATTTTCGGCAATCGGGGAGCGCGGGAAGCGGAAGTACAGCAATATTTCAAAGCGTTTACAGCGTATTCACCTGTGTTTACTACGTATGAGGGCGGACTGTATGAAATGGAGCTTACCCGCGCTGTCATACACTCTTTTGCCACAGCCTGTAGCAAACTCAAACCGGAAATCAACGGCTCTGCGTATGCCAACTTGACCAACACGCTACAATTTCGTCCAAATCCATTTATGAATACCAGCCAGTTTCTTTATCGAATTGCCACCATATTCTCTATAAAAAATAATGCTTTCATCGTACCAATTGAGGACGATTTTGGAGCAATCACAGGGTATTATCCGCTTCTACCGATGAACTGCGAAGTTATGGACGTGGATGGCGTGGCGTATTTGCGCTACACATTTAACAGCGGGGAGCGGGCTGCCATTGAGCTTGCCCGTGCAGGGATGCTTACGCAATTTCAATTCGAGGATGATTTTTTCGGCTCAGACAATTCAGCCCTAAGGCCAACTATGCAAGCCATACATGCACAAAATCAAGGCATAATAAACGGCGTGAAAAATTCCGCCGTGATTCGATTTCTGGCGCGGCTTTCAAATGCCATTAAGCCGGAGGATATCAAGAAAATGCGTGAAAGCTTTACGGCGGAAAATCTATCCGGAGAAAATCAAAGCGGCATGATTCTATACGATGCCAAGATAGCGGAAATCAAACCGATAGAAAGCAAACCATTTTTAGTAAACCCGGCACAAATGAAGCAAATTACGGAAAATGTATACAGCTACTTTGGAATAAACGAAGCAATCCTTCAAAATAAATATACAGAAGATGAATGGAATGCATACTATGAAGGAAAAATCGCGCCTTTTGCTCTCCAGTTATCGCTCGCCATGTCAAATATGACCTTCACGGCCCGGGAGCTTGCCTTTGATAATAAAATTACATTCTTCATGAACAATTTGCAGTATGCCAGCAATCAAACGAAGATGCAGTTATCAACGCAATTTTTTGACCGTGGGCTTATGAATCAACATATGGTTGCGGATATGTGGGGCTGGAAGCACGTAGAGGGCGGGGATAAATTCTATATCAGAAAAGAATATTCACAAATAGATAAGCTGCACGCACCCGACCCGAAAGCCGCACCAACAGAGGAAATTGCAGGGGGTGAAGAAAATGCCGATTCGTAAGGAGCGGTTATACCGCTATTATTCGCCGTTATTGGCTACGACTACGGAAAAACGAATAGAAAGTAGCCACTATGTAGAGGGCTACGCCACCACTTTTGCGCCATACCTGTTATTCGAGCGGGATGGCGTTCAGTTTTTTGAGCATATAGCCCCGGATGCATTAAATGACGCGGATATGTCCGACGTCATTTTTCAATATGACCATAGCGGCATGGTCTTTGCCCGTCAATCCAACGGCACATTGGGTATTGAGGCCGACGACAGGGGTCTTTTTGTATATGCGGATTTATCAAAAACAGAGGATGCCCGCCGGATGCATGAGGCCATAGGCGCGGGGCTTATTACAAAGATGTCCTGGGCGTTCACCATCGCAGAAGAAACATACAATCGCGATACCCGCACATGGACAATCAGCAAAATCAAAAAAGTGTATGACGTATCAGCTGTTAGCATACCCGCCAACGGCGATACCGAAATAACAGCCCGCGACTTGGAGCGTAGGAGCTACGCGCTAAGGCAGTCGGAGCGGCTAGGGCTGGAAGCAAAGTTATTGGCATTAAAAATCAAATTGGAGGTATGAGACATGAACCGAGGGAAAGAAATAGAACAAAGGCTTGCTGCCATAGGTGCCGAGCTTGAAGAAAGGGGCGCGGAAATTTCCGCCGAGGAATTAAAAGCCCTTACGGACGAGGTTGACAGATTAAAGGCAGAGCGCAAGGCTTTACTTGAAGCCGCCCAAAAACGTACTGCCCTACTTGATTCATTGGCCGAGGGCCGCACCGAGGAAGCAGGCGGCAGCGCGAAAATTCTAAGCCGCCTATCCGCCGAGCCTAAAAACAATGCAGAAGATGCGGACGACCCGTACAGCAGCATGGAATATCGCCGGGCGTTTATGCGCCACGCTTTGAAGGGGACTCCGATTCCGGAAGAATTTAGAGCCGGAGAAATTACCCACACAACAGATGTAGGCTCCGTAATCCCTACGCCCGTTCTTAATCGAATCATCGAAAAAATGGAAAGCAATGGGATGATTCTACCGCTTGTAACGCGCACTTCTTTTAAGGGCGGGTTGCGCATTCCTACATCAAGTGTAAAACCCGTGGCTACATGGGTTGCAGAGGGTGAGGGAAGCGATAAGCAAAAGAAAACTACAGGAGAAATTATTTTCGCCTATCACAAATTACGCTGTGCCGTGGCTGTCACGCTTGAAGTTGACACCATGGCGATGCCCATTTTTGAGGCCCGCCTAATTGAAAACGTAGTTGAAGCTATGACCATTGCCGTGGAAAATGCCATAATCAATGGCTCTGGCATAGGACAGCCTAAAGGCATTTTAACGGTTGCTCCGGCTACAGGGCAACTTATAGAAGTGGTAACTCCGTCATACCAAGACCTCGTTGCCGCAGAGTCCGCCTTGCCCATGGCATATGAGCGTAACACAAGATGGTGCATGACTAAAAAGACCTTCATGACGTTCGCCGGGCTTGTTGATGCCACAGGCCAGCCTATAGGCCGCGTAAACTTTGGAGGCGTCACTAACAGGCCAGAGCGTACAATTTTAGGCCGTTCCGTTGTACTGTGTGATTATCTGCCATCATACACCCCTAGTCTTCCAGCTGGTACGCCTTTCGCCTTTTTATTTAACTTCCGTGATTATGTGCTTAACACCAACTTAAACATGGGTATCAAGCGGTATCAGGATACCGATACCGACGATTGGGTTACAAGGGCAGTTATGCTTACAGACGGTCGGGTTGTTGATGAAAATTCCCTTGTGCTTTTATCCAAAGGCGGCGGGAATGGGGGAGCAGGCGGCCTGTCCCTTAGCTTGCCAACACACACAACAGCATGATTGATGATGTAAGGCTTGCCCTACGCATAATGGGCGATGACTTTGACACAGAAATAGCAAATCTTATCGCGGCTTGTAAAAAGGATTTACAAAGGGCGGGTATCGTCAAATTTCCAGACGATGACCCGCTCATTTTGCAAGCCGTGATTCTCTATGGCAAGGGCTATTTTGGTTTTGCTGACATAAGCGAAAAGTATGTAGCCGCATATGAAAGCCTAAGAAATGCCCTATGCTTGGCGGGTGATTACAATGTTGAATGACGGAAAATTAAAAATCTACATGAAAAAACCCGCCAAAAGTGCGACCGGGATGGCCTTGAAAGTGCTGGAGCATTACCGGGATGCCTTTTACGGCGAGGTCAGTTTTACCGTAAATGAGTATTACACCGCCAAGCAAGAGGGCACATCAATTGAAAAGCGAGTTCGTATCCATGAGGATAAAACCATTGGCAATAAACATGTGGTTATTCTGGGCGGCACTCAATACGATGTTGGACGCACATTTACCACCGTAGAAAAGGGTGTAGCTGTAACCTATATCACGCTGGAAAAGGTAACGACAACATACGGGCTGGAGGATGATGCGCTATGACGCTAAAAGACCTCTACAATATCCTTATGGAAGTTGGCATTACCGTATCCCACTATGAGGCCAACCTTGACACTTTTCCCTATATCGTGTTCCAAGAGCTGGGCACAAGCTACAGCCTCGCCAGCGGACGCATATGGCGGGAAGTTACGCGGGTGAGGGTTGAGTACTTCACAAAGGATGAATGGGACAAAACCCTTGATGCATTAAAAATCGCATTATTGCGCAAAAAAATAAATTTTACAACCGCCACTATATGGTATGAGGACACAAAGGTTATATGTACATCTTTTGACTTTTCCATAGCGCGGGAATTTGTGATGGGAGGTATAAACTGTGAAGAAAGACAAAGAAATGATGGGCTATAAAACGATTACCAGCCAAGACGGGCATCAAGTTTTTACTTGTGGGGCGCGTCAAGTCTATGACATCGGGAGGATAGAGCCACCCCCCGACAACACATTTAAATATTCTGTGGGTGTAGACGGTACGAGCATTGGGCAATTTGACACCATAAAGCAGGCCTCTACCGTCCTTGAAGAAATCACTGCATTTTTAAGCGGCGACGAAATGTCCTACACCGTACCCGCAAATGAGCCGTCGGTCGAGTCTAAAGAGTAATGGCGCGACGGGCTACACGCCAGAGAGACGAGTGGTTTGAGTACGATGGACATTTGGAAAATGGTTTCAACGAATTGGCGGAAGTTCTGGACGGTATAGCCGAAAAAGTTACAGATGAAGAAATGCACAAACGGGTATTATCACACGGAGCCAAGCCTATCGTAGAACGCGCCAAAACCAACGCACGGACAGTTTTTGGCCGTAGCGGACGGGGTGGGGGTGAGTTGGTTGAATCAATAACCGACACCTACGACACCTTTAGACTACCGGGGCAAGCCATAGGCTGGGGGCGTCCGCTCCATACCCGCCCATCCGCCACCGGATTTTATGGCCGTATGCATGAAGAGGGATACCGGGCCAAGCCGGGCATCCGAAT
>Ga0209755_10000744_pt1 | contig 57226 bp, 53 predicted proteins | sample TergutCo191P1_FD_187301 | JGI IMG/M metagenome (GOLD analysis project Ga0209755, IMG submission 187301) | Cornitermes sp. P1 segment gut microbial communities from Petit-Saut dam, French Guiana - Co191P1 (SPAdes) (version 2) | ecosystem: Host-associated > Arthropoda: Insects > Digestive system...
GGGGGGGGGGGGGGGTCGTGTCAAGGGTTTTGTTGATTTTTTTGGGGTTGTGGCTTATAATAGTTGTAAGAGTTTAGTAGATTGTATTTTGTATGCTGCGAGATACGGTCGGAACAATTATTTATTAAAGAATTTAGAAAGTTTTTTATATGCCCACAATCAACCAACTGGTGCGCAAACCTCGCAAATCTGCGCCCAAAAAGTCCAAGGCTCCGGCGCTTGGCACCATTCAAAACACATTGAAGACTCGGTATTATGCCCAGGCCGCTCCTTTGAAGCGCGGCGTTTGCATCAAAGTGACGACCAAGACGCCCAAAAAGCCGAACTCGGCGCTGCGCAAGGTGGCGCGGGTGCGCTTGACCAATGGCCAGGAAGTTTGGGCCTATATAGGCGGCGAAGGTCACAACTTGCAAGAGCACGCAGTGGTGCTGGTGCGCGGGGGTCGCGTGCCAGACTTGCCGGGCGTGCGCTACCACATCGTCCGTGGCACGCTGGATCTGCAGGGCGTGCAAAACCGCAAGCAAGGCCGCAGTAAATACGGCGCTAAGAAGGAGGGGAAATAAATTATGCCACGCAAAGTTACTGTCTCGCTGCAACGTAAACTTGAGGCCGACCGCAAATACCAAAGCGTACTGATACAACGCTTGGTGAACAAATCTATGCTGGACGGCAAAAAATTGGTGGCCGAACGCGCGGTTTATGCCGCTGTGGAAGGTGCCGCGAAAAAGCTGAATAGCGAAAATCCGGTGGAAGTTTTTGAGCGGGCGCTGAAGAACATTAGCCCGAACTTCGAGGTGAAGTCGCGCCGGGTGGGTGGGGCGAACTACCAGATTCCGTTCCCTATCTCTGGTCATCGCCAGATGCATTTTGCCTTTAGCTGGCTGGTGGTTGCCGCGCGCGAGCGCAAGGGTATGCCCTATGCCAAACGACTGGAGCTGGAGATCATTGACGCTTACAACGAGACCGGCGCTGCCTTCAAGAAGAAGGAAGACACCCACCGCATGGCCGAAGCCAACCGCGCATTCGCGCATTTTGCGCGTGGGTAAATGGAATATTTACCTGTATTCCTTCAATAATTCATCAAACGCAAAACTATAAAATAGAGGGATATTAAGCAGCCCGTCATTGTATTTTAGATTGAGCAAAGAAAACCTAACGGCAAGTTTTGGGTGGTAATTGTCGCGATACGTTCGCAAGCTCTTTGCCTTTACGTTCTCTCCGCCTTTTACTTCGATTGGGACAATCCGCATATCATCTTGGATGACAAAATCTACCTCGGCTGTCGTGGATCCAGTCCAATAGTATGCTGTTCGGGGCGAAAGTTGCTGCAGGACAAATTGCTCAGCAAGAAGTCCATTGAATTCGTCGAATATGGCGTTTTTGTCCAAAATGACCGACGGAGAAATCTCGGCAAGCTGCCTGAATAGCCCTGAATCTAGGAAGTACAATTTGAACGCAGCTCGGTCGGCGTAGGCTTTCAGCGGCAATTTGTCGCCGCGCGACACATTGTAGATGCGTCTGACAATGCCTGCGTTTACCAGCCATTCTATAGCCAACTCATAGTCGCGCGCTCTAGCGCCGTCTTTGATTGTCCCGTACAAGAATTTGTCGCTACTTTTGGCAAACTGGTTCGGCAAAGCATCGAAAACTTGGCGAATTCGCGTTGCTAGAGTTTCGTCTGTGTATTTTCTGAAATCTCTAACGTAGTCGCCGATGATGGAATCGTGGATAGTTTTGATCTGCTCTAGATCGTGATGTGTCACCCAGTTTTTTACGGCTTCTGGCATGCCCCCTACGACCAAATATTCTCTAAACAAATCGAGCAGCAGTTCGTCGAACAAGCGATTGTCGTGATCTGCCTTGATGGAATCTGTGATCTTTTCTCGATTGTTTGCCCAAAGGAACTCCTCGAAATCCATCGGTTCGAGCCTCAGCGTGGTGACTTTACCAACAGGGAAAGGTGATTGCTCCCTCAGAAACACACCCAATAAACTACCCGCGACTACAACGTGGTATTCGGGAGCATCTTCGTAAAAGTATTTTAGCGCCGTGATAGCTCGGGGGACTTCTTGCACTTCGTCGAAGAACAATAGGGTCTTATTGGGGTTAATCTTTGTGTTGTATAGTATCTCAAGGTTTGCTATTATGCGCCTCGGTTCGATAGAACCATCAAAAAGCTCCTTGACTTGCTTGGATGGGTTTTGGAGGTTTACTTTTAGGACGTTGTCGAAATATCCGCCGCCAAAAGCAGTTTCGAGCAAATAAGTCTTGCCCACTTGTCTAGCTCCCTCCAACATGAGTGGCTTCCTGTCTGTGGATTCCTTCCATTCTATTAGCTGTTTCAGTAATTTTCGTTCCATTTTGTTTCCCTTTCATAAGCATTATACCACAAAAATCGAGGGAATAATAGTGTTTTCACGCACATAAATCGAGGGAATAATAGTGTTTTCACGCACATAAATCGAGGGAATAATGGCGGTTTCGCACACGTAAATCGATGGAATGACCTACTAGCCATGCGCATTTCGCGCGGGGGTGAGAACTGCATATGTGCTTGGATTAAAATTACCCCCGTTATGGGGGTAATTTTTTGGCAAGTTTTTAGGCGACATTTCTGCCGCCTAAATTTTCGTTTTTTATTTGTTCCAATCATTATGATTGGAACAAATAATGTACATTATTGTTCCGCATATGCTAATTTTTTAAGCAAATTCCAAATGGCAGATATCGTATATCCACCGATATTATCGTACCATGAAGATATAGTGACTACGGTGCAATTGGACTCCGATATATAGAGCGTATTGGTCCTGTCCGGGTCAAAGACGCCTCCAAAAGGAACACCTATGACATCGAGAGCCGTGAAGTTCTTGCGCTGTGCTCTGCCTAAAGTATTGGGCTTAACATTATTATTGATAGCTGACAGGATCGTGTCATTTATCGTATCTTTGGTCAGTTTGCCACTAATAATCCAATTCATAATAGCTTCACTTCCATTCAGGGTGGTCACCCTGCGGGCTTCGGCCCAAAAACGATTACTCAATTGAGGGAAAAGCTCTGCCACACATTTGTCTGCGCCGGTACTTTTGGCTACAATATTGCATGGTACGCCGCGCTCGCCTCCGCCATCTAGAGCTTTATTGGACCCAGTCAAAGCATGCACCGTTAAAAGCTTTCCGCTTAGGATCCTGCTAGTACCAAACTTGTCAAGAAGGATTTTTATGATATGGATTACTGCATTAGTCGTGCAACTGGCCGCAGAAATTATTTCTTCAAGCGGACCGCTATCGTCGTTGATGCCATAAACGACGAGTCTGACCTTTTTGCCTCCGTCCTCGTTTTTGGGCGGAGCGGTAATGATCACTCTTTCGGCTCCAGCGGTTAGGTACGGTCTGCAACTCTTGTCGCTTTTGTTTTTGCCAGAAGCCTCAACCACTACGGTTATACCCAATTCTTTTAGAGGGAGGTCCGCGATAGACTCTCCTTTGAAAATAGGAACACTATAATTTCCATACGGCGGGACGATAGTGGTGTTGTCGGGGGATACAGTATGTTTATCGAAACAGAAGACGATGGCACCCATACTACCCGGGCGCGATTCATTGTTGTAAGTAATTTTTACGGGAAACTGACCGTAAACTCCATCACTCGTCATGAAATCAGCGAGCTCTTCGGGGCTTAAGCGTCCGGAAGTGATGAAGCAACCGATTTCGATGCCACTATTTGGGCCGCCATTCTTGACCCAGATACGCAATAAGGCCATAGACACATTACCAGGAACACCAACGAGACCGACAATCAAAGGTTTCTTAGGATTCATATAAGCTATCTCCTCCTTATTTTTTAAAGATCGTTATCAATACAATCATCTCCTCCCTCTAACGATCCTTAGACAACTTGTCTGTCATTATGGCACAGCGCGCTAAAAAGTCAATACGCAAAAATTTGCTTTGTGGGGTATATCTGTGGTAAGATGGTTCTAAGTCTATTTTTAATGTCTAAAACCACCAAAAAAGGAGTAAAATTTTATGTCTGCGCAGGACACAACGGATTTATCAAAACTCAGAAACATCGGCACTATTGCCCACATTGACGCTGGCAAAACCACCGTGAGCGAGGCCATTCTTTATCGCACTGGGCTGAAGCACAAAATCAACCTCGTGAAGGGCGGCGACGGTGGTGCGACCACTGACTGGATGGAGCAAGAGCGCGAGCGCGGCATTACTATCACTTCCGCTGCTGTGACCGCGTACTGGAAAAATCACAAGATCAACATTATCGACACTCCTGGCCACATTGACTTTACCGCCGAGGTGGAGCGCTCACTGCGGGTGCTGGACGGCGCCGTGGTGGTGTTTGACGGCAAGATGGGAGTGGAGGCCCAATCCGAGACGGTTTGGCGCCAGGCCACCAAATACGGTGTGCCGCGCATTTGCTTTATCAACAAGATCAACCAGATTGGCGGCGATTTTTATCGCTCGCTGGACAGCATTCACAAGCGCCTGAGCAAAAACGCCGTCGCTATCCACCTGCCCATTGGTTTCGAGAAAGATATCAATGGCGTGGTGGATCTGGTGGAGATGAAGGCTTACACTTACAAAGAATACGCCGACCGCGAACTGGTGGAGGGTGAGATTCCCGAGGATATGCTAGAGAAGGCCAAAAACGCTCGCGCCATATTGATCGAGGAAGCCGTGCAGGCCGACGAAACCTTGCTGGAAAAGTTTTTCGATCAAGGCGAGGAAAGCATCACAGTGGACGAGCTGAAGGCTGCGCTGCGCAAGCGGGTGCTGGATGGCGATTTTTACCTGGTGACTGGCGGCGATGGCCGCGGGGTGATAGTGGAGAAAACCCTTGATTTGGTGGTAGATTATTTGCCTAGCCCCTTGGATCGTGACCAAGGGCAAATAGTGGGCGTGAACCCCAAAAACGGCGAAAACATTGTGCGCAAAGCCGACGCTGCCGAGCCTTTGACTGCCTTGGCCTTCAAGATAGCTACCGACCCATTCGTGGGCAAGCTGATTTTTATTCGCGTGTACGCTGGCAAGCTGCAATCTGGCAGCTATATCGTAAACGCTACCACTGGCGACAAGGAGCGCGTGGGGCGCCTGGTGCGGATGTTTGCGGACAAGCGCGAAGAGATTGGGGAGATATCGGCCGGGGACATTGCCGCGGTGGTGGGGTTGAAAAACACTACCACTGGTACTACGCTGTGCGATCCGGCGCATCCGATATTGCTGGAAAGCATCGACTTCCCTGACCCGCCGGTTTCGATCGCGGTGGAGCCAAAGTCCAAGGCCGACCAAGAGAAAATGGGGCTGGGGCTGGGTCGCTTGGCCGAGGAAGACCCGACTTTCCGGGTGCATACCGACGACGAAACTGGCCAGACGATCATTTCTGGCATGGGCGAGCTGCATTTGGAGATCATTATCGACCGGCTGAAGCGCGAATTTAGCGTGGAGGCGAACACTGGCGAGCCGCAGGTGGCTTACCGCGAGACTATTCGCGGCACGGCTGAGGCGCAGGGCAAGCACGTCAAGCAATCTGGTGGACGTGGTCAGTACGGCGACGTTTGGGTGCGGTTTGAGCCGAACGAGGCCGGCAAAGGCTTTGAGTTTGTGGACACCATCAAAGGTGGCGTAGTGCCGCTAGAGTACCGCAAGCCGGTGATGGAAGGCATCCGGCAGACGCTGGAGGGCGGCGTAATTGCTGGCTATCCGGTGATAGACGTCAAGGCTACTTTGTACGATGGTTCGTACCACGATGTGGACTCGTCTGAGTTGGCTTTTCACCTGGCTGGTGCTTTGGCTACCCGCGAGGGCGTCAAAAGGGCGAGGCCAGTACTGCTGGAGCCAGTGATGAAAGTTGAGATTACCACGCCCGAGGAATTTATGGGCGATGTGATCGGCGACCTGAACTCGCGGCGCGGGCGGATTGATGCTATGGAAGATTTGCAAGGTGGAGCGAAGTTGATTCGCGGATTTGTGCCGCTGGCAAATATGTTCGGCTACACTTCGGACTTGCGCGGCATGTCGCAGGGGCGCGCGGCCAGCACAATGGAGCTGAAGGACTACGAAGAAGTGCCACCCAACATCGCAGAAGAAGTGATTACCAAGCGCAACGCGAAATAGATACGCAAAAACCCTAGTTTGCACAGTGGCAGACTAGGGTTTTTGACTGTCTTAGATCTTTTTGACCTGGAGGGCGTCGAGTTCGACGGAAGTGTCGCGGCCGAACATACTGACCATGACTTTGAGTTTGCCGCCGCGGGCGTCGATGTCGGAAACGGTACCTTCGAAGCCCTTGAATGGGCCATCGGTGATGCTGACGACTTCGCCGATAGCGTAATTGACGGTGTATTTGGGGTCTTCTACGCCCATGCGTTTCTTGATTTTGGTGATCTCTTTCTCGCTGACGGGCGTGGGCTGGGTGCCGGTGCCGACAAATCCGGTGACGCCGGGCGTGTTGCGGATGATGTACCAAGTTTCGTCGGAAAGTTTCATTTCGACCAGCACGTAACCTTGGAAGATTTTGCGGTCAACGACTTTGCGTTTGCCGTTTTTGATCTCTATCTGTTTTTCTTTTGGTACGATGGCGTCGAAGATTTTGTCGGCGAGATCGATGCCGTTGATGCGCTGGCGAATACTGTCGGCAACTTTGTCTTCGTAGCCGGAGTAAGTGCTGATGGCGTACCAGGCGCGGGTGTCGTCGTAGCGGTTTACTGACATATTGTTAGGCTCCTAAAAGTTTATTAAATAGAAAAGCAAAGAACATATCAAGCAGCATGATAACAACGGCAAAGATGATGACGTAGACGATGACGGCGAGGGTCATTTTCCAGGTGAGTTTGCGGTCGGGCCAGCGGACTTGGCGGATTTCGAGCCAAGAATCGTGAACGTAGCGGCCGAAGATGCGGAAGGGCTTGGCGATGAAGATGAAGGGGGCGAGGATGATGCGCAGGGGGGTCGGCAGGGGTTTGCGGGGTTCCTTTACGCGTTCTTTTCCGCTTCGCTTATGAGACAAACCTACGGTACTATCACCCCGCTTCGCGGGGGCCCCGGTTTTTCTCACCCTAGCGGCGCGCGGCAAAGCCGTCGACTCCGGCTGCTCTTTTCCCTTTTTGGGGGACTTGTCGTCTTTTGCCTTGATTTTGTGAACTGCCATGATAGTTCTCCGTTAAAAACAGTCCCTTTAAAGGACCTTGTCAATAGTATAGTCGACGAAGTTGCGAAAAGCAAGGGTTAAATACGCTATTTGATTCTTGCTTCAATAATGCGTCAGAATGTAGTGATAGACGTCTTCTGGGTCGTCGAACACTTTGTCGGCCCAGCAGTGAGTGTAGACGGTGTCGCCGTCTTTGGGGGTGCCGGCGATGATGGTAGCTTTGCCAAGGCCGAGTCCGTAGGCCCAGTCGGCGTGGGCGTCGAGTCCGCAGGGCAAGAGCATAATGACCATGTCGCTCCAGCGGATAGCTTCTTGGTTATTCATGACGGCGGCGTACATGCCGGCGTCACGCAGCAAGGCTGCGTAGCTTTTGTGCTTTTTTGAGTCGAAGGGTTTGGGGCGTTTTTCGTGGGGGAATTCTTCGGTCTTGCGACACTCGGGGTCGGTGAAGTCCCAAACTTTGTGACCGTCGCCGCGTAGGCGCAAGGCCATCTGGCGCACGTTTTCGCGGTTTTTCCAAGACGAGCTGATGTAGATTTTCATGTGTGACCTCCTTTTGCTACAGTTAGTTTAGCGCCTCGGAGCCGGCTTGGTCAATCATAAGCGGTTTCAAAAATCCGTATTGATGTCCCGCCTGGGGGCGTCAATATGGAGCATGAAAAAGCGGGGTACTCTCATCCATTATAGCACACCCTAGACAAAAAGTCAATAGCGTTTTGTGATGGGATTTTTTGCACGAGAAAATCCACTGGTGTGATCGGTGGTATTTCGTCTGGGGCAAGAGTGAGACGGAGCGAATGCTCCGTCCTAGAAGATGTACTTAAACCTCTGAAAAACATTTTTCGCAGAAGACATCCATTATCTTCTGCAGCCACGCCGTGCCTCTATGAGAAACGTGGGGCGGCAACTTTTGTATGAATTCTATATATTTGTCGTCGATTTTCCGCCTCGCGTCGACATAATATAAGAATTCCTCCCGCATTTTTCCGACTTCTTTGTCTTGGGCCACGGATAAAAAAATAGTCTCCATGGCGCGGAAATTTCCGGAAAATGCGGTCGTTTCTACGAGCTTTTTTAACTGTTTGATCCGCTCCTGCTTCGCGAGGGACAACACTTCTAGCGCCCCTTCGAAGATGAGCGGGCCGAATTCTTGTGCTTCGAAAAATGGCCGCCTTACGTACAAATACCATTCTTCGAGAGCCAATAGATTGGCTAGGTATATTATGTTCCTAGACACAATATCCTTTAACCGATCGACCGAGGAATAATTGTTCCTCAGAATCAGTCCGGCCGGTACGGTCTTCCCGAAGTCCGCATAAAATGGACCAGCGGTTCCGCCTTGCCCTCCCAAGAAGATCCGCGGTTGATTCAGGAAAACGCCTAGCGGCACATTCCCGAAAAGCGACGGCGTGGCCTTGTCGCCTCTGGGCGTGAAGTTGAAGTGGATGTAGCCACTGCCAACTTCGCTGTGACCTCCGCTCTCGCGACTGGTTCCGCCATAAAGCAGACAGTCGCAAAGGTTAATCAAGCTGCCCAGCGTTGCAAAAACAAGCAGAATAGTCTGCTTGAGTCCAACGCAGTGCGCGCCACTGGCTTCTTCTTCGAGAAGACAGCCCTCGCGGACTTCCGCACAAGATCCCATGTTCGCCCCGTCTAAAAATACGGATCGGACGAAGCATCCGCCTTTGAGCTTCACGTTTTCTCCCAGCCAACAGTTTTCTATTGTTACTGGGGTATTTTGGCCGATTTTGCAGCCGGCGGAGATAACCGTTTGTTTTCCGCAGATTCGACAACCGGGATAAATTATAACCCTTTCACCGGAAATCTGGTTAACATCTACCTCGGGACCCACATATGTGCTTAGTGGGTCGATGAAAACTACGCCTTTCTTGATGAGTTGCTTGATTTTTTTATTGAGCGATAGTTGCTGTAGCGCAGTCATTATTTTTCCCCCTATCATTTTTTCTAATCGATATCGCTATTTGCGATATCGATTCTAACTACAATTACAATCCATAGCCTACGATTCGTCAATGCCTAAATCATATTTTGGAATCTTCAGAACAAATACTTGAGGTAATCTTCAAGCATGCGGGAGCCGGAGATGGTGGGGAGGTAGGCGGAAAGTTGTTTGTGGATCCAGTACTCGAGGTCAAAATCGCTCTGCCAGATCTTGCAGGCGAGTTCCATTTGGGTGTAGAGGCTGGCGATCTCGGCGGGTTCGCTGTCGCCTTCGATGCTAAGGTGGGTGTCGGGGGGCATGTCGGCAACGCCGCCGTCGTGGGTGCTGATAAGGATTTTGAAGTTGGCGATGTCTTTCATCCAGCTGGTGCCGCAGGCTTCGAGGCCGACGATGGGATTGTTGATGGCGATGTTGGCGCCAATACTGAGGGCGCGACCCAGTTCTTCGTCGTAGTCTGGCAGGTAGTGGACGCGGGCTTTGAGGACAGGATCGGAGTCGATGAGCTTCAAAAGTTTCATGAGTTCGCCAAACATGACGGAGTCGCCCAGATGGACGCGGCCGGAGAGGACGTAGTGGGCGTCGTAAGTTTGGAGGATGCTAGAGAGGCGGGCGGGGTCGCTGAAGGGTAGCCAGGGGCGTTTGTAGTCGACGAAACGGCGTTTGAAGTCGAAGATGAGGGCGCTAGGGGGGATTTCGATGGAGTTGCCGTATTGGTTGGTGCGGTGGGCGAGTACGCGGTTGAGCTCGGCGCGACAAAGGTCTTTGTAGCGACGAATGTCGGCGGCGGTGATTTTCTCGATGTTTTCGGTGTATTTGGTGGTGGGGAGGTTGAATTTGTCGAGGACGTCCATGTCGCGGTAGTAAGAAACGATGTCGGGGAGAACCCAAGAGGAGATGTCGATGCCGTTGGTGATGGCTTTGAATTTGATTTTGTGGCCGTTGATGTCGTGGTAGTTGGCGACGCGGGCGTGGAGTTTGCTGACGCCGCTGCGGAGTTCGGCGATCTCGACGGCGACGGTGCTGAGTTTGAGGCGGCCGTCGATGAATTTGTCGGCTAGCCAACGCTCTACGGCGACGGACTTGATGTTGGGGAAAACGTATTGTTCGAACTGGTCGTAGGCAAAGTTGGCTTCGGCGGCTTGGACGAGGGTATGGTTGGTGTAGAGGGTGTGCTTGCGGACGTAGACCACGGCTTCGTAAAAATCCATGCCAGAGGAGACAAGTTCGTCAAGGCGGGCAAGGGCGGCGAAAAATGTGGCGACTTCGTTGAGCTGGATGACGGCGGGCCGAAGGCCAACGAGCTTCAAAGCTTGGTAGCCGCCAAAGCCGAGGGCGACTTCTTGGTAAAGGCGGTGGTCGCCGCCGGACTCGCCGGAGTAAAGCTCGCCAAAGTTGGGCTCGGTGATGCAGAGGAAACGGGTGGAGCCGAGGATTTTTTCTATTACGGAGAGTTCGATAGCGGTGGTGGCGGTTTTGATGCGGACGGTGTCGATGAGGTTGAAGCCGAAATCTTTGTAGCTCAGCTCAACGTGGTAGTCGGTTTGCTCCAGGCCGGACATTTTTTGGTGCGCCTGCCAGGGGTAAAACGGGGTGATGAGGACAAATGGGACTTGCAGCTGCTCGGCAACGCGCCGGGTATCGGCGGCCAAGACGCCGAGGCCGCCGCCGCCGCGGATGCCGTTTGACCGGTCGTAGACTTCCATGGTCCAGTAGCAGTAGGGGCGTTCGGGTGAGAGCTTGTGGGTGAGGGTTTCGCGTTTGATGGCAGCGTAAAATTCGTCGACGTCTTCGATGTTGTCGAGGCGGTTGCGTGTTGGTTGTAGATTCTTTGTTTGGTTTTGATCCACCCGATTTCCTTCTTTAAAAACTAAATGTATTTTAACAAGAATCAACGGTTAAAGCTAGTGTTAAATTTGCAGGGGTGGAACTAAATTTTTGTTTGTGGTATATTGGGACTGTTTGGGGATTGGCCAAGCGGTAAGGCAATGGGTTCTGGTCCCATGATCGGGCGTTCGAATCGCTCATCCCCAGCCACGGGCAAAAAGCCCTTTGGAAAAGAAAAGGTTGAAAAAAGAAAATGGCTTCATTTGGGCTATTATAGAGAAATTGAATTGAATGATATTTTGTTATTGGTAAGATTTTGATAATATAGAAAAGAGGCATAAGCGTAGAGGCATGTGGATAACAAATCTATAGAAGTTTCGTACCTTTGTCTTCAATTAATGGAGGTATAGGGTTGGGGTTACATATTTGTTCGTATGCTAGAATAGACAGTTCGAGGAAATACCGGACTAAGTGCGGTTTGCGTTTTTTCTGGTGGCTATTGGTGGTACCATTTGTTACTGGTGCCATTTTTCTATTCGTTGTCCGCGCTGCTGGACCGTTTACTGTTACCCCGTCGTCGGGATTTTATACCGGTGGCGATTCGATCACTATTATTGGATCAGGATTTGCTACTTCTAGGACGGATTATAACTTTCGTTCTTATGCTGGGAGTGACGACTTAGTCATCCAGCTTGACGCAATTCAGAATCGACGTGAGGCGGCGCCTCTAGGGACTGGCACTGCTATGGTTGGGAATATCGCATCGGGGACTACTTCGAAAGCTACCGATACCGGTTATTTTTGGCACGACCTAGCCTGTACCGGATGGACTTATCCAGACAGTACAGCTTCGAAGGGTATTGACGCCAACTGCTACGACTGGATTCCAAAGTATTCCACCGGCAACCAGCCAACCATAGTGGCAAGTGGGGTTGGCCAAGCCGTCCACCTCAATAACACCCCAGGTGGTACGGCCACGGCCGGTCCAGCCGCTGGTTTTCAGGTGTCTGGCAATTTCAATCTCGCTACCTATATGAGTGCGACTAGCGGCACAAACAGCAAGGGCCAGTTCGAGGTCTATCACCGATCCAACGCAGCTCAATCAACCGCTGCTCAGGGGGCGGTATTTATGTATGGGACAACAGCCGTCGTAAATCCTGGGCTAAGGTTGTTGCGCTATTCCTCGTCTGGTACTGCAGCTGCTTTGGCTCAATGCTATACCAGCCAGGGTGCTAGCTTGAAATATCTTGCCTTTGCCTGTACCAATGATACGCTTTGGCGGGCTGACTCGGTGCAGTTTGGTCGCGCCACTACCTCTGCCAACGGTTACACTAACAACATCTATAGCAACGGCGCTTTGGTAGGCACTTCTTCTTCTACTGCCACAGCTTTTACGCCAGTCGCGTCCAACGCCTGGTCTATTGGCGCGATGGCAAATACCACCACCGATGGGTCGACTTCCCTGGGCACACTTCGATACAACGGCGAATATCGTGCTTTCCGATATTATCGTCGCGCGCTGACGGCACAGGAAATAGCCTGCAACTACAAGGTTGATCAGTATCGCTATGAAGGGATTGCGATTTCGCCATCCGACGCCACAGCTTGTGCGACTGGCGCGGCCAATATTACTGGTACTGGCGTAGCGCAATACACCACGATGAGCCCTGCCCCTACTGTTACTATTGGCGGTTCGATCTGCACGGTAACAGCTTATTCGGCCACATCTATTACTTGTACGACTTCGGCCGGGTCGGTTGGGCTGCAGGATGTTGTGGTCACACCTGACAACTCTACTGGTTTGCCCAGCCAAACTTATGTCAAGGGCTTTGAGTATCTGGGTGAAACCTTTGAATATGAGATTGAAAATACCAGTGTAAATCCGTATGTCTATCGCATTGACCCCAATAGCTTGCGCGTGTATTTGAGCTATAATCACGCTGCGCTGATTAATATTTCTTTCCCTCGTACCTCCTCCAATGGTACTGCTACCGTCATGAATAATACCGTCACTATGGCTAACTCTAGTGTTAGGAACTTTGTCGGTGGCAACTGCGGTGGAGTTGCCTGCAACACTATTTCTATCAAGATTACTGGTACTGCTGCTAATATTGATGGCGCTAATGGGCTGATTAACTTTCTGAAGGGCCTAACTTGGTCTGGCGGTGCTGGATTTTTGCGTGGCGATATCAGGATTGATGTTTATGCCGAGGATATTACCTATTGGATTGACGGTGATGGTAATAGGCATTTTTATGAGCTTAAAAATGCCGGAGCTGCTCAGTCTTGGACTGGGGCTTATAACTATGCCAAGGCGCAAACTTTCCATGGTTTAACTGGCTATTTGATGTCGATGATAAATCAGGAAGAAGCAGACGTGATCAAGGATTACACTGTGAGTGCCGGATTGAGTGCCGTCGGTTATACCGCTGGTATTCGTTTTCGCCAAGCCGATCCGGCGCATAGCAAAGTCGATGCTACGGTCGGTTATGGCGGCGACACGCGGGTGATGCCTAATCTACCCACCGGTGGTGTCGGGACTATTTCTGGGGTGACTGCGACTGGGGCGCCGTATGGTTTTTCTTGCACTAGGATTGGCAGTAGCGATCAAGGTTGTGCGACCCAAGTAGCAAGAGTGCCCGTCGGTACTGCCTGTCCTACGACTGCCGCCTATGACACTGAGTGGTATTGGGCCAACCCGGTAGATAATGGTCTGGCGTTCTTTATGGGTCGGGCTGGCGGAACCAGTGCCAACGCAGAGTGTGCCAATGATCCGATCAACACGACCCCGCCAACCAGCGATTTGGTTGGGTATTGGAACGGTGCTCAGCCTGAAGGTGGCGAGCCGATTATGGCTTACCAGTCGGCCACAGGCACAACGTTCGGTTGGCACGATTACACCAATAACGCCGGCAACTATGTATATGTTGAATATTCCGAAGGTTGGGCTGATCGCGGCGGCGGCGAATTTAGTGAGGACGGCATCGCAATTTGGTCGGCTCCGATTCCGCTGGCTATCACCATTCATCACGTTCGAATTAATAACGGCGCTACCTTGGCTCCTGATACGTTTGCGCCTTCGATGGGGCTCAACACAACGACCAACCAGTTTGCCTGCAGCGCTCAAAATGGCGGCCAGATTATGACTGGCTATGTTTGGTCATCGTCCAGTTGTGTTAATGGCCAGTTTCCATATGATCCTACCAACCCCACCCAAGAAATTACTTATTACTACTCTCACTTGTCAATTGCTAACCCGATTCCTTTTCGTATGGAGCGAACGACTCAAGGCGGCAACTACGTTTACCGATTCTATGCTGGTGATGCCAACAGCGCGATCGATGATTTCGGCCCGATTCGTCAAGTTACCATCACCTATCCAACTAGCTTGAGTTTCAGTAGCGGCTCACCCAGCGGATGGAATATCAATTCTAGTACTTCTGGTACAGTAGCTATTTCTATTCCCAATACAGCCTTGCCCAGCGAAATCGCCAGTTTTCTGCAGACAGTTTCATTCACTGCGTCTGGACTAACGAATGTTACCGGTCAGATAGCGGTCGAGGTCGCTGATTTTAGCGACATACCATTGACGGGCGATCCGGGGCGGACCACCCAACAGGCGGCTCTGCCGCAACCAATCACGTCGCGTTATTATCGTTTGGGCCAGACGATCGATCTGATACCACCCACCGAAACCATCGGTTTGATCGGGGCGGATTTTCCGATACCCGCGCCGCCGCAATATCTACCGATTGGAACCAACGCCAGCAATGCTGATTATGTTTTTTATCAGTCAACACCACCGGTCGGATACGATATAACCTATATGAGCACCCCGTGGACGATAACGTATTTTTATCAGCCGGCCAATGGTTTGACGGTGACTTTCAGTATGAATGGCGAAAGTGCCGTCAGGGCTGTGCCGGACCAAACTGTAATAGCTAGCGAAAACGCCATTCGTCCACCCGAAGACCCGATTGTGCTAGGTAAAAGCTTTACGGACTGGTACACGACGTCGGCTTGTACGACCGTGTTTGATTTCGATAACACTCCAATTATTTTAGACACCACGATTTATGCTTGTTTTGCGGCGGAAAGTCCAATGACTGTGCTGTTTGATACCGGCAGCCCACTGGGTACGCCAGAGGTCGATGCCAACCCCAAGCAAATCACAAACATTGTTTATAACGATTTTATGACTGCGCCGACCCCGCCGATTTTGTCTGGGCATTCTTTTGCGGGTTGGTACACCGAGCCGATGATTGATAGTAACACCTGTAGTGGTGAGATTTGGAATTTTGCGACCGATAGGGTCGAGCTGGAAACCAACACTGCTACCGGCCCTTCTCAATTCACGCTATATGTTTGTTGGCAAAGCCAGCCCAATGTAACCATTAACTTTAACACTGCCACGAATGCTCCCGCGACTGTGCAGGTTCTGCCAAATCCGGCCTCGCGCTCTGTGCCTTATAATGCTGCGTCAACTCCTCCGGCTGACCCGGTTGCCGAAGGTTTTGCTTTTGTTAGTTGGAACACTGCTGCGATGATCAATACCACAACTTGTGGCGGTACAGCGTTCAATTTCTCCACTCGGCTTACTGCCCCTATTACTACGGTTTTTGCTTGTTGGCAAAGAATGACCAATTTGTCCATTACTTTTCAAAAGGGAACCCAAAGTGCCAATCCGGCTATTCAAAATTGGCCCAGTAACGTCAATGATATGCCCTACAATTCACCGGCGGCGACATATACGCCTGACGTAACGCTTGAAGGATATGTAATTTCTCACTGGTGTGACGCATCGATTAATTCTGACTGTAGTTTTGCCGATCGCTTTGACTGGTCTGTTAGGAGAACTACCAGTCTAACGTTGGTAGCGATTTGGCGCGAGGACGTCATGACGATAGACGAGGTAGTGCCAAGTTTCGGGCCGGTCGCAGGTAGCAACCGAGTAACGATCTGGGGGTCTGGCTTTTTGCAGTATGATGCGCGCAGCTATGCTCAGTCGGGATTGATGGTTTTGCTCGACGGACCAAATAACGCCGGTACACTCAGTTCGCCTAGCCACAACGCAAACGCGACGGTCTGGAACAATCTTGCACCACCGGCTTCTACGGCTTTTGGTAATTTTATGATGACAAACGCGACGGTTAATGCTAATAGTATTAGCTTTAGTGGCACCAACTCTTATGCCAAGTCGGCTTCTACGGCTAACCTGAATGCTGCGATTGGTGGGACTACTATTGCTCAGATTACTGCCGAAGCGGCTTTTCGCCAGAACGCTGTTGGTGCTACTTATGCGCAACTTTATGAATATGGACCGTTTGGCTACAACAACACCGCTGCCAACAATGCTTTTGGTGAAGTCCTGAATGCCAACAGCACGGTTGCCAGCGGCCAGATTGGCACCTTTAGTAGCGGTAACTGCTATATTGGCCAGCGTACCAGCGCCACTGCCTTTACTGGTGGTTATGGGGCCTGTGCCAACAATACGGCTTTTACCACACACACATCCATCCAGTCCAAAACAAGTGGTGTTCCGCGTCGATTGATCATTGATGGCAATACGGCTTCTCCGGTTGTCAATGCTGCCAACACCCAAGCTGCTTTTCTAGCTACGCAATCCGTGGTAATTGGCGCCCGTACTTCTGTCGCTTCTCAAACGACTTTCAATTCTTTTGCCAACATTTCAATCAGTTCGTTTCGAATGTACAATCGCCCACTTACAGACCAAGAAATACAATGCAATAACCTTGTTGACCTAGCTCGCTTCCGAGGTGTTTTCCATGCTGGTTTGGCTGCCTGTGGCGGTCAGCTGGTGGCCATTAGTCCCGACACTATAACTTTTGGTGGCAATGCTTGCACTAACCCGATTGTCGTTAGCGATTCGCAACTAACCTGCGATGTGCCAGCCAGTACACTTTCTGGCAACGGCGAAGGTTCGGTTGACGTCTACGTTGCCGTAGGCGCCAAAAATGCTACGCTGATGAACGGCTACACTTATCAAGCGGCACTGACGATCGATACTCTGGATCCAACTTCTGGCCCAGCTAGTGGCGGTAATACTATCACTATGACCGGCAATGATTTTCGCGACCTATCTGTTTCGAATGGTTTGCCGCTAGTATCCATAGGTGATAATAATTGCAGTAATGTGCAATTATCGAACAGCTATAGAACCTTAACTTGTACCGTTCCTGCTTCGTCTACTGGCCCTGGTCCAGTGGACGTAACTGTTTTCACTAATACGCGTGGTCAAGTCGCCCTGCAAGATGCCTACACTTATGAAGCTTTTATTGATATTTCTACATCCGTCAGCTCAATAAACCTTGATGTATCTCTCTCGACACCTTTCGCCCAAGATTATGTAACAATATATGTTACTACCGATAACCCCAATGGTTATAATCTGACCATCAAAAGTGAAGGGGCAAATCTGGTCTGCAGTTCGAACCCTAGTCTTACTATACCCTCCACTAGCGCGGGCGGTAACGCCGTTGATGGCGGATCTTGGGGTTACCAAATTGGCACCTCTCCTACTTCAAGCGGTTGGCTGCCAACTCCAACCATAGCTACCCAAATTGATTCTAGCAACAGTCCCACTTTCAGCGGCTCAACCCCGGTCTCCAGAAATACCCGAGTTAACTTCGCCGCTCGCAGCGGCTCTTCGCCTATAGCAATCTGCCCAGCAGGGGCAGAGTACGCCCAAACTATCATTTATACCGCGTTGACAAATCTTTAGGTTGCTAGAAAAACTTAATTGTTCTAGCGAGATGGTGTTTTGAGAAGTTTGCGGGCGAGGAGGGTGAAGGTAAGGAGGATTGCGACGGTGGCGCAGCCGAGAAGTGAAGTTTTGACGCCGCTACTGGGTTGTTTTGGTTTGGTTGGTCCGGTTGGTCTGGTTCCATTATTTTCCTTTTCGCTTATGATTGTAACATGTTTTGAGGCTTCGAAATGCGATGCACGTGATAGTTGTCAAAAATGGCCTGTAATGCACGCGCTGGGTGGTGTTGCTGGCGGGCGGGGTTTTCTAAAATAGTTTTTAGTATTAAACTAATGGAGGTATATGATGTTTAGAAGAAACATAATCAGGCTCAGAAAAGAACACGACATGACACAGGAGGAGCTGGCGGATAAGTTAGGGATCGCCCGCCAATCGGTGCAAAAGTGGGAGGCGGGTGAGTCGACGCCGGATTTGGAAAGACTGGGGCGGGTGGCAAAGTTGTTTGGGGTGGGGGTGGATGACATACTGAACGGAGACGCGGTTAGCTGCGTGGATGCTTTGAAGGCAAAGAAGAAAAAACTAATGGCGATTCGGTGGATTTACGCGGCTGCCGTGTTGGCTTTGGTGGGACTTTTTGTACTGACTATTCCAAGCAAATACACTATGATCCCGTTTAATAAGTTTGAGGTGCCCATAGATCAAGCTCAAGATATGGCGGATAGCATGCGAAACTCAATAACAAAAGTTGCAGACTATGACGATGACGATTGCGAGATATTGGGCGAAGATGCTTATGTATGCACAAATGAAAGCGGCGTTTCTACCTGGACTACTATAGTCGATGAATGGGACACTCGCGGCATCATTTGCGAGCAGAATGATGTTGGAGGTGGCTACCATCCTAGAGAATCCTGTCTCATCAAGCAGACTGAAGACCCTTGGATCGCCACTTGGGAATGGCGCCATCCGGTTACTGTGTTGACCAATCAAATAGCGATATTGATTTTTGTGATAGCTACCTATATTGCGATTTACGCGCTCGTCAAATACAAATTTGGCAACTTCGTGTGGTGCATCACGCAGATGATCATATTTGGACTATTGTTTGTCGTTGGGGTGATTAGGGTTATTTACTTGAACGTTAATAACATCGAAATTCATGGTTTGGGAGTTTTGGACACAGAATTCTTGTTGCCGATAATAGGAATCGGCTTGATCGGCATGGGCTATCCCCTGCTGAGCCTGATCTTCCTGGGCCGGCGGAATTTGGATAAATAAATACGCGGCGGCCCCAAAAAAGAAATAACTGGCAGTTTTGGTTGTCAGTTATTTCTGCTTTTTAGTCGAAAATATCGAACAGTTCGAAGTCTCTTTTTTTCTTTTTGTAATCTTTGTCGTATTTATCATACTTGTCGCGCTTGTCGTATTCGCGGGAATCGCGGGACGATTCGCGATTGCCGCTTTCGCTGCTGCGACCATAGGTGTCGCCTCATTTTTGATACAGGACAAAATGCGGGGTACGATCTAACCCTACATAATTAAACATTGCATGACCAGAACGTTTTGACCCGGACGATATAACGTATTTCTTTAGATTTTGTTTGGAAAGAAACGGATAGAAACGAACTTCTTGATGTTTACCAGTTTTGTCCGTCCATTTAAAGTTGGTAATTATTGGCGGAATAAGTTGGCCGATTCTATTACTATCGTTCATTATGCTCCAACCGGCTCCGCGAATCGTCGAAGACGGTCTATGGTTACTGGTTTTGACCTGTGCTCGAAAAACGCATTTAGTGCATTGCACGTCTACTAGTGGCGTACTGGGTGGCAATAGCATCAACGGCTTAGAGCAATTTGGACAAGGTATCAAATTGATCACTTCTTGTTCGCCAATGTCTCCCTGTGTTTTGTTGTTCATTTTTTAACTTCTTTTCGTTTCGTTTTCTTTTCGATCTTTCTTAAAATATCGAGGTAAGATTTTTCGACGGTATTGAGGGTTTTTGTCTGGAATTTTCGGTATTCTTTTTCGGCTTTTTGGACTGCCTGCTTGTGACTGATTTTGCCAGCATCAAGCAAAACGCCTTTGCCGTAGTTTCTGGTGAGCTTGTCCAGCTCTTTAATGTAGTCGGACATTTTCATTGGTATGCGATCTATAGCTTTGAGTTCTGCCAAGTCGAAAAAAGCCGAAACGAGACGGTTTAATTTTTCTAGCTCCTCGGCCGTAAGGTAGTTTTTAGCGATGCGAACTTCCTCGAGAACTGGCAGGTCTCCGGCAAATACGGTTAGGCCCATGAATTTTTTGTTTGCGTCTGCGCGGTCGTGGATCACTTCGGCGGCAGTTTGTTTGTGGGTGGCATAGTGAAGTTTGTTTTGAACGATTTTGAAAAACTTGATGGATTGGGTAGATTTTGGATCGTAGTCGGTAGCGGTAGCGTAGAGGTCCAGAACTTGGCGGTAGAGCATTTTTTCACTACTGCGAATGTCGCGGATGCGCGCAAGGAGTTCCTTGAAATAGTCGCCGCCGCCTAGGTTTTTGAGCCGGTCGTCATCCAGGGCGAAGCCTTTGACGATGTATTCTTTCAAGCGCTGGGTGGCCCAGATGCGAAACGCGGTGGCGGTTTTGGAGTTGATACGGTAGCCGAGGGAGATGATCATGTCGAGGTTGTAGTGGTCGGTATTGTACTGTTTGCCGTCGGTGGCAGTTATTCGGAAATTCCGAACAACTGAGTTTCGACTCAACTCATTATCTTCGAAAATATGCTTAATATGTTCGCTGACGTTTGATTTGCTAGAACCATATAGCTCAACTAGCTGAGCTTGTGTGAGCCAGGCAGTTTTGCTGTCGATATGGACTTTGATCTGGGGAGTGTTGCCGTCGGATTGGTAGATGATGATTTTGTCTTGGCTGTTCATGGCTTTATTGTATCAGATTCTGTTCGGGCGCAGGAGGGGCGAGAAAATGCTTGCAATGGAGGGTGAAAGCTGGTATGATCGTAATATGTGTAAACATATATCCCAGTACTGGTACCATACAGTCATGCTTCATGGCTGGTATTTGCCTGTCTTTGCGCCGGCGAAACCAAACAGTGCGGGACTTATGTAACTTTTAACCATTAGAAACGAAGCGAGATAAGTTCCTGACAAAGGGAACTTTTTAAATTTAGCGAGGGGAGCCTGTCGGGAACTTGGCTGGCTGCGAATTCGGGGACTAACGCAGCCGCACAAAATTATAAAACCTAAGAAAAGGAAGGATTTTTCTCATGGAAAAATTATCCGCGGGCAAGAAGAAGGCTTGGCGAGGGCTGGAGCTGATTTTGCTTGAGTCGACGATATCTCAAGTGGTGATTAGCATGCCTATTATGGTGCTGTTTTACAATTCGATCGGGATGAATCAGGCGCAGATTGCGCTGAGTCAGGCACTTTTTACGGTGGCGATGGTGGTTTTGGGGGTGCCGATGGGATGGGTGGCGGACAGATTTAGCCGGAAATGGTGCAATGTGGTGGGAAATTTTGGGTCGGCGGTGGGGTTCTTGGTGTATGCGATGGCGCAAAATTTTTACCATGTGGTGGCGGCGGAGATTTTGCTGGGGGTGTTTATGTCGTTTACGCAGGGCGTGGATGCGGCGCTGACAAAAAGTTATGCTAGTAGAATCGATCGGACCGGCAAGTTGTTTGCCCAGCGCTGGGCGCTGATGGCAACGTGGGGACTGGCGGCGGGGGGATTGGGATATTTGGTCGGAGGATGGATTGGCGGGATGAGTTTTCGACTGGCGATTGGGGCCTCGGCTTTGACGATGGCTGCGGGCGGAGTTCTGGCGCTGTTTTTGCACGACTCTGGCAGGAAGCTTAAAAGTACGTACCGGAATCCGCTGCAAGATATGGCGCGAGTGGCGAAGGTTTGTTTGGCTAGACCGCGGCTGCGGTGGTGGATGATGGCGATGGCGGTGGCAGAAGGGATTACGAGAGTAATGGTGTTTCCGATGACGCTTTTGCTGTTGGTAGCAGGCGTGCCGGTGGGCTGGCTGGGCGTGGCCTGGGTGATGAATTCTTTGGCGGCGCTGATTGGGACGCGAATTGCTGGATGGTCTTTGGGGCGAGTGCAGCAAGAGTGGATGGTTTTTGCGATTCCGATAGCTGTGGTGACGGTAAGTTTGGCTGGTATGAGTTTGTCGTTAAACTTGGTGAGCGTGTGGTTGTTCGCTGGGCTGGGGCTGGCGCGAGGGTGGACGAGCGCGCTGATACCGGCAATCGTACAACAAAACGCGCCGGAAGCGATGGGAGCGACGGCGATGAGTTTGGCGAAAAATATTTCGCGGATATTGTATATCCCAACGGTGTATGTTGTGGGCTGGGCGTGCGACTTTTCGGTGGCGTGGGCGATGATGGCGACTATCGCAATATTCGTACCGCTAGCTGTGGTGGTGGGATGGAAAATTCGGGGGTTTGAAAAACGCTAAAATTACTTTTCGTATCAAACTTTTTTCTTCTCCCCGGCGAAGAGCAGGTAGGAGTAGACTACTAGGCCGAGGGTGACGGCCAGGACGTAGATGAGTGGGGCGATGAGGTTGAAGGGGCCTGGGGCGGTAAGCGCGCCGATGATGAACAATACTCCGGCGCTGATGAACCAGTACTTCGATGCCTTGTGGGTTTTGACCCAGATTTTTTCGCTATACAGGGTCCAGGGGGTTCTGATGCCTACCATGTAGTTGTGTTTGACCCCCGGCAGATAATAGCCCATGGCGATGAAAAGTATGCCCAGTGCGAGTAATATGAACGTGATGAGATGCAAAATGTCCGAGCCGTTGATGGCTTTTGCGATGATGACGGTTATGCCGAGCATTAGCGCTGCGATCAGTATCATTGTGACCGACAGCAGGGGACCTGATTTTTTGATGTTTTCGCCCTTTGGGTCAAGGACGGGCAAAAAGTAGAGCAAGAGCGTGGTTAGTAAGCTGGTTGCTGGAAAAATAAGTAACGTTAGCGGTGAGCCGTAGGCATCTACTTCACCATTGATGTTCCAATGGACTGGGATTTCGCCGTTTGCGCTTTTGATGGCGATTGCGGCAATGATGGCTGTGACCGCCGTGATGAGAAGTGATATTGCGAAACTTTTTTTCATGCCCTTTACCTCCAAGTTAAGATTATTTTAACACAAAAAGAAAGAAAGCGATATTATTCGAGTTATTTCCATTTTTTGACCGATTTTCAATCTGTTGTTTTGACAATGTGACTGTCAGTTATTTCCGTTTTTATCTTTGCTGTTTGTCTGCGGTGTACTTAACGAAATCTTCGAGAGATTCGTTCACTTGGTCAATAATTTCAGGAAACAGCCTATAATCGTGAGTGCAATCGATCCATAAATGCATTTTTGGCTCATGAAGCTCACCGTAAATCATTTTGACTTTTTCTAAACTAGTGAATTCGTCGCGGGTCGCGTGGACGACCAATTTTGCGCCGCCAAAATTCTTTAGCGCGCTTAGCGGATTATGCTTGTTGCCGTCTTCAAAATATGCCATCGGGAGCATGAATTTCACAGGTCCGCGGTTTTCTGGTAAATAACCATTTACGAGTTTGTCTTTGTCGGGCGGCGCCGGCGATGCGTACGAGGAATTTATTAACGCTAAAGCCTCTACGCATGGATTTGTCGAAGCCAGCATTGCGGTCGCGCCACCACGACTATGGCCAAGCAACAAAGTTTTTCTGCTGCCGAAAAGCGCGATGAGTTCGTTGATAGATTTGACATAAGTAGTCGTGGTGTAGTCGTGTAAGTCGCCGGGGCTGTCCCACGTGCATGGCGGATCAATGGCTATTGCGTGATAACCAAGATTTGCAAGGAAATTGCCATGGCTTACGAAGTTTGCGTAATCCTTCGTGTCAAGCCGACCAGGCATAAGAATGCAAAATTTATCTGAGCTGCTATCACCATACTCGTTGATAGCGATTTGGAAATTTGGGGTATTTACTATTTTCATAACTGCAAGTTCACGCCAATGGCGCCACCTTTCTGAAACGGCGTCACTCTTCCGAGTGGCTAGAGTTTATTTTAACATAAATAACAGCGGACGGGGCTATGTTATAATTGAATGGTTATGAAATATGAGTGGAAAAAGTCGGAAAAAGAAATCTACTTGCCAAAGGAAACTCCGAACTTGGTAGATATTCCAAATGCCAAGTATTTCACGATATCAGGCAAAGGTGATCCGAACGGCAGAGAGTTTTCTGATAAAATCGCTGTTTTATATTCGTTGTCTTACGCTGTGCGCATGATGCCGAAAAATGGTTTTACGCCGAACGGTTATTTTGAGTACACGGTTTATCCGCTAGAGGGCATTTGGTCTGGCGACCCGGCCGATAAAAGCACCTTCGCTTACACGATTATGATAAAACAGCCCGATTTTGTAGATAAAAATGTTTTTGAAAAGGCGTTAGAAGTCGCAAATAAGAAAAAACCAACGCCGCTGCTTAAAGACATAAAGTTTGAGGAAATAAACGACAAATTGTCCGTCCAAATGCTACATATCGGCAGTTATGACGACGAGCCGACCAGTTTTGCAAAAATAACTGAGTTTTTGGCGGCAAACGGACTAAGGCGCCGAGGACAAACGCATCGCGAGATCTATTTGACCGACGCAACGAAAGTCCCGCCGAATAAATTAAAAACGGTTTTAAGGTATTTTGTCCAGAGATAAAATGATGATAGCTATGAAAAAATATATTGCATTGTTGCGCGGCGTAAATGTTGGTGGCAAAAATAAAATCGCAATGCCAGAATTAAAAGCGGCATTTGAACAACGCGGTTTCAAAAAAGTAGCGACTTATATTAATAGTGGTAACGTGATGTTCGAGAGTGAGCTGGATGAGGATTCTCTGAAAACTATTTGTGAAAAATTGGTTTTTGAGACTTTCGACTTGCGAATTCCGATCTGCATTATTTCGGTAAATGAACTAAAAGACGCCCTGTCTCACGCGCCTGATTGGTGGGACAATTCGCCAGACAACAAACATAACGCAATTTTTGTCATCCAGCCACATCTGGCGCAGGATATTATCTCGAAAATTGGCGACACAAAACCTGAATACGAAAAGATAAGTTTTCACGGCAAAGTTATTTTTTGGTCAGCTCCTATAAGAACTTACCAGCGTACACGGCTGACCAAAATTGTTGACGACAAGAGCGCGTACAACGCGATTACTATCCGAAATTCAAATACAACGCTAAAACTCGCGGGGTATGATAAATAGCGTACGGGACACATTTTGCGACCCGACCCGCCGGAAAGCCCTGCGGGTTTTTTACTCCGAATTGGTGCACTTATCAACACTAAACTTAAACAATGTCAAGACGGCGGTGGGGTGTCGAGCCAGTGTGCTTAAGCGCAATTTAAGTGTAGATGAATCACCATCATGTGTCAATGCCGGCAACGTCCGCTGCGCCGGCTGCGCCGAACAAAATCTATACGGTGAAAACGTCAAGATGGTTCGCAACATTGCCAGAAAGTCAAAATACCTCACGCCAGAGGAAAAAGACGAACTGGTGAAAAAATTCGAGAATGGCGCGACTATGACAGCGTTGGCGCAGCTATACGGATGTCATCATACTACAATTGGTCGAGTTTTGCGGAAGATGGGAGTTACCATTAGAGTACGAACCCAATAGCCGCATTTCTTTATTTTTATCCGATTCTGTTTCAATTTGCGACGTTATGTCAGGTTTGCCGATATCGGCTCCTAGCAACTGGTGAAGCACCGATGATTTTACTTCGTTCGACTCGTGAACAAACCGCATTGTTTTCAATTATGATTCAAAAAAATCCCGGCCGTTCTTAGTTAGTGCTGGTTTTTTAAATTTAGGAGTCTGAATAATACCAAGACCATTAGTTGAGTAGTTGTACAAGAGGTTTTCGTTATCAATGAAACCCAATACTTCAATTGCATCTGCTTTGCTTTGAAATGGATATGTTAAGTTATCGAGACCTAGTTTTTCATCAATAATATCTTTTATAGTACATTTGACGGCTTCTCTGAAATCCGGTTGGTCTACAAACAATGCATTATCACCCCTTTCCTTGTTGTAAGTCATTAGTTTAGTAATTTAACTTATCATACAGATACAAATCACCTAATCCCAAAGGCACTATTGTTTTATTTTTGCTGAATTTGATAGAGTACAGAAACTCGTAGCATATTTGCCTTATCGACATTAGTGCCGGTTCGTTATCTAACGGATTCACCTCTCCGCGGGAATTAACAAATTCCCAACCAAGACTATTGTTGTATTTTAAATTGTAGTATGATTCACCTAGCCCAGCATCGACGTGTGCACCACCGTCTTGATTTGCTACAAATAATACAAGCTTACCTCTGCTAAAAACGTTCTTTTTGTCGTCAATAATAATATCGTCCCACCACTTATCAAAAGCAATATGCAGTTTTTGACGGTCTGGTTCGAATATTGGTAGATATTTAGCTGTTTCTCCTTCAGCTGTATTGCTCATATTGATACTCAATAGGCACATCGAAGCCACAAGATTTTTTTCTGAATAACCATGAGAGGTGTTTAGAAAAGGGATATGTTTCTTTACACCAAGTTGACCAAGAAGAGATTTCTGTATATTCGTATCATGCAGCAGAATGCGTAAGGCAAGAGCAATCCTTTTTGCTTCGCGAAATTTACCGTCATCAAAAGAACGCGCAGAATCTTCCAGAAGTCTTATTTGCTCAACAAAGGCTTCTTTGAGCTGTTCTATCCCTTTATTAATCTTATTCTCTTTTGCCATAACTTAATTCACCTTGTATATAAGAGCTGTACCAGCTTACTAATTACCTTAGGCTGGGTAGAGCTTGTGTCCATCTATCAAATTGGCGCATCTAATCATAGTTTAAAAAACATTTTCCAACTTGTCAAGATAGGGACTAAGAACGAAAAGACTTATCGTTAGAAAACAGAAAAGATAAAATTTTCTTAATGTGGAGCTGGTCGGGTTATGATTCAATCTCAATCTTTTATTACGTCACCTTTGATAAAATTTCATCTCGGTACACTCGGTACACCACAGGAATACACATTGGCGTGGTGCATGATTAAGCGGAATATATGGTTGCCAAATCAGAAGAATTAGCGGCACGTTCTAACTATATTTTGCTACATCTAGGGCAGAACTTATACGCTGGAAGTCCTATATATCAGCAATTTTGGCAATGCCAATTTATTCCTAATATGGTTTCTTGTTTGGTGTTTTTTTGTGATTGTGCTATGCTAGAAAAGTCTACATCACGGTATTGTTCAATTACTCGCGTAGATTGGGCCACCTTTGTAATTGTAACAGCGAGTAATAATTCTGCAAATTGGCTTAGGTTACTTGCAATAGTCAGTAATCTGGCTCTTGAGAATGCAAATGAATCGTTATCATGTAATCATTTGGGTCTAAGTCGTGGGATTTTATCCACTCATTAATTTCTGCCTTGTATTTTTCTATAGCGGCTTCTTTGGTGCTGTTCAGTAAATCAAACCAATAAATAAACATCATGACGTTTAGCTCGGTTATATCTTCGGGTGTGAAACCGCCAAATCGGACATCATAGTTAATCTGTGAATACGGCAAAAAAGATAAAATTGGGTCAACTGTGTTTCTGCCAGCAAAAGGTATATTGCGGCAATCAAAATCCCCGAAAATCAATTCATCTGCCGACAAACAGCTAAGAGTGATGTCGCCAAGGTCAACCCATATAACACTATTTGTAATCCAAAAATATTGAATACGCCAAGACTGCTCGGCTTCAGGTATATCGACAATTGCAGTTGTATTATATACCTCATCGTTCTGCACTGTTTGCTGGCACGACCCATCGCGGATTTCGGCACGATAATACCTACTGGTTTCTCGGCCATTATGGTCATTGGCAGCCGCAACGTAAAAGAACACTGCATCAAAAATAGCCTTTCTTATGTCTTTATGAATATTGGTCGAACATCTATCCAGATTGGTGATTTTAACAGTATTGTCGTCAACCCTATTTAGTTCAATAATCGCTATGGCCAAAACTGCAACACTCAAAATAACCCAAAAAGCAACCGCGACAAAAATCTTCCTGTGACCGTCAGTATTCATTTCAATTTATCTCCCACATAAGCGAAAGCAAATTGAGAATTATAGCCGCTAATCCCAGATACGGCATTTGCAACTCTAGTTTGCCACTGTTCTGGAGAGATCTGACGCACCATAAGCTGGAATCCCCTGTAAATCCCAGAAATTCTTGACCCCATATTGTTTTCTATAGTGATAATACTGCCATCGTCTAAAATACCAATCACAATTCCGGTGTGGCCAGCTGGGTCGCTGCTTTCTTTCCAAGAAAATATGGTGTATGGTTGGAGCGGTTCGGAGCCAGTCTGGAGGTCTCTATTTTTACTTGCTAAATTCCTGACTACCTCGCCACCATTGCCAGTACCGTAAATGTAGTTGGTCTTGTAGGTGACAAACCACATAGACAGTGCTGTGCATTGTCCGCAAGAAACGCCGTCACACATATATTTAAAATTTTGGAATGGGGTACCAAGTGCCTGACCAAATGATGCCGTGCTAGGTACTGCTGGTGCAGTACCGCCTACTTTTGAATTTATGTAATCAATGAATTCCTGAGCTAAAGCAAGTGCCTCTGTCATGCTGGTGATACCGCCTGGTGACAATGCACCGCTACTACTGCACTGAGTTAGGTTTCCAGAACTAGATGCCATCTGGTCAGTTGGGCCAGGCTTGACGGTTTGGTCCTGTGCCCATTCATAAAATAACTCATATCCTACAACTGTTCCATCTGCACGGACATTTCTTTGACTGTCGCCTGCGCCGTCTTCAAGATATTTATAAGCTGTTGGGGTTAATCCAGAGACTCGTCCTTGGTATTCCTCGGGTGTACCGTATTGTGGCTGATTCCACCAACTTGGTGGATTACCGCTAGTATTACTGGTTAAACCATAGCCAGTCCAAGGTGCAGGACCGGACTCTAGTGCCGCGGCGTAAACACTTTTGCCGGTTTCTGGGTTGGTTACGAGTACCATACGTGGTCTCTCTGAGAACCAACTGTTTGAGCTGTCGCCACCCGGCCACGTGTTAGAGTTTCTATCATAATTTGTGCCGCCATTCCAGTACCACTTGGCGTAGTTCCAGCGCATGTTGATGGCATAATCCCTGTATTCTTGCGGTAATCGTCTGGCTAAACTCGCGAAAGCGACGGAACCTCCCGTACTTGGGACTGAGCCGTCGGCACGAATTTCCTCTTCATGGCCATAACCGCCAGAAGTTACTGGTAACTGAAACGGTATGTCGCCAGTATTTGTAGCGATTGGGGATGATGAGGTATCAAAGCATTGGTTGATGGTGGGGTCGAAGAAGATGATGTTGTTCTGGGAGAACATTTCGACCTGTTCGCCCGTGAGGGCGTTAAGGGGAGCGGAATAGCAAACCATGAAGGATATTGCGATAAAAGATAATATAACCGCCACTATCTTGAATGGATTTTCAGTATTGAATATTAATTGTGTTTGCTGATTTGCCATTCGCCTCCTTCGTTTTTTATAGCTAAATCTTGCTGCCGTTCCCCTATATTAAAAACGACACCGCAAGGTGTCTTAAATCCATTCACAGAAACAGGGTTAACCGTAACTGTTTATGCGGTGCCGTTTTTCAACGGTTAACCGCATAAGCCAATGACTTACACTGTTTCCGTATTGGATTTAAGACATTTTAATAATACCATATGTTTGCTGAATAGTAATTGTTTCCCGGGTTAATAGTAGGAGCTTATTTTTATTGACAATTGTCTTTAAAATCACAATATCGAAACGAGATGCTTGTCTTTTTCTGTATCAACGAACCAAATAATGGTCACGGTTACATACCTGATATTATTCCATCGTATAGTCTTTTGATGTATCAATAACAATAGCGCTTTTCGTAGAATCCCATTCAACACCGAAGTTAAAAGCCGAACCGATGTCGCGCAGTTTGAAGTAGTTATTGTCATTGATGTTGTAGGCAGTGAACTTAATCTCTTGTCTATTTAGCAAAATTCTTGAATTAGTAGGAATGGGCACGTTTGTTCTCGTCCCTTTTCCCTGCATTTCATTGCCCATGACGATATATGGTTGTCCGCCTGTTAACATGATTGCGTTTGCTGAACCATTCCAATCCACGGAGAACTGCTTTGTCGTCCCGTTTAGGACATACGCAATGTCGCGTAGTTTGAAATAATTATTGTCGTTTATGTTATAAGCGTCGAAAACTACTATTTGACCATTAACAAAAACGGTTGAAGATGTCGGATTCGCAATCAAGGCAGGAACAGTTATCGTTCTCTGTGAGTTTAGGTAAGATACTGCTTGGTCGTATGTCATTTGAACACTTTTTAAAGGAAGAACCACACCCCATTTAGGCTCAACGTAATCAGCCCAATGATATGTGTTTTCGGTGGTTTTTTCGCTGTACATGTTGCTTTGTAGGATTAAAACATTTGCCTTTGAAACAATACTGTTAACTAAATCTTCGTAATCATTTTTTCTTATCGTTTTACCATCTTCAAAATACGAATAATTCGCGGTTCCACCTGAAGTGCGCTTTACGACGGTTTCAGGAACAAGATTCCTTCCTTGTTGCAATGTGTACTTTGTAAAAAAATGGTCTAGTTGTGCCGCTTGACCATCCTTGATATAAACATAAAAGTTTTGGTCAGAAGTGATAAAGAGTGCGTAATTATGAACACCATAGGAAAAAAAATCTTCCTGAAGAAGATGAATGGGAGAGGAACCATCAAAGCCCCAAACGTGCAATTGATGCTTTGCCTCTTGTCTCAATGGGTCGATATCGCCATTCTCAATAAAAATCAGTTCTGGCGTATAGTCACCGCACACATCTATTATTGCAACCTGTCCTCCATGAATAAATGTTTGCGACATAGCGTCCCAATCAGTGTATGCGTTTATATTAATTTGATATCCCTTCAATACATCTAAATATGCATCTGCATAGTTTCCATATTGCACAGGTAATGGATGGTAACTAATAGCAACAAATGAAAAACCATTATTTTTTGCATATTTCTCGGCTTCCGAACCGATTACCCCCGTGATATTAATCCCATCAAGTTTATATGTTACTGATTCTGAACCGACACGACCATTCCAGCTGTAGCCAATCGCTTTTTCGCCAATATATTCGACATTAGGTGGAATGGTATACTTTGTCAGACCATCACAAGCATAAAAAGCATTCGACTCAATTTTCGTAACACTTTCTGGGATTCCAACTGTCCACTTATTAAGTCTATCCGCCGTGCTACCCCAAGCAAAAGGATTGAAAGCTCCTTCTCCTATAGTCTTTACTCCATTTGGAATGTCAATATGTGCTCCATCAGGTATTTTGGCTTCATATCCAATTAAAACGGAATCTTGAACATTAAAGGGATACGAGTATGAAGCTGCAAGTGATGTCTCATATGAGCGAAGCGACATATTCCCAAGAATTAAAAGCAACGCCAAGAAAACTGAGCCCACCTTTTTTAAATATCTTTTCACAAAACCCCACCCTTTCTTTTTCCGCTTTTAATCATATTTACTTTAAACACCAATCCTATAAACAAAAAAGCTATTTACATGTGGATGTAACCGATTCTGTCAACTGTTACATTTTACATCTTTAAAAAGCGTCAGTCAATCGTTGTTCGGCAAATAACTAGTAAATATTTCATGCATAAACATCTTTTATAATCGTTTACATCTTGCAGTTGCTAGCTAGCAATTCACTGGGCTATCACCATCGATATGTAACAGTTGACAGAAAATGTAACATCGCCTCCTCCCAACAGATAAGATATTCTTATACCTATCTATCTTCATGAAGGGGGCATAATTATTTATGGCAGCAACTGAACCAATTAGAGACAAACGGCAACTCAAACAACTTGCAGAGTATTTTCTGAACCTTGGGCAACTGCGCAATTATGTTTTAATTGTGCTGGGGGCATGTACGGCGTTAAGAATTAGCGACCTACTTGGTCTTCTGTGGGATGATGTCTATGATTCGGTGAGCAAATCGTTTCGGACACATGTAACTTTAACAGAGCGCAAAACGGGAAAGGTTAAGACCATTGCACTTAATAAACAGGCATTGCGGGCACTTCGACTGTACCACCCGCATCGGCGTGGCGAATATATTTTCGTTAATAATAGAAAAGACTGCAAGGCTATTAGCCGTGTGCAAGCGTGGCGGATTATTAAAGTAGCAGTTAATGCAGTGGGCATTGCGGGAAAAGTGTCATGCCATAGCCTTCGTAAAAGCTGGGGGTATCATGCGTGGACGAGTGGTAAGGTATCCCCGGTGGTTATTATGGATATTCTTAATCATAGTAATTACGAGACAACTCGCTGTTACCTCGGCATTGCTCAAGACGATTTGGACAGGGCATATCATAGTATATTGTTGTGTGGATGAACCTAATAACATGGTCGCTCTATAGATGAAATATTGCCTATGGTCTCCATAGGATAACTGGAGGCTTGATTTTTTGTGCCCGTATCAATGGACAAGCGGCTCAAAACTGTCTGGTTCGAGCCGCCAATGCTAGTGTTTCTCGTTTTTGTGTTTTGCCAAGGTTTGACCTGCTTTGCTCTTTTTGCTTTTACTTGAAGACTTTGAAGCAAGTGTCTTTGCCGCTGCGCCGACTTTTCCACCATGATGAACATCCCTACATCTCCTCAATCCAACCCGCCAACCTGAGTAAGCCCTCCACGCTATATTCCGCATCGCCATGCGTGATGCGTTTGCCATAAGTGTCAAGATAACGCTGGATGGTAACTTTGGTAGACCCGAGCGCTTGGTCTCTCGCCTCAATTGCCGCTGAGAGCTTTTGCTCACTTAGTTTTGGTTCAGTCGGGTCGTAAGGCCAGTTTTTTAGGCGCTCTACCTTCAAAATCTCAGCCCGAAGAGAATAAACATTCGCCCACAGTCTGGAGAGCATTTCTTCAAACAAAGCTGCGTCTAAGCTACTCACATCATCTTGCCGGATGATGGGGGTATCACCGATGGATTCAAGCGGCGGTGGAGCAGCTTTTGTCCTGGGAATATAGTTTTGGCTATCACGGTGCATCTGCCATGCCAGCTGGGTCAATATCTTTGGCTCAATGTGTTTCCTGAAATGGTCGTACTCAAAGCCTGCATGCCTTGCCGCTAGTTCGCGTCTTTCTGTAAGGTTTTTACCACGAATACCCACCGTTATTCCAAACAACACTCTTGCAGCTTCGCCAAGCTCGTCATCGGGATAGTGAGACAAGAAACGGGCAAGTAAATCATCCAGCGCCTTAATGCGGCTGAGCCTGCTGTCCATGTCAATGGAACGTGCTACCACGCCGCGAAGCCCCAACAGCGTTTCATTGGCATATTCTGGTCTGACAGGTAGCCCTGCACTCACAACCCCGCGCAGGGCTTTTACTATTTCCGCTACAGGCGGCGGCGAAATCTGTATCTCCATGTTTGTTTTTGCCCCTCCTTGACTATCTGTTAAAGAAAAGTTACCCAGTAAATACCCACATTATGACCTAGAGATTACCCATTATATCGCGAGATACTTACACCAGACAAGGGATTGGCTCATCAAGCTAAAAACTAAACCCCTTGCGGTATGTGGCAGATATATTTGCCACATACCATCGGAAAGGAGTTTATCCATGAAACTGGACTATGCCGACCAAACTACCGGCAAAGTGTTCGGAATTAACATGCCTGCCCCCATCGTTGAGAGACTTAACGACAAACTGGCGGAAAGAGCCGCCAACGAACTAATGCACAAGACCTTTCTGGAGGCGAGCCACGAACAGGGGCGTGCTTTGCTCGCCTACACTGCTCTGGAAAACACTATGATGTTGTCTGCTCTGGAGACTATTTGCAACCGTACTGCGCCACTTGGCGACCTGCGTTATTCGCAAATCATTAACGCATATGCGGCAGCGGCAGCAAAGCGAATTGAGAGGTGGTAAACAATGTTCGCTATTCTCGTCGTCGCAATATTTGGTTTCATCGTTTGGAAAGTCTTGACGTGGCCGAACATGCCGACAAGGAACGCCGTTAATTTGATGTACGAAAACTTCATGTTGGAAATTGAGGCAATGAGGGCGGCGAAGGAAATGATGCGCGAGGCTGTGCGCCAGCAACATTCCTTCTCTGAGCCTCGCAAGAATCCTTGGGAGGAATAAGACTGCAAGCCTATTCGCCACATTTGACAACACCATATTTCTATGACATCTATTTGTCCTTGTACCTCTGTTACCTGGTGTCCAATCGCTCTAAAAGTAGAACGTGCTTATCTTTTGCAAACAAATAGGACTACAGTTAAATGGCGACATGCTTTTAAAAATAAAGAAAGGAAGGCTATTGTGGAAAAAGGACAGACTAAAAAGTTATACCGGACAGTAATGGCCGACCCGCCGTGGGATATTGAACAAGGTGGTGCAAGAGGAGCAATAAACCACTATAATCTCATGAAGCTCGAACACATCAAAGCTATGCCAATCGCGGATTTGGTGGATAAAAATGCGCATTGTTGGCTGTGGGTGACGAATGCTGCTTTGAAACATGGTTACGATGTGTTGGAGGCATGGGGATTTACGCCTCGTTCAGTGTTTTGCTGGATTAAGCCACGCCTTGGCCTGGGCAACTACTTGAGAAATGCCAGTGAGCATGTGCTGTTTGGCTCTCGCGGCAAAGCACCGGTGCTGTACCATTCACAACCCAATTGGATGTTCGCTCCAGTCCAAGACCACAGCCACAAGCCGGAAGAACAGTACGCCATCATTGAACGAGTGTCACCCGGCCCATATCTGGAGTTGTTTGCCCGGCGTCATCAATCGGGATGGGACGCATGGGGCAATGAAATAGACTCGGATATTGTTTTGCCAGGTTATCCGGTTCCTCAGTATCGGAAGGAAGGTTGAGATGCGTGGATTACCAGCCCAAGAGTTTAATCAGTCGCATAATGGAGTTTTCCGTTCTATTGGTTCTCAGTGCCTTTCTTATCCGGCTGGCGGTTTGTTTTATCATGGAGGTTTGGTGGGCGTTGGTCATTTTGGTGGTCGCGGTATTTGTCATTGTTGTCATATACCGCATCTGGAAACACAAATCTCAGTGGTGAGGAGTACATCATGATTAGTAGAAGATTTTACGAACTCTGCTGGCGAGAATTTATCTGGCGTCGTCCCTTTAAAATAGAGGCGGTGTGGGAGATGTTGTCTCACTTAGCCACACTAACTTCTCGCGGAGCAATTGTATGGGAAGCCCGTGGGCACAAGGGTTTTGTCCGATACTATCTCGGCACGGAGCAGAAACACATCCATGAAATTGAAGAGGCCATAAAAGCCCACGGGAACATTCATTTATATGACGCGCCGGGACACACCCGCAAACCGGTTGCCATTGCGAAACAATTGAGAATAACGAAACCGGTATTGTCTTTGAACACGGAGATTTCAATGTCGGTGATTCGTGCCGGGTTAGCAGCAATGGCAGCAGTGCGAGGTAGCGAGGAAACAGTTTTGCAAGTTGTGCTGGGGGGCGCATACGCGCCCTCGTCGGTACCAACGAACTTGCCCGACCCGAACGCTTCATGGCTACAAGTGGTGCTTGGCAATGTGGGACAGGCTTCGGTGGAAAACCGCCACTCGGCTAAAGATAAAGCTGGACAACATGGCTTTCAGGCTATTATCCGCTTGGGTGTGTCTGGTGATGGGACAATTAGCCGGATTAACAGTATCCAAAGTGCGCTCCGAACCCTTGAATCAGCAGGAGTGCGGATTTATTCGAATAACGAAAAACCTGTACATCTCAATTTGGTATACATCCCGTGGCATTTTCCGCTCAAACTGTCCATCAGGGAACTGGCAAACTTTCTGCTACTGCCAGTTGGCGAGGAAGAACTGGACGGAACGGACGGATTACATCCAAAACAATTATTACCACCCACTTGGTATAGGGAACCAACAACTGTTCAATCTGACCGGGCTTTTGCTATGAGCATGAATAAGAGCAAGGTACAGCGACTGAGCATTTCACCACAAGATAGTCTTGAGCATACCATCATTCTCGGCCCAACGGGAAGCGGCAAATCCACTGCCATGATTCATTTAATACTGGCAGACATCAAAGCCGGACGTAGCGTAATGGTACTCGACCCTAAAGCTGACCTAGTTAATTCAATTCTGGAAGTGATTCCAGAAAAACGAGCGGATGAAGTCGTTGTGATTGACCCGTCCGATGCGAGTCCAATCGGTTTTAACCCATTGGCTTTCAAGAATTACCGCAACAAAGACCTGATTGTCGACGCAGTGCTGGCCGTTCTGAAAGAAATATTTAGCGAGAACTGGGGTATCCGTTCCCAAGACATATTAAGTGGAGCATTGCTCACCTTGGTAGAAACAGAGGACGCATCGCTTTTGTGGTTACCGGTTTTGCTGACGGATGAGGTTTTTCGGGAAAAAATCACCTCCAAAGTGACAGATAAGATTGGCCTGAAGCCGTTTTGGGAACACTTTGAAGCCATGAAAGAGAGCGAACGGCGACAAGAAATAGCGCCGGTATTGAACAAGTTGCGGCAGTTTCTGTTTAGGCAAGGTTTACGCAACATATTGGGACAATCACAACCCAAGTTCGACCTGACAGATTTATTCACCAAACGTCGTATTGTTCTCGTGCCATTGAACAAGGGTGTGATTGGAGCGGAAAGCGCACGGCTACTTGGCAGCCTGATTGTTGGACTGACATGGACGCTGGCACTTTCTCGTGCAGGCGTATCACCGGAGCGGAGGCATATTGTGAGCATATTCATTGACGAGTTACAAGATTATTTATCTCTACCTACAGATTTATCTGACGCACTAGCTCAGGCGCGAGGCTTAGGAGTTGCCCTGACAATGGCACACCAATACCGCGACCAGCTTACGCCGGATATTCGTGCTGCTGTTGATGCTAACGCCAGAAATAAAATCGTTTTCGGTTTGAACAGCAAAGACGCGAAAGATATGGCGGCTATGGCTCCGGAACTTACCGCACTGGATTTTATGACTTTGCCGCGATACCAAATCTATACCTCGTTCCAGCAAGTTGGCAGAAACACCGGTTGGGTACAGGGGCAAACACAACCAGCACCGCCAGCCATCAGGATGGCAGCGGAGTTAAGAGCGGAAAGCATGAAACGATACGGTAAACCTGCCGCTGAAGTTGAAGCTGAGTATCTGAAAATGTTAACTGACGACGGATTAACAGATGAGGATTCGGTAGATAGTTCAATCGGAAGGAGGAAAAAGCCATGACCAATCGACCGACCAGTCGCGTTGAGCAACCGTTCTGGCAAACGCCCGCAACTTGGCCCTTCTTGCAGATTAATAGATATGACCCCTACTGTAATTCTACTGTTTACAGTAGGTTAACCAGCGGGAGGTGGCGGTGATGAGTGAGAGGACTTCGCAAAGGAAATTGGAGGATATGGTTTCAGCTTTATCTGAACGGGACAAGTTAGTTTTATCTACTGTCAGGCAATGTCGTTACCTGACAACCAAGCATATAAGACGGTTGCACTTTCTCGAAGCCGCAACTGTCACGGCGGCCTTAAGAGCAACCAACCGCAATCTAAACAGGCTGAAAAATATGGGGCTGGTTGATACATTATCGCGGCGTGTTGGCGGCGTTCGTGCCGGTTCCGGTTCGCTAATCTGGTATTTAACTGTGGCTGGTGAGCGATTGCTGCGTTTCGAAAACAAAGGCTCCTTCCCCTTGAGACGTTTTTTTGAACCATCGCCGCATTTTCTGGCACATACACTGGCGGTGACAGAATGTTTCGTTCAGTTGACGGAGATATGCAACTGTGATGGGCTGAGACTGACGAGTGTTGAGTTGGAGCCGGATTGCTGGCGGTCGTATAACCACAAAGGTAAACTCAATACGTTGAAGCCGGATTTGTTTGCCATAACCATCTGCGGTGAATATGAAGACCGTTGGTTCGTTGAAGTTGACCTCGACACCGAAGCGCCAGTCACGATTCTGGAAAAATGTCGGCGTTACTATGAATATTACCGTAGCGGATTGGAGCAAAAGCAACACAAGGTCTTCCCGCTCACGGTCTGGATTGTACCGGATGTGGCAAGGAAGGACAGTATAACAACGCATATACGAACAGAGTTCAGCAAACAACCAAAGATTTTTATCGTGATAACACCAGACGAGTTAGCACCGTTGCTCAGCCAAGGTGTAGAGACAGGTGGGTTATGTTAGCCCATCTGCTGGAGAAAAACGCCCACATAGCCTCTGGTAGCGCGATGTGGGCGAGAAAGGGGTCCGCATATATGCAAAACGCAGGACGTCCAAGTAATTCCCGAAATGTGCGAGTCATACCTGAGTTTCACAAAGAGCCTGATGTCGAGAAATTGGGACGCGCATTAATCGCATTAGTGACAAGAATAGCCGAAATGAAACAAGCGGAAGATGTGTCCTTGAACAACGATGACTCCGGTCACAAATATAAGCAAAGTGATTTAAGCGAAAAGGAGGATAGCATGGCATAGAATTTGGCCCACACAGGCATGACGATGATACCGCTTTCGTCACGCCTGTGGGCATATTCTCCACAATAGGCGACACAACGCCTACGATGCGGTCGTTCTTTGAAAAACTTACTGGTCGATGTTTCGCTATAAATCTATAGAAGGAGGCTCAGATAACAGCTACCAAAACATCAGGTACATGAGGAGGAAATAAGATGGAGGGAATTATCCGCGAACAAATACTGGCAGTCAGGGATACCGGTGAGACCAATATGTTCGACGTAAACAGAGTTATGTCAATCGCTATGCGCGAAGGATATTGTGAGCTGGTGGATTACTTGCAGGAGCATAAAAGGGAATATGGTCACTTTATTTTGACCGGCAAGGCACTTGAAGAAAACGAGGAGGAAATCTAATGAAAAGCAAAACAGCAACCGAAGCAGCTCAGAAAAAGCAGACCGCGAAAATGGAAGTCCCGGAGAATGTCGACACCGAAAAAGACAGTTTATTAGCTATTGAGGTTCCGAGAAACGGCTTCAGTGTTGAAGCGTTGGAGAATTTGCGGAAGATTATTGTCAGCAAAGAAACCTTGATAAAGAAAGCGTTGGGGGCAGATAACTTGCCGATAGTCATGAAAGACGATAAGCTAAACTTTCCGTGGTTTGTGGTGACTGGCGATGATGGAGAAACTGATGCCTATACCCGCCTAATCTGCGCAATTTGTGAAATGGCAAAAAGGCAGAAGCGTGTCGTTGCCAAGGAGCGCGAGGTTGAAAACGACAAGTTCACCATGAGACTGTTTCTCATCCGTCTGGGTTTCATTGGCGATGAATACAAAGAAGCGCGGAGAATCCTACTCAAAAACCTGACCGGCAATGGTTCCTTTAAGAATGGGCAACGCCCCAAAAAGGTTGTGCCCGCTGTAAATGATAATGTGTCGACATCCACAGATGATGGTAAAGCTACATCTGGAGATAGCGAAACAACACCCACGCCGGAAATGTAAGCTACGAAAAGGAGATATTTCATCTCCAAAACAAGTGGCGGAATTAAGCCGCCGAATAACCAGCTTGCCTAAAAACAAGCTGGTTTTCAAAGACCGCCAGGAATAAAGTATACAAGGCTAAAACCCCTTGCTGTGAGGGGCAATCAGAGGTAAGATTCTAGTAACCGCAAGTATAAAATAAACGAAAGGAGGTTGGAATATGAGTCGAATTAATGCGACGACTTCACAAGGCGATTTGATGCAAACGTTAGCTAACAGCATGACCCCAAGATTTGCCGTGGCATATATTAGGGTGTCCACAGCCGAGCAAGCCAAGCGCGGAGGTGGAGATGATGAAGGATATTCAATCCCTGCTCAACGTGACGGTATTCATAAAAAAGCCGGTTCTTTGGGCGCGATGGTTGGTAAAGAGTTCGTTGACAGAGGTGTTACCGGTACAAAAGCCGATAGGAAAGAACTGCAAAACATGCTGGAGTATATCCGCGAAAACAAAGACCGGATAGACTACGTCATTGTGCATAAACTTGACCGGCTGGCCAGAAACATGTTTGATAACGCCAGTATTACCAGAACACTACAAGAAGCAAATATTCAGTTGGTGTCTGTTTCCGAGGGTATTGACTATACGCCAGCGGGTATGTTGCTTAATGGCGTCTTGAGTTCTGTGGCTGAGTTCTATTCACGAAACCTCTCAACTGAAGTAACAAAAGGTATTGTTAAAAAAGTGGAGCGTGGTGGGACGCCGACTAAATCGCCTCTTGGTTATATAAATATTCGGGAATACGATAAGGAAGGCCAAAGAAACAGCCGGGTGGAAGTGGACAGCGAACGTGCTCCGCTGATTACGCTGGCATTTACAGAATACGCCACCGGAAAATGGTCACTTTCAACGTTGGCGGAGCACTTGGTAGAGCTTGGGTTGGCGACACCAAAAACAAAAAAACTACCATCAAAGCCTATCGGCAAGAAAATGCTACACGCCATTTTGAGAAATCCTTACTATAAAGGCATTGTCACATATAGACAGGTGCAATACCCTGGTAAACACACACCGCTGATTGATGTGAAAACATGGGATAAGGTGCAAGAAATACTCAAAAGCCATATCAATGGTGAGCGCACACGGATACATGAGCATTACCTGAAAAGTACCGTGTACTGCGGACGTTGCGGAGCCCGCCTAATAATCCACAATGCTAAGTCCCGGTCTGGTGATAGATACCCATATTTTATATGTGTTGCCAGGCATAATAAGAGCAACGATTGTAAACAAAGAGCCGTCCTGATTGATGAAGTAGCCGATAAAATTGAGGGACTGTATGAGCGGATTTCTTTTACCGGTGAGTTTCGTGACCTTGTACAGCAATGGTTATACTCCCAAATAGATGAACTGGCCAAACAATCCGAAACAGAACAAAATCGCTTGAAGCTCCAGAAGGATAAGCTACAACGGGAGCAACGCAAACTACTTCAGGCGCATTACGCCGACGCCATTCCGCTACACTTAATGAAAGAAGAACAGGAAAGGATTAACAGGTCGCTCAGTGCGATTGAAAGTCAGATAAAGGTATACCAAGGTGAATATAACGAAGCTGTTAAAAACCTGGATGGCGTATTTGAACTGTTGGAGGATTGTGGCAGGATGTATAAGCTGGCTGGAGACTATGAACGCCGATGCTTCAACCAAGCGATATTTAAAAAGATACTTGTTCATGATGATTTAACCATTGAGGCTGAATACGCCGAGCCTTTTGATATAATACTGGACTCAAGGGTGTGTATGTTGAAAAGCGAGTTCGAAAAACACAATACAGAAGAGACTGCTGGACAGCGTAACGCCGCTGTCCAGTATACTTTACTTGAATATATTAACACCATAAAAAGCAAAACCAGCCGCAAAATCTCAGATTTTTTTGCTGCTGGTTTGAGTAAGGACTCTATGGTGCGCGAGACTGGGGTCGAACCAGCACGCCCGAAGGCATATGCTCCTAAGGCATACGTGTATACCAATTTCACCACTCGCGCACGACGTCAGGGTAGGGGGCCCTTTTAAAATTATACCAAATTTTTAACTTGCGTGCTACACTGTAAGCATGAACGTTATAGAAGCAACTAGTTTGGTCAAAAAATTCGGGGCGGTGACGGCTTTGGACGGCCTGGATTTGACCGTCTATAAGGGCGAGGTGCATGGGTTCCTTGGCCCCAACGGCGCTGGGAAATCTACCACTATTCGCGTGCTGCTGGGGCTGCTCAAAAAGACCACTGGATCCGTAAGTGTATTCGGCAAAGATCCGTGGGACGAAGCGGTGGAGCTGCATCGCAAGCTGGCTTATGTGCCCGGAGAGGTCAACTTTTGGCCCAATCTGACCGGTGGCGAGATTATTGACATTTTGGGCGAGCTGCGCGGCGGGCTACACGAAGAACGTCGCAAACATTTGCTCAAGCGCTTCGAGCTCGACCCCGCTAAGCAATTCCGCACCTACAGCAAGGGTAACCGCCAAAAGGTTGCGCTGGTGGCAGCATTGGCTAGCGAAGTGCCACTCTACATTTTGGACGAGCCGACTAGCGGGTTGGACCCGCTGATGGAAAACGTTTTCCAAGAAGAAATCAAGGCGCTGCAAAAGACCGACAAAACGGTTTTTCTGTCCAGCCACATTCTTTCGGAGGTGGAGACGCTATGCGACCGTGCGACCATCATCCGCGAAGGCAAGGTCGCCAACGTTTACACGCTCGCCGAGCTGAAAAAAGAACACGCCAATCTGAAAAAGATTTTTCTCGAAGAGTACGGAGAAAAGTAAATGTTTACGGGACTCTTCACGCTGATCAAGCTGATTCTTCGGCGCGACCGGATTAAGTTGCCGGTTTCGATTGTCTGTTTTGTGGCTTTTTTGCTTTGGATGTTGCCGCTGCTCAACAATATGTACGGCGACGAAGAGAGCCTGACCACGCTTTATCAAACTTTTTCGGCGAATGCGGCGGGGATTTTCTTGACGGGCATGATGGATGCGCCGACTTTTGGTGCGCTGATGACCATCGAAACTTTGCTGTGGTGGGGGCTGGCCATTGCGTTCATAAATATTCTGCTAGTAGTGCGGCATACTCGCCAAAACGAAGAGATGGGCGCGCAAGAGCTGATCCAATCTTGCCGGGTGGGGCGCGGCGCGAGTTTGTTGGCGGCGGTACTGGTGGCGTTTGTTGCGAATTTGATTATCACTATCGCTCTGGGCGTGGGCATGACGCTGCTGAGTTTTGACGCATGGGATGCTAGTCAGGCTTGGCTCTACGCTATTACTATGGGGTTGTTTGGCATGGTGTGGGCGGCAATAACCGCCGTGGTGGTGCAGCTGGTAGAAAGTGCGCGTTCTGCTAGAGGCATGATGATGGGGATTTTGGGGCTAACTTTTCTGGTGCGCGGTGTGGGCGATTTTCTCGGCAAGCCCGATACTAACGGTTTGATTCAGCCCGAATGGTTTAGTTACCTTAGCCCGTTTGGTTGGGCGCAGGCCACGCGGGCGCTAACGCATCCAGAGTGGTTGCCGATACTCATACCTATTATCTTCATTTTGCTGGCTGTGCCGCTGGCTTTCTTTCTACTACATAAACGCGACATTGGTTCGGGTATTTTGCCTTCGCGTAAAGGCCGGCCGCGGGCTTCGGCTGGGCGCAAGACTCCTCTGGGGTTTACTTGGTACGTTCAAAAAAATGCCTTCTTTGGCTGGCTGGCGGGCGTTGTACTTTTCATAGGAGTGATTGGTATGTTGGTGCCAGAGATGTCTCGGGTTTTTGATACTACAGATACCGTGAGGCAGATGATCGAGGCGCTGGGCGGCACAGGTGCTATGATCCCCGCGTTTCTCTCCGCCATGCTGGCGCTGGCGGCCATAGCGGCGGCGGGCTATGTGGTGCAGGGACTGGGCAAATTGCGCGGCGAGGAAGCCAGTGGCTATGTGGAAAATTTGCTTGCTACTCGCTTGTCGCGAGTGAAGTGGCTGGCACTGCACGTTGGCCTGGTGCTGGTGGGCGGAGCGATTTTGTTGGCGCTTTCGGGGGCGATCTTGGCAGGGTTTACCATTGCTACCGGCGAGTATGACGTGAACTTTTGGGAGTATGTTTTGGCTGGGTTGTCTTACTTCCCAATGTTGCTGGCCTTTGCTGGTGTGTATGTTTTGTTGTTTGGTATTTTGCCGCGGGCGGTGGGGGCTATTGTTTGGACTTATTATGGTTTTATGGCTTTTGCGACTTGGGTAGGGCCAATGGTCGGCTTTCCTGCGTGGGTGATGAATATTTCGATTATGGAACATTTTGCTGGAGTGCCGGCGGAAAGTTTGGCGGTGTGGCCGCTGGTTGTATCTGCAATTGTTGCCGTAGTGACATTTATTGTTGGTGCTGCCGTCTGGCGCAATCGCGATTTGATGGAGAATTAGACTTGGAGCTTTGCAGGCAGAAGTACGAAAAATCTATGGGCTTATTCCCACTCTATGGTTGAAGGGGGTTTGTTGGTGATGTCGTAGACTATTCGGTTGACGTCTTGTACTTCGTCGGTGATTTTGGTGGAGATTTTTTCTAGTAATTCTAGGGGTATTTTGGCAAACTCGGCATGGACAAAATCTTTGGTGGCAACGCCGCGGAGCGCGATGGTGTAGCCGTAGGTTCTGGCGCTGTTTTTGACGCCCACGCTTTTTAGGCTAGTTAGGATGGCGAAATATTGGTTGATGTTTCGGTCCAGACCCGCGTTTTTGACCTCTGCTCTGAAAATCGCGTCGGCGTCCCTCAGGATGTCTAGTTTTTCTTTGGTGACTTCACCGATGATTCTGACTCCAAGACCTGGTCCCGGGAACGGTTGTCTGTAGACTAAATCTTCTGGCATACCGAGAGCTAGGCCGACTTGCCGAACCTCTTCTTTGTAGAGTAGTTTGATGGGTTCTAGTAGTTCTTTGAAGTCGATGTGTTCTGGTAGTCCGCCAACGTTATGGTGGCTCTTGATGACCTTTGACTTGTCTTTGCCACTCTCGACTATATCTGGATAGATGGTGCCTTGGGCCAAAAAGTCTACTTTGCCAATCTTTTTCGCCTCTTCTTCAAACACCCGGATGAATTCTTCGCCAATGATTTTTCTCTTTTGTTCTGGGTCGGTGACTCCCGCGAGTTTTTGCAAAAATCTGTCTTGGGCGTTGATTCTGACAAAGTTGACGTTGTATTTTTGCGCAAAAGTTTGTTCTACTTCGTCGGCTTCGTTTTTTCTGAGCAGCCCGTGGTCTACCAGTATGCAAGTGAGGTTTTTGCCGATGGCTTTGCTGATGAGTACGGCACAAACCGACGAATCAACCCCGCCCGATAGTGCGCAGAGCACTTTGCCGCTGCCGACTTTTTGTTTGATGAGTTCTATTTGTTCTTTGGCGAAACTTTTGGCGTTCCAGTTTTTTTCGAAATCTTTGCTTCTGGTATCTTTTTTCATTATTTCCTCCTTTGTCTTAGTAATTTATATCACATTACTGTGCCGCGTGGAAAGTTTTTATGGTAAGATGGAGGGAAAGGAGTTTTTATGTCGAAGTTGTTTAAGCGCACGAAGGTGTTGGCGACGGTGGGGCCGGTGGTGTTTGCGGAAGAAAAGTTGAAAGAGATGGTCTATGCGGGAGTGAATGGGTTTCGGATGAATTTTGCTCACGGCAACAACGAGGAAAAGATTGAGCAAATGGCCACTATTCGGCGTTATGCGGCCGAGCGCGGCAAGGCGGTGTCTATAGTACAAGATTTGTCGGGGCTGAAGATCAGACTGGGAACGCTGAAGGACAACCATCTGGACTTGAAGGCAGGAGACGAGGTGGTGCTGGACTCGGCACTGAGCGAACACGACGGTAGTTTGATTTTGCCGGTACAGTTTAACTTGGCAGCAAAGATGAAGGTGGGCGAACCACTGTCGATGTTTGACGGCAAGGTGAAGGCCGAGGTGACAGAGATAGTTAGCGACACGGCGATAAAGCTACGGGTGCTAAATGATGGTTTCGTGATGAGTCATAAGGGAATAAACTTGCCAGATACGGATCTAGGCGGTGATATTTTGACCGACAAAGATATGGCGGATATTGAGTTTGGGGCGGGGCAAGATTTTGACTTTGTGGCAGCGAGTTTCGTGCAGTCGGCGAGCGACATTGAGCGTTTGCGGCAGATTTTGGTGTCGCATGGCAGCAAAGCGCAGATTATCGCCAAGATCGAGACGAAAAAAGCGATCGAGTCCGACGAGGCGATGGAAGATATCGTCAAAGCGACGGACGGGATTATGATTGCGCGCGGCGACATGGCGACCGAGGCGGGTGCAGAAGTGGTGCCGATAGTGCAGCGCAAGTTGATTGCGCTGTGCCGGCAACATTGCAAGCTAGTGATTGTAGCGACGCAGATGATGGCGAGCATGGTGGAAAACCCTGAGCCGACGCGCGCGGAAGTTTCGGATGTGGCGACGGCGGTGCTGCTAGGGACGGACGCGGTGATGTTGTCGGACGAAACCACCAATGGCAAATACCCGATCGAAACCATCCGCGAGATGAAAAAAGTGATTCTATATGCACAAAACCATTCGAAAATCCAGCCGATCGAAAAAGATCCGATGGGCGAATACAAAAGTTACGATGCGCTGAGCAAGGCGGCGGTGAAACTGGCGGAGCAGATTGAGGCGGACCTGATAGTAACGGCGACCAAATCTGGCGCGACGGCAGCGGCGATTGCGGCACAGCGGCCGAGCTTGCCGATCATTTCGGTGACGGGCGATGCGCGGGTAGCAAACCAACTGGCGTTGACGTATTCGAGCTCGGCTTATGTGCGCGAACATTCGCTGGACTACGCGCTAGACTTGGCGCGCGAGCTGAAAAATTCTGGCTATTTGAAACTGAAGGAAGGCAAAGATAGTTTGACGATAGTGTTTTTGTCGGGTGCCAACCGCGATGAAGTGGGCGGCACGGATACGATTCAGATTCGGAAAATATGAAAATGGAGGAGAAATATACGTTTAACAAGAAGACCGTGAAAGATGTGGACGTGGAGGGACGAGTAGTGTTGGTGCGGGCGGGCTATGATGTGCCGCTGGACGAAACGGGGGCGATCGCAAACGATCTGCGCATCAAAGCCAGTTTGCCGACGATTGAATATTTGCTGAAAAATGGCGCCAGCAAAGTGATTTTGATGAGTCATTTGGGGCGGCCGGAGGGCAAGCGCGACCCGTCGATGTCGCTGGCACCGGTAGCGACGCGTTTACAGGAGTTGTTACCTAGCGCTGAAGTGCGCTTCGTGGGTGATGTTTGCGGGCCGGATGTAGAAACAGCAGTGGAAGATTTGCCGGTAGGCGGGGTGCTGCTACTGGAAAATTTGAGATTTTCGGCTGGCGAGGAAAAAAATTCCGAAGATTTCGCCAAGGAAATAGTCGACAGCACACACGCGGATTTGTTTGTACAAGACGGATTTGCGGTGGCGCATCGCAAACATGCGTCAATGGACGCGATAGCCAAGCTGCTGCCGGCAGTGGCGGGGTTGCTGCTAGAAAAGGAAGTGACGAATTTGACCGCTGCGGTGGAAAATCCGGAGCATCCGCTACTGGTGATTATTGGCGGCGCCAAGGTCGAGGAAAAACAGCCGATGATTGATACGTTTTTGCCGATCGCAGACAGCATTGCGGTGGGTGGCAAGATTGCGGCGGATGGGTTTGTCGACGATGATCCGAAAGTCTATGTGGCGGAAGATTTCGTGAGTGACGAAGCTGGGGCGAAGCTGGACATTGGTCCGATAAGTACGGGAAAAATCGTCGAGATGGTGGGCGGCGCAAAAACGGTGGTTTGGAACGGACTGTTGGGTAAGGCCGAGGAAGACGCCTACGCACATTCGTCGGTCGCGGTGGCGGAAGCGATGGGCAGAAGCCAGGCCACAACGATTGTTGGCGGAGGTGACACGGCGGGATTTGTGGAGAATATGATGGGGGTGGACCCAAGTTTGCACTATACTTTGATATCCACGGGTGGCGGGGCGTCGCTGGATTTGCTGTCCGGCAAGCCGCTGCCCGGAGTCGAAGCGCTAGAAGACAGATAGTGATATACTGTATCTATGAGCGAGCTAAAATCGAGTGATTTTGTGCATTTGCACAACCATACGCATTATTCCCTGCTGGATGGGCTGACGAAAATGGATGAGCTGGTGGATTTTGTGAAAACTGCTGGGATGAAAGCGGTGGGAGTGACGGATCACGGTACGATGTCGGGGTTGATTGATCTATACAAGACCGCAAAGGACGCAGAGATAAAACCAGTGCTAGGCGTTGAGGCGTATGTGGCGGCGCGCAAGATGGAAAATCGCGATCCGGCAAAAGACAAGGAACGATTTCATATTACGCTGCTGGCGATGAACAATGTGGGTTTTGAAAATTTGTGCCGGCTGATGACAGAAGCGGAAACGCGCGGAAAATATTACAAGCCGCGGATCGACCACGAAACGATGGAGAAATACAGCGAGGGCGTGGTTTGTTTGTCGGGCTGCGGCAGCTCGGAAATTTCCGAAAAACTGAAAGCTGGCGACAAAAAGGGTGCGCGCAAATTGGTGGACTGGTACGCGAAAACTTATGCGGATAGGTTTTTTCTGGAAATGCAAGACCACGGGCATCCGGACGCGCCGTCGCATTGGACGGAGCAAAAAAAGATCAACGAAGGTTTGCAAAAAATAGCAAAAGAAACGGGTCTGCCTATGGTAATAACTTGCGACGGGCACTATTTGCGCCACGAAGATCAAGAGGCACACGAGGTGCTGCTTTGCATTGGCACTGGCAGTAATGTGTCGGACGAAAACCGAATGAGCCTGAAAGATTTTGAGCTACATGTGATCCCGCCGCAAGATATTATTGCCCGCTGGGGCAAAAATTTTCCGGACGCGATAAAAAACACGCGCAAAGTTGCAGACATGTGCGAAGTTGAACTAAACCTAGGCCAAGTGTTGTTGCCGAAATTTCCGGTGCCGAAGGGCGAGAGCGAAAAGACGTATTTGGACAAACTGATTTTTCGCGGACTGGTGGAGCGCTATGGACTAATGAGTGCAGAGCAAGCAAAGGTCGCTGAAGTAAAAGACATTCGCAAATTGCTGAGCAAGGAAGTATTGGAGCGGATTGACTACGAGATTTCCATTGTGAATAAAATGGGATATAGCGGATACTTTTTGATTGTGCAAGATTTTATCAACTGGGGCAAAGGTCGGGGGATTGTGTTTGGGCCAGGGCGAGGCTCGGCGGCGGGATCTTTGCTAGCCTACGCGCTGCGCATTACGGACCTAGATCCGCTAAAATACGGTCTGCTGTTTGAGCGGTTTTTGAACCCGGATAGGATTTCGATGCCAGATATCGATACGGATATTCAGGACACGCGCCGCGACGAAGTGATTGAATATTGTGCCGAAAAATACGGCGAAGGCAGGGTTTCGAACATTACGACTTTTGGTAAAATGATGGCCAAAAACGCCGTGCGAGACGTGGCGAGGGTGCTGGAAGTGCCGTACGCCGAAGCAGACAGGCTGGCGAAAATGGTGCCGGATCCAATAATGGGTTTCCATGTGAAGTTGAAAAACGCAGTGGTGGACGATGTGGATTTGAAACGCGAGTATGAGTCTAACCCCACGAGCAAAGAAGTGATTGACTATGCCATGCGGCTGGAAGGTACGATTCGCAACCACGGGTTACACGCTTGCGGTGTGGTGATTGCACCGGACGATTTGGTGAAATTTATGCCGCTGGAAGTTTCGGCCAAAGGGCCGATTGCGACGCAATTTCCAATGGGAGAAGTGGAAGATTTGGGGCTACTGAAAATGGACTTTTTAGGGCTGTCCAACTTGTCGGTAATCCAGTCAGCAACGCGAATCATCAAAAAAGTTTATGGCGACGAAATAGTTGTGTCGGACTTGCCGTTAGACGACAAGAAAACTTTTGAACTGTTTCAGCGCGGCGACACAACGGGCGTGTTTCAGTTTGAATCTGCTGGGATGAAGCGGCATTTGCGCGAACTAAAACCGACGCAGTTTGATGATTTGATCGCCATGAACGCGCTGTATCGACCAGGGCCGATGCAGTTTATTGATGATTTTATCCGGCGTAAAAACGGACTGGCACCTATTACTTATTTGCATCCTGGGTTGGAAAGTTCGCTGAAAGATACTTATGGAATTTTGATTTACCAAGAGCAGTTTATGCAGGCGAGCAAAGAATGGTGCGGGTTTACGGGCGGCCAGGCGGACACTTTGCGCAAAGCCGTGGGCAAGAAAAAAATCGACCTAATGAAAAAAGTGAAACCAGAATTTGTGGAGGGTGCGGTGAAGGTTGGCGGTGCAACGCGGGAAGTTGCGGAAACTTTTTGGAAGCAACTGCTAGACTTTGCCAACTATTGTTTTAACAAATCGCATGCAGCTTGCTATGCAATGATCGCATACTGGACGGCGTATTTGAAAGCGCATTATCCCGACGCGTTTATGGCGGCACTAATGACGGCAGACATGCGATGGACGGATCGTTTGGCGATAGAAATGACGGAGTGCAAACGCATGGGGATGAAAGTGCTGGGGCCGGACATCAATGAGTCTTATGCGGACTTTGCGACGGTGGGCAAGACGGGGACGATTCGATTTGGCCTGGCCGCGGTAAAAAACATCGGCCGAGCTTTGGTGGAAGAAGTGATTGAGGAACGCGACCAAAACGGAAAATTCGAGAGCATGTGCGACTTTGCGCGGCGGGTAAACTCCACAAGGTTTAACAAAAAATCCTGGGAGGCGGGGATCAAAACTGGTGCGTTTGACAAGTTTGGCGACCGCTCGGATATGTTGTTTAACTTGGAGAAGATTCAGGCTTATGGCGCTAAGATGCAAAAAGAAGCAGCGAGCGGGCAGACGGATTTGTTTGTGGCGCTGGGCGACATAGCAGCAGTGCCGGAGGTAGAGATAACGCCGGCGCCAACTAAATTTTCGGAAAAAGAACAGTTGTTGTGGGAACGAGAGTTGATGGGGTTGTATATTTCTGCGCATCCGCTGGAAAAATATAGCGCCTATTTTTCGGAACAAACTGTGCCATTGAATAGTTTGACGGTGGAAATGGAAGGCAGCAAAGTGACGGTGGGGGGGATTATTACCGTGGTTAGGACCATCACTACTAAGGCTGGGTCGAAGATGGCTTTCGTGAAGATAGAAGATGAAGTAGCCGATGTGGAGATTATTGTGTTTCCGAAGATTTTTGAGACGGTGGGGGCGAAGCTGTTGCAAGACGCAGTGATAAAGACGACGGGGCGGATAAATACAAAAGACGCCAGTGGTTATGTTTCGGGGGATATAAAGATTATTGCAGACGACATAGCGCTGGTGACGGACGAGGAGTTGGAAAGCTATCAGTCGACGGGGGCGAAGCTAAAAGTGCCGGCGGCCGGCGCGGGCGCGAGACCGCGCAATGTTGGAGCGCAGGTGAAACCTCCGGTAACAGAGGTGAAACCGGAAGCGGCGCCGGAGGCGCAGGCAAAATCTCCGAAAGTTGAAGCGCAGGTGAAACCTCCGCCGACAGAGGTGGCGCCGGTGATACTTGCTAGGCCAAAAAAGATCTTCGTGATGGTCAAAAACCCGTCGGATCACGATGCGCTACAAAAGTTGAAGCAAGCCTGCAACGAGCATACGGGGCTTTCGGAGATTATATTGGTGCTGGGTGAAGAAAAGCGACCAATAAGGTTGCCGATGAAGTGCGACGCGGACTCGGAGTTGATAGTGAAACTGGCGGGGATTTTTGGTGAAGACAAAGTAAAGGTGCAGTGACGGGGTGACTAAATGGCGCTGTGGTCCTTGCTGAAATTTTGGTAAAGGTTGTCGTGGACGCTGGGGTGGCCAATCTTGTTGGCGGCGCGGACGATTTCGTGGATGTCGCCTGTGATTTTGTAGATGTTGCGATCGCGCGGGCCGATGGCCTTGATGCCTTTTTCCATTTTGTTTTTGAAAAATTTGTCTAGTGGCGACCAGAAACTTTTGCCGTACAAAAACATCGGCATGTCGGGCATTTTGTCTTCTTGCATGAGCAATAAAATTTCGGTGAATTCGTCCATGGTGCCAAAGCCGCCGGGGAAAAATACAAAAACTTTGGAGCTAAAGGTCAGCATGACTTTGCGGGCAAAAAAGTAACGAAATTCTAGGACGTCGGTGAGGTAAGGGTTGGGGAGTTGTTCGTGCGTGAGGATGATGTTGAGGCCGATGGAGCGTCCGCCGGATTCGTAGCAACCGCGGCTGGCAGCTTCCATCATGCCGGGGCCACCGCCGGTGACTACGGGGTGGCCGTTTTCGGCAAGCTCCTTGCCGAGCTGATAGGCGGCTTTGTAATATTTGCTGTTTTCGGGAGTGCGGGCCGAACCAAAAATGCCAACGCCCTGGGCGTAAGTTTGCATGCGGGCGAGGCCTTGCTCGAGGTCGTGAGCGTAGCGCAGAGAACGCTCGATGTTGTCGGAGTTGAGTTTGCCGGCTTCGATTTCTTTGAGCCAATTTTTGACGACTTCGTTCATTTTATCTCCTGGATGGGCATGGCGTGAAGCGGCGTGCTGGCGGGAATGATGCCTTTTTTGGCGCCGAGTTTTTGGACGACGGCGGTAGAATTGGCCGAAGCGAAGGCGAGGGATTGGCGGAAAGATTTGCCGGAGGCGAAGGCGGCGAGGAAGCCGGATCCAAAAGCGTCTCCGGCACCAGTGACGTCGACGATTTTGACGTCTTCGTAGATGCCGACGCGGTAAGTTTTGGTACCATCGGTGGCGATGGAGCCTTGGCTGCCGTCGGTGATGATGGCGCCCGGAACGTAGTTTTGAAGGCGCGACAAAAGTTCGGTGAGGAGGATGCCGGGGACGATGGTGCTGGCTTCGGTTTTGTTGACTAGCAAAAAGTCGGTGTCTTCGAGCAGGCCGATGAGTTTTTTGCTGTGCTCTAGCTCTGGCATGCCGGGGTTGAACATGATGCGGGTGCCGAGCTTTTTGGCGCGAGTGAAAAATTTGTCTAACATGTCCATGTCGCCCCTAAAAGTAGAGACGTAGAGCCAATCCGGCTGGATGAGGTCGAGATCTCTCGGGTCCAGTGAGCTAAAGTGGGCCGAGGCGCCGCGGCAAGTCAAAATGGTGCGTTCGCCGGCTGGGTCGAGCAAAACGACTGAGTAGCCGGTATGGACAGAACCTTTGGCGAAGGTGATGTAGCTGGTGTCGACGCCTTCTTTGTCGAGCGAGCTAATGACGGCTTCGCCGGCTGGGTCGTGGGCAATGCAGCCCATGAAGATAGACTCGTGGTCGCTGCGCGCAAACGTGGTAGCGGCGTTGGTGGCGCCGCCACCGGTGCTAAATAAGATTTTGTCGATGTCGACTTTGGTGCCGATTTCTAGGCGGTCGAAATATCCGTGGCCGTTACTGCCAATATCGGTGGAAAAATCGTCACGGTCGATCAAAAAAACGTCTTGGAGGGCCGAACCAACGCTTACTATCCTTGCCATAAACCTAGAGTACTCCTTGCTTCTCGGCTTCGGCGACCAAGCCAGCGTACATTTTGGCAGGATCTGGAGCGCCGGCAATGGCGGCGCCAACGTTGATGACGTTGACCCCAGCTTGCGCGATGGTGCGGATATTTCTGATGTTGGCTCCGCCATCCCAGCCGATTTCGATGGTGGGTTTGATTTTTTTGATGATGCGGACTTTTTCGAGCTGCAAAAGGTTGGCCGTGCCGCCGGTTTGGCCAAGATTGCCGGTAAAGATCATGGCATGATCGGCAGCTTCGATGAGGCTTTTGACGGTGCCGGGGTAGACGTTTTTTGAGATGGCGATGCCGACTTTGATGCCGCTTTTTTGCAGGGCGGCGAAAATTGGTTTGAGATCTTCGGTGGCTTCGGGGTGCAGAACCACGAGGTTCGGCATGAGCTTTAGCAAGATTGGAACGTGGGCGGATGGTTGGGCCACCATCATGTGGATGTCGATGATCCAACCTTTGGGCCACCAAACGGCAGAATCGGGAATGGTGACGACGGAGCCTGGCAGACTGCCGTCAGAGATGTCGACCTGGGCGCGCTTGGTGAAGGGATGGTAGGTTTCGATCAGTAATTTGTATTTGGTGGGGTCGTCGGTAGCGATGGTGGGAGCGATAGCTAGTTGCGCCATGTCAGAGAGAAGCCTCGTCTAGTTTTTGGTTGCGTCGGTTGTAGCGTTCTAGGCTAGAAAAGCTGGTCATGAGAAAAGCCTCGAGAATGTCGCTGCAATCGTCGCGGCTTTCGTCGGCGGCGATACAGAGAACATTGGCATTGTTGTGTTCGCGGGTGGTTTTGGCCTCTGTGGGATTGTGGCAAAATGCGGCGCGGATGCCTTTGAAACGGTTTGCTTGCATGCAGACACCCTGGGCTGAACCGCAGAGCAAAACTCCGTAGCTGTCGGGGGTGGCTAGGACTTCGCGCGCCACCATGACGGCGTAGTCGTTGTAATCGTCTTCGGAAATCAGCTCGTAGGCGCCTAGATCGTTGAAGTCGATGTCGCGCCCCTCGAGCCACTGAATGACTTGGTTTTTGAGGTTGAAACCTCTATGGTCGGCTCCGATAAAAACTTTCATTGCTGGGCTGCCGTTTCTAGTTTGCCAAAGTCGGCGGTTAGTTCGACCAGGCGGTTAGAGTAGCCCCATTCGTTGTCGTACCAAGAAACGACCTTGATGAGGTTGCCGTCGATAACGTCGGTGAGCTGGAGGTCGACGACGCAGCTGTGGGAGTTGCCCTTGAAATCTACGGAAACTAGTTCTTCGTTGGTGACGCCAAGGATGCCTTCGTAGTAGGACTCTTTGGCGGCGCTGGTGAAAAGTTCGTTGATCTCCTCGATGGTGGTGTCGCGGCGGATGAGGGCGGTGACGTCAGAGAGCGAAACAACTGGGGTGGGAACGCGGACGGACAGGCCGGCGAATTTGCCAGTGAGGCTGGGGATGGTGAGGGCGGTGGCTTTGGATGCGCCAGTGGTGGTGGGGACGATGTTTTCGGCGGCAGAGCGGGCCTCGCGCAGATCTTTGGCCGGGGCGTCTTGGAGGCGCTGTGACGCGGTGTAGCTGTGGACGGTGGTCATCATGGCTTTTTCGATGCCAAAATTGTCTTCGAGGATCTTCATGATGGGGGCGATGCAGTTGGTGGTGCAGGAGGCGCAAGAGATGATGCGGTCGCTGGCGGCGAGGGTGTCTTCGTTGACGCCGAGCACGATGGTTTTGACGCCTTCGCCCTTGGCGGGGGCGGAGATGATGACTTTTTTGGCACCGGCATCAAGGTGGCCCTGGGCTTTTTCGGCGTCGGTGAACAGGCCGGTGGACTCGACGACGACGTCAATGCCAAGCTCGCCCCAACCACAAGCGGCGGGGTCTTTTTCGGCCAGAACTTTGATATGTTTGCCGCCGACGATGATGGATTGGTCGTCGTGGGAGACTTCCTTGTCGTAGGTGCCGTAGTTGGAATCGTGCTTCAGGAGATGCGCCAAGGTAGCCGTGTCCGTAAGGTCGTTGATGGCGACGATCTCGATGTCGTGGCGGTCAAAAGCGATCTTGAAGGTAGTGCGGCCAATACGCCCAAAACCATTGATTGCTACTTTTACCATAATAAAAACCTCCTGTTCTATAGTTCTTATGACAATAATAGCACACTCCCAAATAAGTCTCTACTGCTTTTTGTAGCGTTCGATGGCGTCGGCGATAACTTTTTTAGCATCGGCGGGGCCAGCGAAACCTTTGACGACGGTACTGTCAGGTTTTTTGAGATCCTTGTAATGGTTGAAGTGAAACTCGATCTGCTTGATGAGTTGAGCTGGTAGGTCTTCGTAAGTCTCATAGATGTCGCCGGTGTTACGATCGTCAGCGGGAACAGCGATGATCTTGTCGTCAACTTCGTTGTCGTCTACAAAATGCATGACACCGAGAACCTTGGCTTTGATGAAAGTAGCGGTGGTGAGCTGGAGGGGGGTGATCAGCAAAACGTCCAGTTCGTCACCATCTTCGTCGAGGGTTTGGGGGATAAAGCCATAGTTGGCGGGCTTGGGAAAAAGGTCAGGCTCAATGCGGTCCACCTCGAAAAGGCCGAGCTCGCGCTTGTATTCGATCTTTTGGGTGCTGCCAACGGGGATTTCAATAACAACATTGATCTCGCCGTTTTCGTAGTTGCCGGGGGTTAAAAGTTTGTTGAAGTCCATAAAATATACTCCGTTTAAGTTGTTGCTTAGATTGTAGCAGATAAGTGGGGCTGGGGAAAGTTGGAGCGCAGGTCAAACCTCCGGTAACAGAGGTGGACTAGTGGCGAGGGGTGGTGAGTTTGCGGCCGAGCAGGGCTACGGAGGATATGGCGGTGGCGCCAATCAGAATGCTCAAGATGCTGGATGTAGTGCGGCCGGGGTCGCTGTTAAGCCGGCCCGTGCCGGGGGCTTCGGGTACTACTGCCCCAAGGACGATTTGGCTAGTGGCGGAGTTGAGTTCTAGGGCGAAGTCTGCCGGTAGCCATTTGAACCTCGCAATGTCTGAGGCGGAAGCGGTGTAGCCCGAGACACCTTCTGCGACCGGTCGGCCAAGGTAGGCGTCTGCTGCACCTTCGATGTTGGCGAAGCCGGTGAAGCCAGACTGCAAATCAATGATCATGCCTGAGTCTAAGTAAATGCCGTTGCCGGCGCCGAGGGCAGAACCAACCTGGGCATTGCCACCCAAAATTACCGAGCCGTCTTCGAAATAAATGCCGTTGCCAAGGCCAGAGGCGGAATTGTCGGTGATTTTGCCGCCGGTCATGGTGAGCGTGCCTAGAAAATTAACGCGGATGCCACCACCCTTGTCTGCTGTGTTGTCGCTAATTTCCGTACTACCAGATATGTTGGCTACGCCGTCGTGGCCGACAGATAAGCCACCACCCCCACCGCTTGCCGTGTTGCTAATGAGGCGGCCGCCAGACATATTGAATACGCCGCGGTTGCCGGCCAGCACGCCACCACCGCCACCGCTAAGCGTCGCATTGCCGCTGATAGTGCCACCAGTCATGGTGAAGGTACTGTCGTTGCCAGCGTATACGCCACCGCCGTGGTCTGCTGTGTTGCCAGTGATTTCGCCAGCGGACAGGTTGAACACGGCGTCGGTAGAAAGTGTCACGCCACCGCCGGTGCCGGTGCTACCAGCGGTTGCTGTGTTGTCGCTAATCTTGCCACCAGTCATAGTGAACGTGCCCCGAATAACGTAAACACCGCCACCAACAGGGGCTGTGTTATTACTAATTTCGCCGCCGCTCATGGTGAATATGCCGTTGTAGACAAATACGCCACCAGAACTGGTTGCTGCTGTGTTGCCGGTGATTTGCCCACCGGTCATAGTGAGCGTACCAGTGACTTGTATAGTGCCGCCGGCCGTGGTGGCGTTGTTGATAATCTGTACATTGTCGCTAATATTGAGCTTGTTGCCGGCAGCTCCGATTGCAACCGCGCTGCCGCCCGATGCTGAACTGTTGTTCCTTAGTACCGTGTTGCCTGCGAGGTTGACCGTGATGTCACCTGCGCCGTAGGTATAAATCAGTTGGTAACCTGCGGCGGCTACGGAACTGTTGCCGTCGATAATGACACTGTTGATGGTGAGGGTAGCGGCGCTGGGGGCAGCGATGCTAAGGCTGAATAACAGTCCAGTGTAGGCAGGGTCGCGGGTGAGGATGGCTGGGGCGGCGGGGTTGGTGCTGGTGAGGGTGATGTTTTTGCCAGCCGTGATGTTTTTTTGCGTGGTGATATTGAAGTCTGCACCGAGAGTAATAGTGAACTCACTATTGTCGGTGGGGGCTTCGGCGATGCAGGTATTTAAGTTCGCTTCCGTTAGCACCGGCGTGATGGAGCAGGGTGTGCCGGCGGCGTGGGCTGGACTTGGTTGAAGGAATAAAAACACACCGCCAAGCAGTGCGAAAAACAATATTCCTCTGGTGATGAAATTTAGCGAATG
>Ga0209755_10000745_pt1 | contig 57218 bp, 63 predicted proteins | sample TergutCo191P1_FD_187301 | JGI IMG/M metagenome (GOLD analysis project Ga0209755, IMG submission 187301) | Cornitermes sp. P1 segment gut microbial communities from Petit-Saut dam, French Guiana - Co191P1 (SPAdes) (version 2) | ecosystem: Host-associated > Arthropoda: Insects > Digestive system...
TTATTCCGTCAGCCAAAATTGGTCATATTGGATTATATCGTGATGAGGTCACGTTAGAACCCAAAAGTTATTTTATCAAATTACCACCTGAGATTAACTTAGCTACTGTTATTTTAGTAGATCCAATGTTAGCCACAGGTAAATCAGCAGCAATTGCAGTTGATATGCTTAAAGCCAAAGGGGCCAAAGATATTCGTTTTGTTGGTTTAGTGGGTTGTCCACAAGGGGTTAAGTATTTAAGTACCCAACATGAAGATGTCAAAATATATTTAGCTGCTTTGGATCAAAAATTAAATGAAAAGGGTTATATCGTCCCTGGTCTTGGTGACTGTGGTGATCGTTTATTTGGGACTAAATAATGAAAAAAGTAGTAGTATTGTATGCTTTAATTACCCAATTTATTGTCACAATGATCGCATTAGCCTTAGGCGGTTGGTGGTTAGGTAGTTATTTAGAACCAGAAACTAACCTTAATATTCAATTAGCCGGAGTTGGTGTTGGTATCGCTTTTATGGTTAATATCATATTATTTTATCTATTTTTCCACCAATATAATCGTATGGAAGAAAATGAAAAAAAACTTAAACAACAACAACTTCAAGAAAGCCAATTAGATCAAAAAATTAAAGAACTTAGTGATACGATAGAACATGAATTAGAAGGAATTAAAAAATGAAAAAACTAATTCGTTCTTACTATTACGCTTCGGGGCTTGTAGTAATTGGTTTAGTAGTAACTTTGATTTGGTTTAGAAGTTTAACGTTATGGTTTAGTATTGCGGCCTTTGTTTCAATCGTTAATTATGGTTTATTAATTTTAATGAAAGATCAACAAAGATTTACGCAACAAAGATTATTATTAATTTTATTAATACGTTATATTATTTTTGGGATGACTTGCTTTTTAGTGATTTTCCTTAATCGTGATTCTGATTATTTTATCGGAATTGGCATTGTGCTAGCAATCGGTTTATCAGTGATGAAAGTTGGCACTATTTGTAATACATTAATTCATAAAGATGAGGTGATGACATGACCAGATACGACTGGTTTAATGCGATTGCTCAACCATATTTTTGGTCAAGTTTAATTGTTATATTTATATTATGTATTGCCGCTGTTTTAATTGGTTGGCGAGTCAAGAAGTTAAAAGTTGGGGATAAGCCAGGCTTATTTATATCAGCGATTGTTAGTTTTGTGGGGTTTATCAATAGCTTTGTTAAAACTAATACTGGCAAACAATGGAAGTTTGTAGCACCACATATTTTAACTTTGGCGATCTTATTATTTTTCTTAAATATTTCAGGACTATTTGGATTAACCACACCAACTAGATTTACTGCAATTACAATCGTGTTTGCCTTATGGGCCTTTATGTTAATTCAAGTAACAGGCTTTAAGTCCAGAAAAATGCGCCACTTTGGTTCCTTAGTCGGACCAGTTAAATGGATGGCCCCCATTATGATCCCGATGAACATTTTATCCGATTTAACGCCTTTATTATCAATGACTTTAAGGATCTTTGGTAATATCGCCTCAGGAGCGGTTTTAATGGCTTTAATTTATGGTTTAATGGGCTGGGCAGCCCCAATGGTAACACCAGCACTACATTTAGTGTTTGACATTGGTTTTGGTTTAATTCAAACCGTAGTATTTATTATTCTAACATTAGTCTTTACAGGCAATAAGTTAGAAAAAACAGATTTAGAATTACAAATTTAGAAAGGAAGAAGTAAAATGAATTTATTAATTAGTGTTTTAGCAGAAGTAGGACAAACGCAATACTTCGCCCAAGGTTTAGCTTTTTTAGGAGCAGGGATTGCGATCTTAGCCGCAGGTTTAGCGGGGTTAGGTCAAGGAATGGCGGCAATGAAAGCCGTTGAGGCGGTTGGTCGTCAACCAGAAGCGTTTGGTAAGATTTCAATTACCATGTTAATTGGTCAAGCGATGGTAGAAACATCAGGAATTTATGCGTTAATAGTTGCTTTTATGTTGATTGCGACTTAATTTGAAATTAACAGAGAGGAAACATTAGACTATGAATGTAATGAGTTCAATGGACGGAATTATTTCAACATTAGCAGAAGCAATTACCACTGGGCTAATGTCGATATTTGAAAATTGGCCTGTGGTAATTATGCAATTGATTGCTACTGCGATATTATTTATTTTTATTAGATTATTTTTATGGAAACCCATAACGAGGTTTTTAACTGCTCGTCAAGAAGCATTAACCAAAGAGTTAGAAGATGTTAGAGCCGAAAAAGAAACTATTGCCCAAGTAAAAGCTGATACTTTACAAGAATATGAAGATATGAAAAACGAAGCTCGTTTTATTAAAGATTCTATTTTAAGAGAAGCCCAAACTGAAAAAGAGCGTATTATTACTGAGGCTAGAAGTGAGGCTAAACGTCGTATTTCACAAGTAGAGCATGATGTTGCCCAAGAGATTAGAGATAGTAATACAAAGATTCGTGAAACGATTAAAGAGATTGCTTTTGCGGCAGCAGAAAAGATTATCCAACAAGAGGTTAATGAAGAACAACACCTTGAAATGGTTAATGAATTAATTGATGAAAAACTATGATTTTTTATACTTACGTTGATATTTTATTTAATATCGCTAAAAAAGATAACCAAATTGATCATATTAATGAACAGTTTGCGGTTTTAATGACTTTAATCGATAGTAATCCAGAGTGGGTAACAACCTTAGATACCCCAGTTTTTAATAATGAAAAAAAGTTTGAATTGCTAAAACAATTAAAACTTTTTGATGATACATTTTTGAAGTTTTTATTAGTATTAATTCGTAATCGTCACGTACGATTAATAAATGATATTTATAATGAATGGTTAGTAAAGTCACGCCAAGAACAAAGAATCGCCTTTATTCAACTATATTCCGCTAAAAAGCCTACCAAAGCGATTTTAGAAGGAATTAGAGAAGATATTCAACCATTAATGCCGGACTTAAAGATTGAGTTTAATGTTCACTTAGATCCAACTTTAATTAGAGGTATTAGATTATATTATCAAGGCCGTAGTTTAGAACGTTCAATGAAACGTGAACTTTTTGATATGGCTAATAGCTTATAGTATTATAAGTAAATTTTAATTATTTAAGCATCAAAGCGGAGGATAATGATATGCCAAAATTAAATATTGATCAAATATCTGCTGTAATTAGACAGCAAATCCAAGAATATAAAGAAGATATTCAATTAGAAAGTGTCGGTAAAGTCTTAGCCGTAAATGATGGTATCGCTATTGTTTATGGTTTATACCAAGCAGTCTTAGGTGAATTAGTAGAACTACCAAACGATGTTAAGGGTTTGGTTTTTAACCTTGAACAATATCAAGTCGGAATCATTTTATTTGGTAATACCCATTTAATTAAAGAAGGGGATTATGTTAAATCAACTAAGCAAATCTTTGAAGTGCCAGTTGGTAATGCACTTTTAGGCCGCGTTATTGATCCTTTAGGTAATCCCATTGATCAAAAGGGTAAAATTATTACTGATAAAACTTTACCAGTAGAAAGACCAGCCTTTGGCATTATGCAAAGATCATCAATTAATGAACCTCTACAAACAGGAATTAAAGTAATTGATGCGTTAGTGCCAATTGGTAAAGGTCAAAGAGAATTAATTATTGGTGATCGCCAAACTGGTAAAACGACAATTGCCATTGATACTATTATTAATCAAAAAGGTAAAAATGTCATTTGTGTGTATGTTGCTATCGGGCAAAAAGATTCAAGTGTGGCTAACATTGTTAAACTCCTTGATTATAAAGACGCCCTTGATTATACCGTAGTAGTGAATGCTGGGGCATCACAACCAGGAACTTTATTATATTTAGCTCCTTATGCCGGTTCAACTATTGCTGAGTATTTTATGGAACAAGGTAAAGATGTTTTAATCATTTATGATGATTTATCAAAACATGCAGTTGCATATCGTGAATTATCACTATTATTAAAAAGACCGTCTGGGCGTGAAGCCTATCCAGGAGATATCTTTTATTTACATTCAAGATTATTAGAAAGAGCAGGCAAGCTTTCTGAACAATTAGGTAGTGGTTCAATTACGGCTTTACCAATTATTGAAACACAAGCCGGTGATATTTCGGCTTACGTACCAACGAATGTAATTTCTATTACTGATGGTCAGTTATATTTAGAATCTAAATTATTTTATTCTGGCATTAGGCCTGCGATTAATGCTGGTCTTTCAGTATCGCGTGTCGGCGGGGCCGCCCAATGGAAAGCGATGAAGAAAGTAGCAGGAACTTTAAGGATTGCCTTAGCTAATTTCCGTGAATTAGAAAGTTTTGTGCAGTTTGGGTCAGATTTAGACACTTCGTCAAAACGTCGTTTAGAACGTGGTCGTCGTACAGTAGAAATTCTAAAACAAGATGTACATGAATTAGTAAATATGCAAGCCCAAATTGTGACTTTATATGCCCTAGAAAAAGGTTTTATGGATGATTTAGCCTTAGAACAAGTAGCAACCCTACAAAAAGAAATAGAACAAGGTTTATTCTTAAACGAAAAGGGTAAACAAATTAAACAATACTTACAAGATCATCAAACATTACCAGAAGATGAAATCTTAATAGATTTTATTAAACATTTGAGGAGATTTATCTAATGAGTGCGATTCAGTCATTAAAAAGAAGGATTGAATCAATTACTAAAACTGCCTCTATTACCAAAGCGATGCACCGCATTGCGGCTTCTAAATTAAACTCTACACAAAATATGCTAGAATCATATCAGTATTTCAAAACAGAGTTAGAAAAAGTCTTATTAGATGTTTCACATCATATTAAAGACCAGCAGTTTTTAGAAGCTAAACCCACTAATAAAAGATTATTTATTTTAATAACCAGTGATAGAGGACTTGCAGGTAGTTATCATCAACAGTTATTTAATGCATTTTTAGAACAGACCAAACACTTAAATCAAGAAGATATAATTATATTAGTAATTGGTAAAAAAGGCTTTTTTTGGGCCAAGAAAAACAATTATCAATTAATTAATCAAGAAGCTATTTCTAATCGCGATCAATTAAGTGTGGTATCTTATGCTAATCATGCTAATTATGTAGAAGAATTATTTATTCAATCAAAAATAAAAGATATTACTTTGGTTTATAATCACTTTATTAACGCTCTTAAACAAGAGGTTAAGTTTGAAACTTTACTACCAGTTAATATTAGTGAAAACTTAATGAACCAAACGGATGCCTTAGAGTTTATGTATGAAGGTGCTCCTGATAAGATTTTTGAGGATTTAATCGCTATTTATTTACAATCAAGAATTTACGGGGTCATGGTGGATGCTAAACTAAGTGAGTTTGCGGCTAGGATTGTAGCAATGAAACAAGCCACTGATAACTCTAATGAAGTATTAAGAAAATTAAATTTACAATACCATCAAGCCAGACAACAAAAAATAACGGCCGATCTTTTAGATATTGTAAATGGGAAGGTGTAGGACATGAAAGGAAAAATTATTTCAATTGTAGGACCAATCATTGATGTTTTATTTGAAGATGAATTGCCACATATTAATGATGCTTTAGAAGTATATATTAATGATGAAGAATATAAAACTATTGAGGTGGCTTCACATTTAGGTAACCACATTGTTAGAGCGATCGCTATTGAATCAACCGAAGGTTTAGCCAGAGGAATGGAAGTGGTTGCTACAATGGCACCGATTAAAGTACCAGTTGGTAAGGCTGTTTTAGGACGTATGTTTAATGTTTTAGGCCAAACAATTGATGAAGGACCAAAGGTAAGTAGTCGTCGTATGATGCCAATTCATAAAAATGCTCCTGCTTTTCATGAATTAGGTGGAGAAATTGAAATCTTAGAAACTGGGATTAAAGTGATTGATTTATTAGCTCCTTATATTAAAGGTGGTAAAATTGGTTTATTTGGTGGAGCAGGAGTTGGTAAAACGGTCTTAATCCAAGAGATGATTCATAATATCGCCACTGCTCACGGTGGGATTTCAGTTTTTACTGGGGTTGGTGAAAGAACGCGTGAAGGTTATGAGTTATACCATGAGATGAAAGAATCAGGCGTTTTAGATAAAACAGCCTTAGTGTTTGGTCAAATGAATGAACCCCCTGGTGCGAGATTAAGAGCAGCTTTAACTGGTTTAACGATGGCAGAATATTTCCGTGATGGTGAACGTCAAAATGTATTATTATTTATTGACAATATTTTCAGGTTTATTCAAGCTGGTTCTGAAATATCAGCCCTTTTAGGGCGTATGCCATCAGCAGTGGGCTATCAACCAACCTTAGCCACTGAATTAGGTAAACTACAAGAGCGTATTACATCTACACGTTATGGTTCAATTACTTCAATCCAAGCCATCTATGTTCCTGCTGATGATTATACTGATCCAGCACCAGCAACTGTCTTTTCACATTTAGACGCTACAACTAACCTTTCACGTAAATTAACCGAAGAAGGTATTTATCCAGCCGTTGATCCACTGGCTTCAACTTCAAGAGCATTAAGTCCTGATATTGTTGGTAAAGAACATTATGAAGTTGCTCGTAAAGTGCAGTCCATGATTCAACGTTATCATGAACTATTAGATATTATCGCTATTTTAGGAATGGATGAATTAACTGATGATGATAAGCAAATCGTACATCGTGCTCGACGAGTGCAGTTATTCTTATCACAAAATATGAATGTTGCTGAACAATTTACTGGTCTTAAAGGGGCTTATGTTAAAGTTGAAGATACAGTAAGAGGTTTTAAGGAAATTATGGAAGGCAAACATGATCACTTACCAGAAGAAGCATTCCAAATGGTAGGAACGATTGAAGAAGCTGTTAAAAAGGGGCAAGCCTTAAAATGAAGTTAAGGTTAATTGCCCAAGATGGCATTAAATTTACAGAAGTAATTGATTATGCGTTAATCCAAAACACTGACGGACAATTTGTAATTTTAGATAAACATATTCCCGTTATTACTTCCCTTGATTATCGTGGTTATATTAAATTAGTGCAACAAGGCATGACTTCATTTATTGTAGTTGATCGAGCAACCATCATTTTTCGTGATTCAATGTTTGACATTTATGCTTTGCATGCTCAAATTGGTAACACGATAGAACAGGCTAATGAAGCCCTTTTACGCGAACAAAAGAGTATGGATAATTTAGCAAAATCAGAAAACATTGACTTTTCACGCCAAGAAAAAGAACTAAGAGAAAATATAATGCGCTCACAGGCAGGCAGAGTATAATGGATATTGCACGTTTTGTTTTATTTTGGGTTGTGTTGTTAGGCAGTTTTGTTATAACCTTTAAGGTTTTAGTAGAAATTGATATTGCTAAATACTATAAAAATAAAAGACCAGTTGTGGTCTATACTTCATATGTTATTATTTCGTTGGTTTGTGCGGGTATCTTAACTGGCTTAATTCAAATGATTTTGGATTTATCGATATAAATAATTTATTAAAGGCTTAATTCTAAAAAGGAGTTAAGCCTTTTTACTAGGTAATGGTTGATCAATTAATGTTGGTCCTAAATCAACGATATCTAAAAATAAGTGTTGATATTCATTAAGTAGAATAATATTTTCATTATTAACCGCAATTTTAAGTTCAACATTAACACCATATTCCTTATATAAGATAACCCCTAAATTTTCTAAGTTTTTTTCAATGGTATTGATAATTGAATATGATAAAGTAACCGCAAACACTTGACTTAATATTTTCGTATAAAAAGTATCAATTTCACTAATACAATCAGCCATTGATGAAGAGTAGGCCCTAATTAATCCACCTGCCCCTAACATAATGCCACCAAAATAACGAATAACGACACCTAAAACATTTTGTAGATGATTAACTTTTAAGATTTCTAAAATAGGAATACCAGCAGTTCCTGCGGGTTCACCATCATCACTACTGCCAGCAGTTTCGTTTAATACATACCCATAACAATAATGATTAGCCTTAGGATAATCAATTTTAAGTTGTTTAAGCAAAGTATTAATTTGCTCACTATGCTCAATGGGAATAATTACGGCAATAAATCTTGACTTATTAATTTCAATTTCTTTGGTATGTTGTTTGTATAAATATTTCATTTTCTCACCCCCAATAGTATAGCATTTTTTAACTAAGTGTTAAATATTTTAATAATATTTTGAAAATATTTACAAAAATTAGGGCTAAATGCTATAATAATGATGGAGGAATTTTCAAATGAGAAAAGTAAAAGTAGTTAACACATCTACGGGTTGTTTGGATTTTTATCAAGGGAAACACGATGTAGAAATATTAAGAATTAAAATGCAACTAGGTGATAAGACAGTGATTGATGGCGATACAATTAAAGCTGATGAGTTTTACGCATTAATGCGATCTGATCGCACATTAGTGCCAAAAACATCACAACCATCGCCAAATGATGTAGTAGAATATCTACAAACATTTGTTGATCAAGGTTATGATGAAATCTTTGTTTGTTCAATTTCAGGTGAACTTTCAGGGACAGTTAATTCAATTAGATTAGCGGCTGACTTATTAGCCGATAAAATTAAAGTGACAGCTTATGATACTAAAACTGTATGTTTTAATGAAGGCTTTATGGCCTTAGAGGCTGACCGTTTATTTAAGGAGGGCAAAACCACTAATGAGGTTATTAATTACTTAGAAAACTTAAAGACACGCAATACTATATTCTTTGCCGTAGATGATCTAACGCAGTTAGTAAATAATGGCCGTTTATCGGGTGCCAAAGCCTTTTTTGGTAAGTTATTAAAAATCAAGCCAATCCTTCAAGTAGAAGGTAGTGGCAAGATAGTAGCGGTAGATAAACATCGTAATGTTAAAAAAGCCCTTACTTTAATTACTGATAATATTAAAACTTTTGTTGATGGTCGTTCATATACTGCCAATATTTTATATGCTGGTAATCCAACCTTAAAGGGATATTTCTTAGAGATTTTAGAAAAAGAATTAGGATTAGTTAATTTATATGAAGCACCTGCTACGCCTGTTGTAGGAGCCCATATTGGTGGCGATGTGGTAGGAATTGGTATTTTTGTTGACGAATAAACAGCTTTTAAAATTAATTAGTATAAAAAAATGACATTTATATAGAATATTGTTAAACTTAATAATCGTAAATATGAAGACCGACAATAACTAAGTCGGTTTTTATTACACAAAAAAATGGTATAATGTTAAAGGAGATAAATTATGGAAGATCTACTTAAAGCAATCAAAGTGATTGAAACATTAGAAAATAATCAACATCAAGCCTATTTTGTTGGCGGATGTGTTAGAGACTATTTTTTAAAAAGAGCATATGAAGATATTGATATTACGACTAGTGCTAAGCCATTTGAAGTAATGAAATACTTTAAGACAGTTCCAACGGGCTTAAAATATGGCACAGTAACTATTCTTTTTGAAGACGCTCAATTTGAGGTTACTACTTTTCGTCTAGATGGTAAACACACTGATTTTCGTCATCCTGATTCAGTAGTTTATACTTTATCAGAAATTGATGATGTTAATCGTCGTGACTTTACAATTAATGGTTTATTAATGGATAAAAGACGCAAGATTATTGATCATGTTGGCGGTTTAGAAGACATTAAAAATAAAATAGTGCGTTCAATTGGTGATCCACAAGCACGCTTTAAAGAGGATGCTTTAAGGATATTAAGAGCTTTTTATTTCTGTTCTAAGTTAGGTTTTGACTTAGAAGAAAATACTGCCCAAGCAGCTGGGCAAGATAAAGATTTATTAGATTTAGTTTCTGGTGAAAGAATTTTAACGGAGACAATTAAAATTATTAAAGGCCAACACGCCCTACAAGCATTAAAACTTTTAGTTAAAACTAATGTTCATACTAAATTACCAGGTCTTAAAAACGGAATTGAATTTATATCTAATTTAGATAAAATGCCTTATGTTGATACTTTCTTTGTGATGTGTTTTATTCTTAATAAAGGTATAGTTCCATCAAGTTGGCGCTTTTCTAATATGCAAAGACATAAATACCAACTAGCCACTAAACTAGCAGTTGATAGTAAAGTGATTACTCATCAACATTTATATGAATATGGTTTAGAAAATTGCTTACTGGCTAATAAAGCCTTAGCCTTTTTAGGCCAAACAAAGTTTTTTGAAAAAGGCATTATGCAATTGTATGAAACAATGCCGATTAAATCAGAACTAGATATCGCATTATCTTCAATGGAGATGATTGCTGTGGCTGACCGCAAGCCTGCGGCTTGGTTAGCAAACTTCAAAAAAGATTGTGCTAAAAAAATACTAAATAAAGAAATTGTTAATGATAAGGAGTCAGTGACTAATTATCTTAAACAATTTTTACAAGGAAAATAATATGAAAGAAACCAAACAATTAATCGCTAAAATTGAATCAACTAATAGTGGTGCACATTTTTCTAATGTGACAGTTAAACTTGAAAATAAAAAATCTATTAACATTAAAGTTGAACAACACTTATTAGGCCAATTAAAAATCGGCAAACTTTATCTTTTTAACGTTTTAGAAGTTAATAAAGATGAAGAAGTAATCTTAAAGTCAGTGAGTTTTGAAAATATTGAAAAACTTTATGATAAAGAAAAGTTAGCAGAAATTTACCCAGCCTTTTTTCAGGCAGCCCCGATTTCTTTTAAGGAAATAAAAAAAGGCATTGAAGGTTATATTAAAGAAATTAAAAATCCCATCTTAGCCAGTATTACGAAAAACTTATACCAAAAATATAAAGGTGACTTTTATATTCATCCAGCAGCGACTAAAAATCATCATGCCTATTATGGTGGTTTAAGTTACCATACACTAACAATGTTACGTTTAATAAAACCATTTATTGAAGTATATCCATATATTGATTATGATCTAATGTTAGCAGGTACTTTATTACATGATATCGCTAAGGTAGGCGAAATTAGTGGAGTTGACGGAGAATATACACCAGAAGGTATGTTAATTGGTCATATTGTACAAGGAACCATCGAAATAGAGTTAGTGGCGAAAGAATTAGGCTATGAAAATGAAGAGGTAGTTTTATTACTAAAACATATGTTAGTAGCTCATCACGGAATGCTGGCCTTTGGTTCACCAAAACGTCCACAAACTGCTGAGAGTTTATTATTGTGGTATATTGATACGATGGATAGTAAGTTTGCTGTATTAGAAGAAGAATTAGCTAAAACTAAACCAGGTGAATTTACTAATCAAGTTAATGTTTTAGATAAGGTTAAGTTTTATAAACCCAAAAATAGTAAATAAGTTTAATATTTTAGACCCCTTAGTTGGGGTCTTTTTTATATAGAAAAAAGAACTTACACTAAATTAGTAATAAGTTCTTTTGGTTGTTAATAAATTATCTTGTTAAAATTACAAACCATTGACCAAATTGATCAACAAATCTTTGTACTTGTGCTTGTTGTTGGAAAAGTGATAACTCGCTAGTAGTTCTTGGACGACCACCTGCTTCAAAATTGAAGAAGATACCGTATGAGAACAGTGTATTAACATTAACGTCTCTTAATAACTCAGCACGTGCATTTAAGGCAGGGTTGTTTAAGTTCGGTAAGAATCCACCAGCAATTGTGCTATCAGCAACTTGTGCTAACACGCGGAAGGCTAATTCTAATTGATTAGGAGCTGAATTAAATAACATTTGTACAGGTGCGAAATAACGAGCAATTGCGTTAGTCATAGCAGTTGATAAAGTTTCAACACCAGTTTCTAATCTACTTTCTTCAATGAAAATTTGAATTTGTGATCTTGAAAGGAATCTTTCTTCGTTATAAGCATTTAAGTAAGTTTCACCTTCAACTTCTGGCCATGGATTTACCACAGAAGAAACAAAGCGTGTATCTAAATCACCAGTTGGTCTTTCTAATTGAGCACTTAATCTAGTCTGGATATCAGTTACTAATAGTAAGTGCCATCCGAATGCTGAACGTGCATTATCAATATCAAAAGTAAATCCTGGAATACCACTGGTTGGTGCCCAGAATGGTAAGAATGAAGAGCGGTCAGAAGCAGTTGGTTCATCACCTAAGACATCTGATAAGGCCGCAGCAATATCCATTGTGTGTTCAAAGAAATCAACATCAAATCCACCTTGGGTATCAGGATTATTAGTAGTATTAGTAATAACACCTAATTCTTCCATACGTAAACCAAAGCCATGACGGCGGAATCTTACCCAAGTATCAAACTCAGGGTCAGTATGGTTGAAGAAGATATCACCAAAACGAGTTGCACGTTCAAATCTTTCAATTACTGCCTGTAAGCTATTAGCATCTAAACGACGCACTGATGCTAGACGAGAAATGATTTGTTGTAGTTCGTTGGCGGTGTATTGCATTAAGGCAAACATTGATTCTTTACTAGTATCAGTTACGCCTGGTAAAGTTGGATCAGCAATTTGAGCAGCACTTGGCGTGAAGCCTAGTGCGATTAAATCTTCTTCTGTAAAATCATTAGGATTATCAGGTGATCCATCTTGGTTAATATCAATATAAATCAATACGTGTGAAGTAGTAACGCCAATGTTGTTTTGATACTGGATGTGTGCTAATTCAGCAAATCTGGCAAAAATGTTACCACCAGCAGTATCAGTTCCATAATGAGCAGTTAAATCTTCCGCAAATAATGTTCTTAATCTTGGTAAAATATGTCCTCTTCTAAAAGCCTCATGATTATTAGTTGATTGGAATGCTAACATTAAGAAGTCATCCATTCCGATTGAAGCTGGGAACCCTGCTCCTGCTAATTGATTATTTCTAAATGAGGTAAGAGTGGCATTAAATTGAGTTTTCATTGCCTCAATTTCATCACCAGTAATTTGGTCTTCATATCTTTCTGATAAGATTTCTAATAAGATAATATCAAAAGCAGAAGATAAACCTAAAATATCTTTTAAGTCGTTAAATAAGGTATCAACATAAATGTTACGTCCATCAACAGAAGCAACCACATCATTACCACGATCACCATTACGCCCACCATGTTCAGTACCACTTTCGTGGTTGAAGAATAAGCGAATAATTGAATCATAAATATAAATGTCAGTCTCCTCTAATCGCTCATTAACGCGATTATTGATGAATGTTTGAGTTAATCTTTGATTGAATAAGAAGTCCCAAGAATCTTGTCTTGCTTCGGTAGCAGCAGCAGCACGCGCTTGTGCTTCTTCGGCAGTTTCATCGCCAACAGGAGTAGCATCAACGTTTAATACTGGTGCATCCTCATCAGTCTCATCAACTAATTCTAATCGTGAAACAGGATCAGCCCATAAGCCGAAAATTAAGAAGAAGGCACTACCACCACCTAAGTTATTAGGAGTTCTTGAAAAGCGGAAATCGCCAGTATAAATATTATTAGTTAAAGCATAAACTTCATTTCTTAATTGAGTGTTACGGTTGAAAGTAGAGTGATTATGAGTGAAGAATAATCCTTCAGGAGCATTGCTGTTCCAAGAACCATCTGCATTAATCCAAGTAGCAGGATCAACATTAGGTAACCACGAAATACCTTCAATAGTATGGTCAGTTAAATTACCATTAGCGTCAACGGCAATTTGTGTAAAACGACCACGACCTTCGGTTCTAACGTTTAAGTCATCATACATTGCAGCGAATAATAATAACACTTCATTAGCAGCTAAGTTAGCCCCAGGAGTTAATTCATCATTAGAAATATCAAATAAAGGTAATTCAGGGAACACTTCACGGTTAGTTGATAAAATCCAACGGTTATGGAATGTTTGATAAACTTGTGAAGTATAATGAACAAATTGTTGGAAACGCTCAAAGTCAATTGGCGTCATTGTTACCGTGCCATCACCTTCAATGACTGGTTCATTAAAAGGAATTAAATCATTTAATAATTCCCAAGCATAATGTAAACCATTAAGGGTAGTATTTAATTCAAAATTATCACTTTCATCCCTGTAACGACCATCAATGATCATTAATTGATTAAAGCTTTCTTCACTAAAAATATCAGGTAATTGGAACCATTGTCCACGAGCATTTGATTTTACTTGCCATCTTTGGGCAGCAATTTGATGTTCAGCAGTTGATTGGAATGCTACCACCAAGGCAGCTACATCATGTCTGTTTTCAAATTGTGATCTGAAAATATTTACTAAATCAGTTTCTGAAATATATAAATCTTCAGTTTCATCAATTACTAATTCTTCTAAAATACTACGAGCCCAATTCCATTGTGCTAACGAAACAACAAAAGAATCTTTAAGATCAGCAATTGTTTCATCATTTAGCCAACCAAAATCATAAAACTCACATTCAGTAATAGGATTACCTTCTAAGTCTAAGTCAGTTTGGTCATTTTCCCATCTTACTAATGCTGTTTCAATAAAGGTTAATAAACTTTCACGATTTACACTACTAGCAACAGCAATTGAATCAGCAAAAGATAAAATCATTCTTGCACGATTTTGTTCATGCATTCCTAAAATATCTTCTACGGTTGTTTGGCCAAAGATTGAAGAATTAATTTGTCGTTGAATTTCAGTTCTTTGACGACGAATATTTTCAAACTCAGGGTGGTTTTCATCAATGCCTGCGAAATCTAAATTGATTTGGGCAATTTCTTCGGCAAATAATTCTCTTTCAATTAAATCACGAAGAATTGATGTTGAGTTAGGCCTTAAAGCCTCATAAAGTTGTCGGTTGGTTACTGAGTGGTTACCAATATTGATAAACACCTCATTATTAATTGATCCCATTGGATCATCGCCCCCATCACGACAAGCGACAATTGTTAACACGCTAATAAATAAGAATATAAAAATAAAGGCTTTTTTAAGCATTGTTAATGACTTTGTTTTTTTCATGTATGCGTTTCACTCCTTTTTTGTTAATACAGCATTAAAATAAAGCATTATAATTATATCATTTTTACATAATTAATCAAGCAAAAAAATAAGATATTTTGTTTAAGGTGCTAAATGTGGTAAAATATTGGCGGTGAATAAAATGCAAATATATATTTATGCAAGCGGATCAAGGGGTAATATATCGGTAATTAGTAATCAAGAAAGCACCTTTTTGATTGACTGTGGCATTACGGTAAAAAAGTTAAAAGAAAAACTAAAACAATCTAATCTATCACTTAATCAGATAGATAAGATTTTTATTACACACGAGCATACTGATCATATTTTAGGTCTTAAAGGCTTATTAAGTCTTGGAACCATTAAAACAGTTTATATCACACAAGGCACACTTAACGCTTTAAGTGATGAAGTAAAAGAGTTGTTGCCAAATATTTATATTATTAAAGCTGATAGTGAATATGTGGTGGATAATTTTTTAATTAAAACAATTGAACTTTCACATGATGCGAATGAACCGGTAGGGTTTATTTTTGAGCATAACCAAAAAAAGGTTGTGCATTTAACCGATACGGGTTATGTGCATCATAGTTATAATGATTTAATTAAAGATGCTAATCTTTATATTTTAGAATCTAATCACTGTCCAGTGATGTTGATGCGTTCAAAACGTCAGTATCACCTAAAACAAAGAATCCTCGGTCAATTAGGTCATCTTTCTAACGAGGATGCTGCAAGTTTAATCAATAAAGTAGCTACAAAGGATTGTATATGGGTAGTATCGCACATTAGTAGTGAGTGTAATAGTCAGTTAGCAATTGAAAAAGCGATTGTTAAAATGGTAAATGATTTAGAAAAAATTGAAGTAGTGATCGCTAAACAAGATGATCACTTAGTGTTTAATTTATGAAAATTAAATTAATAGTAGTTGGCAAAAATAAGCATCAAGGCATTCAAAGTAGTATTGATGAATATATGAAACAATTAAATAATGTAGAAATCATTACGGTAGCTGATGGTAAAAATAAAGAAGATATGAAAAAAGAAGGATTAGCGATCTTAGATAAAATTAGTAGTGATGAGTATGTGATTGCCTTAACGATTAAAGGTTTACAGTTAAGTAGTGAAGATTTTGCTAAAAGGTTAGAAGAAATTAGCACTTATAAAACTAATAAGATTGTGTTTATCATTGGGGGTTCTTATGGATTATCATTAGAAGTACTACAAAGGGCCAATGAAGAAATGTCACTTTCTAAAATGACTTTTCCACATCTTTTAGCTAGATTAATTTTAGTAGAACAAGTTTATCGTGCCCAAATGATCTTAAAACAACACCCCTATCACAAATAAAATAATAAGGAATGATGAAAATGAATATAATTTGGGATTTTAATGGCACAATTATTGATGATTTAGATTTGTGCTTAAATATATTAAATGAGATGTTAGCTGATAAAGGCTTAAAAAGAGTTAGTAAAAAAAGATATTTAGAAATATTTACTTTTCCGATTAAAGATTATTATTTATTAGCAGGTTTTAACTTTGAAGGTTATACTTTTGAAGATATAGGAAAAGAGTTTATTAGTAAATACCAAACAGCCTCTTTATCACAACCCTTACACAAGGGTGTTTTACAATGCCTACAAGTTATTAAAGATTTAGGTTTTAAGCAGTATTTACTCTCAGCCTCACAAAAAGATAATCTCTTACAACAAGTTAAACACTTTCAAATTGAAAAATATTTTGATGAAATATTAGGCATTGATAATATTTTAGCCAAAGGTAAAGCAGATATTGCGGTTAATTATTTTCAAGATCACGATATTAATTTAGACAATACAATTATTATTGGTGATACTTTACATGATGCACAAGTGGCAAATACCTTAAAATGTGATATAATATTATATACAGGGGGTCATCAATCTTATCACCGTTTTACGGGATTTAAGACATTTAATGACTACCAACAATTATTAAGGGAGATAAAGACATGGCAAAACAAGAAAAAGAAATAAACACAAAAAAGAAAGTCAATGGTTTTTTCAAAGGTTTTAAGGAGTTTATCGCCAAAGGTAACATCATTGATATGGCAATCGGGGTTGTCATTGGGGCAGCCTTCGGTAGAGTAATTACTGCCTTAGTTAATGGCATTATTCTACCACCTTTGGCGTATGCGATGGGTGAGGATTCATTTGATAACTTACGTTACGTATTAAGTCCTGCTACGGCTGATATTTTTGATCCAAATACGGGGGAATTATTGATCCGTGGGACATCAGAGATTGCTATTCGCTGGGGTTCAGTTTTACAAACGGCCTTAGAGTTTGTGATCATTGCTTTTGTGATTTATACAATATTAACTTTAATTATTCGCCGTAAGCAATTTAATGAAAAACTAATAGCCGAAGAAAGAAGTAAGAATCAACCAGCACCAGTAGAAGAAATCCCGGCTGATATTTTACTATTAACAGAAATCCGTGATTTACTTAACAAGCCAGAACAACCAAAGGAAAAACAAGAATAAATGATTATTCATATCAAAAAAACCGCCTTAAAAAGCGATATATCTTTATTAAGAGATTACTTAAATAATCATAATATTTCTTTTAATGAAATTAAACATTTGACTGAAATTTTATTAGTAGTAGAAGATCAAAATAATCAATCCTTACCAGATAGGGTTGGTTCTTTTGCGTGTGTCAGTCATATTAGTATGGTACAACAACCCTATAAACTGGCTGCCAAAAAAACACTGAATCAACAAACAATTATTCAAGTTGGTGATGTCCAAATTGGTGCTAACAATTTTGTAGTGATGGCTGGTCCTTGTAGTGTAGAGAATGAAGCCCAATTAGAAATAACAGCCCAAACGTTAGTTAAGGCAGGAATTAAGATTATGCGTGGGGGTGTTTTTAAGCCAAGGACATCGCCTTATTCCTTTCAAGGTTTAGGTCTTGAAGGGTTAAAGTTATTTAGTAAAGTGGCTAAAAAGTATGGTTTGTTAATTGTTAGTGAATTAACTGATAGTAAATACTTAAATGATTTTATTAAATATGTTGACATTATTCAAGTTGGTGCTCGTAATATGGCTAATTATGAACTGTTAAAAGTTTTAGGTCAAATTAATAAACCAATTTTATTAAAAAGAAGTCCATCAGCCACTTATGAAGAACTTTTAATGAGTGCTGAATATATACTAGCAGGCGGTAATTCACAAGTTATTTTATGTGAAAGAGGCATTAAAACGTTTGAAAACTATACCCGCAATACATTAGATATCCAAGCCGTCTTAGCCTTAAAAGAATTAACCCATTTACCAGTGATTATTGATCCATCGCATGCCGCTGGTCGTTTTACAATGGTCAGTCCTTTAACACTAGCAAGTTTAGCAGTAGGGGCGCAAGGTGCTATCATTGAGATTCATCCTGATCCTGCTAATGCTTTATCAGATGGGGCTCAAAGTATTAAATTAGAGCGTTTTGTCACTTTAATTGATGAATTAAAAACCTTATCTAAGGTCTTAAATACACACATTACGTAGGAATTATATGAAATTAAGCTTACCAGAATATTCAATTTACTTAAATAATAATGAATTAAACAATTTAGGCAAACACATTAAGTCTTTTTACTATGGTAAAAGACTTTTTATCATTACTGATGAAAATGTTTATAAACTTTATCAAACAAAGGTTAATGAACTTTTAAGTGATTTCTTAATAGAGTGGGTCGTAATTACCCCAGGCGAGCAGTCTAAATCAATGCAATGTTACTTAAAAGTTATAGATCAGTTGTTAAACTTAAAAATTAATCGTAAGCATTTTGTGGTCGCCCTTGGTGGTGGGGTTGTTGGTGATTTAGCAGGCTTTGTTTGTGCCACATTACTTAGAGGCTTGCCATATATCCAAGTGCCAACTACATTACTAGCGATGGTTGATTCATCAATTGGTTCTAAGGTAGGGATTAATACAGAAGTCGGTAAAAATATTTTAGGAGCCTTTTATGCTCCTAAACGGGTTGTTATTGATCCACTTTTTTTAGAGACTTTACCACAAATAGAATATATTAATGGAATGGCTGAAACCATTAAGGCGGGCTTAATTGGTAATAAAAAATTGTATAATCACTTTTTAGATCGTGATAAAGTTGATGAACAACAAATAATTGAGGCGATTAAAGTAAAAAGAAAATTAGTATTAATTGACCCCAAAGAACAATATGAAAGAATGTTGTTAAACTTTGGCCATACTTTTGGTCATGCGATTGAAAAACGCTTTAATTATGCCATTTTACATGGACAAGCAGTAGCACATGGCATGATAATGGAACTGCAAATAGGGGTTAAAAATGGTTGGTCAATTAACATTGTTGATGAACTAACTAAAATATTAAAACGTATTGGTTTAATTACACAAGACTTAAATTATCAAGATTATTTAGGTGATATTGTTAATGATAAAAAAATATTTGATGATGGTTTAAGTTTTATTTGTATAGAAAATATTAGTAAGGCTTATGTCAGAAAGTTAGATATTAATAAATTATGAAAATATTACCTGCTAAAATAGAAGGTGAGATTACAATCGTTTCATCTAAATCTTTATCACATCGTTATATGATTGCCGCAGGTCTTGCCCAAGGCACTTCAATTATTAATAATTTATTAGTATGTGATGACTTAAAGGCGACTGCGGATGCTTTAACTAATTTAGGGGCAGTGATTGATGAAGCACGCATTACTGGTAGTCAATTAGAGGTTAAGCAAACAGTAGTAAATTGTGGACAATCAGGATCTACGATCCGCTTTTTAATTCCGCTTTATTTATTAACTTCCACCAAGGTGCAGTTTGTCGGTCAAAACTTATTACTTCATCGCCCTTTTGAAACTTACTTGAAAACTTTTTTAGATCATGATGTTTTATTTGAACATAAAGTTGGAGAATACATTATAGTTAAAGGCCCTTTAACTGGAGGAGTTTTTCATTTGGATGCTGATGTGTCGTCTCAGTTTTTATCAGGTTTATTAATGGCCTTACCCCTTGTAAAAAAAGATTCTAAAATTATTTTAACCACTCCATTAACGAGTGAGGGGTATGTTAATTTAACCTTAAAGGTACTAAAAGAGTTTGGCATTGATGTAGTTAAAGAAAATAATACATTTTTAATTAAGGGTAATCAACAGTATCAAAGTCAAAAACTTACCGTAGAAGGTGATTACTCACAAGCCGCTTTTTTCATTGCTGCTGCCCTTTTAAGGGGTAGTATTTCAATTAATCAATTAAATCCTTTTAGTCAACAAGGCGATCAAGAGATCTTAAATATTGTTGCTAAAATGGGAGGGAAGTTTATTTTTAAGAATAATGTCTTAAAAGTTTTTCAATCTAAGTTAAAGGGTTGTAGTATTGACTTAGAAAACATTCCTGATTTAGGCCCCATTTTAATGGTGTTAGCCGCTTTTAGTAAGGGATGGACTACGTTTTTAAACGTACATCGCTTAAAACACAAAGAGTCAGATCGCTTAGAAGCGATGATAACGGCTTTGAAGTGGCTTAAAATTAAATATCGTTATAAAGATAATATCTTAAAGATTAAGGGACAATCAGTGATTGAAGGTGGAGTGACATTATCAACCTTTAAGGATCACCGTATAGCGATGGCATTAACTATTTTAGGTCTTAATACCATTAAAGGGATTGAATTAGATGATGTTAGTTGTGTGAGTAAATCTTTTCCGACCTTTTATGAATTATTAAATAGTGTCAAAGTAAATTAAGAAATAAAGATTAAACTTATGTTAGGTTTAGAATTATAGGACAGTCTAAAACAAAGAGGAGATAGACTATGGTGAAAAAACACAAAAAGATAATGAAAATATTCATTACGATAATAATGTTGTTTATGCTTGTAGGATTGAGTGGTTGTTTGAACAGTTATCCTGTTTATTACTTTGAAGACTTAATTGAACTACAATCTGCTATGAGAGATGATGTCTATTTTTTCACTTTTAAAGGTGTGGATTTTAACGAAGTTGGAGAGTTTAGGGCATTTAGAACTCATGAACATAATCAAGAAGGTGAACCGTGGTTTTTCCGCTATCATATTAGAGATTTTGAGGTAAAGTGCGAAGTGCTTGGTAGGGCATTTCCTTTTGAAATTGTAGCATCATATAATATCCACCCGTTTACTATCGGTGCTGTCACGCATCTTGATTTTGAATTTCGTGATGGGAAGGCTATTAGTTTTAGACATGTTGAAAGAAATATCCGTGAAAGAAATTATAGTTTGATAGCAATACTAAATTTTGAAAACGCAGGAAAAGAAGCACACTACTATTTTTATTACTTTATTATGCGTGGAGTTCAACAAATTCTATGTCAAGAGGAACTTGATTTTTTTAAGGCACTAGTTGAACATGCTATATCTAATCGGTATGTTGCAAAATAAATATTACAAGTTTTATAGCCAGGCTATTATTGATAAATATTAAGGAGAGTGTATAAATTATGGATAACCAGATAGAACAAAACGCAAAAAATAGTTTAGTTTTAGGAATAGTGTCTGTTGCTCCTATTACTTTGCTTTTAATTTTGGCAGTAATTATTTTGCCAATTAATTATGAGTTGATTTTATTAGTAGGAATATTAGCTATATTTACAATGCCGGCCTCTATCATTACAGGTATTATAAGTATAGTGTTTGCAGCTCAGCAATTAAAAGAAAATAAAGATAAAAAAGCTACCATAGGCATTTTTCTATCAAGCATATCATTTATGGTCGCTATTTCATTAGCTATTTTTGTGGCTTATATAATGGTTTTAAATTCCTAAAATTTACATATAAAGAAGTAAGTTTAGAATATTGTTCAAGTATTATTGTAAAAAACAAACAAAAAATATTAATTATATGATAAAATAATAAGAAAACTAAAATAAATATTTTAGGTAATTAAACTATTTTACTAGGAGGTAAAACTATGCGTTCATCAGCAAATCCAGTATTTAGAAGGATTGAAAAAAACTGTCCTGAACAACTTTCAGATGTTAAATTAGCGTCATTTAAGGGGGTTGCTATCAAGTCATTAATTTTAATTATGATTGCGATCACTGCCGGTATTGCCGCACCATTTATTTTCACTGCTATTCCAGGAGCATTGATTCCAGTCGCGATTGCGGCAGGATTAGGATCATTTATTATTGTCTTAATTGGTATGATGTCAGTCAAAATGGCACCAGCCATGGGAATTTTATATTCTTTGGTTCAAGGTCTATTTTTAGGAGCTGTAACGGCAATACTTGATCCAATTGTATATGAAAACTTTGGTTTTTCTAATCTTGGTATGTCAGCTTTAATTGGAGTTGGTGCGATCTTTGGAATTATGTTTGCCTTATATTATTTTGGTATTATTAAAGTTACTAATCGTTTAAGAGGTATTTTAATAGGATCATTGTTAGCAGTCTTTGTAGTGTCATTAGTTATTATGATTACTGGGGCCACGACAACTATGTTTAACAACCCAGGTTTAGCGATTGCTTTTTCAGTGTTAATGATTGTTTTAGGAGCATTTTTCCTTACCCTTGACTTTAACCGTGCAGCCCAATTAGTAGAAATGGGAGCACCTGCTGCTTATGAGTGGCAAGTAGCCTTAGGTTTAATGGTAACCTTAGTTTGGTTATATGTAGAAATTTTAAGATTAATTATAATATTAGTTAGTAGAAATCGATAATAAGTAAATAGTAGTTAGTACCAAGTTATTTCAGCAAGTAGGTAATTGATGAAAGACCTATATAATTTGACTAATGAATTCATACTTTATGAGGTGCTAATCACACCCGTTTAATCTGCGTTAAAGATTTCAAGTGCTATAAGTAATTATAGAACTAAGGTGGTACCGCGATTATTCGTCCTTAGACATTTTTGTCTAAGGATTTTTATTATAAAAAAAGGAGTAAATATGGATTTAATACAATTAAAACAAATATCAATTACACAAATTGAACAGACAACAACTTTAACACAATTAGAAATCATTAAAAATGAATTGTTTTCTAAAAAGGGACAAATTGCTAATTTAATGTTAGAATTAAAAAATTTACCAAATGAAAAAAAGCCTTTATTTGGTAAAAAAGTTAATGAATTAAGAGAAGAACTTTTAAGTATTTATCAACAAAAAGAAGCCCAACTGCAAGCAGCAATCTTAAAAGAGACTTTAAGCAATGAAGTAATTGATGTCACTTTGCCAGCCATTCGCTTAAATGTTGGCACAATCCACCCATTAAATCAAGTAATAATGGATTTAGAGGATTTCTTTTTAGGACAAGGTTTTAGCATAAAAGAAGGACCAGAATTAGAAAGTGATGTTTATAACTTTGAGATGATGAACTTACCCATCGGTCATCCTGCTCGTGATATGCAAGATAGTTTTTATGTAGACGTTAATCATCTATTAAGGACACACACCTCACCAGTGCAAGCCCGTGCAATGTTAGAAGCTAAGGGTCAACACCCCTTAGCCATTATTTGTCCTGGTAAAGTGTATCGTCGTGATAATGATGATTTAACCCATTCACATCAATTTATGCAATTAGAAGGTTTAGTGATTGGTCAAGATATTAGTTTGGCTAACTTGAAAGATGTTTTAACTAAGTTGGCTCAGCATTTATTTGGTAGTGATCGCTTTATTCGTTTAAGACCATCCTTTTTCCCTTTTACTGAACCATCGTATGAAGTAGATATTTCTTATACTAAGCCTGATGGCACGCAAAGTTTTTTAGAAGTCCTAGGAGCAGGCATGGTGCATCCACAAGTTTTAACAATGGGTGGGTTTGATCCGAAGAAAGTTAATGGGTTTGCTTTTGGTATTGGGATTGAAAGGATTGCGATGTTGAAATATAACATTGATGATATCCGCCATTTTTATACTAATGATATAAGATTTTTAAAACAATTTAGGAGCGTTTAAGATGATAATAAATTCTAATATATTAAAACAATTCATCCCCATTAAAGACGATATTTTAACAACCACTAATCAAAATATTATTGAAGTTGATCATTATGCTTTAATTAATCAATCAACGCCTTTAATAATTGGTCAAGTTTTAACCAAAGTTAAACATCCTGATGCCCAAAAGCTTTCAGTAACAACCGTTAACATCGGCACAAAAGTATTACAAATTGTTTGTGGTGCTGCTAATGTGGATGTTCATCAATTAGTGATTGTCGCCCCTGTTGGCACAATCCTATCAGGAAACTTTATGATTAAAGAAGCAGTGATTAGAGGGGTAGAATCACAAGGCATGATCTGTTCACTAACTGAATTAGGTTTTGATGAAAAATATTTAAGTCAGGAAGAAAAAGAAGGCATTTATGTGATTAAAGATAATGTTAAAGTAGGAGCAGATGCCTTAGCATATTTAGGTCAAAGTGGATTTACGATGCAGCTAGCTTTAACGCCTAATCGCAGTGATTTATTATCACATTATGGTTTTGCCAAAGACTTGTGTGCGGTTACTAATGTTGAGTTTATTACACCAGATATTTTGGTAGAAGAAGACTTAAAGTTAGTTAATGACTTAAAGGTAGCAATTAACACTAATTTGGCTAATCGTTATTTAGCTCGTAAGATGAAAGTGGAGATTAAAGAATCACCTTGGTTTATAAAGTCAGCCTTAATTAGTGCTGGTATTAGACCAATTAATAATGTGGTTGATATTACTAATTATGTTATGCTAGAATACGGAGTGCCACTACACGCCTTTGATCGTCAAAAATTAGATAGTGATACTATCATTGTTAAAACAGCAAAAGATCAAGAAACAGTTATAACATTAGATGAACAAAAACGCATCTTATCATCAAATGATGTAGTCATTACTAACGCTAATAAAGTGATTGCGGTGGCTGGGGTAATGGGATCTTTTAGTAGTGCTATTGATCAAAATACAAAAGAAATAGTGTTAGAAGCGGCCTCTTTTAATAGTGAAGCTGTTAGGCAAACTTCTAAAAGATTAGGATTAAGATCAGAATCATCATTAAGATTTGAACGTGGTGTTGATTGTCAAAATGTTAAAGTAGCAATTGAACGTGCTAGTCAGCTATTAATTGAGCATGCTGATGCCAAAGTTTATCAAGGAATTGCAGAATGTATTAATATCCAAAAGGAAGAAGTAAAAATTGAAGTTAGTAAAAAATATATTAATTCATTGTTAGGCGCTAAACTTCAAATGAAAGACATTCTTAGTATTTTAGATCGTTTAGAGTATTTATATAGCGCTGATTTCAAGACTAATATCATCACACTAAACCCGCCACATTATCGTAACGATATTACGCAACCAGCTGATGTTGTGGAAGAGATTGCCAGAATTTATGGCATTAACAAGATTGTTAATCAGCCCTTAAAATTAGCAACTATCGGTAAACTTTCGGTTAAGCAAAAAAATCTAAGAACTATTAGACAAACTTTATCAGGCATCGGCTTAAATGAGGCAATCACTTATTCACTAACCAAAGAAAGCAATATTAATCAGTATCAAAATGTTGGTGAAATGATCAAAGTATTAAAACCACTAAGTGAAGATAAAAAGATTTTACGTCAATCAATTTTACCAAGTTTACTAGAAATGGTTTCTTACAATAAGAGTCGCAGTATGGAAGATATTGCTGTATATGAAATTGGATCAGTTTTCGCAAATGGCTATGAAAGGCCAAATTTAAGTATTGTTTTAACGGGTAACTTAAATGATACTCTCTACTTAAAAAATGATACAAGCAGCAGTTTTTATTACTTAAAAGGAATACTGGATTACTTATTAAAAAGGTTTTCGTTAAGTGTGCAAGTTAAACCAGGAAACTATGAGTTTTTACATCCAGGCATAAGTGGATCAATTTATCTTAATGAAGAAAATATTGGTTATATCGGTAAACTGCATCCGACATTAGCCGACGATTTAGACTTAAAAGATGTTTATGTTTTAGAACTAAAATTAGAGCTAATTATTAATCATAGTGAAAAAGTGAAGTTTGTGCCAATTGCGAAATACCCAAGTATGTTAAGGGATTTATCGTTTGTGGTTGATAAAAGTTTTGCGGTAGCTGATATTATAGATTTGATTCAGCAAACTGCTAAAAAGTTAATTACTGATGTACGCTTATTTGATGTTTATGAAGGGGTAGGGGTTGATGAAGGTCAGCATTCATTAGCAGTTTCTATTACATTTAATGATTTAAGCAAGACATTAGAAACAGCTGATGTAGAAAAAGCGATAAAGTCAATTAAAAATCGCCTTCAACATAATTTTAACGCAATTATACGTTAAAAAGAATAAATATGAAACAAGATTTTGTTGATAAAAAGGCAAAATCTTTTTTATTTTAACGTTAATCATATATAATAATATATGAAGGATAAAAAGAGGTGTCTATGACAATTTATGATTTAACTTTTAATCAACTGCAAGCAGAAATAGTTTATCAAGGTTTTAGTAAGTTTCGGGCTGTCCAAATATGGCAGTGGCTTTATCAGCATCAAGTTACTAGTTTTGATGCGATGACTAATATTGGCCAAGATGTTTTAGACTACCTTAAAAAGACATTTACTTTAATGCCTTTATCATTAGTATTAGATTCAAAATCACTTGATGGGACTCATAAGTTATTATACGCCTTAAATGATGGGCACTTAATTGAAACTGTTTTAATGGATCATAACTATGGTAAATCAATTTGTGTTACAACCCAAGTGGGTTGTAATATGGGTTGTGGTTTTTGTGCATCAGGCATCATAAAGAAAAAACGTGATCTGACTGCTGGTGAGATTGTGGCCCAAATTGTGCTAACAAGTCAATTATTGGGTGTTAAAATTGATTCTATTGTAGTGATGGGGATTGGTGAACCTTTTGATAATTTCAAAAATCTAGTAGATTTTTTACATATAGTTAATCATCAACCAGGACTAGCCATTGGAGCAAGACACATTACTGTTTCTACTTGTGGGATCGTGCCTAAAATATTAGAGTTTGCTAATATCGGGTTACAAGTTAATTTAGCTCTGTCTTTGCATGCTCCTAATGATGAAATTAGATCAAGTTTGATGAACATTAATAAAAGGTTTGGTGTTAGTGCGGTAATGGATGCAATTAAAGAATATATTCGCATTACTAACCGCCGAGTAACCATTGAATATATTTTAATTAAAGATGTTAATGATCAAGAAAAAGATGCAGTTGAGTTAGCACAGTTATTAAAGGGGTTAAATGTTTATGTTAATTTAATTCCTTATAATCCAGTTAAAGAAGTAGTCTATGAAAGAACGCTTAAACCCCAACAACTACAATTTTATGATGTCTTAAAAAAACATAAAATACAAGTAACTTTACGCAAAGAACAAGGATCAGATATTAATGCTGCTTGCGGCCAATTAAGGAGTGCTAATTTATAATGTTAAAAAAAGCTTATATTACTAAGTTAATTGGTGGATTATATACTATTAAGGATCTAGAAAGTGGTCATATTTTTACGGCTCAACCAAGAGGTAAGTTAAGAGCGATGAAACTGGATAGTGATTCAAGTTTTCGTAAAGATATATCACACCGCACTAAAAAGGAAACTAAAATTCAAACAGTAGCCCCTAAGGTGGGAGATTATTGTTATTACGAAGAGTTTGAAGGGAAGTATACGATAGTTGATTTAGTAGTGCGTAAAAATGAATTAATTAGACCAGATGTTGCCAATATTGATCAAGTGTTATTATTATTTTCGTGTGTTAATCCTGACTTTTCTTATTTACTATTAGATAAGTTTTTAGTGATCTTACAACAACAAGATCTTCAACCAGTTATTGTCATAACTAAAATTGATTTAATGGAAAGTAAGGCCTTAAAAGAACTTAAAAAAGAATTAAAATACTATGAAAGTTTTTATCCTGTTTATTATGTTAATTCTAAACAAAGATTAGGTATTGATGTTTTAACGCATTTATTTGAGAATAAATTAACAGTCTTTGCTGGTCAAACAGGTGTGGGTAAATCAACTTTAATGAACGCTTTAATGCCTGATTTAGCCTTAAAAACCCAAGAGATTTCTAAGGCCTTAGGCCGCGGGAAGCATACAACCCGTAATACTACCTTATATGAATTTGGTGGTGGTTACTTAGCTGATACACCTGGATTTTCTAAAATTGAATTAGACTTAAAAAATGCTAAACAAGTTAAGTTATATTTTAAGGAGTTTGCGTTATATAGTCATGAATGTAAGTTTAGAAGTGATTGTGATCACATTAATGAACCACATTGTGGGGTCAAACAAGCAGTGGCTAATCATAAGATACTAGCTAGTCGTTATGAAAATTATTTATATTTTGTTGAAGAAGTAAAAATGAAAAAAGTGAGGTATTAAAAATGATTATAGCACCTTCAATTTTAACTGCTGATTTTACTAAATTAGCGGAGGAATTAAAAAGCGTTAGTGCAGCTCAGTTATTGCATATTGACATTATGGATGGACATTTTGTTAATAATATTTCTTTTGGTCCACATATTACCAAAGGAATTTCGCAAGCAACTAAAACTGCTCTTGATGTGCATTTAATGGTTAGTGAACCATTAAATTGGATAGAAAAATTTAATTTAGAAACTGTAAAATATATTACAATTCACGCTGAATCAACCGCACCACAAGCGGCAATTGATGCAGTAAAAAAGATTGGTAAAAAGGTTGGGATTACCTTAAAACCATCAACTGATTTAAGTAAAATATCGCCTTATTTGGCCATAGTTGACTTAGTGTTAGTGATGACAGTTGAACCTGGTTTTGGTGGGCAGCCCTTTATGACAGATATGTTAAAGCGTATTGAAGAGTTGGCTAGCCTTCGTCAAGAGTTAGGCTATAAATATGTCATTGAAGTTGATGGCGGTGTTAATGAACAAACAGCCTTAATGTGTCAAAAGGCAGGGGCTGATATTTTAGTGGTCGGTTCATATTTGTTTAATGCCAAAGATCGTAATGATTTAATTAAGCAATTAGAAAAATGAAAAACATTATTATCACATATCCAGTCCCTAGTTTAGAGTTACTTAAAAAATATATTGCATCTGATGATTTTGTTATCGTAGTTGATAAGGCTTTTTGTCCTGTTTTGGCTGCTAAAATCAAAATTGATTTAGTAGTTGGTGATTTTGATTCATATCCTGATTTACCGGTTGGTATGGATTTGATTATTTTAGAAACTGAGAAAGATGAAACTGATATGGCGTATGCCTTACGTTATGTATTAGAAAATATCACACCAAGTCAAGTTGATCAAAAAACATTGATCTTAGGTGGTTTAGGTGGAAATCGTTTTGATCATCACCAAGCTAACATTATGTTAGTGGCAGCCAATGGGGGTGTATCAATTATTAATGATTATAATGAAGTTTTTGCTGTTAGTGCTACAAGTGATAAGCAAGTAGTTTCTTTTGATATGGTTGATGGACAATATTTATCATTTTTTGCTAATCCTGAAAGTGTAATTAGTTTAAGTGGGTTTAAGTACAATCTAACTAAGTATCACTTAAAACATCATGATCAACTTTGTATTTCTAATCAAGTAGAAACCAAAGATGCTAAACTTAGTGTGCATAGTGGTAGTGTTTTAGTTTTTATTAGTCAAGATAAATAAAAAAAGGCACTTGCCTTTAATTATACACGCTGTAATTTAAGTTTTTTAATCGCTCTTGCTGAAACTTTGATTTTAACAATATTTCCGTCTTCGTCTTGAACACGAATAGTTTGTAAATTAGCCTTCCAAGTTCTACGAGTAGCATTTAACGCGTGTGATCGCTTATTACCAAAAACAGTTTGTTTTCCGGTGATTGCACATCTTGCCATAATATCACTCCTTTTGACGACATATACTATTATATCAAAAGTTGAAAAATTATCAAGCAAAAAAGTGTTTTTTATTATTTATAAAGGTTTTATATTATGGTTAAGATGCAAAATTTAACTTAAATATTAAGTGATTTAGCCTTAAAATGAGGTTTGATGATGAAATATAGGGTGTTTGTGTTGGTTTTGTTTGCATTTTTAATGTAATCGTGTTATAATAATTTGAAGTTATAAATAATGATATTTGTTATTGTATAAACGACTAATCAAAAAATATAAAACCAATTTATATCTACCATCTAACATTGGGTAGATTGAAAGGAAAAAAATAAAATGCCAAATAAAAAAGTCAATGGTAACTTATTTAGGAAAATGGTTACTAACGGAGCAATTCACCTTAAAAATAATTATAGAGAGGTGGATCACTTAAATGTCTTTCCAGTACCAGATGGCGACACGGGTACAAACATGCAGATGACAATGATGGCAGGAGTTAAAGAAGTTAATGATATTGACTCTGAGTCGATTGTTGATGTTTCAAAAATATTATCAAGAGGATTACTAATGGGTGCTCGTGGGAATTCCGGAGTTATCCTATCACAATACTTCCGAGGTGTGTATTCGGAAATTAATAAAATAGAAAAAGATACAGTTTCAATTAAAGAATTCATTCAAGCGTTAGTCGGTGGCTATCAAATGGCATACCGTGCAGTAATGGATCCAGTAGAGGGAACTATTTTAACTGTGGTTAGAGAATCAGCCGAGCGTGTCTTAAAAGAACAAGCTAAACTTTCTTCAATTGAAGAAGTCCTAAAAGTATATTTAACCCAAGCCAAAGAAACTTTACAAAAAACACCAGATTTATTACCAGTCTTAAAAGAAGCAGGTGTAGTAGATTCAGGTGGAGCAGGTTTCATTAAAATTGTTGAGGGAATGATTATGGCTCTTGATGGTAATATGTTAACTGAAAGTGAAGAATTTAACAAGTATGGTGATTTAACTGGTGCCCATGCCTTAGGGGATGTGGATATTAAGTATGCTTACTGTACAGAGTTTATTGTAAGTCTTAATAATAAAGATACTTTTGATGTTAATCCAATTCGTAATGCCTTAGAACAAATGGGTGATTCATTAGTAGTTGTGCAAGACGAAGAGTTATTAAAAGTGCATGTGCATACTAATCAACCAGGGGTTGCTTTAACGTTAGCCCAAAAGTTTGGAGAAATCTTAACCGTTAAAATTGAAAATATGCGTCAACAACATACTTCAATTATGACTGAGTCTAAACAACCAACACCACCTAAAATGAATAAGCCAAAATCTAAATATGGTGTAATTGCGGTTTGTCAAGGTGATGGTATTAAAGAAGCCTTTACTGAGTTAGGGGTAGATATTATTATTGATGGTGGTCAAACAATGAACCCATCAACAGAAGATTTTGTTAATGCAGTTAGTCAATTAAATTGTGAAAATATTATTATTTTACCAAACAATTCAAATGTAATCTTATCAGCTGAACAAACAATTGAATTATGTCCTGATCATGTTATTCGTGTATTAAAGACTAAATCAATTGCTCAGGGATATGCTTCATTAATGATTTTTGATCCAACCCAAGAATTAAACACTAACATAGATTCTATGATGGATGTAGTGGGTGAAATGAAATCAGGTGAAGTTACTTACGCTGTAAGAGATACACAAATGAATGATGTTGAAATCGCAGAAGGTGATTTCATTGGAATTTCTAAGGGTAAAATTTGTGTTTCAACGCCTAAGCGTATTCAAACTACTTGTGAGTTAATTGACTCAATGGTTGATGAAAATTCAGAGATCCTAACAATCTTTTACGGAGTAGATGTTAATGATGATGAAATCGCTGAGATTAGAAAATACATTGAAACAACTTTTGCTGATGTTGAATTAGAAATTATTGACGGCGGCCAAGATGTATATTCATACATTATCGCTGTTGAATAAAATTAAAAGTTAGTGCCCTAATAGTCTTATTAGGGCTTTTCTTTAAGAAAATGTAAAATGGGCTAATAAAGCCCTTTAATGCGGATGTGGTGGAATGGGAGACACGCTATCTTGAGGGGGTAGTAAGCAATGCTTGTGCGAGTTCGAATCTCGTCGTCCGTACCAAAAAAGGAGAAGACATATGATAAAAGCAATTTTAAGAAAAATTTTGGGAGCAAAAAAACCAAGTTTTTTGCCCATCACAGCACCAGTAGACCCAAATCATGTTCAGCGTGCAACAATTTCTAGGGTGATAGATGGTGATACGGTTGAAGTCTTGTTACCAAGTGAAAAAAATCCAAGAAAAAATACAAAACATCGCGTGCGTATGATCGGTGCAGACGCACCAGAGATGCGTGGGATAGAGCGTAAATATGGCCAAAAGGCAAAAGATTTTACCAAAAGATACTGTACAAAAGGTACTACGGTATGGCTTGTTCGTGTGCCTGGTGCGGCAAACGACGGTAATCCGACCGATGCCCATAGAAGACTTAGGCGTCATGTATGGGTAGCACAACCGCAAACAACGCAAAATGCGATGCAAAGAGCAATGCTTGGGGCAATGCTTTTAGAAGCAGGACTGGCAAATGTCGTACCAGCCTCATTTGCAAACTCACATCGTGATTTTTTTGTTCGCCTAGAACAGCAAGCCAGGCGTGCTCGTCGTGGAGTATGGAAAGTAAAACGAACTTAAAAGTATGAAAGTCAAATTGACGAGAAATCATCCCAGTGAGTGGCATCACATTATATTTCCAACCTTTGCCAAAGGCACACCAGTAAAGATGGTCAAGGATAAAGAAGAAGGCGATGATTACTTCAAAGATTGGCTTAAAGTCAAAATTGATGGCTATGAAACCTTCGTGCCGATTTCATTTGTGGCCGACGGCAAACTGACAAGAGAATACAACCCCACAGAACTTGTTCAAAAACAAGGTGACATCGTGGAAGTAATAGAAATAGTAAATGCGTGGCTTCTTTGTAAAAACGAAAAGGAACAAATTGGTTGGATCCCAGCTGAGATAGCCGTGAGTATTGAATAATTATAAAATTGTCTGAACAAAATATTTAGTTTTGTTTGGACTTTTTAATGCAATAAAACAAAATATTATATCTTTCGGTATAAAAACACGCCGAAATTATACCGAATGAATTGATGATTATACTTTATGAACAAATTGTATTTTCAAGTTGAAAACCAAAAAAGTACTTCTCATCCTATCATTTAATTTGAAACTTTAAATAAATTAATGAAATGACTATTAGAATAGTATATTCAATAAATAATATAGGGGCATTGTAAAATATCGATAAAAATGGTAAAATACTAATACATTCTTGAAAAACGTATGTAAATCCTTGATAAAGAGAAATTTAGAGTGTAACAATACCCGCACTGTTCACAGTAGTGGTTTGATGTTAATAGGAGATGGAAAATATGAAAAAAATACTTAGTATATTGGTAATAGTACTTTTAGTCATGACATTGGGTGCATGTACTTTATTTGGCGGCAATGTAAATAACAACAATAATGAGGGCGGTTCTATTACTCCACCACCCCTACCTAGTGGTTTTGAAGGAAGTTTTCCAGAAACAATCAATATAACCAGTGCTTCACGTACTAAATCGGGTAATGCTCTTAATTGGCCTGGAACATTTACTAGAAATACCAATAATTCTATTTGGCCTTGGGTTCAAAATCACGATGATTTCACTTTGAGATTAACCACCCATGACACAGATTTTCGTTACTTTATTACGAGAATACGCTTAAACTATGTTTCTGAATTTAGCATAGGAGATCAAGTATTTCGTCGTAGAGGAAATGCAACTTTCGTTGAAGCCAATGATATTAATATTCAAGTTTGGACTACTTTAGTATTCCGTGTTTATCATAATCATTATTTGCCTAATCCCAACAATACTGGTATATTATCAATGGATTGGGAAGCAACTTCTTTTAATCAAGAAGAAACTATTAATATTACTTGGCCTAATAATGGTCGACGCTATACTGTTTCAAATGTTAGAATATATAACGCTAATCAAGCAACATTAACTAATTATGGGTTAAGCACGATTACTCGTACCAATAATTCTCAGGTCAACACTGATTTTGTGAGATTTACTGACACATTTACTAGTGGAATAGGTACTGTACGCTTTGTTGTTGATCGCTCAAACATGATTGACAGTAGATTTAATTTGATTGTGAGATTTAATTGGCAAGAAGTAGGTTAAACTCTCGAAAACAAAGACTAATTCAATAAGCAAAAATAGGAGATAACTAAAATGAATAATAATTATGAACAAAAAATCAGAGAGGCATCATCTTTATACAATGAAGGTCATATTTCACAAGATGAATACGAGGCACTAAAAAACAAAATATTAGATGATTACATCAAAAATGGGGATACAAATACACCCTTTAATAATGTGGAAACCTTCCCCAATTATACTGCGGCACCACCCAAAAAATCTTCTGTGGGGCGTATCATATTTACTTCTATATTTCTTTTGGTATTGTTTGTTTCGATGGGAATAGGATTATTTGGACAGGCTAAACCCTTTAATGTCATTCCACGCGGAGCATGGCGTGTGGATGTTAGGCTTATTGAAAGTTCAACCACCAATCTTGGGGCAAGACTTATCACCGTTGAGGCAAGAAATCAAATTGAAAATTTGTCAATAGAAATTCAATTTCGAACCACTACTGGTGTTCATATTGGTAGTATCCCATGGCAAGTTGGTGATTTGGATATGGGGCAGAGTAGAACATTTACTATTCCCTTGATTAACCTACCTTCAGGAGCAAGCAGTGGCATTGTGCGAACCTACATTAATGTAGTTGGTGGTCGTATTCCATCACATATCTTTGGAGTTACTCTATAATAACTATATTTTAGTTTAGAGAGGTCTGTAAGGAAACAAAATATAATAACTATAATAAAAAAGGCGTGTAAGTTATTGAAAGGCATCATTTGTCAATTCATTTTTTACACGTTCTTTATTTATCTTTTAATAATAAAGTTACATATAATTAAACAACTATCGTTTCAACTTAATACTTACAATAGGAGGAATTAAAAATGAAAGTATTAGTTATCAATGGACATCCAGATAGTGAAAGTTACATCTCAACATTATTTAATGCTTACCACCATAAAGTTGATCTTTCTAAACATGAAGTAAAAATATTAGAACTAGGTAAAATAAACTTTGATCCAGTCTTGCGGTTTGGATACCGCAAGATTATGGATAATGATCATGAAATGGCTTTATCACGCGATTATCTTAAATGGGCTGATCATATAGTTTTATTTTTCCCTATTTGGTTTGAAACAGTTCCTAGTTTATTAAAGGGCTGGTTTGACCGTACATTAGTGCCGGGGTTTGCTTTCAACATGGAAGGGTATAAAGTTACTAAATATTTCAAAGGTAAAACCGCTCATTTAGTATTTACTAGTTTAGCACCTAAAATCTATCAAAAAATAAGAGGTGATATTGAACGAAAAACTGTGACAAGGTTATTATCGTTTTGCGGTATAAAGACGATCAAAATTGATCGTTTAGCAGGAATTAAAGCTAATAAAAATAAACGCGGAGCCTTTATAAAAATTATTGAAAAACGAGCATTAAGTCTTAAATAATTCATACTTTTTCGCCAATATTGGCTTAAAATAGTCATTTTTAATCAAATATCAATCTAAAATAACCTTTTTAATGCTACAATATATAGTATTAAGGAGGTTTTTTATGCCAGAAACTAGTCAAGGATTTGATAATAAACAAATATATGAGCCACTAAAAGCTTATAGTAGCCATTTCAAAGAGGCTTTTAAGGAAAATGCCCAAAAGTTTTTTGATCAATTAGCACAAAAAGCTAAAACTAACATTGAAGAAAACCGTATTACTAACAAAAAAATTAATGAACTAATTCCAGTGCGTGATAACCTCAAAAAAGTTATCGCCCGTCAAAGTGGATTTAGAACCTTTTTAATTGTTTTAATTATCGCTGGTTTAATTGCAGCAGGTATTGGTATCTTTTTACTAACTAGTGCCTTTACTGTCGGTGCATTAGTGGCTGCAATCGCTGGTCCGTTTGCGATGGTGATTTCGTTTATGTTAATTAGAATGAGGATTGCTCCAAGGTTAAGGACTCTTCGTGAAAATAAACAAGAAGTACTTAAACAATTAGATGAGCAAATCAATATTGCTGAAGCCCAAATGGCTAGCCTTAATCGCTTAATGTATCCTAATATGGGAGTAGATATTTTCAAAGAATCAGTGCCTTTAATTAAACTTGATAATAACTTTGATTCAAGAAGACTAGATTATTTAATGTCTAATTACGGTCTAGGGGCGGCAACTTCACCCGAACAAACCACCCTTTATGTCCAATCAGGTGAAATTGTGGGTAACCCTTTCTTTATTTGTAATGACTTAACCCACGAATTAGGTACTAAAACTTATACAGGTTTTAAGACTATTCGCTGGACAACAACCAGAAGAACTCAAAATGGTGTGCAAACCGTTACACACTCACAAACACTAACAGCCACTGTTAATAAGCCATGTCCATATTATACCGAAAACACATACTTAGTTTATGGTAACGAAGCAGCCCCAGATTTAACTTTTTCGCGTCATGAAACTGATGTTGAAAATATGAGTGAAAAACAAATTCAACGTAAAGTAGCCAAAAAAATTAAAGCCTTAAAGAAAAAAGCTCGTAAACAAACGATGAAAGGTAATAACTTTACTGTAATGAGTAATTACGAATTTGAAGCCCTTTTTAACGCTTCTGATCGTGATCACGAAACACAATTTAGACTTTTATTTACACCACTTGCCCAACGCCAATTACTACAAATTATGAAAGAAAAAAATTATGGCTTTGGTGATGACTTTGATTTTTATAAGAAAAAGAAAATTAACATTATTATTCCAAAACACTTAAATAAATTCAAACTAAATATGCCAGTAGATCAATTTAGAGGTCGTGATTTTGATGTTATGAAAGAATTCTTCATGACTTATCAAACACAGTGGTTTAGACAAATATACTTTGCCTTAGCACCAGTGATTGCGATTCCTTTATACCAACAAATGATGCCAAAAGAATTTATTTATAAAGATTTATACAATTCATATGTATCATTTTATGAACATGAAATGTGTGCCAATCGCTTAAATGTATCTGATGTTTCGCACCCAATGTCGCGTACTCGTAACATTATTAAAACTAAAATCGCATCATCTAGCAATAATTGTGATAAAATAAATGTAGAATCAAAAGGTTATGCTACCGCAAATCGTTTAGACTTTATCCCCCGCCGTGGAGGTGATGGACGTACGCACTTAGTGCCAGTACCATGGACAGAGTATATTCCAGTTAAACGTGATACAACCATTGATATTAACATTGAACAAAGGCCAAGTGATGAAACAATGGCTGATCGTATTGAAAGAATGGTTAGTGAACTACAAGATGCTGATGTCAACAATGAAGATCAAGCAATGCGTGTTGGTACATTATTAGCCAGAGTATTAAATTGTCGTGATTCACAAGTTGAAGTCGTAGATGATGATTTGAATGTTAATCCAGACGACCTTAATCCTGAGGATTATGGACCGCCAGAAGAATAAAAAAATAAAACATAGGAGGAAATAAAAAAATGGGTAATGAATTAGATGAAATGACTGGACCAGTTAATCAAGAAGGGCGCGATATAAATGTTATTGATCGTCAACTGAAAATCACAGTCGGTGTAGGATCTAAAATATTTGTGGTTGCTTTATGGATACTTGGTATCTTACCAGGATTGATATTCTTATTTATGTCAGTTCAAGCACGCAACTATTTAAGACAACTACAACAAAAACTACAATCAAACGCCTCACAAATTGACAACTTTTTAGAACAAAGAGTCATGATCTTACAAAATGCTGCCGCTATTGTTAATCAAGCAGTATCGTTAGACAAAGAAGTAATGATCGCCGTTGCTGGTTTAAGAGCAGGGGTTAATCCAACTGATGAAGGTCGTAATCAGACGGCTACACAAGTTGATAATATTAACCGTCAAATGAATATCGCGTTTGAAAGGTATCCTGAACTAAGAGCACATAATGCCTTAGCTGATGCGATGCAACAAAACTCTTACTTACAAAGAGAAATTACCGCTGCCAGAGAATTATACAATGATACAGTATTAAAATGGAATACTGATGTTTATCGTTGGCCAACTAAAATGATTCAAGCGGCTAAAATGGGTTACACAACAAGAGTACCATTTACAACTTCAGCAGAAGTTAAACAACAAGCAAGAGGAACATTCTTCTAAAAAACAATTAAAACAAGAGTATCAATCCAAAAAAGGTTGATCTCTTTTTTTATGCTTAATCTATATTAATTTAATTTCTTACAATTTTACTAATATGAAACTCAAAATAATGTGCTAATGTGGTAAAATATATAATATAATTATATATCAGGAGATTTTTTATGGCAAAACTACTTTCAAGAAGTGAGTTAAATATTAACCACACCTGGGATTTAACCAGGCTTTTTAAGACGCAAAAAGATTATGAACAAGCCTTAGACCAAACCCAAGCCTTAGTAGATAACTTCAAACAAAAATATGAAACAAAACTAAAAGATGTTAAAACAATCATTAATTCATTAGCTGATTATAAAGTATTAATTCAACAATTAACTTATATAGGCACTTATCAATCGCTTGCTTTGGCAACCGATCAAACTAACCAAGATAATGTCATTCGTTCTACAAAGTATGGTATTTTTAGTGCCGCAGTTAATAAAGCTTTAACCTTTTACTTATCAGAATTAAAAGATTTAAGCTTAGACTTACTTAACGAAGTAGCCCAAAAATCAAGTGAAGATCAATTATTTATTGAAGAACTTATTAAACAAGTTCAAAGAAAACTTACTCCTGAAGTAGAATTAGCCTTAGCAGAATTTAGTTCTGTGTTAAATGCTCAATACTCAACTTATAACAAAGTTAAACTTGGTGATATGGACTTTGGTCAGTTTAGTGTTAATAATCAAACATATGTTAATTCTTTTTCTAAGTTTGAAAGTGAATATCAAAGTGAGGCTAACATTGATGTTAGAAGAGCCGCATTTGAAAGTTTTTATGAGAAGTTAGGTCAATATGAAAATGGTTTAGCCGCTAATTACTATAATCAAATCTTAAAAGAAAAAGCGTATGCTAATCTTTATAAGTTTGATTCAGTGATTCATTATTTATTAGATGACCAAGAAGTTGAAGAAACCATGTATAATCGTCAAATTGATTATTTAATGGATCAATTATCAACAGTATTTCGTAAATACGCCAAACTCTTGAAAGAAACCCATAACATTGACAAAATGACGTATGCTGACTTACAGATTGCCTTAGACCCTGAGTTTGAACCCAATATTAGTATTGAAGAAAGTAAAGAGTATGCCTTAAAGGGCTTAAAACTTTTAGGCAGTGATTATACTAAAATGATTGAAAAATCATTTAATGAAAGATGGACAGATTTCCCCCAAAACATTGGTAAATCAACAGGGGGTTTTTGTTCATCACCTTACCAAAAAGGAGCCTTTATTTTACTTAACTGGAACAACATGATGGATGAAGCCTTTGTTTTAGCCCATGAATTAGGCCATGCTGGACACTTTTATTTTGCTGGCTTAAACCAAAATATCTTAAACATGCGCCCATCAATGTTTTTCATTGAAGCTCCGTCTACAATGAATGAACTAATTATGGCCGATTACCTTAAAACGCAATCAACCGAACCACGCTTTAAGCGTTGGGTTTTATCAGCCGTGGTGGCCCGCACATACTATCATAATTGTGTAACCCATTTATTAGAAGCTTACTTCCAAAGAGAAGTATATCGTAAAATTGATCAAAAAATGCCAATTTCAGCGGCTATCTTAAATGATTTAATGCTACAAACTATTAAAAAGTTTTGGGGCGATGACATAGAGATTCCTGCTTACGCTGGTCGTACATGGATGCGACAACCACATTATTATATGGGCTTATACCCTTACACTTACTCAGCTGGTTTAACAATCGCTACTAACGCTTTTTCAATGATTAAAGGCGGTAGTTTAAGTGTTAATGAATGGTTAGATGTCTTAAAAGCTGGTGGCACTAAAAAGCCATTAGAATTAGCCTTAATGGCCAAAGTAGATTATACATCCGATCAACCACTTAAAAATATGGTTGAATATGTTGATAGTATGGTTGAAGAAATGATTAAATTATCAAAAAAGGATTAACTATGAGTAAAAAGAAAACTAATGAAGTTAAAAAAAGACACTTTTTCGTGATTAAAATACTATGGCCATATTTAATTTGGAAATTTGCCCGTAGATATAAGTTTAAGTATCAACAATATAAAAATATTAAAGGGCCCCTTTTAATTTTAGGCAACCACACAGTGGCCGAAGATCCGATACTTTTAAGTTTTTTATTTCCCCAGTGGCATAATTATTATATTGCCAGTGAGCAAATATTTAACCTAGGCCTTTTATCTAAAATGTTAGTGTGGGCTGTTAATCCCATTAAAAAATCTAAATCAATGAGTGATTTATCAACTATCCGTAAAGCCAAACAAATTGTTAATGAAGGTGGTACGGTGGCGATGTTTGCCGAAGGCAATATGACATATAGTGGCCAAACAGTGACGATTAATCCCGCAGTGGTTAAATTAGTACGTTTATTAAAATGTCCTGTGGCGTTATATAACACCGAAGGTTTATATTTATCTAATCCACGTTGGGCGGTTAAACCTAAAAAAGGTAAAACCACAGGTTATATTAAACAAATTATTGAACCAAGTGAATATCAAGCATTAAGTGATGATGAACTTTATCAATTGATTAAAGATGGTTTAATGGTGGATTGTTATGACAATAAGGTGTTAGGTGAACAAAAGTATGTTGGCGATGATTTAGCCTTAGGTTTAGAAAGATTATTATTTGTGGATCTTAAAACCGGCAAACCATTTAAAACATATACAGCAGAAAACCGCCTTTATTCACACGATTCTGATTTTACATTAAGATATGATTCATACGGTTATTTATATGACCAAAATAATGCTCGTTATACGTTAAGACAATTAGAATTAAAAACTTATGAAAGTTATATTAAGTTTTTAGATAATAATGAATATATTTGTGATGAATTAATCATGCTTGAAAAAACCACTGACACTAAAAAGAAAAAGTTAGGGGAACATATTGTTAATTTTTATCAAGATAAAATCATTTTAATTAAAGAAGGTCAAGAAGAATTAGTCTTTAATTTTAATGAAATCTCAACCCTGGCCATTCAAGGCAAGAAAAAGATTATCATTTATGTTCAAGATGAAACATATTTAATGACACTTAATGAATTATCAAGTCCACTAAAATATTTAGTGGCCTATCAATATTATAATTATAAACAAGGAGATCAAAAAGATGGATTACATATTTCAACCTTCGGCCTTTAGTAATTGGTCAATTATTGTTCAATTTGGCTTATTGGCCTTAATGTTACTAATTGGCAATATGATTAGAAGAAGAGTTAAGTTTTTGAAAAACTTACTATTTCCTGCCGCGATTATTGCAGGATTCTTAGGTCTAGGTCTAAGATACATTTTAGCTATTCAATCAGGCGGTACTTACATATTTTCACTTGATGGGGGAAATAATCCCTTACTAACATTAAACTTCTTAGATAATGTTACATATCATGCCTTAGCGATTGGTTTTGTTGCCTTAGGGTTAAAAACAGTTAAAATGGCTAATAACAAGTTAAAAGGTCGTCCTGCTAAAACAGGGATGATTATTGTTAACACTTATCTTTTACAAGGTGTAATTGGGGTAGTCATTACGATTATATTTGCGTTAGTGTTTGTTAATGTGGTAGAACCATTTGGTGGTTTATTACTGGCCATGGGCTTAGGTCAAGGACCAGCACAAGCTGGTAATATTGGTGGAGTATTCCAAACTGATGGTAGCTTTAACGGGGCCAGAGCCTTTGGGTTAGCGATTGCGGCTATTGGTTTCTTATGGGCTTGTGTGGGCGGAATTATATTCCTAAATAACCGTGGTAAAGAAGGCAAAGTATTAAGAGTTAAAACTAATACTGCTGGTGAAGCTAAACCAACCTTTAATGAAGATGCTAATGAGATTCCGTTAAGTGATGCGATTGATAAATTCACGATGCAAGGTATCTTGGTTGCCGTAGTTTATTTAGTAGCCTATCTTTTTGTCTTAGGTTTAACCCAATTAATTTATCAAATTAGTCCAGGTGTTCACGATACAGTGGCTGGTTTAATTTGGGGCTTTAACTTTATATTTGCGATGTTATTTGCGATATTGTTTAAGTTATTATTAAACTTAATGTTAAAGAAAAAGATTATTACACGTAAATATACGAATGAATATATGTTAGATCGTATTGCGGGGTTTGTTTTTGATTTTATGATTGCGGCTTCATTAATGGCCATTGATGTAGAAGTATTTATTAATTATTGGCAATTACTAATCACATTATTAGTGATTACAACCGCAGGTGGGTTTGCCACATTCTTCTATTTAAGATTTATGATTAAACGTATTTATCCTGATTATGAAGTAGAAGCGTTTGCTTGTTTATTTGGTAATTTAACTGGTAAAGCCTCAACGGGGATTGCTTTACTGCGTGAAATTGATCCACAGTTTTCAACACCAGCTGCTGATGACTTAGTTACAGGTTCAGGCATGGCGATTGCTTTTGGAGCACCACTATTATTAATAACAGCCTTAATTTGGCAAGGTAATCGTTGGGGTTGGCAGTTATGGACATCCTTGGCCATTATGATTGCTGGCTTTGTTTTATATCAATATTTACTGTTAAGAAAACCACGTAAAAAAATTGATGCTCCTGCCACTGAACAACCAGATGTCACAATTGAAGCAGTTAATGAAAACAGCGGATCTTAAAATATTTTCTTATAAACACGATGGCACTATCCATCGGATTTGGACTAAATATAAACTTTATAAAACCAGTGAAACTTTAACGCTAGCCACCGCTAAAAAGGGTAGTCCAGTGTTTGAAAGTTCAGGTAAAAGATGGCATACACGTGAAGATACAATAGTTTATTTTTATCATAATGAATGGTATAACGTGGTTGTGATGAATAAAACTGATGGCTTACATTACTATGTTAATATTGCATCTCCTGCTTTAATTGATGAAGAAGGCATTAAATATATTGATTATGATTTAGATATTAAAGTTTTACCGAGTAAGAAAAGTCGGGTTTTAGATCGTAAGGATTTTGCCGAGGCTAGTTGTAAGTATAATTATAGTGAAAAACTTAAAAATATTACTTTAAGCCAAATAGACAAAGTGAAAACAATGATCAAAACAGCAATCACCCCATTTAACGATCAAGAAAATATTAAGATATTTAATAAAATGTAGAGGTATATATGTTAAAAAGATTTTATGAAACCAGCAACAATAAGCAGGCACAATTAACTATTTTAATTGTGATTATTGCTTCTACCTTAGGTTTTGGCTTAATTGATTTATTTAATGACTTTAATTTATTTTTCCCAATTTTTGTAAGGGATGTTGTTTTAATGAGTGCTATTGGTTATGCTGTTTATAAAAATAAGTTATTTGTGGCAGTAGTAATGGCGTTATTATTAATTTATTTAACCCTTCCAGTCACTTTAATTAATCATTTAATGTGGAGCCCCACTACAATGACTGTCAGTCGGTTATTAAACTTAATTATTGGCTCAATCATCGCTATTTACTTATTTTTAATGGTTTTATCAACAATTATTTATGACAGATTAGTCTTTAACTTCACTAAAAAAATAGATAAACATTTACTGATCTTACTTATCATTACTGGCATTTATGTTTATTTCTTTGAAGGGATTACATTATTTATTCTTTTAAGTATTCCGATTGTTTTAGCCATCACTTTAAGATCACAAATCACCGCCACTATTTTACTAATTTATGCTCTTGTGCATACATTGTTTATATTATTAATGGCAGTAGTTGGTGAAACAATTGGTGAATGGAGTGCCCAAATGTATTTCATTAATATTTTAGGGGTAATATTATTAGTGATTAATACTGTTTATTTAATTATCGCATTGAGAAAAAATATTGATAATAATGAATTTCAAATGAATTATTATACTAATTAAGGAAATTATAATGTCAGAAATCAAAAAAATTATTCAAACAATTAATGAGTTTCGCCAACAAAGAGGTTGGCACCAACAAACTCCACCCCAATATATCAAATCAATTATTATTGAAGCAGCCGAACTTTTAGAACACATCCAGTGGCAAGAAACAATTACTGACATAGAAGGTGTCAAAGAAGAGTTAGCTGACGTTTTAATTTACGCGTTTAGTTTAGCTGATAGTCTTAATTTAGATATTACTACTATCATTGAACAGAAGTTGTTGAAAAATGCTAAAAAATACCCAATAAAGGAGAAAAACGAATGAGTATTGGAACGAACAGAGATACATTAAAACAAATTAAACTAGGACAAAAAAGTAGATGTAAAAATCAATTTGCGAACTGGTAAAATGGTGCCAACTTTCAATAATACGATATTGAGTGTCGGTAGTTTAACAGTTCCTCTAACCCATTGTCGCACAGGTAATAATTGGCGATTTTCACTAGAACAAAGGTCGGGTCTATTACAGGGAGTTGCCACATTTACAATTGGTGGAATTGCGGGTAGAATGGGTTTCTTTGATAATAGTTTTATGAGAAGCGATACAAGTCTAATCATGAGCAATGTATCACATGCGACAGTCCCTATTATAAACATAGTGGGGAAAGCTATAATGTATACAGCACCATCATCAATTATTAGATATTTTATTGGGGACATTTTGAGGAAAAGGCGAGAAAAAATATGAAGATAAAAGAGGGAGAATATATGCTGACTGTAGCAAGTTTTGCCATAATAGTCGGAGTTTCACTAATCAGTTTGTTGGGCTTCTTGATATTAACAATTGATGAACCTCATTCTTGGACAACGTTTTTTTGGATTTATGTAATTAAAGTTCCAGTTGGTACAACCATTCTTATGATAGTAATTAATGTTTTTAGAATAATGTTTTATAAAAGATATATTCAAGTAGATCAAAATGGTATAACAGTATATTGGAAAAGTAAAATATTGTATAATATTAAACAAAGTAACATAATTGCTTTTGAGTATAAAGGATTTACTTCTATTATTGGTAACCCGCTTAATTTTTATAACATGGGAACAGGATTCTTACAAATCACATTAAAAGATACTAGTACTATTAAAATAACAAAAACATTTCAAGGTAAAGTGCATTTGATTGGAATGTCATTGAAAGATGCCAAAGCCGTTGCTGACATACTGAGAAAACCATTACCATATTCAACTTGGTTTAAGGAAAAATCGTATATACCAGAAAACAGTAGTGGCTTAAACAAAATAGAGAATAAGTCAAACAACATTTCAGAATAACAATTAGGCTAGTTAATAATAAACATAAGACTAGAAAGAGAAAAAACAAATGATCATTGGAAAAGAAGTTCATATGAAAGTTGCTGGACCATCTGCTATTGCTCGTTTTACTATAGGAAGACTTATCAATAACAGAGGCCGTTTATGGTAAAAATTGTCAAATTCAGAGATGCTTATATATTTTATGTTATTGCCTTATTAATATTAATACTTATAGGCTTAGTTGTCGTATTTATTGCCTCGTTATTGATTTATAATCCTAATATGACTTCCTATGAATTCATTCTAAATATGGCTATGTTTTTAGGTGCAATATGGGGTTTTGTTGTCATAATGTTAATCATCGCACAGCTATTTACTAAAACACTTTATGTTTTTAATAGTGAGGGACTGACGATATAGTATAAAAGAAAAGTAATTTGTGACATTCCACGAGAAAAGATAGTGCATGTATACTATAAATACTTCACATCCTTGACACTCACAGGGCACGATTTTAGAAACTTATATATAGTATTAACCGACACTGATGGTGTCCCCAAACGTGAAAGATATTATGTTAAGTGGTCGATTATATAAACTTTCAATGTCGCCTAAACAAGCAAGGAACACAGCAAAAGTTTTAGGTATAAACTTATATTCTAAAAAAGAAAATAATAATAAATAAAAAACAGAAAGAGAGAAAAACAAATGAGAAACATCACATTAAAAAACGGAGTACAAATCCCTATCTTAGGCTTAGGGACTTTACAAGCAGATAAAAGCCAATCACAAGTAGAAATGATTTTAACCGCCCTTAAAATGGGTTATCGTCATATTGATACTGCCCAAATGTATCTTAATGAAGAATCGGTTGGTGAAGCGATTAGACAATCAGGCATTAAGCGTAGCGAAATCTTTGTGACCACCAAACAAAAAGATTATTTTAATGGGGACAAAACTGCTATTCGTGCCGGTATTATTGCCTCACTTAATCGCTTAGGTTTAGATTATGTGGATTTATTATTAATTCACTGGCCACATCATCAACCACAATATATTAAAACTACTTGGGAAGTATTTGAAGAATTATACCAAGAAGGTAAATTAAAAGCAATTGGTGTTTCTAACTTTAAGATTCATCATTTAATTGATATTGCCACATACGCTAAGGTAATGCCAATGGTTAACCAAGTAGAAGTACACCCGGGTTTACAACAAGAGCCTTTAAGAAAATACTGTGCCTCAATTGGGGTTTATTTAACAGCCTACGGGCCATTTATGAAATCAAGAATCTTTGGTGAGCATTACCAACCAGAACTACAAAGAATTGGCGATAAGCATCAAGCATCAATTGCCCAAGTTGTTTTAGCGTGGGGCATGAAGCGTGATATTATTATGATTCCTAAGTCAGCTAATGAAAATCGATTAAAAGAAAACTTAGATTCAATTAATGTAGTTTTGGATGATCAAGATATGTTAGATATCCAAAACTTAAATAAGGGTCATCGTGTTTACACTGATCCTGATAATAATCCTTCATTTCCATATTAAAGGATACATTGATTAACAAAATTTGAAAGGAAAATAAAATGGGATTATTTTCAAAACTATTTAAGAAAAAGCCTAAAAATGATAAATATGAAATGGGCTTACATAAAACTAAACAAAACTTTGATAACTTAAAGTTATTGTTAGAACAATCACCTAATATTAATCAAGACTTATATGACTCATTAGAAGATCTATTTATTCAAGCCGATATTGGGGTTGATACTGTTTTATATTTTATTGAACAATTAAAAGAAGGTGTTTCACTTAAAAACATTACTAATCCCCAAGACTTATCAGAAATTATCGTTGATAAGTTATTTGAAATTTACTTAAAAAATGAATTTGTGGATACTACCTTAAAATATGATGAAAATCAATTAAATGTTTATTTATTTGTGGGTGTTAATGGGGTTGGTAAAACCACTACTATTGGCAAACTAGCCAAACAATATCAACAACAAGGTAAAAAAGTGATGTTAGTTGCTGGTGACACTTTTAGAGCAGGAGCGATTGAACAGTTACGCCAATGGGGCAAGCGAGCAGATGTTTATGTTTATTTTAAGGAAGAAAACTCAGATCCTGCCTCAGTAATTTATGATGCCTTAAAGATGGCACAAACAGAAAAATATGATATAGTTTTATGTGATACCGCAGGACGTTTACAAAATAAAACTAATCTTATGAATGAATTGGCTAAAATTAGAAGAGTGATTGAAAATCAATTACCCAACTGTCCGCAAGAAACTTTATTAGTAATTGATGCTACCACTGGTCAAAATGGTATGAATCAAGCCAAAGTCTTTAATGAAGCGACCCAAGTAACAGGCGTAGTTTTAACCAAGTTAGATGGAACAGCCAAAGGTGGGATTGTTTTAGCGATTAGACACCTTTATAACTTACCAATTAAATTAGTTGGGCTAGGTGAAAAGATTGATGATTTAGTACCATTTGATATTGAAGAATACATTTATTCAATGTTTAAGGGGTTCTTTTAATGAAAAATTTAGAAAAACTACAAATTTTTAACGAATTATTTTTGTATTATGAAAAACTTTTAACTGATAAACAAATAGAGTGTTTCAGTTTATATTACTTACAAGATTTTTCTTTAACAGAGATTGCTGATACCTTAAATGTATCACGCAATGCTGTTCATGATACATTAACGAAAGTAGCTAAATATTTAGTAGAATATGAAGAAAAACTTAAACTATATGAAAATAGCGTTAAACGCTTAAAACTAATTGATGATTTTTTACAAACTAAGGATATAAAAAATATTAACGAATTAAGAAAGATGGAAGAGTAATGGCAAATTCACTAAGCGATCGCCTACAAATGACAATGCGTCGTATTACTGGGCGTGGTAAATTAAATGAAACAGATATTGATGAAATGATGCGTGACATTAGGCTTTCTTTATTGGAGGCTGATGTTAATTTTAAGATTGTTAAACAATTTACTGCATCAGTTAAAGAACAAGCCTTAGGCGAAAAGATCTTAAAAGGTCTTAATCCTGGTCAACAAGTAGTTAAAATTGTTCATGATGAATTAAAAAAGATCATGGGTGATGAAGCAGAAGATATCGCTTATAAAATAAATGGAATGACTACGATCATGACAATCGGTTTACAAGGTTCAGGTAAAACAACCGCGATTGGTAAATTAGGGGTTTGGATTCGTAAAAAAGAAAAGAAAAAAGTGATGTTTATTGCTGCCGATGTTTATCGTCCAGCCGCAATTGAACAGTTAAAAACAATCGGTAAACAAATAGATGTTTTTGTTTATGATGAAGGTTTAATTGATGCAAGAAAAATAGTTACTAACGGACTTAATTATGCCAAAGAGCATAAATATGATGTAGTAATCATTGATACTGCTGGTCGTTTAACGATTGATGAAGCAATGATGGAAGAACTTAAAGATGTTAAAAATATTGCTAAACCCGATGAAATATTACTAACTGTGGATGCGATGATGGGACAAGAAGCAGCGAATGTTGCTAAATCATTTCATGACCAAATAGGGGCTACAGGAGCCATTTTAACTAAAATGGATGGTGATACTCGTGGGGGTGCTGCTTTATCAATTCGTCAAATATCACAAATCCCTATTAAGTTTTCTTCTAGTGGAGAAAAAATGGATTCATTAGAAGCCTTCCATCCTGAGAGGATGGCATCAAGGATTTTAGGGATGGGTGATGTTTTATCACTTATAGAACAAGTAACTGATAATATTGATGAAGATGAAGCGATGTCAATGGTCGAAAAAATGGCATCAGGAACCTTTAATTATAATGATCTTCAAAAACAATTTAATATGTTAAAAAAGATGGGTTCAATGTCAAAAATATTAGGCTTTATGCCAGGGATTGGTGGAGCACTTAAACAAGCCAAAGAACACGTTAATGATCAACAGTTTGTCAGAATGAACTCAATTATCTTATCAATGACACCTGATGAAAGAAAAGATCCTAAACTAATTGAAAAATCATCTAAACGTCGTGAAAGACTAGCAAGAGGTTCAGGTTTACAAGTATCAGATATTAATAAATTAATTCAAGCCTTAGAGTCACAAAAGAAAATGATGAAACAAATGGGGAATATGGATGAAAAGTCATTAGAAAGATTACAAAAAAATCCTCAAAATATGATGGCTAATCAAAAAGCTAAAAAAGGCAAGGGTAAAGGTAAGGGTCAATTTAGAAGAGGATTTTAATGATTACTTAAAAAGGGCGTGAGCCCTTTTTGTTTGAAAATATAAATCATTATCAGAACTAAACCGCTTTACCATCAATTCAATTAATCATAATCATAATGATGATAATGACAGACGAGCATTAAGGGATGATGATGGTGGTACTCCAACCGCTAATAGAGCATATTGGTTACGCTCTCCTGGTATTCATACTGGTAATCCTGTCGCGGTTGTTGGTACTGTTGGCGAACGTGCTGCTACTGATGCTGCTAATCATCCTGCTGTCAGTATCCGCCCATTATTTAGAACTTAACCGCTTTACCATCAATTCAATTAATCATAATCACACTAATGCTAGCCGAGTTGCATTAAGAGATGACAATAATAATCCGATACATTATTGGCTACGCTCTGCTGGTCTTTCTACTGGCGCTCCCGTCGCAGCTGTCTGGCCTCATGGCTCTCGTGGTGCTACGATTGCTGACAATGCCCATCTCGGTTTTCGCCCATCATCAAATAATAGTCTAGCAATAACCTATACTAGTACTTTAAGTTTTTTAATTATATTATTGAACCTATATCGGGAAAATATAAGAAAGGTATTGACAATATATATATATATATATATATAATATTGGATAGAGGAGTGGTTAATATATTTACCTAAGGGTAAAAAATCATATATTATCCAATTGAGGACATATGCTAACAAAAAATAAAATGTATAGAATCTGGGGTTACTTGTACGAATTTGACTTGATTGATATTAAGGAGCTTGATTTGCAAACTTTATATGAGCAGACAAAAGATCTTTTATTGAAAGTGAAAGATCCAGTATATGTTATTTTTATGTATAAGTATCTTGAAAAAAACTTTACTGATGTCAATAAATTGCTTGCTAAAAACGAACCAAATCCTAATATTTCGTTAAAAAGTAAAAAGTATTTAGAATTGAATAAAGAGGATGAAGAAACAGAGTTGATTGTGACAAATGCTTTCACTAAAAAGCAATTTGAAATTGAGGCTTTTGATTATGAGCATAGAAAACATCAACCATATGTGAAAAAGCGATTTAGGAAACTATATATTGATTGGGATGATAAGTCGTTTTATGCAATAGGAAGAAGGATGAAATATACCATATACAATATAAAAACCCAGAGTAGATTATTCAAAGTGAAGTTTAATAAGACATCGGCAGTGCATAATATAGATATCAAAAAAAATCGCTCAGATTATCAATTAGATATTGGCTCTGGATCAATTAAAATCTATGATTACAAACTTGGCCAAGATGAATGTTCTTATATTTTTTCTGAGTTTTTAGGCAAGAAAGATAAGTATGCTGGCATATGTCAGGTAAATATTTTTTCTGATAATGAGGATTTATATGAATTAACGCTACTTATGGCAGTTCTTGAAGTTATATCGCTTAGAACGATTAACAAGGAGATAGATGCTGAAAACGAACTTAATAGGTTGCTTCTAATGAGTGTATGGGTTTAGCAAATTAAGGAGATATAAAAGAAAAGTCCAATAAAGGACTAAATGATAAACCACACATATATCTTATAATTTTGTCTCAAAAGACATAATGGTGCCTCCTGCGAGAATCGAACTTGCACTTGATCCTTACCATGGACCTGGTCTGCCATTAACCTAAGGAGGCTTACTGATAAATTATAACCCAAAAACTAATAATTTTATACATATTTATTTATTTTTATTAAAAAATACGATATTTGCTCGCTTTTAGGTATGTTTAGTTTATAATATTCATAGTATGCTTAATGCGTGCTATATAATCTTAGGAGAAAATAGATGACAGGAACTGTAAAATGGTTTGACGCCAGCAAAGGTTACGGCTTTATTGCGGCAGAAAACGGAAAAGATGTATTTGTTCACTTTACTGCAATTAAAACAGATGGGTTCAAAACACTTGTAGAAGGTGACAAAGTAGAATTTGACGTTACTGACGGAGCCCGCGGAGCACAAGCGGAAAACGTTGTTAAACTATAATTTAACACTTGACACAACCAAAAGAGGGTTAAACCTCTTTTTTCTTATAAATAATCAAATTAAGTTTGGTCAAAATTTGATATAATGATAAAGAGGTAACCAAACAATGCAAGAAAAATTAATTGATGCTGAACGACTACACTCAATTGAAGTTGAACGATTACACTTAAATGAACTTAAAAGTACATCAGATCAAGAATTAATCAAACAAATTGAAGATGACTTTTTAACCAACTTTACATACAACACTTTGGCCATTGATGAAAGACTAACAATTAACTATGAGGATGTTAAAAACCTTATTGAAAAAAGAGTGGTTATTTTTTGCTTACCTGAAAGAGAACAAAAAGAAGTTATTAATCATGCTAAGGCATTTGAATTAATTAATAACTTAGTTTCACAACGACGTACTTTAACTGATGATATTCTTAAAGATTTACATGAGTTATTAGTTAGTGAGATCTTTGTGGGTGGTTCATATCGCAGAGTTAATGTTCAAATTAAAAACTCAATGCACCAACCACCTGATCATGTCAAAGTTTATGATCGGATGAAAAAATACTTTTTTGATTTAGATATCTATCAAGGTAATGTTTGTCAAAAGGCGGCCTTAGCCTCAGCTGGTATTTCTAAGATTTATCCTTTTATTGAAGGTAATGGCAGAATTGCTCGTTTAGTCCTTAATTATGTTTTAATGGCTAATGGTTATTTGCCAATTACTTTTGAAGTATCAGAAAAAGAGGAATATGAAAAAGTAGTTAATAGTTTCAAAGTAGAAAGATCATTAAAAGATTTTACTTTACTAATTGAAAATAAACTACTTAAAAGATATGAAGACTATATTGGTCTTTTAGAAAAAGAGGAACACTAATGTTACAAGCAGGCCAAATTCAAAAGTTAAAAGTTTTAAGGAAAACTGATATTGCTTACCTTTTAGTTGATAATGATCAAAATGAAGTCTTTTTACATGTCAATGAATCAAATCATACTCCATTATCACCTAATGAAGAAGTTGAAGTATTTCTTTATTATGATGCCAAAGGAAGAATATCAGCCACTTTATCTAAACCACTTATTATGTTAGAAAAACCCGCAGTCTTAAAGGTCATCGGCATTACTCCTGGTTTAGGTGTTTTTTTAGATATGGGTATTGCCAAAGACTTATTATTGTCAAAAGATTATTTACCATTTAATCAAGATTTATGGCCAACCTTAAATGATCAAGTTTATGTTAAATTAGAAGCAGGCAGTCGCCTAACGGCTAAGCCCTTAAAAGATGATGAAATTAGTAGTGTGATTGGCAACCTACCAGTGCCATCACAAACCACAGGTTTCGTGCAAATGATTAGCAAAATTGGTTTATTTATTTACACTGATGAAGGTAACTTAATTTTAGTGAAAAACGCTAACTTTCGTGGCCAGTATCGTTTAGGTCAAACAGTTAATGTTAGTATTAAGTATTTATCGCAAGCCGGCTATGAAGGTAGTTTAGTTTTAGGCAAAGAATATTTAAGAGAAGATGATGCCCAAATAATTGTTGACTACTTAAAAGAAAATAACGGCAAAATGCCTTACACGGCAACTACTGATGCCGAAACGATTACTGATATTTTTAATTTATCACGTAAAGCATTCAAAAGAGCATTAGGTTTATTATATAAAGATCGCACCATCTATTTTGAAGGTGAATATACAATATTAAAAGAGGATTAATTATGAACAATAAAAAATTAGTTGAAAGTATTACGGCTCGTGATGTAGATTTTGCGAGATGGTATACAGATGTTTGTACAAAGGCAGAGTTAATGGATTACTCAGAAGCTCAAGGATTTATCATTTATCGTCCTTATGGTTATGGCATTTGGGAATCAATTCAAAAATATTTAGACCAAGCCATTAAAAAAACAGGTCATGAAAATGTTTATATGCCTTTGGTTATTCCCCAAAGTTTATTTGAAAAAGAAAAAGATCATATTGAAGGCTTTGCCCCTGAGGTAGCCACTATCACGACTACTGGTAAAGAAGATTTAAGTGAACACTTAATTGTTAGACCGACCTCAGAGGTATTGTTTGCTACTCACTATGCTAAAACCATTCAATCACATCGTGATTTACCAAAACTTTATAATCAATGGTGTTCAGTAGTAAGGTGGGAAAAAACTACTCGTCCATTTTTAAGAGGTCGTGAGTTTTTATGGCAAGAAGGCCATACAGTTCATTCAACCGCCAAAGAGGCTAAAAAAGAAACTTTACTCATGTTAAAAACCTATGAAAAAATGGGTAAAGACTTACTAGCGATTCCGCTTGTTACTGGTCGTAAGACTGAACGTGAAAAGTTTGCAGGAGCCTTAGAAACTTACACTATTGAGGCTTTGATGTATGACGGACAAGCCTTACAGTCAGGCACTACTCATTACTTTGGTCAAGAGTTTGCGAAAGCCTTTGACATTAAGTTTACTAATAAAGAAAATCAATTAGAATATGCTTATCAGACTTCATGGGGCGTATCAACGCGTTTAATTGGGGCGGTGATTATGGTGCATGGGGATGATGAAGGATTAGTGTTACCACCTTATGTAGCCCCTATTCAGATTGTGATAATTCCAGCAGTAATGAAAGATGAAAAAACGCTTAACTACGCCAAAAAACTTTATAACAAGTTATCTAAAAAATATCGTGTTAAATTAGATTTAAGTGATAAAAGTGCTGGTTGGAAATACGCTGAATATGAGATGAAGGGTGTACCTTTGCGTATTGAGATTGGCCCACGTGATTTGCAAAATGATGAAGTTACATTAGTAACACGTTTAGATCGTCAAAAGGAATTAATTAAACTAACTGATATTGAAAAAATCATTAAACCAAAACTAGCCCAAATTCATGAGGCAATGTATCAAAAGGCCTTAGATCATGTGACTAAAAATACCCGTTATGCTAAAACGTATGAAGAATTCAAACAGTATTTAGCGATGGGGGGGTATGTTGCTTTATCAATTAGTGGTGAAGAAGCGGAAGTTAAAATCAAACAAGATACTACTGCTACCGCAAGAGCAATCCCTTTCAAACAAGAATTACTTACACCTATGTGTCCAGTTACTAATAAACCTGCACGTAAAACAGTGCTCTTTGCCAGAGCATATTAAAAGGAGAATAAAATGAAAAAATATGTATCACTCATACTATTACTAATTATTTCTTTGGTGATAGTTGCCTGCGACGACCCAGTTATAACTCCACCTAATTCAGACCAACAAGCAGCTAATGTAGTTATTGTCCAAATTGATGCCTTACCAGCTCCCAATGATTTAAAGAGTTACTCATTTCCAGCTGTGGTGGCTGCTAGAAGTGCTTTTAACGCTTTAACCCCAGTAAGACAACAATTAGTCACTAATATTCAAACTTTAATTGTACTTGAAAACCGTAAACCAGTAGTATTGATAGTAGATAAAATTGCAAACCTGCCAGATAATCCTGAAAATCTTAATTTAAGTCATGCAGCATTATTAATTGAAGCCAGGCAAGCGGTTGATAATTTAAGTCAAGAACAACGAAATATCTTACAAACCAACCATGCTAATGTTTTAACTAAATTAAATGAGTTGGAATTAAGAATGGTAGAAATTCTTAATAATGCTTCAGACCAAGAAAGAATTGATGCTGTGGTAGCATTGTTAAATGCCTTTCCTGCACTTAATCAAATTACACTTGATCATGAAGATCAAATAAACGCAGCTAATACGGCTTTTATGCGTTTAACATCGGCTCAAAGAGCAGCAGTATTACTAATTCATCCCACTACGTTAGAGGATGCATTAGATAGAATTAAAGAACTAAGGGCTCAACAAAAATCTCCTCTTCAAATATTTTATTTTAACGACTTTCACGGGGCAATTCATCGTGATGGAGGAAGATTAGGAGCAGCAGGTTTAGCTAATGTTTTAATTCCTGAACAAAATAGAACCAATATTAATACATTAACCATTACTGGTGGCGATATGCTACATGGAGAACTAATTTCTAATTATTTCCGTGGGGCATCAACGATTGATGCGTTTAATCATATGGGAGTAGATGTTTTTATTATTGGTAATCACGAGTTTAATTGGGGATTAGATCAGTTATTACAATTTTGGAATGGCCAACATAGTGTTCAAGCTAACTTTGCTTTATTAGGAGCTAATATTTATTATGCTAATACTAGCTTTACTCAAAGACCAGATGGTATTGAACCTTATATGATTAGGGAGTTTGCTGATGGTACAAAAGTAGGAGTCATTGGTTTAATTGGGATGTTAGCAGGATCAATTTCTTTCCAACATATTGATGGTTACGTTTTTAGAGATCCTTTGCAAGAAGCACAAGATCAAATCCAACACTTAAATAATCAATATGATTTAGATAAAATAGTAGTAGCATTCCATGAAGAAGATAGAAATGATTCATTTGCCACAGCGGTTGCTCAAATGGGAGCAGATGTTGTTTTAACGGCACATGATCATCAACAACAAAACCGTGTATTAGATGTCAATGGCCGAAGAATCCCATCAGTTCAATCTCATTCACATGGTCGATCACTAGCACATATTGAGTTTGATTTAGTTGATAATAATTTAGTGTTTAATCGTACAAGGTTACTGCAAACAGCGCATGATAATCGCTTAGCGCAAGATCACCCACTTGTGGTTGAAGTTTTAAGACCATATAAAGAAATTGTTCATGACCTAGAAACTGTTAGTATCGCAACAGCGGCTCATAATATGAGCCAAAATGATTTAACATGGTATATTGGCCAAGTTATGGCTATTCAGTTTAATGGTCAGTTTGGTTTCCATAATTCTGGCGGTACAAGAGCTAGTTTAACAAATGGTCAACAAATAACAGTTGCTGATGTTTTAAGAATTATGCCATTTGAAAATCGTATTGTGGTAATGGAGCTACAAGGACACCGGGTTAGAGCATTATCAGGTAGTGATGTTTCTATGGGTTATGAAAGCATTCCGCGAAACTCAGTAATTGATAATGAGTGGTATGTGGTAGTTATTCATGATTTTATATTGTTTAGATCGTCTTTTGTTAATGTGCGCCAACACGCAAGAAATCTAGTTATTCACGAAATAATTGTAGGTGAGTTATTAGCAGAAGCGGTTAGGCAACAAGGTCAAAGAGGTAACGGAACATTTAGTACCAATACTAGATTTGAAAGAATACCAGATTTATTAACTACTAATAATATAGCTGAGTTTATTTTACCCAAAGAACAGCACTATGAAGTTTCTTTATAAAGAATAAATATTTTATTGAGCCCATCAATTGATGGGTTCTTTTTAATTAGGCTTATCGTTATCAGAACTAAACCGCTTTACCATCAATTCAATTAATCATAATCACTATGATGGTACTGGACGACGAGCAGTAAGAGATGATAATAATATCTTTGGACATTATTGGCTACGATCTGCTGGTAATTCTACTGGTTCTCCTGTCGCAGCTGTCTGGCATAATGGCATTCGTTCTGCTACTACTGCTTTCCACACACTTTTCGGCATCCGCCCATTATTAGTTGATTTTTGAAAAATAGTGTTATAGGGCTATTTCATTAGAACTATAAGTAATATTTATTA
>Ga0209755_10000746_pt1 | contig 57198 bp, 46 predicted proteins | sample TergutCo191P1_FD_187301 | JGI IMG/M metagenome (GOLD analysis project Ga0209755, IMG submission 187301) | Cornitermes sp. P1 segment gut microbial communities from Petit-Saut dam, French Guiana - Co191P1 (SPAdes) (version 2) | ecosystem: Host-associated > Arthropoda: Insects > Digestive system...
CCGTCTGCATCTACCGATACAAATTCTACATCGCCGCCGTCAGCCTGCAGAGAGGGACGTACATTTTCCAAAGCAGCTTTTACTTGTTCTTCCATATTAACTCCTTTGTGTCTAATTACTTTACCGGAGAGAGAGGGATTTGGGGTTCCAGTCGCCGACTCCTGTCAGCTTCCTCCGCCCCGCCTTCGTGTTGCCAGCGCATCCATGCGCTGACTTTTTTAAAACACAAGGCTTCCGCCTTGGATTTAAACAGCAACACTATGTTTCAAATCCCTCAATTTTCATCTTCTAATAATTATATAGTAAATTATTGAAGCCTATCACTATTAATTATTTTACCGGAGAGAGAGGGATTTGAACCCTCGGTACCCTTCCGGGTACATACGACTTCCAATCGTACACCTTCGGCCGCTCGGTCATCTCTCCTTTCGAACTTGTTTCAACTTTATCGCAATTAAACGGTATTGTAAAGTGGGAGCCATGTGTGGCCCGCGGCGGTCAGCATCGACAAAAGTTTAACATAATCACCGTAATTATCGCCGTTGTATTCATCAAGTCCTCGCCAGCTCCATAGTTTGTTTACCCAATCCTGATTTGCCTTATTTGCGCTGCAAGATGCGGCTGCTGTTACGAGAAACGGAGAAGCGAAGGTTTCAGGATCGTTTCCGTCAAGAAGCGAGCCGTCAAGATTGAACGCGCCCAGAAGATCAAGGTCGCCTTTTGTAAATTCTTTTGCGAAATCATCGAGAGGTTTTATTATCAAATTAAATAATGAACTTGCGCCGATAGAAGTGTCGCCGCATAAAAGATAATCCGAGCCTAACCGCCAGGGAACGCGGCAGGCGTTATATGAATAGGCGCCGTCGTCTCCTTCCAGAATCGTTTTTTTTGGCGCTTTCCATTTGCCGTCCTTCCAAACCGCAAAGTCCGGCAGCAGTCCGTTCTGATTTTTTTTGCTCCCGCACAGATCGCCGATGACATTATAGATTGCGTCTAACACTTTTCGCCAGTCGTGGTTTTTGTCTGCGTCAGCATAAACTTTTAAATGAGCCGGAATAATGTCTGATACGCGGACAGCGCTTGCAAGAGCTCCCTTGCCGCCTGATACCCAGTCGCCGAGCAGTAGCGTTTTATGTTCTTTGTGCACGCAGTATTTCCACAGATCGTCTAACATATCAAGAGCGGTTTGTTTATAATTGTATTTTCCGTTTCCCCATTGTTTGTCCGCGAGAAGCAGCGAATAGATGATGTCCATGTCGCCGTCAGTCGCGCAGTCGCCCCTGTTTGGATCTCTTGTAAAAGGAGCGGTCTTTATTCCGTTTGTATCCCTGTATCCGGTTTTGTTTTTTTTATCTGCCGGATAACCGAACAGTTCCCAGGCAAACAGCCTGTTGTTTTTTCCCATTACACTCGGAAACTCCAGCACGGTGCGCAGCATCGCGTCATAATAATCCTGAAGGCGGCTGCAGCCGCAGAGCCATTGTCCGGGGAGCAGGTTAACCGCTTTTTCGCATCCTGCCATGAAAGCGAGAATCATCATGCCGTAACCGTGCGATTCGGAAGTCGTTATATGAGAAACATCGATGCTGCCGTCTTCGATGTCCCACTGCTGGCAATGCCTGAACACCATGCGGAATTTATCTTTTTGCGCGGGAGCGTTGGTATCGATTATTAAATCGTTAAGCAGAATTTGCTTAAACAGGGCAATGATTTTTTCACCGGTCTTTATATTTGACGGCAGCATTGGAACGGAGGTATGGCTGCTTTTTTGAGGAAATGGGCGAAGCGCATATTTATCCATGGTTTTCTCCTTAATTCATTAAATTTATACTTGCATAAAATGTTTATATTTTATAGCCTTTTTCGCTTCGTTTTTTTATATTATATATTAGAAAGATTAGTTTTTTCTTCCAGTTTATGATAAAATGTCAAGGTTAGGTTTAATAATGTTGAATTATAATTTTATCAGTATCATAGCATTATCCGCCGTTCTCGCGCTTCTTTTAATCCTGTTGTTTGCAATGGCTGTCAGAAATAAAAAAATGATCAGAAAAAACAACCGGCAGAATGAACTTCTTAATACTGTTAATCAAATATCAATGATCCTGCTTGAACCTGATATGATACACCTAAAAAGCAAATTCATGTTAACCATGAATATTCTGGCAAAGACTGCGGATGTTGATCGTATCACCATCTGGAAAAATCATTCCATAGACGGGCAATTATACAGCTCTCTTATTTTTGAATGGCCTTCCGCCGATATAACAGGCAAGAAAAACAATGCGACGCAGAATGTTCCGTACGAAGGAACAAGATGGGAGAGTATCCTGCTGGCAGGTGAGTGCATCAACAGTCCTGTAAGCGCTCTGCCTGCCGCCGAACAAAAAGTGCTTAAAATAAAAGGCGTTTCTTCAATTTTTATAGCGCCGGTGTTTGTTGATAATACGCTCTGGGGTTATATAGGTTTTGATGATTGTCACAGAGAACGGAAATTTACAGATAACGAAAGCCTGATACTTCATTCTGCCGGGAGGATGCTGGGCAGTGCTTATATCCGCAATGAAATGACGCAGAATCTGCTTGAGACAACTTCGCAGCTTAAAATTGCAAAAGAGCAGGCGGAGCAGAGCAGCCGCACAAAAAGCATTTTTCTTTCGCACATGAGCCACGAAATACGCACTCCCATGAATGCAATTTTGGGCATTGCTGAAATTCAGCTGCAGAATGAAAATCTGGGAGATGATGTTAGCGGTGCGTTCGAAAAAATCTATGAATCCGGCGATTTATTATTAAATATTATAAATGACATTCTTGATCTTTCTAAAATTGAATCCGGAAACTTAAATCTCGTTCCTGTTAAATACGATCTTCCAAGCCTTATTAATGATACAACACAGTTAAACCGTCTGCGTTATGAAAGCAAGCCGATTGAATTTTCCCTGCAGTTAGATGAAAATCTGCCTCTTGCGCTTTTCGGCGATGAACTTCGCATCAAGCAGATATTAAATAACATCCTCTCAAATGCGTTTAAATATACCGATGAAGGAAAAATTACTTATTCAGTTTCCATCGAACCTGTGTCTGATGATGAGATGGAAAATTCAAAAAATGCGGTTCTGGTTTTCAGCGTGAGCGATACAGGGCAGGGGATGACAGAAGATCAGCTGGGAAGAATTTTTGACGAATACGCGCGTTTTAATCTTGAGACAAACCGCACTAAAGTCGGCGCAGGTTTGGGCATGAGCATTGCAAAGCGCCTTGTGGATTTAATGGACGGCAGAATTATTATAGAAAGCACTCCCGGTGTGGGATCGGTATTTACAGTGCGGCTTGTGCAAAAAAGACAGGGAAATGAAGTTTTTACGGAAGAGTTAATCAATAAACTAAAAAGTTTTAATTTCCGCAGCTCTGCGATTGTAAAGAAGATTCAGTTTTTACGCGAATATATGCCTTACGGAAGCGTTCTTATAGTTGACGATGTGGAATCAAATCTATATGTGGCAAAAGGAATGATGGTTGCCTACGGATTAAAAATTGATACTGCCAATAGCGGTCTAGAAGCAATAGAAAAAATTAAAAACGGCGGCGTTTACGACATTATTTTTATGGATCACATGATGCCGAAAATGGACGGCATGGAAACTGTAAAGATCATCCGCAGCATGAGATATACGCAGCCTATAGTAGCGCTGACAGCAAACGCTTTGGTCGGAAGGGCAAAGATGTTTCTGCAAAATGGTTTTGACGGTTTCCTTTCCAAGCCGATTGATTCGCGCGATCTTAACATGGTGTTAATAGAATTTATCAAAAACAGAAAACCGCCTGAAGTTGTGGAAGCGGCCCGCCGCATGTCCAGATCAGGGCAGGCGTTATCTGACAATGAGAATAAAAGAAACAGAATAATTGAATTTTTTATCCGGGACGCGGAGAATGCGGTGAACTTGCTGGATAAAAAGCCGGATTTTAACGAAGAGATGGATTTATACATTACCGCCGTACATGGAATGAAAAGCGCTCTTGCCAATGTAGGCGAAAAAGAATATTCGGAATTTGCAGCCAAATTGGAAGACGCCGGAAGGCAGCGGAATTTTACGCTGATATCAAATGAAACGCCGGAATTTGTGAATGTGCTTAAAGCGCTTGTTGCAAGTTTTAAGACAGAAGAAAATAATTATAATATTGATGAAAAATCCGTTTCGCAGGAAAATCAAATTTTGCTCAATGAAAAATTAAATGAAATAATAAAAGCGTGCGAAGAATTGGATAAAAAATACGCCAAAACAATTCTAAAAAATTTAAAAACGATTAAATGGCCGGAAAAAATCAATGCTGCTTTGGATAAAATTTCCGTGCATTTATTGCACAGTGAATTTACAGAAATTGAAGAGCTTGTAAAAGAGTTAAATTCTTCAGACTTCCCGCATTATTATTGACGAGTTCATCCGGCGCTGGCATTTTATCATTTTATATGTTAATCTGATTAAGAGGGATTTATGAGATATTTTAAATTTTTTGCCGTAATGATGATCGCTGCCGCGCTGTTTGCCTGCGCAAAAACAAACTCAGGCGAAGAAGAAGCCGAGATTGCTGATGAAGGACCTGTTTATCAGGGGTATTTCTGGAATTTTGACGAGCCTTCCGCAGGGACTGCGGGCTGGGAAGTTGTGCCTGATGAATTTTGGGCGTACAGCGGAACTGCGGAATTAACAAGAGATGATTCTACCTTCGGGAAAGGCATGTTAAGGTTTGATGTGGATTTTACGGCGGACAGAGAAAAAGACTGGTCTGAGCCGAAGATAAAATATAATTTCAGCGAGCCTGTCAATATGGATGAGTTTGTCAATTTTTCTTATGATTTTTATTACAATCCGTATCTAACCTCCGGCGGTCATTTTAAAAGTAAAATTATTGCGCTTAATGGAAATACAACTCTTGTTGATGCCGTAAGTTACGCGATCAGCGGAGAAGATGAAGCCGGAGATTTTCTGAAAAAAACAGTTACTCTTTCCATAAGGACTACTCACGGCGCAATGGACGGAATGCTTCTCAGCATTGCAGGTTATATGACCGATTATAAGGGACCTGTTTATTTTGATAATCTTCGCTGGGAAACAAAAGGCTATAAAAAACCGGTTGAAAGTTTTTCTTTTACAATGCCGAAACTTTCCGCTCCTGATCCTTCGCCTAACAAAATCCGTCTTCTTAATTACTTAAATGATGTTTACGGCAATTATATAATTTCCGGTCAGATGGATACCTCGTGGACAACCGATGACGATATGGATATGATAGCGCGCGTTTACGCCGATACTCGAAGATATCCTGCGATAAAAGGTTTTGATCTGCTTCAGCTGCCTGATAATAACGCGCCTTTTTACGGCGGCAGGCAGCAGATCGATGAAGCGATTGAATGGTGGGAAGGAAAAAATCAGGGTCTTTCTCTCCTGCCGGGAAGACCGAATATCCGCGGCATCGTAACTTTTTGCTGGCACTGGCGCACAGGCACAAATTATGAATTTTATACAGACAGAACGGCATACCGCATTCCATGGAACGGCGCATCGCTTGATTTTGAGAGCCCTGATTTTAAAACAATTATTAGTGATTTAGATAAAGTGGCGTCGCGTCTTTCCGCGCTTAAGGAAAAAGACATCCCTGTTCTTTGGCGTCCGTTACACGAAGCTTCCGGCAGATGGTTCTGGTGGGGCGCAAGCGGAGCTCCGGCATATATTGCCCTTTGGGAATTTATGCATGAATATTTAACAAATGTAAAACAATTAAATAATCTTATCTGGGTGTGGAACGGAGAACATTCGGCGTGGTTTCCAAATCCTGATACTGTTGATATTGTAGGCCGCGATCTTTACGCAAACGATCATTCTTCGTATAAACGCGATTTTGATAATACAAAGGCGATGGTTCCGTTAAAAAACCGCATGGTTGCGCTTAGCGAAAACGGAAGAATTCCCGATCCTGATCAATGTATAAAAGATGAGGCGATGTGGCTGTGGTTCATGACATGGAATGACTCAGGCGGCTCCTCTCAGGGAGAGACTGATAAAGATAATTTCTGGACAGGCGAGTACAATAATCCGCAGGCACATAAAATGAAAGTTTATCATCATCCTTCGGTAATCACTTTGGATAAACTGCCTGATCTGACAACTTACAGATTAAGATAAGGTAGCGGACTTGAAAGGCAGCCTGCCGAGCTGCCGGACAAGTTTTTGAGTTAGCAATTTTTATATATTTCCCACATCATTATGGAAGCCGCGTTGGAAACATTCAGCGAGTTTACGTTTCCGTTCATCGGTATGCTGATTATTTTGTCGCAGATTTCTTTTAGTTTTACGCTCATTCCTTTTGCTTCGTTTCCGATGATCAGCATGACAGGTCTCTTGATTTTATATTCACCTAACGTTGCCGCGCCCGAAGAGTCTGTTCCGATTATTAACATGTTGTTTTTTTCTTTTTGAACCTTGATAAATTCTGTCAGATGCTCCATTGATTCCATCTGTATGATTTTTGTAAAAAATACGCTTCCCAAACTTGCCCTGATTACTTTAGGTTCGTAAAAATCAACGCCGTGCCCTGTAATAAATACTCCGTCAGCGTTAAAAGCGTTTGCGCAGCGGATTACCGAGCCTAAGTTTCCATGATCGCCCGGTCTGTCAAAGACAATTAAAAAAGGATTTCCTGCGCTTATATCTTCAATTTTATAATGTTTCATTTTAACGGTAACAAGCATTTCCGAAGGATTTGTTTTATCGGCAAGTTCACTGTATAATTCCCCGGACATGTAAATTACTTTTGCGTTTTTATTGCCGGCAATTATGTCTTTTCCCCAGTTCGATAATTCATCATTCTCTTTTATAATTATTCTTGTAATTTCCGCTTTTGAATTAACCGCCTGTTTAATGCATTCTATGCCTTCTATAAAAAGTTCCTGCAGTTTTCTGCGTTTAACGCGGTTTGTTTTTAATGAGCAGATAATTTGATATTCCGCGTTTTTGGAATTTATTTTTATAATATTCACAAATGGTTTGCCTGCGGATTATTTAATTGACAGCGCCTTAACCAATTTATCCGAAACGGGGTTTCCGTCTCTGTTTATCGATGTAAAGTTCATGCCTTTATATGACCAGCAGGCGCGTCCTATTTTGTGTTTTTCGAACAGTTCGTTAATGTCATTTAAATAGTTGATCCTGCTTTCGATTCCCGCAAGATCGATAGCTCCGTATTCGCCGCAATAGAGCTGTTTGCCGGAACGCAACGCGAAAGAAATTGCAGGTGCAAGACGGTCTTCGAGGAACGCCTTGTCAAAAACTGTATTTCCATCCAAAGACTTACCCTGTTCCGGTTTTTGGCTGCCGAAGAATTCTTTTAGCTTTTCGGCGCCCTCAATTTTACCGGGATACGGCTGATCGATATCAATATTTTTTAAAGGAGTCCAAACCGCTCTCTGATGAGTAAAAAGAAACGGCTCGTAAAAATGAAAATTGTAAAGTATTCGATCATCATCGTAAATATCCAAAGTTTCCAGACCTGCCGCAGAATTATAATTGGGACCGCCCAATAAAATATACCTGTCCGGATCGATGCCGCGTATTCCTTCGATTGCCTTACGCGCAATTTTGTTCCATTTGTCTCCGTGAGCGTCGACAATTTCGTTTAACAGTTCCAGTAATAAATTATCGCCTTCGCTCTTAAAGCGTTTGGCAATTTCCTGCCAGAGAGATACAAAACGTTTCTGCGCGGTTTCGTCGTCAAAGATTATATTATCGCCAGAGCTGTTTCCAAACGCATAACCGGGAGCCATGTGCATATCCAGCACCAGATTTAAAGACGCGTCCTTGCACCAGCCAAGCAGTTTTTGAATAACATCAAAACCTTCTTCTTTGTAAATGAAAGGTTTGCGGTCGTCTTCAAGTATCGGATAATCGAACGGGAGCCGTATGTGATCAAGTCCCCATGAAGCGATTCTATCGACATCATCTTTTTTAATGAATCCGGCAATGTGTTCCTTTTCCAGACGGCTTTGAGATATCCAGCCTCCAAGGTTAATGCCCGATCTGTATTTATCAAATATAATGTTCATAAAATCTCCTTTTTTCGGAGAGAGAGGGATTCGAACCCTCGGAGCCCTTGCGGGCTCAACGGTTTTCGAGACCGCCCGATTCAACCGCTCTCGCATCTCTCCAGAGCCGGTATTTTACTGTAACTTTTGATAGAATGAGTGTCAAGCTGAGTTAATCAAGGTATTTTAACAAAAGATTTAACATTTTCCGATCCAGTTTATGTCCGTTAAAATCTTCGTAATCAACATCCTGTCTTCCGCTGTCCATTATTCCGAATGAGCCGAATAAATTCCAGAGAGCCCAGCCGATGTTCATCTCTTTAAAGATTTTTAAACAGTCTTCCATCCACTTTAACACAGCATCGTGAGGAGTTCTGTTATGCGCTCCCCATTCGCCTGTCATTATTCCGCAGCCTGAGTTTTTAAGGTTTTCCCATTGTTTAAAATGGATTTCATATAAACTTGTTTTATTAAATGAATCTGAATCGCTGGGCCATACAGGAAGAGGATAATCCTCCGAACCTTTTACCCAGTTTGCTTTATAATGAGTAAGCGTAAATGGCTGATAACCTCTTGTCGCCTGCGCGAGACCAAGCTCCTTAATCATATCCGAAGGTATCGTTCCGTATTCCAATCCATCGGCTATTACAAGGCGTTTGGAGTCCTGCGCCCAAATGGCGTTAGCTGCAATTTTTGCGACGGCGGCATAGGAAGCCTCGTCAATGTCCGCAGGTTCGTTTACCAGATCAAAACTGATATATTCATTCGGTATGTTTTTGTAGCGTTCGGCGAAATACGCCCATAATTTCGCAAACGCGTCCTGAGGTTCTTTATCTTTCCACAAATTGGTTTTTTCAGGCGGATAACCGACTGTATATCCTGGAGCCCTGTGAAGATTCAGGCAGACATGAATGTCGTATTTTATCCCGTATTCGACAGCCTTATCCAGCCGCTGCATTGCGTCTTCATTCATATTGTTCCAGTCATTGGGCATTGTTAAAATTCTGTAGTCTATCGGGAGCCTTACAAAATTAAAACCCCATTCGGAAATCAGTTTAAAATCATCTTCGTTAAAAATGTTTTTTCCGTCTTCCCTTATATAAAACATATTCAGGAAATTAAAACCTTTCCACGAAGGCGGAAGATTATCCGCTGCCGGAGCAGGCAAACTTGTTGTTTTTTCAGTAAAATTAAAAATATTCATTTATTGAAGCTGACACGATTCGAACGTGCGACCTTCAGATCCGCAATCTGATGCTCTATCCAGCTGAGCTACAACTTCTAAATAATAAAAACACGTAGTATTTTTATTTTTCCAGTGGGATTCGATGTCCGTTTCGAATCCCCTGTGTAACACAATTACGTGGAGTTTTGCAAAGCAAAACTCCAAAATAATGAAAACACGAAGTGTTTTCATTATACGGAGCCGACCTGAAGCATTATAACAAAGTTATTACTTCTATTTGGCCTACGCCGTTTTGATTTATACCAAATAACCCGCTCACCGGTTCGCGGGATTTAATTTGGCGGGAGGGATTCTTGGTAACAGTTCGAATCCCCCATCTGTCAAATCGTGAAGTTTTGCGAAGCAAAACTTCTAAATAATAAAAACACGCAGTGTTTTTATTATACGGAGCAGGGGGGATTCGAACCCCCGGTACCCTTTCGGGGCACAACTCCTTAGCAGGGAGCCCGATTCGGCCGCTCTCGCACCGCTCCAAGGAATGTTAGGTCATCATAGCACACATGAAGGATTCGTGGTCTGTATTTCGAATCCCCAATGTATCCAATCGTGAAGTTTTGCGAAGCAAAACTTCAAAAAATAAAAAACGCATAGCGTTTTTTATTTTAAGAGCAGAGGGGATTCGTCTTCCGTTCGCAAACATCCTGTTTGCTCACTCCAGACCGCCTCTGCGCTCCCGGCGCATCCATGCGCCGCTTTTTTTCTAGCAAGGCTTTCGCCTTGAAATTTTTATAGGAGCGCTACGTTTCGAATCCCCAATGTATCCAATCGTGAAATTTTGCTATGCAAAACTTCTAAATAATAAAAACACGTAGTGTTTTCATTATACGGAGCAGGGGGGATTCGAACCCCCGGAACCTTTCGGCTCAACGGTTTTCAAGACCGCCTCCTTCAACCGCTCGGACACCGCTCCTGTTATGTTTTTACGATTATATAGAAATCCAGAGCCTTAGTCCAGTCTTTAAATGATAGTTTAAATATTTGGGCAGGTCAAGTTAATAGGTCAGTTGTTACTGTGTCCTAATCGTTTGCCTTACCTGGCTGTCGCTAAATCCGTCGATGTTTTTTACAATCGCTAGCCAGTGATTGGCTTCTCTTTCGGATGTGTACGGACCAAGGCGTACGCGGTACAGGTTTTGTCCGTTTATTTCGCGGTTTTCAATTACCGAAACTAACCCCTTGGAGGCAAGGAGTTCGCGCGCGTCTTCGGCTCTGATTATTGCGCGGTAAGCGCCTATTTGTATCCAGTAATCATTTATTGTTTTAGTTGAGGCAGGTCTTGCCGCTGTTGTTATTCTAGATGTTGATGTAGATGTTGTTCTGGCAGCGGTTTGGGTTGATGATGTTTGCCTTGTTGATGATGTAGAAACAGAAGGAGTAGGAGTAGAAGAAGTTACCGAAGTCCTTTGTGTGCTGCTGACCGGAGCTGCCGTAGAAGCAGGCGCGGTAATTTGAATTGTCACTTTTTCTCCGTCGCTGCTGTCAACTGCGGCGGTTTCGGCAGTGTTATTTGCATTTTCTGTGTTGATGACAGGCTGTTCAGACACACTGCTGGATGTTTCAGGAGAAGGCAGAATTCTGCCCTGAGAATAGGGAATTGATGAAGAATCGCTTGTTTCAAAGGAATTAATTTTTGGCGTTACAACAATCAATGCGACTGTTATTGTTACAAGTAAAAAAATACCGACAGATACGGCAACCAACAGCAATTTTTTCATTTCTTTTTCCATTTAAGTCATCCCCTCTATTATCTCGTCAATCCTGCGCTCAAGCAGCCTGCTTTTTGAGCCTGAGTTCTCTACTCTATAAATTTCGGCGTTTATTGATAAATATTGAGTGCCGAAGTCCTTTTGGCTTCTAAAACGCTTTAATAAATCGATCCATGGCAGCTTGTCCCGCCTTTTTGCCCTCAAAAGCCGCGTAAAAAACGGAGCCTTTACCAGTATGATACTGTCCAATTTATTAAAGGATGATGATCGATGCAAAAGCGCGGCATTTATCACACAGTGGTTTTTTTGAGCAGCTATCCATTCATCGGTGAGGCGGTTTGCCGCAGGGTGTACAATCGCTTCAAGAGAGGCAAGTTTTTCCGGGTTTCCAAAAACGCGCTTGCCGAGAAGCTGCCTGTCCACAGAGCCTTTGGCATTTTGCAGGTCTGCGCCGAACATCGAAAAAATTTTTTCCTTCTCCGCTTCAAGCGCCTGATATCCGAGTTTATCAACATCAAGAACAGGCAATCCCCGCGTTTCAAGCATAGAAGCGATATGGTTTTTTCCCGCGCAATATTTCCCCGTAAGTCCGATTATCATACTTATTTAATCGGTATAAACGTGGCATTTGGTATCATTTTTCGCTATAATATTAGTAATATATGAATAAAACAATACTTTATATCATTATTTTGATTCTTGCCGCCGGGCTTTCATTTTTTCTGGGCGCGTTTTTTCTTGGACCAAAATTAACGCTCAATACCGGCAGTCAGGTAAAAACAGCAGAAGAAGCAGCCGCAGAAGAAATAGTTGTAGATGAAATTACACAGGATCAAACTGACGATATTGATAGTTCAGCGCAGGAAACTTCGCCGCAAGATATTTTTGTCCGCAGAAAAGGAGCAGCAGCTTCATTTTTTTTCCCCGATATTGATTCAGAAAAAGGTCTGCAAAATTTACTTACCGTAAAATCAAACGAAATTTCCGGCATCCGGACAGTTTTAAATACCGCAGGCGGAGTGTTCAATGTTATACAAGCGGCTCATCCCGGAAACGGTGAATTTCTGGCTCCGGTTGACAGCACAGTTAATAAAGTTTCCGGTATGCTTTTATCTGCATCCGGCGTAATTGCGTTTGAAAAACATCTGCTTTTTGCAGCCGGACATGTTATTTTGATAGTCTTTATTCCGGTTTATATTATTATTTCCGTTATATTGATGATCATAAACAGGGATAAAAAGAAGAATAAGAAATTATTAATTAAAACCATTTTATTTAGTTTAATAATCATATTTATTCTGCCTGTTTCTTTTCATTTAGCAGCGTTAGCTGACAAAACGGTAATGTCCCATAACAGCAGTCCGCTCATTGCGTCGATAACTGAAAAAGGCATTCTCGCCCAGGATATGGAAGACGAAATAACAGCTTTAAGAAAACAGAACAAACCGGTTCTTGGTTTTATGCAGGATGCAGAAACCCTGGGTTTTGGATTAGCAGATAACGCATTAAATTATTTCATGATTTTTATCATTATTTATGCTGTAATTCCGGTTTTAATTATTACCGCAGTTATTTGCTTGGCAGTATTATTTAAAAAACGTTTATTGTCAGACGATCGGGAATAATATGGATTGGCAGAGAATACTTTACTTTATTCCCGGCATACTCTTGGGATTGACAGTACATGAATTTTTTCACGCGTTTGCTTCGTACAAATTGGGCGATACCACAGCCCGCGATCAGGGGCGGCTCACATTGAATCCAATAAAACATATCGATATAATAGGTTTTTTGTTCATTATTTTCGCGGGTTTCGGCTGGGCAAAACCTGTGCAGTTTAATCCTGAAAACCTGAAAAATGTCCGCCGCGACAAGGCAATAATCGCCGCCGCAGGTCCTCTATCGAATCTGGCTTTTGGTATAATTTTATGTTTAGCGGTAAGACTGTTACTGTCAATCATTGCTGGCGATATTTTATATTCAAGTCCGGTGCTTCAGCATCTTTATGTTATATTATATGTCGCGGCGAGCATTAATTTCGGACTTTTTATTTTCAATCTGCTTCCGATTCCGCCTCTGGACGGCAGTCACATTGTTTTTTCAGGTCTGAATCTGAGTTATGAACTTGAGGAAAAAATCAGGAAAATCGGTCTTCCCGTTTTATTTATTATTTTGATTGTTCAAAGGCAGTTTAATATCACCATACTTCCGATAGGTCAGGCTATTGCGGCGATTATGGACTTGTTTTTGTAGTTTTCAGTTCTTTTCCTGTAACTCTTCCAAATACCGTTCAATCATCTGATACGAAAAGCCTTCGTTCTTTAGAAGGAATTTAATGCAACGCGTAACATCATCGCCCTTGTTGATTTTTTTCGCGTTCTTTTTAACAAAACGCACAATCATTAAAAGTTCAGTTTCTTCATCAAGCGCGTTTTTTAGAGCTGCTTGCGCGTCATCACGGTCAATGCCGCGCGCGCACAGAGAAGAAAGAAGCCGCCGGGGGCTGCGCGCAAAGCGAAGGCGCGATTCAAGCCAAAGACGCGCGAACCTGTTATCATCAAGCAGTTTTAATTCTGTAAGTTTTAAAATAACTTCGCTTACAACAGCGGCATCATGTTTGCGTTTTTCCAGCTTGCGCGAAAGACCAGCGCTGCACTGTTCAGCCCGCGCAATCAGCCTAAGAGCCGCCTTTTCCGTAAGCTGATACTCCGGAGTATTAATAAACTAACGTTTGGAGAACTGGAAGCGTCTGCGCGCGCCCGGGCGGCCGTATTTTTTACGTTCAACCATGCGCGGGTCGCGGGTAAGATAGCCGTTGGCGCGCAGGCTTGCGTAATTGGCTTGATCAACCTGACAAAGAGCTCTTGCAAGACCGTGGCGGCATGCGCTCGCCTGACCGTTGCTGCCTCCGCCGTAAACATTGATCAAAATATCAAACTTGTTCTCGCTGGCTGTTACCATTAATGGCTGGCGTACCATCTGCGCGTGTTCACCCTGAGGAAAATAAGCGGACAATTCCTTGCTGTTTATGATAATTTTTCCGCTTCCATCCCGGATATAAACCCTTGCGACTGATGTTTTTCTTCTTCCTGTACCTATTCCAAGATTCTTAATCATATTAACCTCTATTTAGCGCGGCAGAACTGCCGCGTTTTTATTTATGCCTCAATCGGCTCCGGCTTTTGGCTATTATGCGGATGCTCTGCTCCGGCATAAATTTTTACATTTTTCGCCATTTTTCTGCCGAGCGGACCTTTTGGAAGCATCCCTTTTATTGCGTTTTCCAGCGGCATTGTCGGATGTCTTTCCATTACCTTCTCGTAATTATTGGCTTTTAAACCGCCTACATAACCTGTGTGTTTGTAGTACATCTTCTGCTGCGCTTTTCTGCCGGTTACTACGATTTTATCGGCGTTTATTATTACAACAAAATCCCCAATTTCCTGATGAGGCACAAAAATAGCCTTATTTTTTCCGCGGACAATGGACGCAACTCTGGCTGCCACCCTGCCCAAGACCTTCCCTTCAGCGTCAATAATAAACCATTTCCGTTCCACCGACGCGGGTTTTGCAAATACTGTCTTCATATCGATAACCTTCTATCACCTTTTCTTATTTGTAACGGGATCATTAAATTACCAAAAATACGGAAAAATGTCAAGTATAGCGGGCTTTTTTCAAAGCCCGGTTGGTTCTGAAAAAAAACTAATTTTTTTCATTTTCAGTCATGCGTTTCAGTGCTTTTAACCCATATATAGTAAATCAATTTTTGGAGGTTGTTATGAAAAAGTTTTGTTTGATGTTTGTTTTTTGCGCTGTAATTTTTGCGGCAGGGCTTTCGGGATGCGCCGATTTTCAGGAGGGAAAAACTGAGGAAAAAAAAACCCTTACCCTGATGACATGGAATCTTCACAATCTGTTTGACGGAAAGGATGACGGCAATGAATATGCGGAATTCTGGCAATCGTCAGGCTGGTCAATTGAAAAATACAAGGGCAGGCTTAATACCATTTCTGCTGCGATTGACAGCATTGTTCCCCAGCCTGATGTACTTATCTTCCAGGAGATTGAATCGCTTCAAGTCCTCGAAGACCTTGCGCTGTCCCTGCCTAAAGGGTATTTATGGAGCCATTTTGCCAATAATCCTGAATCGGCGATTGGGCTTGGTATTTTAAGCCGCTATCCTTTGGAAGACGCTAAAAGCCATTCCATTACCATTGGCAGCGATTCAATTCCGCGTCCTGTTCTGGAAGCGGCGATTCAGACAAAACACGGCAGTTTCGTTATTTTTGCGAATCACTGGAAATCTAAAATAGGCGGCGATGAAGCTACAGAAAATATCCGCAAGGCTTCTGCAAGGGTTATTCTGCGCAGAATACGCGAACTTATGCAAAACGAACCTGAGACCGGTTTTATCATCGCCGGAGATTTAAATGAAAATTTCGACGAGTTTTACAGGAGAGGCTCCAGCGCAGTATGCGCTCTGATGCCTGATGATCCATTTTGCGTAACCTTTACCGGCGTAAACGCAAACGGACAAAATGATTTTATCGTTATTAACGGCAATAAGCCTCCCGAACCTGTTAATTTTCCCAAACAGACGATTTCCCTTTATTCTCCCTGGATACATGATCTTGAAAACGGCTCTTATTTTTATGCGTATAACTGGGAAACCATAGATCACTTTCTTGTTTCCGGTCAGTTTTTTGACAACTCAGGCTGGGAATATGATAAAGTTTTTATTGCCGGTTTTGAACCTTTTGCGAACGCGAACGGAATACCTGTTTCGTATAATGTAAAAACAGGATACGGCTTAAGCGATCATCTGCCCTTGGTGTTGGTTTTAAGGCTGAGGGAGTGATCTTACTTTTTTATAGCAGCGGCTTTTGCGTCCAGTTTCTGAAGGATTGCCTGGAGTTGATCTTTTTCGATTAAATCAATAAGACGCGCTTCTGTGTATCTTTTTGCTTCTTCTGTGAAGTTGCCTACAGTGATGCAAATTCCCTTGCCGGCTTTTACTTCCTTAAGGTGTCCGCCGAAGTCCCTGACTATGAGTTCTCCTATCGATCCTTGTGTTCTGATAAAACGGAACATAATTATATCTGACCACTTTGTTGTGTCAATTTCGGCAAGGATATCAGCCCATTCGTTTTTATTGACGGATATATTAGTTATTTTTACTTTTGCTTTCGGGTAATAAGTCATTACCATTTTACGGCATAAAGCGATAAAATCCGCGGAGGAACCCATGAGGAATGTCTGAAGATTGCGGTTTGCGTTTAACTCAATATATTTGCTCAGCAGGACATTAACATCTTTGTATGAAGGAGATTCTGCGTGTAATGTTTTTAAAAGAGGTATTGCTTTTCCGATCTCGTTTGTTTTTATTAAAGTAGTCGCGAGTTTATAGCGCAGATCGGCAAGAATATCAGCTTTTATGTTCATATGCCTAAGACCTATTTCAAAATCCTGTATCGCGGCTTCATATTGCCTTGTGTCAAGATGGATGGTTCCGGCGATAAGACATGCGTTCGGTCCCATTACAGGATCAGCCCGCAGGTGGTTATAAATGCGCAGCGCCTGATCAATCTGATTCGCTTCATGATAACATTCCGCAAGCGTGTACAGCGATTCCTTGTCATCCGGCGCAAGGTCGATTGCTTTGCGGATAAAACTCATCGCTTCTTTTGGTTTTTTCAATCTGAAAAGTGCGTGCCCCATATAACGAAGCACAGCAGGGCTGTCCGGGTCCTGAGCGCGCGCCTGTTTTAAAAGCAGAATCGCCTTCTCATAATTTTTCCTGTCAAATTCCAGAGCTCCCAGTTCATAATTCACTTCAAAATTATCCTGTCTGAATGTTCTGGCTGTCGAAAAACCCTTGTAAGCCTGTTCAATCAAACCAAGTTTTTTTGATGATATTCCGTATCTTAGATAAGTAGTAAAATTATCGATCTGCTGGGCGTGCCCCTGTGTTATTTGCTCAATCAAGGTCTCGTAAGTCTTCATCGCCTTATCCCAGATTGAGTCATCAAAATACGCGTTGGCTAATGTAAAAAGAGCTTCAGGATCATTTGGGTTTTGGGAAAGTTTCCTTGTCGCTTCCTTGATTGCCGCGTCATTGCCTTTAAACAATTTCGCTCCGCCGAATGAAGCGCCGCGGAGAGCTCCCCTTAAAATAAAGACAAGGCTTATAACCAGTACAACGGCAATAACACCAAATAAAACAGGACTCATAATTCATATTATCGGTTTTTTTGTGTTAATTATCAATAATCTTGCCGATAATTAATCACAGATAAATACGGTCGAATTCATGTCTTAACTGGACTTGACAAAGGTAAATTCTGCATTAAAATTTAATACAACCTGTTTTTGCAGCCTGGAAAAAGGAGCTATTCCAATGGCCTCAAGTATTGGTATCAAGATCGCAAACGGAAAATTCTACCCCCTAATTGAAGAGAATTCTTCAGTTAAGAAAAGACTGATCCTTACCACAGTTCATGACAATCAACCCAGTGTTCAGGTTGATCTTTTCAGGAGCCCGGTAAACGATATGGTTGACGCTCAATACATTGGAACGGTAGTTGTTGAAAATGTAAAGCCAAGACCAAAAGGCGAACCTTCTATCGAAATGGTGATTTCCTCCGACAGCAGCGGCAATATCATCGCCGACGCTATTGATCTGGATTCGAGCGCAAACGGTGAACATTATGTGCTGACTGTTTCTTTAAAGTCGATGGACGAAACTTCGCGCGACCTGGAAATTCCAGATTTTGAGATGGAATCCAACGAAGAGCCGCCTTCTGGTTTATATCAGCACGCTGAAAAAATCCGCAGTGAAAAAAAATCACTCCCAAAATGGTTATTAATTTTAATCGCCCTGCTTCTTCTGCTTGGGCTTCTTGCAGGCTGGCTGTTTTATTTCGGCGGTCTGGATATTGTAAAATCGTGGTACAACTCGTTGTTTAACAAGCCTGTTGCTGCTGTCGTCCAGCCGCAGCCTGTCAGTCCTGTGGTACAGCCTGATCCTGTAAGCGATCCTGTTGTACAGGTCGTGCAGCCTACTCCTGTTATTCAGGCGCCTGTTTCTCCGCCTGTGCAAAGACCTCAGAGAACCGGCGGACGCAATCCGCCTGTCGCGTCCTATAATGTGCCGGCAACAATTCCCAGAGAAGGCGTTAATTACCGAATTCGATGGGGCGATACATTGTGGGATATTTCAGACGCGTTTTACCGCGACCCCTGGCTTTATCCGAGAATCGCGCGGCATAATAATATCACCAATCCTAATTTAATTATTTCAGGAAGGATAATCCGGATTCCTCCAAGAAACTGAGGCTTTTTAAAAACTGAAGTTTTGAAAAAAGCTCAACACCGATAACCATATTTTTCTGCAAGGGCGCCAATGGAGATGATGCAAAAAAAAAATATTTTGAATTCATTTGAGTTCATCTGCCGCCTTGGTTTTTTCCTTCTTTTTTTCTTTTTATTTTCTTCATGCGCTTCGCAGACCGTAAAAAATCATGGTGATTTTTATAAAGGGTTGTTAATTCCTGATACTACAGAAGAAAAAATAAAATTGTATGAAAGCGCTTTAAATGATTCCAATAAATATGTCAGGCAGGCGGCTGCCGATGAACTTGCCGTTTTAATGTCGCATGGAACTGAGCTTTCCGCCCGAATGTATGAGAAAGTCAGTTCCGAAGTTTCTGTTTTTTGGGCTTCGGCTTTTGAAATTGCCGAAAAACCAAACAAAGATAAAATCCTGTCGTTCCTTTTAGGCTTTGAGCAGAATGCTTTTTTGTCTTTTGATGAACCCAGATCCTACGCTCTGCGTGAACTTCACAAGCAGAGGATATTTTTTACTCCGGGTGAAACTGCCGTTATAGAAGGGCATTATGCAATTTCCCGCCTTCGTTACGGAGAAGCGATAAATCATTTTCGTTATTTTCAGATTGACAAGAAATGGCCTGAACAAATGCCGGGAATTTTTTCTGAATATCCGAATTTGATAAACGATTTGGGAAGGGCGTTTCAATATACGCAGTCGGGCAGCGAAGGTCTCGATCTGTTTTTACAATGGGAAAAAAATCTGCCTCGTGTTTCCGCAGGCGCATCGGATGATCTGCGGTACAGGCTGCTTTTTTACGCAGGGCGGATTGCGCGCCGTGTCGGAGGCAGAAGCTCTGCGCAGGCGGCCGCTCTTTTTGAACAGACGCTGCCTTTAGCTCCTGATTATGAGCAGCAGGACGCGTGTATCTGGTATATTCTGGATTTATCGTTAACAGGTCCCATCAATATAATCGCCGAAAAAATGGAAAGGCTTATTCCCCTCTGGTACAGCGCGAGTTATTTTAACAGCATAATGGAAAGATACTTGCACCGCCTGGTTTCCGCACGCGAGTGGAGAAGGGTGATACAAACATATAATCTGCTTAAAGATATCGAGGATTCCAGCATTAAATCCGGTTATGCGTGGGTGATTGCGCGTTTAATTCAGGAAGGATATCTTTCCGCCGAAGACAGAAATCTGGCGTCAGCGGCGGCAAATATGCCGGCAGCGGACGCGGCAATTTATATGCGAATTGCGTATAACACCAGCAACACTTTGCAGATACCGGCTCTCTATTACCGCATGCAAAGCTCCGCGTTTCTGGGTTTGCCTTTTCTTGATTTGATTGAATCATCGTCCTGCAATTGTCCTCAAGCCGGTTTGCTTCCTTCCTCCGCTCTCCGGTTCCTTCTTGATTTTTTTTATTATAATGCCGGGGATTTAGCCGCTCCCTATATCAGAAGGCTTGAAAATCTTTTAAATACGCATGAATTACGCATACTGGCTCAAACGCTTGATGATGCCGGAATGCATCCTCAGTCCATGCGGATTGTATCGCTTTACATCAACAGGGAAGACCATTGCATACACAGGCAAGATTTGGAATTGATGTATCCGCGTCCGTATCTTGAACTGATAGAGAAAAATGCAAGACAATTTGATATTGCGCCTTCTCTTGTTTACGGGCTTATCCGCACCGAAAGCGCGTTTCAAAACGCTATCGCGTCTCACGCGGGAGCTGTAGGGCTTATGCAGCTGATGCCGGCTACAGCAAGAGAGCAGGCAAAGCGAATTAGAAACGGAGGCGGCCCTGATTTTCTTGATTCGGAAGAAAATGTTGACAGAACGGATATAGACGCTAATTTATACATAGGCTCTTTTTATTATAATTATTTATTTAAACGTTTTAACGATCATCAGCTGGCTCTTATGTCGTATAACGGCGGAGAAACCCGTGTAAACCGCTGGCGCAACGCAAGCAGCCTGCCTATAGATTTATTGGTAGAAACAGTGGCGATTTATGAAACCAGGGATTATGGAAAAAGAGTCCCGGCAATCGGAAAAATCTACGAAGAGCTGTATTACCGCTGACCGCGCAGCAGCGCGTTTTCAAGTTGAGTTCTTGGATCGCCTCCTTTTATAACTGTTTTTGCCGCTTTTATAAAACCGGGAAGACTGCCGCCTGAGCGTTCGTATAATTCCTTATAAAAATTATCTTCTGTGTAATATAAGCGGAAAAGTTCAAGATAGGCATTGTTTACAGGCAGCTGCGAAAAACCGCGGTAATTGTCGCTTGTAAAGCGGCTTTCGTACTCTGCATCGAAACGCTTTTTGGCAGCGCTGATGATTTGTTCTTTTTTGATTAACAGGTCTTCTCTGTTTTCCTGGCTGCCTGATGAATAGAGGGTTTGCAGTTCGGCGATCAGTTCCTGAATAAAAGCCACATAATTTTTATTGTCTTCGTCAGAGGCAAACACCTGACTGTATTCATCAGAATCAATACCGTACCGGCTCTCCATAAATAAACGCGCTCCTTCGCTGCCGATAAATTCCGCAAGCTCTTCGTTGAAATTCGCCTGCCCTTTTATAAATACTGTCGCATGCACAAGCTCATGAATGATTAAATCGGCAAGCCTTGATTTGGAATAGTTTCGCATATATGAATATAGCGGATCATTAAACCAACCCAGGGTGCTGAAAGCGTCTACTCTGCGTATCCAGACATCAAGATTTAGTTTTTCAAGTTTTGCCCTCTCCTTGCGCGCGTCATCAATATTAAAAAAACCTTTGTACGGCAGTCTGCCTACAACAGGATAATTCCACTCATGACGGCTGAATGAATCTTTCGCGGACGCTGAGACAACCGCCGCAAGATAATCTCGGTCAAGTTCCACATACTTTGTATAATTTTTACTCATCGAAAGACCCAGCTCATCCATCGCAAACCGGCGGATATCCAAAACCAGCTTTACAAATTCTTCATCATCAACCTTTTCCAGCGGCACAGCCTTGTTCAGGTAACCAAGCATCGCAGTGCCTTGCTTAATGGTGTAACAGCCGGAAAACGCCGCGCAGAAAATTATTATCAGTATTAAAGAAAAAATTACCGGTAAGTAAATTCGAAGATTAGGCATATATTTCATAATACCGATATTTTGGCTAATTTCTACTTGAATTTAGTTTATTTTTATAATAACATTGCAAATGATTTTCCTTAGGAGGAATGAATGACAAGACCAATTACCATATTTTCCGGACAATGGGCAGACATGCCTTTTGAAAAATTTTGCGAGAAAGTTAAATCTTTTGGTTATGAAGGGATCGAAATTGCCTGCTGGGGCGATCATCTTGATCTTAAAAGAGCGGCGACAGATCCAAAATACGTTGAAGAGCGCAAGAATATATTAAAAAATTATAACTTAAAAGTCTGGGCAATCGGCACTCATTTAATTGGTCAGTGTGTCGGCGACAATTATGAACCGCGTCTTAACGGATTTGCGCCTTCCGCTCTCGCGGGAAAACCTGAAGAAATCCGCAAATGGGCAGTTCAGGAAATGAAGTATGCGGCAGCGGCGGCAAAAAATCTGGGCGTAAAAATTGTTACAGGTTTTATGGGCAGCCCTATTTGGGCATACTGGTACTCATTTCCGCAGACCACCGAACAGATGATCAACGATGCGTACGCGCAGATTATCAAACTGTGGTCTCCGATTTTTGACGAGTTCGACAAATGCGGCATTAAGTTCGCCCTCGAAGTTCATCCTACAGAAATCGCCTTCGATTATTACACTGCAGAGCGTCTGTTAAAAGAGTTCAAGAGCCGTAAAACTCTTGGTTTTAATTTTGATCCATCTCATTTAATCTGGCAGGGCGTAAACCCGAATATTTTTATCCGTGATTTTGCGCCCAAGATTTTACATGTCCACATGAAAGATACCGCGGTAAATCTTGACGGTAAAGCGGGACTACTCGGCTCTTTCCTGACTTTCGGCGATGTCAGGCGCGGCTGGAATTTCCGCTCTCTGGGGCACGGCGATGTCGACTTTGAAAATATTATCCGCGAACTTAATTCGATAAACTACAAGGGACCGCTTTCTGTTGAATGGGAAGATTCCGGCATGAACAGGGAGCTCGGCGCGAAAGAAGCATACGAGTTTGTAAAGAACATTAATTTCTCGCCGTCGGACGTAGCCTTCGACGATGCCCTGAAAACAGATTAAATCAATTAGCGGGCGATTAACTCAGTGGTTAGAGTGCTACCTTCACACGGTAGAAGCCACCGGTTCGAATCCAGTATCGCCCACTAATTGACTTTTTAAATTGAGGCTTTTCCAAAACTTCAGTTTTTGAAAAAGCTCAATTAATTTAAAAGTTGAAATATTTCATTTAATGTAATAAAATATATTATAACTTTTTCAATATGGAGGGGATAATGAAAAAGGTGTTAGCTACTCTTCTGTTTTTTGCCGCCATTACGTTATATGCAAACGATTTTAAATGGGATTTTGTAAACGCATTAACCAAAAATGATTATTCTGCCGCCGAAAAAATCATAAACGATAATATTGGCAAATCTACCGCTGCGGAAAAATTTTTGATGATAAATTTTACCCTTACTTATTCCCGCGGAGATACTGCGCTGCATGTTTTAAGCCTGCTTAATAAACATGATGTCCGCCCAGGTCCTTTTGATTTATATACGGCAATAAACAAAAATCAGCCTGACTCGGTTGTTTATTTTATAATTAATCAGGGAGTACAGGCAAACGGCGAAATTCTGTTATTGGCAATGGAAAAGCAGAGGTTTGATATCGCAAGGCATTTTATTCAGTCGGGAGCGGACGTTAATTATCAGTATCCGTCCAATAAAAATTATGCTGACGGAATGACGGCGCTTTTACATGCTTCAAAAAGCGGTAATCTGGAACTTGTAAGGATGCTGGTAGATCGCGGAGCCGGTATTAATATCAGCGATAAAACCGGAAACACCGCATTGTCATACGCCCAGGAAAATGGAAATACACAGATATATGAATTTTTATTGGAAAGAGGGGCAAACCTCAATTTTACAAATAATTTTACCAGGCAGCAGCAAAGCGGCGGTATTGGCAGTTTTTTTGACGCCAAAACATTTCAATTTAAACCCGGTAATTACCGTCTTTCCAGAACCGGCGGAGATTACAGGGATTTAAGATTTTCGGGTACCGCAAGTTATGGGATTATCGGATATTTCAGGAACGACAGGGCGTACAGCGGAACTTATCAATCAGCTAACGGCAGTTTAACGGTTATAATGGACGGGCGCCTGTTCACATATAAAATAGATTCAGAAAATTCTTTTTCTGGCAGCGGAGAAGTGTGGCAAAGAACCGGAGATTAACCTTTTAAGTCTACAAGGGATGCTTTGTTTGTTTCGCTGTAGGAAGTTCTTCCTGTAGAATAAGGATTATTCCGCAGAGTTTTAATTTCCGAGCGGAGTTCCACCATGCGTTTGGAAAGCAGTTCCTTGTTTTTGGTTGAGCGTATGACAGCGTCGCTTTTTAATTTTTCGAGCGATGCCTTTAAGCCGGGCACTTCATCCTGATATGACGATTCTACAGGTACAACAGAATAGTACATTTCTTCCAGAGGATCGATAACTTTCTGGATGGAGAAAATATCCGCGACAATTTTTTCCTCTATTTCTACATAAGCCAAAAGGTCTTCCGCATTGCCTGATTCGATCACGTTCTGCTGCTTATCAAGCAGCTCAAGATAATTGCGGAACCTGTCTCTTTGCTGTGTCAGAAGCGTTTTAAAGCGTTTTAAAACGGCGACTCTTTGAGCCAGTTCCGCAGAATCAATATCAGATACCGCAATTGTTTCATTTAATACAGATGTCATATTTCCTCCCGTAAATTATAGCATGGCAGCGGCTGCTTTTCAGCCTGCAATATTAAGACCTACCGATTCGCCCGGCTGTTCAACTGGAGCCTGGCTTGCGACATTACTCCATGCGTTTTTTAAATCGTTAATCATATCTCTAACTGTTTTAATTCTTTTAATATCCTGATTGATATTGGCTTCCATAAGTTCTCTGTTGAACCATGTATACAATGAAAATAAATTTTTGGAAATATCGCCGCCTTGTTCAAAATTAAGCGAAACCATTAATTCTGTCAGTATTTCTTCGGTTTTCATTACCGCTTTGCTGATCTTCTCAATTCTGCCCGGATCTTTTTTGTCGGATTTATTCAATTCCATAAGTTCAATCGCATTTGTAAGCTGTTTTACAGCTTCCGCATACAGCATGACGATTAGCTGACCCTGACCGGCAGTTTTAACTTTTGTTTCTTTATATGTTGATGACGCGTTTTTATATCCCAAAATAGTCCCTCAAGTGATTATCGGCGGAATATACAGGGACTTTAAGAAAATACCATGTTTATTTGCATTTAATTACAACCAAATGCCGCTCCTCCTCCAGAAACGGCACGGTGTATGGAATTGCTTCCCAGTTTTTATTATCAATTATCTTCATTTCTTCTTCAATTTTTGTAAGTTTGCCTTTATAGGCGGCTATAAAGCCTTCCGGCGCGCAGACCTTATACAGGGTTTTTAAAAGTTTCGGCTCCATAGGTTTAAAAGCCCGGAAGGTGATTAAATCAAAACGGGAGGAATTATTTCCGGCGATTTTTTCCAGTTCGTTTTCTTCAATTGCGAGGTTTGACAGAGCGAGCGCCGCTTCTGTATTTAATAAAAAACCTGCGCGTCTTTTCATGCGCTCAATCAAAGTAAAATAACATTCCGGTAAAACAATCGCCAGCGGAATTCCCGGCAGCCCGGCGCCAGAGCCGGCATCGGCAATCTTATAACCTTCTTTATTCCTGCCTGTTCCGCTTGGCGAACCGGAGCTGTCAGTTTTAGAAGCTCTCTGTAAAATTCTTGATAAAATTCCCAAAGGCGAAAGCGAATCGAGTATATGTTTAATAACAATTTCGTTTGTATCGGTTGTTCCGACAAGCCTGTAGGCAGGATTGAATAATTCAATCTCTTTCACATAACGTTCAAGGAGCGGAATTATTTCATCATTGCGCGCGGCGGCAAGACGGTCGAAATCTTCATCGTTTTTTCGCAGGATTTTTATTCCTTCGCGCAGAAGGTTTTTCCAGTCTTTCATTTATATAAAATGCACCAGATTTTTTTCCTCTATATAGCCGTTGGTGCGCGCCAGTACATAAGTTCCGAAGGCGTTTAGCATAACATCCATGAAAGTGCCTACTGCCACAAGATAAAAAGTCATTGGTTTCATGATCAGGTACGCGGCTTTGTATTCGCCGCTGCCGTAGAACATGCAGAGCGCGGCTAACGCTATAAAAGCTCCGTCGCCGGGATTGCGCGCAAGAGCAAAAGAAATTGCGAAGGCGTAAAGACCGATTGTTAATAAATCCAGCGTGCCGATTCTTAAATACGAATATGATTTTATTATCACGATAAACGCCGCCGCCGCCGCTACGGCGCTGCCGCATCTGCAGAATGTTGCAAAGAGGGTTATTGATAACGCTCCCGAACGCCGTTTTATGCCGAAGTTCTCTTTTGAATGACGCTGAAGCACCGGAATTGAAAAATTGACATCCCCGGAAAAAAACGCGGCGATTGAAGGAGCGAGAAAACCGTAAAGAACGCGCCACGGATTTGTTCTCGGTTTTAAAAAATACAGGAACAGCGGCATAACGACAAAACAAAGAGCGCCTGCGAATACCGCAAGCATTATGATTAAGTCCTTGTATACTTTCGCCTCCAGCAGGGCATTGAAACGAACCGCCCAGAATGCCGCCAGAAATATCAATACAAATCCGAGGATTTCTGAAAAGAAGGATGCGATGTAGTAGAAAATCCGCGAAAGCGAATCTAAAAGCGAGATGACCGGTTTTGAATAGGTCCGGTCGTAATTTAATCCCATGCCGAGGAAAAACGCGAATACGCAGAACGGGAAAAGAAATATTCCGTCTTTCGCAAATACCGCGAACATGTTAGAAGGAAATAAATCCAATACGTTATCTGCAACGCTTAAGGTTATTACTTCCTGCTGTCCGACAGTTTCTATCGGTATTCTGTCCGGCGAAAAAATTGTCGTTATCATAATGCCGGAAAAAATTACAAAAGCGGAAATCACAATTATTAATAAAAAGTTTTTTAAAATAAGCGGCCAGAATTGTTCATCCATGCGCAGTTCATAAATTGCGATTGTAAGCGCGAATACTATTACAGGGACAACCGCATAACGCCCGATGCCCAAAGCAAGTTTTTCCAGCCACATTAACGCGGAAAATACAGTTTCGTTTTCAGGAAGCAGAAAGCCTATCGTCATTCCTAAAACGGCTCCGACCAAGAATTTTACCCAAATTTTCATGTTCTTAGAATACTGTATTTTGGATGAATAGCCTAGAGCTTTATTATTCCCGCTGTTGTTAAAATTTCATGATTTTCGCCGGTTATCAATATATCGTTTTCCAGACGGCATCCGCCGAGCAGCGGATCGTAAAGCCCCGGTTCTATTGTAAAAATCATTCCCGGTTCCAGCACCCATTCGTTCTCATTAGAATTCCTGATGATTGGATATTCATGTTCCTGAAGACCTATGCCGTGTCCAAGGCTGTGAGGCATTTTTCTTTTTGATTTTGAAAACAGTGAGTCAACTGCCGCGGCTATTTCTTTTGCGGGTATCCCTTTCTGCGCCATTGATACGGCGGTTTTCGCCGCTTTTTCTACAAGACTGACAAGTTTTTCCTGCTTTGGATCCAAATCGCGAGCAAAAGTGAGAGTAACATCGGTGCAGTATCCGCCCAATTTAACGCCAAAATCCAGAATGGACAGCCCCTTTCCGCCGAAGGGAGCGTGAGTCCATGAAGGAAACGCGTGGATTGCGTAGCTTCTTTCCGGTCCTGCGGCAAGGGTTTCAAAACTTGTCCCTTCGCATCCGTGCCTTCGCGTCTCTGTTTCTATGAACAACGCGGCGTCAGCTTCTGTTTTTATTTTTCCAACGCGGACATTTTTTTCGATTGAATCAATTAATTCGTTTGTTATATTCGCGGCTTTTCGCAAGATGGCAATTTCTTCATCATCCTTAACAGCGCGGGATTTTCTCATTTCCGCCGCCGCGCCTTTTTCGCGGCAGATAATGTCGAAGTCTGTCAATTCTCCGACATAGTCAAGAAAGGCAGGATAGGGAGTGACAGACGGTATCTCGATTTTAACGCCTGCGGGAATACTCAGTTTTTGCGCGACTGCGTTAATCGCTTTGCCGGGTTTTCTGTCAAAATCATTATAAGAGGCGATTATGACAGGCGATTGCGCGGCGTAAATATTTGCAAGGTTGATATCCCACGCCGCAAGGACTGCCATTCCTTTTTCGGGGGTTTTTGGATCAGCGTAGAGGAAGAGAAGAGCGTCGCCGGGGAGACCTGTAAGCCAGCGGATATTTTGATCGCGCCTTGATTCTGTGTCTTCCAGCATTACAAGAGAAAGATTTTCTTCCGCCATCCATTGGTACATTTTTTCCAAACGCTTCGCATAACGATTTTCCTTTGGAAAACGGTTTTCCTTCGGAAACGGGGAGATTTTTTTCATATAATTTTAAACCTATCTTTTTTCTTTTACTTTTTCTTTTTCTTTGGTGATTTTTGCTTCGAGCTTGTCAATCATTTTATCTATCGCTTTTGTCAGTTCAAAATCAATTTCCTTTACATGAACAGAAACGCCCCATCGGAAATTTACCGTGGCTTCAGCGTCAAAATCTTTTTCTTTTTTTATCGTAATTAATAAATCTACAATCATATTTTCGGCATTGTGCAGCCTTTCGATCTTTTTATTTAAATATTCCTTTGCGTCGTCGTGCAGCGAGAAATGCACTGCTTTAATGTCCATGTTCATTTTTGCCTCCTGTTTTTATCCGGATTCGTTTAACGATTGGGCAGCCTGCGGCTGTATGATGATCCCATATCCAGTTCTTTTCTATATTTTGCCACAGTTCTGCGTGCAAGCGCAATTCCTTTTTTTGATAAAAGCCCGGAAATATCCTGATCCGATAAAAGCTGATTTTCGCCTGTGATTATTTCTTTTATCATCTCTTTTACGCTTTTTTTGGAAAATTTGGAGCCGCCTGATCCGGCTCCGCTGATGGAATTCGAAAAAAAATAACGAATTTCGAATATTCCCCACTCGGTCTGCATGTATTTCCCGTTCGCGGCGCGTGAAACCGTGGTTTCATGGACTTCAAGCTCCTTTGCGATGTCTGCCAGTGTAAGCGGAACCAGATATTTGGGACCATTGATAAAAAAAGAGCGCTGAAATTCCAGAATCGCGTTCGCTACCCTGAGCAGTGTCTGATTACGCTGGCTTAAATGACTGATAAAAAGCCGCGCTTCCCGTATATTTTCCTTCGCAAAATCACGGGCGGCTTTATCGGTTGAACCGCAGAATTCTTCAAAGCTGGAACTTATGCCCAATACCGGAAAAGCTTCATCGTTCAGGTTGATTGTAAATCCGCCGTTATCTCTTACAACTTTGATGTCCGGCACAACATAATGCGGTTTATCAATTGCTGATGCGAACGCGCGCCCGGGGAAAGGCGAAAGTTTTTTTATGTACTCGCAGATAAGCTGCGTATCTTCTTCGTCAAGTCCGGTTTTTTTCGCAAGAACGCCGTATTTTTCGCGGTCGAGCAGTTCCAGGTTTTCCAGTATTTTTTCTATCTCCGGCATTTCCACCGGCGCGTCGTTTAATAGATTGATCTGCACTGTCAAAGATTCGCGGTAACCGGATGTGCAGCATCCTATGGGTTCCAGACTTTGAACCAGTTTTACCGCTTCGTTTAGCTTCTGCGGAATCTGCGCAAACAGGGTTTCCGGCTTTTCCTTGTGGAAGCCGTCATCGTCAAGGTTTTGAATGAGAATCTCGGCTGTCTCACGCAGTTCCTCCTGCGGTTCAAGCTGCAGCTGGCGAAGAAGATGCTCCTGTAAAGTCTCTGACCGCGTCAAAACGCCTTCGATAAAACGCTGATGTTCTTCAGACGCCTGCTGCCCGCGCCGTCCCGGATCGGATGTAGTTTCGAACAAGTCGTATTTTTCGCCGCGGTTCGCTTTCGCTTCGTCCAGTTGAATTGTGCTTTTGTCTTCGATTAGTTCCAGCGCGGGATTGCGTTCCAGTTCCTGTTCAATTCTTTCGCGCAGTTCGGCAATCGGCAGTTCCATCAATTTTATGGACTGAAGCATCTGCGGATTCATCCTGAGGTTTTGCTGCTGTGAAAGCGACTGGCGCTGGATTTGCATGGGTTAATTGTAACATATTTAGAAAATTAAAAATGATCAAAATAGTTCATTTTTTATTAAGATAATAGTATAGTGTTTGTTTATGTCAAAGAAGTCAGAAAAAAATATAGGAAAAACAAAGCAGACTAAGGCTCCCGCGGCAAGTCTTGATGAGGCGAAGCGTCAGGTTCGTGAACGCTACGAAAAGGCGCTTTCTTCTTTTACGGAAAAATTAAAAAAAGACCCGAATGTAACGGCAATTATTATTTACGGCAGTATGGCAAGAAACGACGTTTGGGAAAAAAGCGATATTGATGTTTATGTGCTTGTCCGCGAGGTTAAGCTTTTCCAAACAAGTTTTTGCATTGAAGAAGACGGAGTGTTTTTTAATGTCGATGTAGATAAAGAATTCGATTACTGCCGTTACCTTGAACGCGACAAGGGTAATCCGTGGTTTTTTTCTATACATTCAGCCATTCGCATTGAATATTGCGTAAACGAAAGTTTAAAAGAATTTTTAAAGGAAATCGTAAAGATGGGACAGAGTGACCGCGCTCTTTTGTTTTTTAATAACGCGGCGTATCTGCTCGGCGATATGGAAAAAATCGAACAATGGCTTTGGAAAGGAAACCCCCTCTACGCGCAAAAAATGATTTTATCTGCGGCGGATAATTACGCGAATATGCTTTTAACTTTGGAAAACAAACCTGCGCACAGAGATGCCGTTATCCGCGTTATGAAATACGCGCCTGAATTAATTGAACCTGTTTATGTAAAACCGATGCGCGCGGAAATGACAAACGCGCAAATTGAGGAAGCTCTCGCCTTTCTTAAAAAATTTCTTAAAGAAAACATTGAACTGCTCAAACAGCCTGTAATTGATTATATGTCCGACGGGCAGATAAGAACCGTTACAGCGCTTGTGAAACATTTTAACTGCAACTCACACGCGATTTATCTCATATTTGAATTTCTCGCGGAAAATGAAGTTGTATGCAGAACAGGCGAGAGCGTCAGTATAACGCCAAAGAGCCGCAAGACACTGGAAGAAGCCGCTTATGTTTATACAGGAGGAACAATAAATGATAAGGGATACTATTGAAATAATCGGAGCGAAACAAAATAATTTAAAAAATATTGATGTCTCGATTCCGCGCGATAAGCTTACTGTTATAACAGGAGTTTCCGGATCGGGAAAATCGTCACTTGCATTTGACGTTATTTACGGCGAAGGGCAAAGGCGCTTTCTTGAGTCTGTTTCCAATTTCGCCAAGGGGCGCATAAATCAAATTAAAAAACCTGATGTAAAATTTGTACGGGGCTTGTCTCCTGTTGTGTCAATCGAACAAAAAAAAGGAAACTTTAATCCGCGCTCGACAGTTGGTACTGTTACAGACATACAGGATTATCTTCGTTTGTTATTCGCGACGGCAGGAACAGGCGAATGTCCTGTGTGCGGGTATCATTTAAATCCTGTTAAATCATCGCAGATTGCCGAGCATATCCTGTCGCTCCCTGAAAAAAGCGTAATTGAGCTTCACGCTCCGGCGGCGAGAGTTAAAGGAACTGATTATAACTTTATGTTCGATACAATCAGAAAAAAAGGTTATAAAAGATTACTGGTTAACGGAAAATATTTTGATTTATCCGAAAAAAAAGAGCTGGACGAAAATATCGATTATAATATCGAAATTATCCTCGGGCGTTTTACATTAAAAAAAAGCATGTACATACAAATCGCGAAAACAATAGAAGCCGCGATGATTTCACTTGACGAAGATATTTTTATCAAGATAGAAATTATCGAAGTTCCAAAAGGCACATCGGCATCGCGGGAAAATTTCTATAAAAAGTTTTCATGCCCGGATCATCATTATACGTTATGCGAAATGCAGCCTTTTCATTTTTCGTTTAACACTGACGGAAGCGCGTGCGGCACCTGCCACGGCATCGGAATGTCGCATGTTGTAGAGCCGAGATTTTTAATTGATAACCCGGAAAAAAGCATAATGCAGGGATGTTTCCGGCAGTCGGTTATCGCGAAAAGTTCATTGCAAAGCTACAGGGGGGTAATGCATTACAGCGCGGCTCAAAAGTACGGTTACAGCCTGGACACACCATTTAATAAACTAACCGAAGAAGCGCGCGAAATTCTTTTATACGGAACAAAAGGCGTTCCGCTTGAAATGATCGAGCCGCCGTTTATTAAAAAGCAAAACTTCATGGTGGGAAGATGTTTTCCATGGGGAGGGGTAATCGGCGACATTAACTGGGGTTATCACCACTGGGTTCACAAAATCGGCGATTCAGGAGGAGAGCCGGATTTTATCAGAGACGTTATGATCGAGACAATTTGCCCCGATTGCGGCGGAGCGAGATTAAAAAAGCAGCGTCTCGGCGTAAAAGTCGGCGGTAAAAATATTTACGAGCTGGGCGCCATGCAGATACTCGACCTTACAGAATTTTTGTCAAAATTAAAATTTAAGGGATCAAAAAAAGAGGTAGCACAGAGCATTGCACACGAGCTTGTAAAGCGTCTTCAGCTTCTGCTGGATGTGGGTCTTTACTATCTGAATCTGAACAGGCGAAGCGATACAATATCAGGCGGAGAGATGCAGCGAATAAAAATGTCAACGCAGATCAGCTCTGAGCTTATGGGAATGTTATACGTCATGGATGAGCCGAGCATTGGGCTTCATCCCAGGGACTCTGTAAAAGTAATTGATATAATGAAAAGGCTGCGCGACATCGGAAACACGGTAATCGTGGTGGAACATGACCTTGAAACAATGAACAACGCGGATTTCCTTGTGGAAATAGGACCCGGTCCCGGTATTCACGGCGGAAATATCATTGTAACAGGAGATAAAAAGACTTTAATAAAAAACAAGGAATCAATGACAGGCGCGTATCTTTCGGGCAGAAAAAAAATCGCGGTTCCAAAAAAAAGGCGTTTTCCCTCAGACAATGTTATAGCGATAGGCGGGGCGTCAGAAAATAATTTAAAAAACATTAATGTAGAAATCCCTCTTGGTTTATTTGTCTGCGTAACAGGCGTAAGCGGCTCGGGAAAATCGACGCTGATTCATGACACTTTGTTTAAGCAGATGGAAGTGATAAAAAGGCAGGAACGGATTGTGCCGGGCAAACATGAATACATGCTGGGTTCGGAAGAAATTAACAATGTAATAAATATTGATCAGAGCGCGATAGGCAGGAACAGTAAATCAAACCCCGCGACATATGTCGGCATCTTTGATACAATCAGAAAACTTTTCGCGGAAACAGATGATGCGAAAAACAAAGGTTACGAGGCGATTGACTTTAGCTTAACGCACGCGAACGGAACAAGATGCGAACATTGCAGCGGAGACGGCATTATTATAACAAGTCTTCAGTTTATGGCTGACATAGAAACTGTCTGCCCTGTCTGCAAGGGCGCAAGATTTTCCGAAGAAGGGCTGGAGATCAAATTAAAAGGAAAAAGTATAGGCGACATTTTAAACATGACAGTAGAAGAAGCGTGCGTCTTCTTTAAAAGTTATAAATTACTGAATCACAAATTAACAATCATGGACGAACTTGGCTTGGGTTACATGACTCTGGGACAAAGTTCCACAACGCTTTCAGGCGGAGAAGCGCAGCGCGTTAAATTGTCTTACGAACTCGCTAAAATAAAACGCGGCAATCACAACCTTTATATACTTGACGAGCCGACAACCGGTTTACACATTGCCGATATAGAAAAACTTTTAATCAGCGTAAACAAACTTGTCGATCACGGACACACGGTAATTGTCATTGAACACAATCTGGATGTAATAAAGTGCGCGGATTACATAATCGACATGGGACCCGAAGGAGGAAACGAAGGCGGTTTTATTGTGGCAGCCGGAACGCCTGAAGATGTCGCGAAGGCGAAAGAATCTTACACAGGGCAGTATCTTGCCGCGATTCTATAATTTCTTCCTAAGCTCTTCAATATCGCCGATTGTGTCAAATCCTGTAAAGTCGTAATCAACTTCGGCTAAAGTGATAACCGCGAAAGTCAATACTTCAACTCCCTGATGCAAATGTCCGCCGAAAGCTTTTTCGGTATCTGAGTGTACAATGTGAGCGTGAACGCGCCCTTCGATTATATAGCCGCTGATCCCCGCCATGTCGGACGCTTTTTCATCTTGTACAAAATCATTCCTCGGCGGATTTTCGCGCGTGCCGACCACATGAAAATGATGGCTTCGCGCAGATCCAATCCCGCATAGTATAACAGCGTTTTTTATATTGTGATCCTTCGCCGCCTTTTCCAGAGAGTCAAGAAGATCATCACCGGGATTGAGCCTGACAAAAATTAAATTTTTAAACGGAATTCTTTCAACTAACATCAACAATATCCCCTATCTTATCTTCCATTCCCCATTCCAAATTATTCTACTGAATCATCTAACTCCATGCCAAGATCGATATAAAGCTGTTTGCGTGATTTTTTGTCGGCGCTCGCTTCCTGCCATGCGTAAGCCGCTACATCTTTTGCGGCTTTTCTCGGCACGACAATGACGCCGTCGCCGTCCGCAACTACAACATCGCCCGGATAAACCGCCACGCCGCCGATTGCTATCGGAATATCTTTTTCGATAAATCGAATCCGCGCCTGATCCATCGGCTGCGAAATAAAATATGACCAGACATGGATTTTTTGCAAAATTACTTCGTCTGTATCACGGATTCCGCCGCCGTTTGTCATAAAGCCAACCGCGCCGGCTTTTTTGCAATGCAGAGTATTATTAGAGCCCAAAAGACCGACATCAATGTGCGCAACATCAAGGCAGATAAAGTCGCCCGGCTGAATATCCTTGTTCCACGGGTCGTTGCAGATTTCGTTGTAGTACATATTTACCCACTGGCGGTATTGTTCGGGCGGAAGAGCGGGAACCGGTCCTTCATAAGGAACATAACGTGCTGTCCTCGCAATGCCGATAACGCTTGTTTCCGGACGGAACAGCGGACGTATTCTGTGATCGACCGAGCCGTAATGATGGTAACCCATCCAATCCATGCCGTCACGGACATCTGTGACGCGCAGCCGTTTAAATAATTCGATTAATTGCTGGTTTTCTGTCATGTATACATTATAACACGGCTTATTGGAAATGTATGCTCTAAAATATTAACCGCAAGAGGTGAGACAGATTGCCCGCATCTTACTATGTTTTTTTCATACATTTTATATATTACATAGCCTGGATTCTCACCAAAAATTTTAACCTGCAATTTGTTAGTAAATTTTCGTGCGGGAATCAAGGGTACATACCGCAGATGACATGATTCATAAAAATCTGTACAATAAATTCATGAACTTGGCGTTAGAAACTTTAAAAACAAGAGGCTTTTTCCAGCAATGCACCGATGCCGAAGGTCTTTCTAAATTGATGGATGAATGTCCCATCACATTTTATGAGGGTACCGATCCTACAGGAGGCAGTCTGCATATCGGACACATGGTTCCGTATTTTGCGTTCCGCCACTTAAGGGCGGCAGGTCATAAAGGTCTTGCACTTCTTGGCGGAGGAACAGCGCGTATCGGCGATCCGTCCGGCAGGGATCAGGTGCGAAAGATGCTCGATTACGAAACATTGGACGCTAATGTTGTATCCATCACTTCTCAGCTTGATAAATTTGTCGGTTTTGACGGTAAAACCGCTTTTACCGTAAATAATAAAGACTGGCTTGCCAGCCTAAACTATATCGATTTTTTACGAGAGATAGGCAGCCACTTTTCCGTTAACCGTATGCTGAGTTTTGAAGCGTACAAGATGCGGCTGGAGACAGGGCTTTCTTTTATCGAGTTTAACTATCAGCTTTTACAAAGTTATGATTTTCTGGAGTTGTACCGCCGCCACGGCTGCCGTCTGCAAATCGGAGGCGACGACCAGTGGGGAAATATCGTCGCCGGAGTTGAGCTGATCCGCCGCGTTGAAGGCGCGGAAGTTTTCGGGCTTACATTTCCTCTTGTTACAACTTCGGACGGTAAAAAAATGGGCAAAACATTAAAAGGCGCTCTATTCCTCGATCCGGCTCTGACCAGCCCTTATGACTTCTTCCAGTACTGGCGCAATGTAACAGACGCGGATATTCTCCGCTTCCTGTTGATGTTCACCTTCCTCCCTGTTGATGAATGCCGCTCGCTTTGTGAGTCCGGTAAAAACCCGAACGATGCCAAAGAACGCCTCGCGTGGGAAGTAACCGCGCTCATTCACGGAAAAGACGAAGCCGATAAAGCTTTATCTGGCGCAAAAGCGGCTTTTTCCGGCGGAGGCGACAAGCAGGCAATGCCTCATATTGATATTCCGCGCTTCCGCTTCGAAAACGGCATAAATATCGTTGATCTTTTCTGCGAAACAAGACTTGCTCCGACAAAAAGCGAAGCACGCCGCCTTGTTGAGCAGGGAGGCGCGTTTGTGTCCGATAAAACCGGAGAATTATCAGGCCTTAACGATCCGGCAGCTTTAATAGGCGCAGACAGGCTTAATAATGAAGGCGAATTGATTTTGCGAGCCGGAAAGAAGCGTTATATGCTTGTCCTTGCGAATTGAAACTTTGTTTTTGCCTGCGACACATTTAAAGTCTGAAAGTTGCAAAAAATTCAAATTTATTTTGACAATTTTCTGGTTCTTGTATATAATTAACAAATCTTATATACGAGGTGTTTTATGTTAAAGTACGAAGATTACGTTTCCAACATCCCTGATATTCCTTTTGATAACTTTGCTCAAATACTGGAAAATCAGACGCGGGTATTTCCGGATAAAGATTTTATCAGATACCGTTCAGGCAAACAGAGGGAATTTACACGCTGGAGTTTTTCTAAATTTAACAATGAATGCCGCAGGATTGCGAAAGGTTTATTTGCCGCCGGTTTAAAAAAAGGCGATTGCGTTTTGTTGTGGTCCGAGAATCGTCCTCAGTGGATGTCAGTCTGGATGGGAACTGTAATCGCGGGAATTATTATTGTACCTGTTGATTTTCTTGCTACAGAGCAGGAATGTCTTAATATTATGAAAATTACCAGATCAAAAGCGTTTTTTTATTCGGGGAGAAAAAAAGACTTCGCGTCTTCGTTAGCTGCTAACGGAGTTACGCTGAAAGTCTCTGTTTGCATAAGTCCCGAAAGCGAAGACGCTCCTTCGGATCAGGAAACAGCGTATGACCTCTTTGGGAAAGACGCCGGCAGTTATGAACTGCCGTCCCCTGACAGTATTGCGTATAATTGTCCGTGTTCAATTGTATTTACATCAGGAACAACAGGTTTTGCCAAAGGCGTTACGCTTTCGCATAAAAATATTATCGCAAACGCAAGCGCGGCTATCCGTATGCTGGAACCGACTCTGGAGGATGTTTTTATTGATGTTCTTCCTTTGCATCATACCTATCCGACCACTTGTTCTTTTGTCGCGCCTTTTGCGGTAGGCATACCCACAGTTATCGCGGAAAAAATTGTAGGAAAAGTTGTTATTGATGACATTAGGGACGGAGGAGTTACATACCTGATCGCGGTTCCGCTGTTATACGATAAGGTTATGGCGGCTATCGAAACAGGTTATAATAAACTTTCGCCTGTGCTTCGGGGAATCTTAAATTGTTTTAGAAAAATTGCCCTGAAGGAAGCAAAAAAAGGAAACCCGAAATTCGGGCAGAAGTTTTTTAAATTCATCCGTAAAAAAACAAATCTGCAAAGAATTAAGTTAATGGTTGCAGGCGGCGGAGCGCTAAATCCCAAGACTTCCGATTTCTTTGATTCATTCGGATATAACATTGTTCACGGTTACGGTATGAGCGAGAACGCTCCTCTAATCACTGTAAATACGCCGCGCCATAAGCGCAATATATCGGTAGGACTTCCTGTCAGCTACACTGAAGTTGAAATTCGGGATCCCAATGCCGAAGGTATCGGCGAGATTGCCTGCAAATCACCTTCTGTCATGTTAGGTTATTTTGAAAACGAAGAAGCGACAAAAGAAGTTATTACCGAGGACGGCTGGCTTTTAACGGGTGATCTTGGTTACCGCGATGAACTTGGCTTCCTTTATATCAGGGGCCGGAAGAAAAATCTTATAGTCGGTTCCGGCGGAAAAAACATTTATCCCGAAGAAGTCGAGTCTCAATTCAACGGTTCGCGCACAATTGCCGAAGTTCTTATTCTAGGCAGGAAAACTCCCATCGGCGAAATTATCTTCGGCGTTATGGTTCCCAATTATGAGTTAATCAAGGAAGATCATCCGGGCAAGGAAAATGACGATATTTTCATCTGCGAATTGATCAAAAAAGAAGTTGAAGAAGCAAATCGGGCATTGCCGGTTTATAAAAAGATAAGCGACTTCACCGTACGTAAAGAACCGTTTGAAAAGAACGCGCAGCAGAAGATAAGACGTTTCTTATATACGCCCGAATATTCAGAGCAATAAGCTCCGCGGATGAATGCTTGGCGCGGCGCAAATGTGAGAGTTCGTACGATTGGTTAATATAATTTTATTGTAAGTACTCACCAATATGGCATACGCGTAAACCCTTGGCAGCTAAATGGCAGGGTTTTTAACAGTGTTTAGCGACGAGTCCGCTGGTTCGTTTAGGCTGCTGTGCTGTTTTTTATATATAAAACTTTTTCGTACATTATTGAAGCTTAGCGGACTTGGTAACACAACTGTTGTTGTCGCAGCCATAGACGCTGCCAATGCTTTCCGCGTATGCCATATTGGTAATTTATTTACAATTTTATTAAATGATGTTTTAAAACAGTATCTGTTTATAAATATCTTTAGATTAAATCGCCAATATGGCGGCTGCGCACAGACTTGGCGGCGTCTATGGCTGCGATAAAAAAAGATATGTATGTGAATCCGCTTAGCCCTAATAATGTATGGAAATTATTAATGAAAAATATAATATAGCTGCCTTTACGAACAAGCGGACTCGTCACAAAACCCGTGTAACACCTTCAGCCATCCTAGCCGCAAAGGCTGTGCGCAGCCGCCATATTGGCGGTTGTGTTAAAAATTTTTTATCAAAACTAATTTGGAACAATTATTGTATTTCGTTTCTATTAACAATAACCTTGCTGATCAATCCGTAATTCACCGCTTCTGCGGCATTCATCCAGTAATCGCGGTCTGTGTCTTTTTCTACTTGGGAGGCAGGATTGCCGGTTTCTTCTGCTATTAATTTGTTGATTTTTTCGCGCAGTTTTTCCAATTCCTTTGCGTGTATTTCAATGTCGGTAGCTACGCCTCTTATTCCGGAAAGCGGCTGGTGAATCAGATAATGGCTGTTGGGAAGTCCTATGCGCCTGTCTCTGGGAGAAGCAAGCTGAATGATTGCCGCGGCGCTTGCAACAAGTCCCATGCCGATTGTCCACACTTGAGGCTTTATAAAGCGGATCATGTCGAATATCGCGTAACCGGCGTCCGCGTCTCCGCCTGGAGAGTCGATAAATATGCGGATCGGCTCGTCATTTATGTCTTCCAAAAGCAGAAGATGGCGGATTGTTTTTTCCGCCAGTTCTTTATTTATTTCGCCGGATAATAGTATCGTCCGGGTTTTTAGCATTCTGGCTGCAAGCGGATCCGGCACCGGAGTTTTTACATTTTCTTTATTTTGATCATCATCTTCTTCGCAAAAATAAGGACTCATTGTTAGCCTCCGTATATATAGTAATGGTTTTGTATTTGTAATTCAATATACAGTTCTATTTGGTATAAACTCTTGGCACTCGTTTACTGATATTACAGGTAATTTCGTATGGAATTGTATTAGCAACTTTCGCCAAAGCGGCGGCATCAGGAGAGCCGCCGCCGAAGATAACTGCTTCGTCCCATCGTTTTACATTATGTTTCTGACCTAGGTTAACCGCGCATTGATCCATTGTGATTCGTCCTGCCAGCGGATATGTTTCATTATTAATCGATACCTGCCACTTGTTGCTTGCGGTGCGGGGAAGGCCGTCGGCGTAACCGGCTGGTAAAATTGCAATGTATGTGTCTTGTCCGGCTGTCCATGTTCTGCCGTACGATACCGATTCGCCTTTTTTGATTTTTTTTATCAATGTTACCGCGCTTCTTAGTTCCATTACAGGCGCCGCAGTTAATGGTTCGTACTTTGATAATTTTTTTTTGTAAGCGGGCGGCAGGTCTTTTTCCTCCGCTGTTTTATATCCGTATAAAAATATACCAGGTCTTACCATATCCAGCCAGCTTTCGGGATGCAGTATGACTGCGCCGGAATTCGCGGCATGAACAATACCCGGATTAATTCCTGCGGCTTTAATTGCGTCAACCGCGCTTTTAAGGCGGTTAAGCTGCGTCATTGTGTACTTAATATCCTGTAAACCGGCGGAATCGGAGACGGCAAAATGAGCCGCGGTTCCAGCCAGTTTTAATGAAGAGCAGGATGTTATGTGCCGGGCAAGCGCAGCCGATTCATTTATATGGCAGCCCAGCCGTCCCATGCCTGTTTCGATTTTTAAATGGACGGATAACTTGATTTTTTGGGCTTTTGCCTGCTCGTTCAAAATGGAAGCGAATTCGGCATCCGAGATAAAAGGCGTAAGATCGGCTTCAATTAATTCCGGTAATTCATCAGGATGAGGCTGGGAAAACAGCAAAATTGGCGCTTTTATACCGCTTTTTCTCAGCTTTTTTCCCTCGGAAACGGCTGCAACGCCCAGACAGCATGCTCCGGCTTCAATGCCCGCCTTTGCTATTTTAAGCGCTCCATGACCGTAGGCGTCAGCCTTTACAGGTACGCAAATACGCGTGTTTTTTCCAACTCTAAGCCTTATTGAGTCAAAATTCCTCTTAAAATTATCCAAATGAATTATTGCATTTGTCCGCATTTCAGTTTAGTATATGTTATTAGACTGTCATTTTCCAGTTATTATATTAAAAATCATAAAAAATATTGAAATTCTGTTTGTTTATCGGTATATTATTAGAGGATATGAGTGTCCGAAAGCAGGCGGCTATTTTAATTCTCGTTATTTCCATCCTCTTCATGGGCGGTTGTGAAGCCATTGACGAAATTCTGCCTTCTGCCGGTACATATAAGTTAAATATCAATATAAATGATACCCTGCTTGATGACTGCTCTTATGTCATGCTGAATGACAGTATTCATCCGTCATTTTTTGAACCTGTCTCCCGCGATCAGGATGTAACAGCTCTTATGGTTTATCTTAGAAACGCAAGCGGCGATAATCTTGGCTGGAGAGTCATTTACGGACTCGAACGCAATGTTTCATTGTGGCAGGGAGATTCCAGTAATATTATTATGACCGTTAAAAATCTGGATGATAATTTGCCGTCCTTTAAGCTGCCTTCAAATTTGCCTTCCGGCATATATACAATTATTTCGCAGGTAATGAGCGGGAAAAATATTCTGCAAAGAACCGAAAAACTAATCTACTATCTTGGTGATACGGATTTTGCGTATAATGGCATAAGTGTTAACTTGCCTGGAATTACAGGGAATTCGCATCTGATACCTACAGACACTGTTATACTGCTTGAAGCTGATATGAATTCATTAGATCAGTTTAATCCTTATGTTGTTTGGTACGAAGGCAGAAAAAAAGTAGGCGAAGGATATTTTTCTGACGGCGCAGGGCAATTCTTCTGGAAAGCGCCGGAACAAAGCGGCTTCTTTTCGTTAAGCGCCGAAATTTTTCCGGTTAAAAGCGGCGAAAAACTGCCTGGATATAAAAAAGAGGTCTCGCTGATTATTTCTTCCATAGCGGCAAACGGGCATCTTGTTTCGGAAAACATACCGCAGCTTGTTCACTGGTATACATTTGAAAATAATTTTTATGACTCAAAAATGAAATCTTCAGTTGAACGCTCCGTAAGACCTGCCGCCGCAAGGGATAACGTCAGATGGATGGGCGTAAACGGAACTTACGGTCCTGCTACGGGAGACGGCAATGTTTTGGTAATGCCGGAAGTTAATTTTTCCAATGACGCGGTCAGAAACTGGCAGACATTATTCAGGTTTAAACCAATCAATGCCGGCAGTATTTTTACAGTTCAGTTCGGCTCATCCAAGGATGTTAACCTGACCCTATCCATGGAAGGCTCGGATTTTATTTTATCATTGTCATCTCCTGATAAAAAAGTTTCTCAGGTTATTAGTCTGCCCGCCGCTTTAGATGAAACATCAGACACCGTTTCTGGCAGAATAAATTCATTTATTACCGCCGGATTATATTTTTCTGTTACGCCCGGGTCAATAACCGCAAAAATCAATATCACTGGAAATTTAGTCAACGATGAACAGGCAGGAAAATCCATTTTTATTGAAGCTGATGCCGGCAGAGGTTTTCAGATTTTATTGGGTTCCCGTAAAACAAACACGCCTGCCGAAGCGGAGTTTAACGCGATTTGGGATGAATTTGCCCTGTATTATAATCCGCCGGTTGATATTATTAACGCGCATTTAGTACCAGTGACAGAATCATCCGATGAAATTACAAACAATTAAAATTGTTTTCATGAAAAAAATTATTTCGTCAATTTTTATTATCGCTGTTTTTATGTCCTGCGCAGCCAAAGAAAAAAGATTTATTCCAATTCCGGACAGCAGTTATTTTGAACAGAAGAAAACTCCCGAAATCGCCATTAATGATATTATTGATACAAAAGACGGAAGATCAACCGGAAATTTGCCTGTATGGCTGCGCACGTACATCGAAGGAGGAATAGAAGCGGTTGAAAATCTAAATTTGTTTTATAACAAATATGTTTACATTGGAATTAACAGAGGATCAAATACAACTGCTTTAAACAAGTGGCTGGTAAATTATTCGGCGGCGCATGATTTTCCCGTTCTTGCCGGGGAAAGAGTAGAAAAAAAAATAATAACATCGTCATCGCTGTACCCTGATGATGAATACGGTGAATTTTTTGAAAGATTTATGAAAAGGGCGTACGGTTCATCATATCCGGGAGCGGTTAAAGAAGATACTTTTTGGATTAGAACAAAAGCTGATAATGAAAGTTATATATATTTTATTTTGCTTACAATTGATAAAACTGCTATGCAATTAATAGTCGGAGATATGATTTCACAGACAGAAAAATCCGCCGTTTTAACTTCGTCGGAAGCCGCCGCGGTTAGACGTATGCGCCAGAATTTCTTTGAAGGTTTTTAAAATGTCTGACTACGGCGATGATTCTTCTATCGCGGCTTTTGCGACCGCGCCTGGAAAAAGCGCACTTACATTAATCCGCTGTTCGGGAAAAGGATCGATAGAATTATTATCATCAGTTTTTTCACCGGCAAAAATAAAAGACGCTCCCGGCAATACAATCATTCACGGCTGGATTTTGGAAGAGGGAACAATCAATAAAAAGGTTGATGAAGTTTTAGTTTCTGTATTCCGCGCTCCTAAAAGTTATACGGGAGAGGATGGCTTTGACGTTAGCTGCCACGGCGGACATGCCGCTGGAAAGGCAGTAATGGCTGTTTTGAAAAACGCGGGTTTTCGCGGTGCGCTTCCGGGCGAATTTACTTTCCGCGCGTTTATGAACGGCAAGATCGATCTTACACGCAGCGAGTCCGTAATGGAACTTGTTTCGGCGAAAACAGAAATAAGCCGCCGTCATGCTGTTTCGCGCCTTTGCGGTTCTTTGCAAAAAGAAATTGGCGAAATTAAAACGCAGCTTGTTCAGGTTCACGCGGGAGCGGAAATTTTTCTTGACTATTGTGAAGATGAAATAAGCGCCGATGCCGAAGAAATGGAAGGCAGACTTCCAAACAGGGAACTTGCGTTAGTCGCGCTTGGGCGTCTTAGAAAACTGTCCGCTTCATGGCAGTTTGAACGGATTTATCAGGAAGGCGTTACGCTTGTGATTGCCGGCCGTCCGAACGCGGGCAAGTCCAGTCTCTTTAACCTGTTCCTAAAAGAAGATCGATCCATTGTAACGGAAATTCCCGGAACAACACGCGACTGGATTGAAGCTTTTGTGAGTATCGAAGGAATTCCGGTTCGCCTTATTGACACTGCCGGCTTGCGCGAAGCTCCATGCGCTGTAGAAAAAATCGGCGTTGAAAGGAGCCGCAAACTTTTGCAGGAAGCGGATTTGGTTTTGTATTTAATTGACGGCGAAAGCGGAATTACAGCGGAAGATGAGGAATATACCGGCGCCATTCATTTTGATGATTGTAGCGCGGCAGACTTACGGCAAAATGCCGGACAAAGCGAGAAAAGCAATTTCCCGTTTTTAATTTTGTGGAACAAATGTGATGCAGCTCCTTTGCCGCAGCCTTTTCCGGTTGTAAATGTGAATCCGATTTGTATAAGCGCGAAAACAGGAGAAGGACTTACAGAGCTTTACGCGGCGATTACTTCCGCCATTTTAAAAAAAGACGCGGGTATTAATTTTGATGAACATTCATCCGCTTCCATTGGAACTATCCGCCAAAAAAATCTTGCGGACGCCGCCTGTTCCCGTCTGAAAGAAGCTCTCGCTCTGGCAGAGCAGAATGAGCCGCTGGATTTAATCGCGCCTTTGCTGCGCGAAGCCGTCAACTCGTTAGGTGAAATCACCGGCGAAGTTTCAACGGCGGACATACTGGAAGAGATGTTCAGTAAATTCTGCGTTGGTAAATGACCAGCATATTGATGTTTTCCAAAAATAAAAAAAATTAATTGTTACAATACTACCAATATGGCGGCTGCGCACAGCCTTGGCGGCTAGGATGGCTGAAGGTGTTACAAGGGTTTTGCGACGAGTCCGCTTGTTCGTAAAAGCAGCTATATTATATTTTTCATTGATAATTTCCATACATTATTAAGGCTAAGCGGATTCACATACATATCTTTTTTTATCGCAGCCATAGACGCCGCCAAGCCTGTGCGCATCCGCCATATTGGCAATTTTCTCAAAATTAGTTCAAAAAATAAAAGTTGTTCAAAAACATTAATTAATAAATTTGTAGATAAATTACCAATATGGCATACGCGGAAAGCATTGGCAGCGTCTATGGCTGCGACAACAATAGTTGTGTTACCAAATCCGCTAAGCGTCAACATTGTACGAAAAAGTTTTATATATAAAAAACAGCACAGCTGCCTGAACGAACCAGCGGACTCGTCGCTAAACACTGTTAAAAACCCTGCCATTTAGCTGCCAAGGGTTTACGCGTATGCCATATTGGTGAGTACTACAATAATATTAATTTTGATTTTTAATATATAATACCAACAGGAGTTAATTTTGGATTTTGATTGTATAATCATTGGCGGCGGACATGCAGGCATTGAGGCTTCGCTTGCTGTCAGCCGGCTTGGGTTTTCCGCTCTTCTTATCACGCAAAATCCCGATAAAATCGGCGCGTTGTCATGCAATCCCGCGATTGGCGGACTTTCAAAGGGCAACCTTGTGCGCGAAGTTGACGCGCTCGGCGGCGAGATGGGCAGGCTGACTGATTCTGTAATGATTCAATTCCGTATGCTTAACCGTTCGCGCGGACCTGCTGTGCAGGCGCCACGAGCGCAGGCTGATAAATACGCTTATCAGGCGGCGGCGAGATCGACTCTGGAAAATCAAAAAAATCTTGCGATTTTTATGGATACGGTAACAGATTTTATAATAGACGGCGATATATTTGCGCATAACGATCAGGCGAAAATAGCGGGAGTAATAACAAGCAGAGGTCATCGCATAACAGCGCGGACTGTGATTCTTGCCGCCGGAACTTTCATGGAAGGAAAAATATTTATCGGGGAATATGACGCGCCGCAGGGACGTCTCGGTGAAGAAGCGGCGCTTGGACTTGGCGCGTCTTTGCGCCGCCTTGGTTTTCCGCTTGGAAGATTGAAAACCGGCACTCCGGCGCGGATAGCGGGCAGTTCCATCGATTTTTCTAAAATGGAAAAACAGGACGGCGAGGAAATGAAACCGTTTTCATTTGATTCAAATAAAATAATTGACAGACCTTCGCTTCCATGCTGGATCACTTATACCACAGAAAAGACGCATGAAATTATCATGGAGAATATTCACCGCTCGCCGCTGTACGGCGGTAAAATTCTTGGAGCAGGCGCGCGTTATTGTCCGTCTATCGAGGATAAAGTTGTGCGTTTTCCGGAGCGGAGTCGGCATCATATTTTTATCGAACCTGAAGGAATTTCAACTAACGAGATGTACATGAACGGCGCGTCCAGTTCGCTGCCCGAGGATGTGCAGCGTGGTTTTATTCACAGTATTCCGGGGCTTGAAGAAGCCCGCATTGTCCGTCCTGCCTACGCTGTTGAATACGATTATCTTGATCCGCTGGATTTGTATCCGTCGCTTGAATCAAAGCGCTTGTCCGGTTTTTTTTCGGCAGGACAGACGAACGGCAGTTCAGGTTACGAAGAAGCCGCCGCTCAGGGAATTATCGCCGGCATCAACGCCGCGATGAAAATGTCGGGAAGGCAGCCGCTTGTGCTTGGCAGAGCCGAAGCGTACATCGGAGTGCTTGTCGATGATCTTACAACTCTTGGAACAAAAGAGCCGTACCGTATGTTTACAAGCCGCGCCGAACACCGCCTGATGCTGCGCCACGATACGGCGGATACGCGGCTTACACCAAAAGGCAGAGACGCAGGTCTTATCGATGACAGCCGGTGGGAACGCTTTATGGAAAAGACAAAAACGTTAGACGAAATTAAAGAATTAATGAGGCAGCGTGAGCATCGGATGCTCAGTGAGCAGGAATTATCAAATTATCCTGCGGAATTGATCGAAAGGGCGCTTCTTGATAAAAAATACTCAGGTTATATTGAAAAAGAAATCCGCTTTGCCGCGAAAGCCGCTAAAATGGACGCTATCAAACTTGATCCTGCTCTGGATTACCGAAGCATTAACGGGCTTTCTTCCGAGGCAAAGGAAAAACTTATTTCCGTTAAACCTCTTAATGTAGGTCAGGCGGCGCGGATTACAGGCGTAAGACAGGGAGATATTGCGCTGTTGATCATTCTTGCGAACAAGAAGACATAAAAAATCCAACGTCTGTTCTTTTAATTTTTATCATTTTTAATTATACTTTTTAAATGATAAAACTTGCTGCCTTCCTTGGCAATCCCGGCGTCGGATATGCGCGGAACAGGCATAATGCCGGAAGAATGACCGCGCAGGCGTTTCCCTTTTACCCGTCTCTTTCATGGCAGAAAAAACACAACGGATTATACGCTTCTCATAACGGCATCCATTTTATAATGCCGGAAACGTACATGAATCTTTCCGGCGTATCAGTTCAGGCTGCGGCTTCTTTTTTCAAGATTAATATAGAAGAAATAATTATAGTCCACGATGAATTGGAACTGCCGCTCGGGACAATTTCGTTAAAAAACGCAGGCGGTCTCGGCGGACATAACGGTCTTCGCTCCTTGAATAAATGTTTCGGCAGCGCGGATTTTTGGCGTCTTCGCATCGGCATAGGACGACCCGGTACGCGGCTGCCCGGCGAAGGCGGTCATGCTTCTAAAGAAGCGGGCGGAGAAGTCATGGACTGGGTACTGAATGATTTTACCGCCGAGGAGAAGGAAATTCTAAACCCCGCTCTAAACGCCGCCGCGGATTTGCTGATTCAAATTTTCGAAAACGATCCTGATACATTATTAAAGACATGGGCAAAGAAAAAAATATCAATAGAAGAAAAAGAACAGGAACAGAATTTATGAAACCAGATGAAGCTTTCAAAGCGTTATACGAAACTGTAGCAAGGCTGCGCTCTCCTGACGGCTGCAAGTGGGACAGGGAGCAGACTCCGTCGACATTGAGGGGAGCGTTAGTTGAAGAAACTTACGAGTGTCTTGAAGCTATCGATGAAAATGATCCTGAGCATATTGCCGAAGAATTAGGGGATTTATTTCTTCTTGCGACCATGTTAAGTTACATGCACGAACAGGAAGGCAGGTTTTCTGTCGCTGACGCGCTTTCAAAAATAAATGAAAAATTGATCCGCCGCCATCCTCATGTGTTCGGCGATGTAAAAGTAAAAGACTCCTCGGAGATTTTGGAAAACTGGGCAAAGATAAAAATTGAAAAAGAAGGACGCAAACCTAAAGACTCGGTTCTTGATGAAGTAAGTGGCGGACTTCCGCCGATGGATCGCGCCTATGCTCTCCAGAAAAAAGCCGCAAAGACCGGCTTTGACTGGCTGGATATTGAAGGCGTAATTGAAAAAATCAAGGAAGAGTTAGGTGAAGCGCAGGAAGCTGTGAGCTGCGAGCGGTGTATTGTGAATGGCAAAGAAGGCGCGCAGCAGGGAACAGAGAACAGTGATCAAAAAACAAACAATAGAGAAAAATTGGAAGGAGAGCTTGGTGATTTGTTGTTTTCGGTCATCAATCTTTGCAGATTTTTAAAAGTTGAACCTTCTGTAGCTCTTCGCCGGACAAACAGCAAATTTATTGACAGATTTAAATATATAGAAAAAAAGATGAAAGAAACCGGACAGGAAATGAAAAAAGAGAATTTGGATGTGATGGATGGTTTCTGGAATGAAGCGAAAAATATAATTAGTTGAGGCTTCTTTCAAAACTAACCGAGTTTTGGAAAAAGCTCAGTTATTCTGTATTATTTATTATCTTGTAAATTTTTTTGTTTCAATATATAAATAAACATGGCTGTTAACAGCGTTGCCAAGAGGTTTGGTATTTTAACCGCAGGCGGAGACTGCCCCGGGTTGAATGCCGCTATCCGCGGTGTGTGCCGCGCGGGGCATGACCGTTATGGAATGGAAATTGTCGGCATTGCAGACGGATTCCGCGGTCTTATTTATGAAGATACAAAAATTCTTCAGCCGGAAGATTTTACCGGCATTTTGACACGCGGCGGAACAATCCTTGGTTCCAGCAGGGAAAAGCCTTTCGGCGGAACCACTTCCTACAGGGACGAGGTTGACAGCGAAAAAGTATCGGCGATTAAAGAAACATATTCAAAATTAAAACTTGACTGCCTCATAGTGATTGGCGGAAACGGAACCAATACTACAGGCTCAAAACTTGCCCGTGAAGGTCTTAATGTGATAGGACTTCCAAAAACAATTGATAACGACATTGTCGGCACAGACAGAACTTTCGGCTTTCATTCGGCATTGGCTATCGGCACAGAAGCGATAGACCGCCTTCATTCTACGGCGCAAAGCCACAGCCGCGTTATCGTCATCGAATTGATGGGACACAAAGCCGGCTGGCTCGCTCTCTATGCCGGAGTCGCGGGCGGAGGCGATGTCATCCTTATACCGGAAATTCCTTACGATATTAAAGAAATTGGCAAACATCTGATTGAGCGCGCCAATCGCTCCAAAACGGGCAAGTCTTTTTCTATTGTAGTCGCCGCCGAAGGAGCGATATCGGTAAAAGAAGCGTCTATGGACAAAAAAGACAGGAAAAAATACCGGGAGGCAAATCCTTCCGCCGCTTACCGTATTGCAAAGGAAATAAACGAAGAGACTGACATGGAAACCCGAGCCACCGTTTTAGGCTATATGCAGCGCGGCGGCATTCCCAGCTCTTCCGACCGCGTCCTCGCGACATGTCTCGGCACCGCCGCTGTTGAACTCCTCGCTCAGGGAAAATACGGCAAAATGGTCGCCCTAATCGGCAACGAAATCGGCTCTGTCGATCTCAGCGTCCCCGAAGGCAAGGTAAAAAACGTCCCTGTCGACCATTACATGATTGACGCCGCAAGGGCTGTGGGAACTTGTATTGGGGACAGGTAGCGCCTTAAAGATACTTGCCAATTTTTAAATTCTGTTATATATTTACCGTATGAAAAGAACAATTATTTTAATTATCGTTTTATTGTCAATCGGGATGCCTATCTTCGCTCAATTGGATATATCGATTTATATTCAAGAATACAACAGATCAGATGCGACGGTCTTTGATATGCTGGATTTATTAAAAGCTGTCAGAGATGAACAACGGGAAGATAATGGAAACTGGTATTATAACGCGATTACTGTTTTTATTCAAAAACTCCCTAATTTTCTAAATTCGTCCCGTGAAAGATATGCTATTGAGGAATGTGCAAAAATTATTTTTCATGGGCTTTCAGAGGAGAAAAATGACAAAGCTTCTTATCAGGTTTGGCAATTACTTCAATTTTTTAATATTTCATCTTCTCTAAATGACGGATTTATGATGTTTGAGGCTATTATTACCCTGGGGCGAATTAACGCCAGGGATTATATAGTCCCCCTTGCTGATCTTCTTACATATTATAATGAAAGAGGCGCTGCTGATCCGCAGTCCAAATCTAAAATGCAGCGGGTAGCACCGGCTCTTTTTGGCGCGCTGGAAGCATTAAATGACCCAAACTGCGTAAGACCAATTTTTTTCGCCTCAATCGGATGGTATGATAAAGATATAAACGCCATGGCAAGCGGTTCTTTAATAAGGCTTATGGATTCTCTCGGTGAAGTTATCGGCGATGTCATAATCGGTATTATTCAAGATCCGTTCAATGGTCCGGTTTCCAAGAATGCGGCATGGCAGGAATTACTCCGCACCCATGTCGCGGATAGCGTAAAGGCAAGAGTCGCGGTAGCGGCTCTTGAAGCAAGTTATACATTCGTCGCTCAGTCTTTTGAATCACGGGTTCTATTAAGAACCATGCGTATGTCAGCCATTGACGCAATCCGCACAATGGGGATTGAGAATGAAATCGTATACGCTTTTCTTGAAAGAACTTACAGGGAAGCTTTTGATACTCCAAATATGGATTTTGAGGAAATCGTCCTGGTTGTTAGAACATTAGCAGCGGTAAAATCCGAAGAAGCGATTGATCTTTTAACAGAATTCCTCAGATGGGTCCACTCCAGAAGACAAAGCGGTCCCTGGGGACATACGGAAAGGGAAATAGTATATCTTCTTATTCAAGCTATAGGATCTACCGAAACCCAGTCACGGACAGCGCTTCAGCTTTTATTTACCATTTCGCGTTCTTCAATGTATACAGAGGCGGAACAGATTTGGGCAAGAGACGCTATATCCGCATTGACTCGGCAAATTTTAAATTAATGTTGGGTCAATCTAAACATTGCTGTCATATTGGCGATTTTTTAACAGAATTTATGAATAAAGATTGTTTTAAAATACCTAATATGACATACGCGAAGTAAGCGGACTCATCACTAAACACTGTGTCTCCCTGCCATTAGCTGCCAACGTATTTTAATAAATTTTGTTTTTGAATGCCTCTGTTTATATCTTACTTCAATCCCTTTTTTAAACTGAATGAAGGGCAATTTGCGCCCGTAGCGCGGAATACCTCCTGAGAAGGCAGCGGCGTACATTTAATGGAAAAAATATCGCAGGCGCGCGGGAACATGGGGTCCCATGTAACCCTGAAATGAGCGCACTTTAAACAATTAGGCGGTCTTGAAGAAGGTGGTTTTGATTCGCCGACAATAATCTCCATAAATTAGAATATACATGAAGTATTTTTCAGCAACAAGATGTAATAGAGGCTGCCCTAAAAACACAATGAAATTATTGCCCTTGTGGTAACAATCGTATTTTCAGCGACATCTCGTGATGAATCTAATGGCTTCCTGTAAATCCTCCGATAATGAAGCGGAGGATTATATTTTGCAATTCATAACCAATTTTAAACATAGATTTTCCGAAGAAAGATACTTTAAATTGCGCACCATCGCCATTAGTTTGGCAGTTTTTTTTGGAATTTTCAGTATTTTACTTGCCTTTTCCCTGTTTTCCGCTCTTTTTGGGATTAAACTTTTTCCCTCCGCTCCCGGGATGTTTTTTGTGCGTTCCTTCGGGATACTTTCCCTGTTGCTTCCGGTCTATTTTGCCTATGCTTCTTTTATTCTTGCCGATCCGCGATGGCGTCCGGACAGAATATTTTTTTTAAACGGTTTTATTTTTCCGTTTTTGACCCTTGCCGTTGGTTTTGCGATTATCCGCGATTTTGAGCTGCGCTCCATGCACTCCTCACTTCTTACCCTTACAGGAAAAACCGGATTCAGCCTGTTTATAATTTCGCTGACTGTAATTCAGGTGCTTTTTTTACAGGTGTTAAGAAACGTGCTTTTCTTTAAAGAAAATAGATTTTTTCCGCGCAGAGTTGTTTTGCTTCCGCCGCCAGAACAGGCAAAAACTGAAGTTACTAACCCTGAGGAAAAACTTCGCGCTTCCTTCTTCGCGGAGGGCTCTGAACAAAAAAATGATGATACAACCATGCCGGAAAATAGAAAATATCCTCCTGTTGTTTCATTTATGGGCGAAGTTGATGAATTATCAGCTAACGATGATTTAAATATCAATATTGATAATGAAGATGATGAAAATCAGGCTGATGAAGAAATGGATGATGATAATTATGATTCAATTGAATATGACGATGATGCTGAAACTGATGATAATGATATAGAAAAAGCGCTTGAAGAGGCGGAAACAGCTGCGCAGGTTCGTTCGGAAGATGTCCGCAAAAAAAAGAGCGTCAGTTCGCGCTATAAAAAATATAAAATTCCTGTTGATATTTTAAACGAGTACCCTGACGGCGAATATTGGATAATCGATCAGGCTACCCGTGACGCCGCGGTTGCTTTAAAGGAAACGCTTGAAGAATTTAAAATTCAAGCTGAGGTAACAGGCATCAAAAAAGGTCCTGTAATTACAATGTTCGAAATTCTTCCGGCTCCCGGCGTTAAACTTTCCAAAATTGTAGGTTTGCAGGATAATATCGCCCTGCGCCTTGCGGCTTCTTCCGTGCGTATTGTAGCGCCAATTCCCGGAAAACACGCCGTAGGCATCGAAGTCCCGAACGTTAAACGCAATATCGTCTCTTTCCGCGAAATTATCGAAGATCAGCTGCGTCAGACAAACAAGAAGATGGAGATTCCGGTTGTTATGGGAAAAGACATTACAGGGGAATCGCATACTGTAGACCTTGTTCAGATGCCGCATCTTTTAATAGCAGGCGCGACCGGTTCGGGAAAATCAGTCTGCGTAAACTCCATCATACTTTCGATACTTTATCAGCTTCATCCGTCGGAATGCAGGCTGATGCTTATCGATCCTAAAATTGTAGAATTAAAACTTTACAATGATATTCCGCACCTGTTAACGCCGGTAATTACCGAACCTAAAAAGGCGTTTCAGGCTCTTCAATACTGCATTTATGAAATGGAGAGGCGCTACGCCTGTCTTGATTCGATGGGAGTGCGCGATATCCGCAGTTTCAACAGGCGCATCAACGAGAAAAATATGACACTTCATGCATCGAAGCTTCCCGCGCAAGAGCACTTGCCTTACATTGTTGTAGTGATAGATGAGTTTGCCGATTTGATGACGACCACAGGAAAGGAACTTGAATCTACGGTGGCAAGGTTAGCCGCGATGAGCCGCGCTGTCGGCATCCATCTTGTGCTTGCCACACAGCGTCCGTCAATTGATGTTATAACAGGTCTTATTAAGGCAAACATCCCAAGCCGTATCGCGTTCATGGTAGCGAGCAAAACTGACAGCCGCATTATTATTGACATGGTAGGCGCTGATAAACTTCTGGGCAAGGGCGATATGCTCTACGCGGGCGTTGTCGATCCGTTCCCTGTTCGTATGCAGGGCGCTTTTATTTCCGAAGAAGAGGTTGAAGCTGTAGTTGAGCATGTAAAATCATTCGGCGCGCCGGATTATATAGATGATGAAATTTTCTTTGAAGATGACGAAGAAGAAACAAATATGTCGCTCTTCTCAGACGGCAGCGATCCGTTATACGAAAAGGCAATGGAGATTGTCATGCAGCAGGGCAAGGCAAGCGCCAGTTATATTCAGCGCAGATTGAAAATAGGCTTTAACCGCGCGGCAAGACTTATTGACGAAATGGAGCATAACGGCATTGTAGGTCCCGCGCAGGGAAGTAAACCGCGCGAACTGCTGCGCGGAAGTTCTTACAGCTCTCCGTTCGGCGGCTAGAACTTGCGTATAACGTTCATGGTAACATCGAGCCGCCGTATTGATGTTTCCAGATAACTCTGATTTATCCAGCCGCTACCGTCTGCCAGCATCTACAGGTTCTGTGCCTGTCTGAATATTTCTTCTGTTTGTTTCCTGCGATAAATATAAATATGATAAATCCAGAAAGCCGTTTCTTTGAGTGCTGGTAAAATTCATAGATTCAACTTTAAATTTTACTTCAAATAAATTGCCAAGTTCGATATATTTGCTCCATGCTTTAAAATGCTCGGTAACTGAAATTGTTCCGCTGGTGCGGCGGTTTTGCCGCACGCTGAAAAGCTGGGTAAATGTCCCCAGATAATCCGGCGGATAATCTATACATCCTTCTTTTACCCGTGTCCCTCTGTAAAGTTTATAAACTGCGCCGTCTACTTCAAAGGAGCCAAGCTCTTCTCCGAATGTTATATTATTGCCCCTTTCTGTATAAGGACCAAGATCTGAATTTAGAGTTTCGCCTTTTTCTCTAATCTGCGTTTTCGTATAAGTTTGGAATATTTGCTGAGGACCGGGTGCTGCGTTAGTAAACCAGTCATCAACAATATAGAATTCAATCAGTCTTTCAACAGGTTTTGCCGCGGACGGATTTCTTGACCATCCGTATACTCCTATAAAACCTCCGCTGGGCGCGGTGTTATTGGCGGATCTTGTAAAGTTATAGTCAACATAAATATTTTTATATTGCGTATAAACGCCGCCGTTACCCCAAAAGAAACCAAGTCGCGCAAGAATATAACCTGACCACTCAACTTTAAACGCTCCTCCTCCGCCGGCGTTTGGTCCGTACCAGATCATTTTATTGTTTACTGTATTAGGTCCTCCATAATCAAATATTTCATAGTTATAAGGTGAACCTGGAAGACCATTAGGTCCGCCGTGCGGCGGATTTAACACAGTTCCGCCTTTTAACGACGTAGTTTGAGCTGCGGGATCAACCCATGGTTTTTTATCCCAGTCAATGGAAGCGCCGCTGTCAGTTTCCGGTTTCTTACTGATAACCTGACCATTAACTTTTACAGAAAAGCCGACGATATATGCGGATGTATTGCCAAACTGTGCTGAAGAAAGAAACAACATTTTATTTTGTCCTATTGACACCGTGCTTGACCCTCTTATAGTATGCCACCGCTTTGCTTCAAATGTTCTGCCGTAATCGCCTGCTATCAACGGCCAGTCATCGTTATTTATCTGCCAGACAATTTTTGTCGGACTATCCAACCAAATTTCCATTGATACTTCAATTGTTATTCTTTGTCCTGAATATTCTCTTAAATTATAAATGAGAATCATATCGTTATATCCGTTGCCGCCCGGTGTTATCTGCAACACATCAGTCTTGCCCTGATAATTGGCATGAAGGCGGGTAACGGTTCCGTTTGATACTTCGAGTCCGTTCCATGAAATAAAAAAAACTGCCGAAAAAAACGGGATAACTAATATCATAATAATGCTTTTTCTAAAATTACGATTATTCATAATTTTCTCCGTAAAATAAAATTATTTTTATTATATTTTGTAAAGGGGAAATATATCTACCATAAGATCATGGGGATTATTGGGGGATTAAAAAAATCTGATATTCCAGAACTTCAAGTTAAAGCTGCCTGGGGAATAAGTCTGAATAAGAAAACCTTCTATACTGTTATTTACAAACGGCGTTTTTTTACCAAAGGGTGACGGCTCAAGCTCGTCCATCTTAAAATTGAATGTGGCGATAACGCCGTTTTCAGTTGTAAAGACCTTTCTATAATAGTTATGATCTGTTTTTGCTTCGGTTGTTGGTATTTTTACCTCATAGGTATTTCCGTCACCAAGAACAGTAAAAGAAAAACGCTTAGCTTTGCGCATGGCTTCATGTGTGGAAGGATCAGGAAAAGCAAATACTCCCGCATATGAATAATTTTCTACAGATACATTTCCTGAAATGGTATATGTTTCAAAATAATTGTCCTCTATATATTCAATAACAGTTGAATAGTTTACATGCGAATCTAAATCATCTTTTATTGTATTCCACCGGATAAAAACAGTTCGTCTTTTTTTTGCCGCGCCCTCTGCTTTAGAATTATCTGTTCTGTGCGCCTGTATTCCTTTTGTTTTGGAAAATTTAACAAGAAGACCATTAATATTGTGGACTTCAAGTTTGCGGTAAAGATTTTTCTGATGATCCAAAACTGTAGCGTAGCTGATATTTAAAGCTGCGGCAATTTCTTTTGGGATAACGCCTGTAAGGAGCAAGTCAAATATTTCCTGTTCTCTGGCTGTCAGAACAGGGGAATTTGAGGTTGTTTCACCGTTTTGAGCGGTTTTTGCTTTCATTCTTAATACTAATTATAGAAAAAAACGATGATTTTAACAATAGAATTGTTAGAAAACTTCAGTTTCTGATCAACTTCTATAGAAAACTGTTAATACCTTAAAAAAATTGGGCAAATGCCTCTTAACGTTCGTATAGCAAAATACAAAAAATATTCTTATTTTTTTAAATTTTTTATTTTTCGGTCATGCAAACCGCATAGTTGAACCCATATATAAGCAAATCTTTTTATGGAGTTGTTTATGAAAATTATCTTTAACTTTTTAACTTTTCTGCTTTTGATGTCTGTTTTCTCAGGCTGCGGCGGAGAAAAAATGTTACATGAAGAAACCGCACAGCCTTCGATAACCGGCAGAAGTTTTCTGGCTGCCGCGCCGGATTTGCGGGAACAATCAGAAAATACCGTTCTCCTTGATGAAATTGCGGAGCTGGAAAGATCCGGTTCCTGGATTCAGGGGATGGCGCTTACAGAGTCCGGCATCCGGGAAAACGCGGGAGATTATGCCGGCGCCATTGCGGCGGCGTTTAAGGAACTTACCTGGGCTTACGGCAGGGGTTTAATTCAAAAACAGGAAGTTGAACAGGGTCTTTTTAATTTGCTTTCCGCTGTAAATGAAGAGAATGTTATTTTTGCAGCTAACGCGATGCTTGCGTTTTTAAGGGAAAACTGGGATGAAGCAGAGGCAGGGCTTGAGTCTCTTTTTAAGGAATCGGCGTTTGATGAACCTGACGGATTCGGCAGATGGATGATTCTTGTCTGCGCTCTGGAAAAAAACAAAAACGCGTCATCCGCAGAAAACAGGCGGACAGGCGCGGCCTATAAATCGATCCGCGCGCGTTATGCGCAATTCCCAGAGTACTGGTACAGGGGCGCTAGGGCTTTTTCCGGCTCAATTGCCGCAGGATTCGCGGAAAATTGCATTAATTCCTCCGCGCAGGGACCTTTTTCCGAAGAATGCCGCATTATACTTGCTTCTCATACAGGTTTAAAAACAGAAGACGGCGCATCAATTAAAACCAAAACAGAAATTGAAACAATTATTACGCAGTCAATTAATTCGGGTAATCCTCAATCTCTTGATTCATTGATGCCGTTAATCAGTCTGGCTGATAATCCTTACACGGTTTATGCCGTAGGCGCGTTACGCGCATTAAACAGCATTCCAGTTTTCCGCGATTATTTCAGCGCGCAGGTCTCTTCCGCTAAAGGCCGTT
>Ga0209755_10000747_pt1 | contig 57009 bp, 54 predicted proteins | sample TergutCo191P1_FD_187301 | JGI IMG/M metagenome (GOLD analysis project Ga0209755, IMG submission 187301) | Cornitermes sp. P1 segment gut microbial communities from Petit-Saut dam, French Guiana - Co191P1 (SPAdes) (version 2) | ecosystem: Host-associated > Arthropoda: Insects > Digestive system...
TTTTTCCCCCCCCCCCCCCCGAAAATAATACAAAATAACGTAATAAAATACAATCTAATATTTAATTTTCTCATTCGTAATAACACAGGAGGGAATTTATCATGACAAAAATTCGTAATACCTTTACGGCAGGGTGTAAATTCGGCGGGTACGCAGGTCCTGCGGATAGCAGGCGCGGCGGTTCAAGAGAGAAATTAAGCGGGTTTTCCGGTGTGTCTCCTCCGTGTTTAACAAGCAGAATTATCAACGTTATTAAAAAGAGTCTTTCTGTACCGTTAGCCGCGGCGGTTATTGCAGGAAAAATTTTCTTTACAGGCGCACTGGCGGCGGGAAGCATCGGTTTAATGACAAGCTGTTCCGAATCTGCCGGTGATACGCTGGAACTTACAGGAACAGTGAGCATATCCGGATCAATCTATGTCGGACAGGAGTTGACCGCAAATACAAACAGCCTTGCCGGAGACGGCGGGATTACTTACCAGTGGAAACGCGGAAACACAATCATCGGAGATAACAGCAATACTTATACTCTGCAAACATCCGATGCCGGCAGTACCATTACAGTAACTGTATCACGTACAGGTTATACGGGAAGCGTTATGAGCGATCCGACGGATATTATCCTGCTTCCTCTTTTAACAGGAAAAGTTGTAATAAACGGAGTTTTTGAAACAGGGCAAATCCTAACAGCGGACACAGATGAACTCGGCGGAAGCGGAGATATATCGTTCCAGTGGAAACGCAACGAAACTATTGATATAGGCACTGACAGCGGCACTTATATTCTCCAAAATGATGATGTAGGTTTTATGATTACCGTTATTGTAACACGCTCGGGCAACTCAGGCAATGTAAGCGCAAACAGATTTCTATTCTACACCCGTGATGCCATCGCGAACCCCGTGTTAGATGTAGATGTGCCTAGATACAACACAGGGTGGAATGGTGAAAGGATTAGGACCGAAACTAGATCCGCCGTAACGCAACTAGATAGCCAAAGCCAAGATTTGAGCGATCTTTACGCAAACTGGGAAACCGAATTACGCGCAAACAACGGCACAGCCGCACAAATTAACTTCGCACAACAAATTCAAGGCATCCAGGAAGGTCTGCAAACCGCCTATCAACGCGACAATGTGGTGGGGCTACAAAATTCCGCCGCCACACCTATCTCCAATTTACTTAACCAAATAGGTGGACTACTTAGTAACCAAAACGAAAGAGATTTGTTTACTCTACAAATAGAGGCATACCGAATGGCAATCCAACTTGACCAACGTGAGCGCTACAACGGTAATGACAAAATCACCGCTATGACCAATTTCAACCACAAATGTAATCAACTGGAGGTAGAACACACCACTCTCTTACAACAGGCCGGCACATACGGCGAACGCGCACAAATATTGCGAGGCTGGTTAACCGCCATGCTGCCCGCCGCCGCCGGTCCGTACCGCAATGGGTTGCTGCAACAATTTGAAGACTACTCCCAATTCGGCGGATATGCAGACGATTTACGTGCCGCTGGAGTGTCTACAGTCATCCCAGCGGCTACCGCAAACATTCAGGCAACAAACAATATGGGATTATAATTCTTTCAATCTTTGCGTTAGAAGATTTTTCGTTGCGCCGGTTTTCATTTTGGATACAAAATCAAATAATAACAGTGTCTGCTTGTGGTTTAATGTTGGTGTCGCATAGTGCCTGTTATCCAAACTGCTTAGTGTCGTTAGGTGCAATGGTACGCCGCCCGCAGCGTAGTACAGCATTTATAGAAGCCGTTACAAGGCAAAATTGACCGGTATTATTTTCTCTGTTGTCAGCGCTTATTATATTGAAAATATACACGCCTTTAAGAGGTTAATAAATGTAAATTAGGAAAATTTTGACTTGAACGTTATATTTCATATTACAAAAAACTCGTTCTTCCTATTGCCAATAATGTCTTAAAATGCTATATTGGTGTGTAGGAGAAAGCCAATGGCAGCCTGTAAAGTAAAACCCGTTCAACCGACAGAGATTAAAGATAAAAAAATTATCCGCCAAGTAATTGCAGAGATACGTTGCAAGCCGTCTGCGGCAGCCTTAAAACGCCATAAAGCAGAAGAAGAAGACCTAATAAGGCTTCTTAAAAAATGAGCTCTCGTGTTGCTATAAGTTTTTGACGCATAGTGTCAGGTACTTAAACTGCTTAGTGTACCATTGCACCTAACACCACCACATATAGTGTGATCGCGGGTGCATGGGCGCAAATAGTGTCACTTTTTTCTTATTGTGTTAAATTGAAAAGCGTGGTATACTCTCAACATGGAACTTGATTTTGTAATAGACAAAATCACCGAATCAATTGAAAACGCCGAGACAGGCGAAACGTTGAATACCCTTGTCTTACCAGCAGCAAAAGAAGATTTGGAAAAAGTTTCAAAAAAGAACGGCTGGATTTTTGACTGGAAACAGGAATTTTCCGAACCTGATAGAAAAATATATAAACTGGTTACCGTTCAGGAACCGCAAACCATACACGGCATGGTATCGCTTGAAAAACTAAAGGATCATGTGCTTATGCACCTGATAGAAAGCGCGCCATGTAACATCGGTAAATAAAAGAAATATCTGGGAGTTTGCGGAAACTTGACTGCTTACGGCTGTAAATTATCGCAAGAATCAGGTTTTAACGGGGTTATCGCTTTCGAGCCGAAAACCTCCCTTATCACCCATTATCAAAAAACGCTTGGAGCAGTGTTGTTAAGCGAGCGGAGAATGGCTATTTTTGAAAAAGACGCTCAAATCTTATTAGATAAATATTTTCCTGAAACGGAGGCATAATAATGATATGGCTTAATACTAAAGAAGAAGTAGACCTTGACTGGTTTATGGAAATTCTGAGAAACAATGAATTACAGGTCGTCAGCAGAAAATGGACTGAAGAAGAAAAAGAAGCACTATCAAGGCAAATCGCCGAATATAACAGAGAGCAAGCAGTGCCTGTCACCTAAACTTCCTTGTGAGATCGGTAAACCTTTTTGATAACAATATAACCACGGTAAACCAAGGGGATTCGGGTTCGGAAAATAATCTTTGCAATTCTCCGCTGTAGAGACCTGACCGTTAAAATCTTTAAAATAGTATTAATAAATGATTATTAAATTAATTTTAGTAGTCAGGGCTCGGAAGCGGGTTCTTGCAAATATTTTTCGGACCCGAATCTTCTTGGTTTACTGTAGTTACATAGTAATATATAAGCTGTGATATCACAGAGAATTTAATAATGTCTTCCACATTTACAAAAATTTTACATTTATCCCCGAATAATCGTTATCAATTTTTAACGAATCAAGTATCTGGGAGATTTGACCTCTGTGGTGGTGGCGCATAGTGCCTGTCACCATAACTGCTTAGCGTCGTTAGGTGCAATGGTACGCCGCCTGCAGCGTAATACAGCGAGCCTTGAAAAAGCGAAGCTTCCAGTACATATAAGTGTGTTTAGGAAGAAAGAAAGAATTTTTTCCTTTTCGGGCAAACAAAACAGCGAGTCCGATAAAGAGAAGTAGATTCTTTTTAATATAATCATCCATTAGCGGCAATGATCAGCTCTTGCCGAAGCATTGACGTAATAATTTCGGAAGGGGTTTTCCGTGAAGCCATTGCTTTGGCATTAAGGATTTTCGCAGTGTTTTCGTCAAGACAAATGATTTGTGAACCCTTACGGGAAAAGAAACCTGTACCGGTATGTGCGAGTTTTGGAATGGTATTCGTCAGGCGTTCATCAAGAGCGTCGTATTCTTCTTCAGTCATATCACGCATATAATTCTCCTATTAGTTCATCTGCTCAGCTATTTTATCACGTAATTCCATCGCATGAAATATCCTGATAGTACCATCGTCAACTATATTATAAAATATTTCCATGGGATTCGCAACAGTATCAAAACCAATGATAACATATATTTCATCCTCGTCTTCCAGAGAATCTTCATATATTTTTGTTTCAATTGCGCGTTCTATATCTTCTTGTTTATATCCATGTTTGAATGCCGATTTGACATAAAGAATAGTGTCAGCCATACTTACAAAAATTTTACATTTATCCCCGAATAATCGTTATCAATTTTTAACGAATCAAGTATCTGGGAGATTTGACCTCTGTGGTGTATATTATGGGAGATATGCTGCTCTAACATGAACCAAAGAGGAACCGTCGGGGGTTTACCTTTGTACCAGTCGATTTTTACGGGAGCTTGAAAATCGTTGTCTTCTAAAGCGGTGACAAAATCTACAAGGGCTTTGTCGGCGGTTTTTGTAAATGACACAGCTTGTTTCCATTGCTCTTCTGAAAGTTTTCCTTTAAAGTCTTGAATCTTCTCAAGCGGCTTTACGGCATTTTGCGCCGCGGCATTACCGGGAACCGCGTCCTTCATCAGATTGAGAAAATAAACGGCCGCTCCGGTATTATGGCAGAAAAGCCCTGACAGGCTTTTGTAAAAACTCTTCCTGTCTTTTTCCCGATCATCATTTGATAACTTTTCAAAAATCCCGGCAATAGTTTTGTTTGCTTCCTGATTCTGCTTTACAAATGATAAAAAAAAATTCTTCATAAAAAACCTCTTTAAAATTGATATCTGATTATAACTTAAATTGGAAAAATATACCAGAAGTAATAAAAGTTCGTGTGGTTAGCGTGGTTCGCGGCAAAAATTATTAAATTCCAGCCGTCATCTGAGCAATCCTCTCCCCTGCCTCATTAAGCCCGATCCTTTCTTTAACGGAGACCGCGATGCTTCCAGTAAAACGAGTTTTTAGTTCATCAAGAACGCTGTTATCCTGAAGCAGATCAATTTTATTTAAGAGAATAATCGAAGGAATCTCATGAGCGCCCAGTTCTTTTAAAACAGTAATTGTTGTTTCGTAATTACTTTCGATATCCGGCTGTGAAGCGTCCAGAATGTGAATGATTATATCAGCTAACGCAGCTTCTTCAAGGGTTGAGCGGAACGCCTTAACAAGCGAATGAGGAAGCTGCTTTATAAAACCTACAGTATCAGTAAGAAGGACAGAAACGCCTGGCGACGGCTGGTAACGGCGGGTGACAGCGTCAAGAGTTTCAAAGAGTCTGTCCTGCGCGGGAACGTCAGAGCCTGTCAGCGCGTTTAATAGGCTTGATTTACCTGCGTTTGTATAGCCGACAATCGCGCAGACGGGGATATTGTTGCGTTCACGAAGGCGGCGCTGCATTTCGCGCTGTTTAGCGATTTTTTCGATTTCTTTTTCAAGCTGATGGATTCGCTTTTCTATTTTTCTGCGGTCTGTTTCCAGTTTTGTCTCGCCTGTTCCTTTAGTGCCGTAACGTCCTCCCCGCTGGCGCGATAAATCTATATATTTATGCGTTAACCTCGGTAAAAAGTAGGTTAACTCAGCTAGTTTTACCTGTAACTCGGCTTCTCTTGTGCTTGCTCTGTCTGCGAAAATACGGATGATGATCTCCTGTCTGTCCACGACGGGAAGCCCGCATAATTCTTCCCAATTTCTCTGCTGGGAAGGACTTGGATTCCAGTTAAACACCATTAAGTCTGCTTTTAACTCATTGGCTTTTTGTGATAATTCTTCCGCTTTGCCGCTTCCCATACCGAAGCGCGGGTTTTTCTCCCTGACACGGATTACTTCATTTGCGGTAATTTCAAGACCGAGTGTTTCGCATAATCCCTGAAGTTCTCTGCCCTGTTCGTTTAGCGTCAGTCCGCCGCGCGGTTCAAGGATTGTTACAAGGAACGCTTTTTTGGGGTGGTCTTGTGTTTCGTATAATTTTGCTGTCGCTTTCATCTAGTCATTTTTTTCCTTTAATTCCTTTGATAATCTTAAATGTTTTTCTACTTTAAAATTCAGCTCTTCTTCTCCAAAAGGTTTTGCGATAAAATCAGAAGCTCCAAGCAGCATTGCGTCTCTTACATTTTCAATGGTTCCTTCTGTAGTAATAATAATGATAGGAGTTGTTTCGTAACCTTCAATTCCTTTTATAATTGGAATAAGATCAAAGCCGCTCACTTTCGGCATTAAATAATCCAAAATGATTAAATCCGGTTTATTGTTGCTTAGAAAATCAACGACAACTTCAGGGTTAGACAGTAAATAAACATCATATACATTATGCAAAGCATGGTGAATAGTTCTTAACATACTTGGGATATCATCAATAATTAAAATGCTGTTACGCTCCCCTTCTACGTTTATATTTTTTTTATCTGCGGTCTTTTTCTCTTTAATTTTTTCTGTATTAAATTGATTTTCGATGCTTTTTATTATCTTTTCTGTATTAATTGGTTTTAGCACATAATCGGCGGCGCCCAGATTTAATCCTTTCGCGATATCCTTTCTTTCGATATTGCTTGTTAAAAAAATAACCGGAATATGTAAGTAGCGGTCATCATTTTTTAACTCTTTGATTATTTCATATCCGTTTATATTCGGCATATTAACATCTAAAATAATTACATCCGGAGTAACCTTCTCTAAAATCCTGTACATTTGAGATGCGGATTCTCCCAGATATATGTCATATTTTTTTCCAAGTCCTTTATTAAAAGTAATAAGATTATAATTCACATCATCTATATAAATTATTTTTCTTTTCTTTCCCGGTTTTGCCGCAAGATCCGGCTGCGTCATGAATCAATTCCTCCTTGATTACTATTAATATTCAAATCGATTATTTTTTGAGCGGCTTCTTCAAATTTTAACATATCTATTTTTTCCCGCAGATAATTTACAAGACCGCTGTCTTCTTCATATTGATATTGCTCAATTTGCGACATTAACATTTCCGCTCCGTCCATATAATGTTTATTACATTCATCAAGAAGTTTTAATAAAAGCGTTTCATCAGGTTTGTCTTTTTTTGGTTTTTCATTTTTTCTGCTAAGACCGGTAAGCTCCTTCGACGCAGTTTCCAATAATTCATCAATTTTAAATGCTATAGTTGTAATATTCTCAATGAAAGCAGGATTATTTTCTTTAATAAACGCCGTATCGCCTGATGTTGCCGCTTTTTCCAGTAAAGAAGCATCCCTGCCGATTTTCAATGCAAAAATGTCGAGACTGGTTCCTTTTATCCCATGAACATTTATTTTATAGTTTTTAATATTTTCTTCGCTTGTATTTTTTATTATATCCATTCTGGAACGGATGCCGGATGAATATATACGCAGCAGTTTAAGATAAAACTCAACATCACCTTTAAATTTTTTAAGCCCTTCTGCAATATCAAGTCCTTCGATTCTTTTTTCTAATAAAATTGATTTGACGGCATCCAGTTTCTCATTTTTGATGCCGGAAGCATCCAAAGAATTATTATACGTTGAATTAATTTCTTCCTGCATCTCTTTAGAAATGTACGGTTGTTTATCACGGACATATTTATTAAGGACAGCATCTAAATGCAGTATATCCAAAGGTTTTGAAAGAAATTCGTCAAAACCATTTTGCAAAAACATTTCCGCCTGCCCTGAAACCGCGTTAGCTGTAAGCGCGATAATAGGTTCAATGTATCCCAAATCGCGAATCTGTTTTGTAGTTTCAACGCCGTCTATTTCCGGCATCATATGATCCATAAAAATTACATCAAATGTTTCGCCGTTTTTAATTAAATCAATTGCTGAATATCCATCATTCACAGTTGTTATCTGCAAATGATACGGAGACATAAGCCCCTTTGCTACATAGATATTTGCTTCAATATCATCGACAATCAAAACGCTGCCGTAGGGCATAAGTTCTCGCGTAATTTTCTGTTTTTCCTGTTTTTTACTTATAAATGTAAAACTACTAAGCCTTTCTTTCAGTTCCTTTCCTATTTTTTTATTATTTACAATTATTTGCGGAATTTTTACCGTGAACACGCTGCCTTTACCGTATTCGCTTTCAACATTGATTGTACCGTCCATCATATCTACAATTTTTTTAGTTATATTTAATCCAAGACCTGTACCTTCAATTTTTCGGTTTGCTTTTTCGTTAAAGCGGGTATATTCAGAAAATAATTTTTCTATATCTTCGATTGTAATTCCCTGTCCTGTATCTTTAACGGAAAAAATAAGCTGTACTAATTGCTTTTCATCTTTAATTATAATTTTGCTGTTTACGCAAAGTTCAACCTTTCCTTTTTCCGTGTATTTAATCGCGTTAGAAAGTAAGTTATTTAAAATTTGTTTAATCCGCTGTTCATCGCCGTAGAGCGTCATTGGTATATTCTCATCAATATTCAGTTTAAACTTTATTAGTTTTGATCCGATTCGTATAATATTTAACTGAACCATATCATTAATCAAACTTGGTAAATCATACTCAACCGGATTGATGTTTAACATCCCTGTTTCAATTTTAGACATATCCAGAATATCATTGATGATGCCAAGCAGATGGCTGCCTGAATTTTGTATTTTCTCATACGCGGTTATATGTTTTTCAGGTAATTCATCGTCCATCATCTCGATCTGAGCGATTCCTATAATGGCGTTAAGCGGAGTGCGTATTTCATGCGACATTACAGCCAGGAAATTACTCTTGCTTTGATTTGCATTTTCCGCTTCTTCTTTGAGTTCATGCAGTGTTTTATTTTGTGTTTCTATATGCCAGTCTTTTATTCTCCGCGTTGTTTCTACAACAATCATTACAGTAAAAACAAGAACATACGAGGCAATCATCCGCAGTATAACATCCATATGATAGTTGAAATTCGACAATATAAAAGCGAAGTTTGTCTGGATTATCATTTGCGCCGAAACAATACAAAGGAGAATCGCCGCTGTAATTATGCCTCTTCTCATTCCAAGCAGCATTATCGTAAGAAGCGGATACATATATATAAACAGAAAATTCGCTCCCTGCGCTTCCCCAATCCAGACAAGAACTACACAGAGCAGTCCGTAGAAAATTAACATAATATATGACGGGACAATCTGCGGTATTTTTAAACGGGTTATTATAAAACATACTACACCGACAAAAGACATAAAGATACATACAATTGCGTCGGAATACATTCCATTTTTCATATCGATTACGGCAAAAGTTAATAGAACTATTGAGCCGAAAATTATTATAAAATTCATCAGAACATATCGGATAAGATAATCGGAGGTTCTGAATGACAGGTCTCCTTTATATTTGCCTGATGTTCCGACGTTAATAAAAAAACGTATTAATTTATTTTTCATTTAATTGTTATATATGCTGTTATGGGTGTAAACTTTATAATAAGTTCCTCCCTTCCAATTCTTTATCTATCTGTTTTGCCGCGCCGTCAAAATCGCTGTATATAAACAGCATATCCTTAATGTTCTCCAGCATACTTGATGTTTCTTTGCGCCACTTTTTTTCCTTTAACCTGTCAAGAGCGGCATGCGCCGTTTCGTCATCGTAATTTTCGCAGGCGTTTTTAATGATTTGCAATTGCTCTTTCAGGTAAGATATATCTTCTATCACATCATGACCTGACGCGTCATGATTAGCGGCTTGTTCGTCTACAGTTTCACCTGAGGCGGGACTTAATTTTACTATTAATTCTTCAAGTGTTTTTATAAAGCGTTCCATGTTCGCACTGATAAAATCTTTGCCGCCTTGAATACCGGCGTTCTCGAGTGCGGCCGCCGATTTAGACGCTTCTTGTTCCCCGACATTCGCCAGCGCGGATTTCATTGCGTGAACTGTAATGGTAAACAGTTTTAAATCGCCGCCTGAGATCGTTTCCCTCATTGTTACGATTGCTTTCCTTGCATCCGCGCAGAATACTTTTAAAACCAATGGATCATTCGCGAAATTCGCGTTCGCGATTGAAGCATCGGATTCTTTTGTTCCTTCCTGCGTAACAGTTTCAGATTTGTATTTTTCAGCTTCTTGCGGGTGTCTGTCTCTTACGAATTTATTTAATACTGTGTTTAACTGCCTTATATCGATCGGCTTTGGTATAAATCCATCGAAGCCGTTTTGCGCGAACATCTCGTCATTTCCCGCCAAAGCGTTAGCTGTCAACGCTACAATAATTCCTTTGTAGCCCAACTCCCTTATTTTTTTTGTTGTTTCAATGCCATCCATTTGCGGCATCATGTGATCCATGAATACCACGTCATACTTTTTTCCGCTTTCAATTTTTTCAATTGCCTTAAAACCAGAGTCCGCCAGTTCTATTTCCAGTTTATAGAGCACCAATAGTCCGCGGGCTACATAAAGATTTGTGTCTACATCATCAACAACCAATACGCTGCCGTATGGCATCGGCTCTCTTGTAATTACCTGCCTGTTTTGATTTCTGCTTGTAAAAGTAAAGGTAGTTAAACGCTGCGTAAGCTCCGCTCCGATTGGCGGGCTTTTAACGGATTGCTGTTTCACAGTTACGTTAAATGTACTGCCTTTTCCGTATTCGCTTTCCACGCTGATATTTCCGTTCATCATTTCTACAAGTTTCTTTGTTATGCTTAACCCAAGCCCTGTTCCCTCTACCGCGCGGTTAGTATCGGAATTTAAACGCACAAACTCGGAAAATAATTTTTCCCTGTCTTCTTCTTTCATCCCCTGCCCTGTATCGCTGACAGAAAATATTAGAATTACATCTTCGTCATCTGTCTGATAATTTACAGAAAGATGCACCTTTCCTTTATCCGTGTATTTGATCGCGTTGGATAAAAGATTGTTAAGAATTTGTTTAAGTCTGATTTCATCGCCGAAAAGCCTCGCGGGAAGATTTTCATCAACGCTTAGACTAAAGTCGATAGACTTTGATCCTATCCGCACAATGTTAAGTTGAATTGTATCGTGAATAAAACTCGGCACATCATACTCAACTGGATTCAATGTCATTTTTCCGGTTTCGATCTTTGACATATCCAAAATGTCATTTATTATCCCAAGAAGTGTATTGCCGGAGCTGTGAATTTTTTCAAACGCCGCCATGTGTTTATCGGACAGGTTTTCGTCCTGCATTTCAATTTGAGCGATCCCGATAACGGCGTTCATCGGCGTGCGGATTTCATGGCTCATGCTGGCGAGGAACCGGGATTTGGAAGTATTCGCCGCCTCCGCGCGTAGCTGGGCATCCTCCGCGCTCTTTTTGCTTTCTACCATTGGAGAAATATCGGATATGTCGATGAACATGCCTTCTGTTTCGCCTGAAAGTTTATCCGCTATAACTTTGAAGTGCCGCTCTCTGCCGCCTGAGTTTATCGTCATTATTGTTTCTACAAAACTATCGGAATCCATTATATCGGCGAACATCAGCTTTAACGCTTTATCGGTGAATAAATCAATGAGCGGTTGTCCTACGGCGAACTCCTGTTTTGTATAGCACATGAACTCAGCCATTTGCTGCGAGATATAACGCACCCTTTTGTTTGAATCTATAATTACCATATAGTTGGGCGTATTTGCCAAAAGCGACGAGAATGACGAAAAGGCCTGTTCAGCACGGGTTTCTTTCTGTGTGACATTGAAGGTCTGGACAAGCATAAAAAGAGAACCGTAAAGAAACATGACAAACTGCATGAAAAACCGGTAATCGTTAAGCCATTCCAAACGCGGAACCAGAAATATAAACATGAGTATGGTAATCGTTATATTCAACGCGATATATGACGCCATGATTTTGAAGTTCTTTACAAGCGATACAATCCCGACAAGCAGCAGCATCATAAAGAAGTAGAACTCAAGTTCATGCAAATAAGATCCCACGGCTATAAACACAAACTGAGTTGCCGTGCAGGCGGTAAAAGAAAGCATATTTGTTTTCTTCATAACGAAAAACAGGATTAAAGCGCATGATAAAACAACCACTCCGGCGTACAGTGAATAAAGACCAACTCTGATGTCGCCGCCAAAAAATAAATCTTCAATTAACAACAAGCCGCAGTACAGGGCGAAGCAGACAGACCACGCGATAATCGTGGACCTCATTTTGCGCAGTTTATCCTTTATTTTCATGGCGTTCCCCCGGTTTGGCTTTATACGCCCTGTCAGAATAATCCGCGAATTTTAAATCTTCCGGCGCGAAGAATTTTACGCCGTTGGGCACAATCTCCAGTTTTATTTCCTTCGCAAACAGGGATTCACCGTCAATCTGAATACACAGCGGCAGTTCGCTTTCCACGTTGATAACGCGGCGTCTTGAATGGTTAAATATTTTATGTTTTTCAAAAGTGCCTTTATTCCGGTCGCTGATTGCGCGCATTGTTTTTAATCTACCCGCTGAACGTACTGTAATAACATCAAGCATCCCGTCATCCGGCACGGCATACGGACTCGGCACAAACTCTCCGCCGTCACATGGGATGTTGGCGACATGGATATTGGAATAACTGCCTGACATATCTTCTCCGTCCGCTTTTACAGTGTAATGCTGACCGACTAATTCCATATCTGAAACTGCGCTTGCCGCGCACAATGTGTAAACCCACGGGGAAAACCACCTGATCCATTTAGAGGGACTGTCGCGTAATATTTTATTAGCGTGTATTACGGTTTTTCCGACAATGCCGATATTGACTTCAACAAGAGCGTAATTGGTTCCGCAGTGTATTACATCCACCGGCCGCGACGGAGCGCGGGAAAGTTTTTTAATATCGCGGAAAGCCGCTTTGGAATCCTCGCCGAAAGCGCGGGTATAATTATTAGTGCTGCCATAAGGAACGCTTGTCAATTCGGCGTTTTCAAAACCCATCATGCCGTTGAGGCAGTCAAAAAGAATTCCGTCTCCGCCGACAGCATAGATACGCGCTGTTTCATTTTTGGGAGTACTCGTTATATAGCGGTGGACGGCGGCAACGGCATCTCGGGGATAACGTGACATATATGTTTTGTAATCCGCGTTATGCTTGCCCGAGAAACAACTGTCAATATCCAGCAGCACTTGTTTAAGATTATTAGCCGATCTGAACGAATGGAGGTTGATCACAAAGAAATGCCGCGTATCAGGCATTACCCGCCCCCTGACTGAAAGATTGCGCGGCCTGTGCGAACTTGTCTTCTACTGATGAAAACGCCGTTACAACGCAGGGATCAAAAAATACGCCGGAGCCTTCTTTAATAATACCTGCCGCCTGTTCATGGGTAAACGGTTTTTTATACGGCCGTTCGGAAACCAACGCGTCATACACATCCGCGATTGCCATGATCCTTCCTTCCAGAGGTATGTTTTCTCCCGCAAGCCCTTTTGGATAACCTGTGCCGTCCCATTTTTCGTGATGGCTTCCGGCGAACCTTTTCGCGTGTATTAAAAAATTGTCTTCTTTTACTTTTTCCATAATACCGTTAATGATGCTTTCGCCGTCTTCACAGTGTTTCTTGATAAGAGTGTATTCTTCATCGGTGAGCTTGCCGGGTTTATTTAAAACTAAATCGCTTACTTTAATCTTACCCACATCATGCAATTGCGCGGACGGCAGAAGAACATCAAGATTCCATTTTGAAATCTCCTCGGTGTAAACGCCGGTATGAATCATTTCGTTGACAAGAATCGCGAGATATTTCTGCGTGCGGTCTATATGACCGCCTGTTACCTTATCGCGGTCTTCAACCATATTTGCGATAATGTTGATTGTCGCGTTATGCACTTCGCGGACATTCAGCAGGCTTTTTTTGACAATCTTATCAATCCCGATATGGGTTTCGATACGTCTGATTAAAACAGGCGGAGAAAATGGTTTATTAATAAAATCGACCGCGCCAAGTTCAAACCCATGAATCTCTGATTCTGCGTCAAGTTTCGCGGTCAGGAAAACAACCGGGATTGCTTTGTTAATTTCATCCGCCTGTAAAACAGACAGCGCTTGAAACCCGTCCATTTCCGGCATTTCAACATCAAGAAGGATTAAGTCGGGGGTGATTTTTTCCAGCAGATGGAACATTTTTTCGGCGGACGGCAGGGCGTATGTCTTGTATGCGCCGCCCAGCGCGTTTTTTGCCGTTACAAGGTTAGTGGCGTTATCATCCACTATAAAAATTGTTTTCATATCCATCAATATTATTATACCATGTTTTTCCGGGATTTTATGTTAAAAATTGACTGTAGATAATCATATCCCGATATGCTACCATAGTTGCATGAAAACTCTTACTGCTGACGAATTACGCGGCAAATACATTGATTTTTTCGTCTCTAAAGGACACGCGCAGATACAGGGTAAATCCCTGCTGCCTGAAAATGATCCAACCGTCCTTTTCACATGCGCCGGAATGCATCCGCTTGTTCCTTATCTTCTGGGCGAGGAGCATCCGGCGGGAAAGAGGCTTGTCGATTATCAGAAATGCATGCGCACGGATGATATTGAATGTGTAGGCGATGAAAGCCATCTTACCTTTTTTGAGATGCTTGGGAACTGGTCGTTAGGAGACTATTTTAAAGAAGACGCGATTAAGATGAGTTATGAATTTTTAACTTCCCCTCAGTGGCTTAACATACCAATCGAAAAATTAGGCGTTACTGTTTTTAAAGGTGAAGGAGAAGTCCCCAGGGATGATGATTCGGCGGGGATCTGGAAGAGTGTGGGTATCAATAGGATTTCTTATCTTCCGCGTGAAGATAACTGGTGGGGTCCTGTGGGAACCACCGGCCCATGCGGTCCTGATTCTGAAATGTTTTATTACATGGGGGACGCTCCCTGCGGGCCTGATTGCAAACCCGGCTGTTCGTGCAATAAGTGGCTTGAGATTTGGAACGATGTTTTCATGCAGTATATCAAGAACGCGAAAGGCGAATACGAGCCTCTTTCGCGAAAATGCGTTGACACCGGCATGGGCATCGAAAGAACGATTACTGTTCTAAACGGAAAATCAAGCGTTTACGATACGACGATTTTTGAGCCGATTATAGCCGCGATAGAAAAAGCCGGTAATTGCAAATACACAAGCGGAAAGAATATCGAAACAGATCGATCGATACGCATTATCGCTGATCATGTGCGATCCGCGACATTTATTTTAGGCGATCCAAAAGCGGTCACGCCTTCCAATGTGGGCGCAGGATATGTCCTGCGCCGTTTGATACGCCGCGCAGTAAGGCACGGGCGGAAACTATCAGGCGAAGGTATGGAACTCTCCCCTATCGCCGAAGCCGTTATCGATCAATTTAAAGGACCGTACCCAGAGTTAAATGAAAAACGCGGCTTCATTCTTGACGAGTTTATTAAAGAAGAAGCGAAATTCATGGAAACGCTTCAGAAGGGAGAACATGAATTTGAAAAACTGCTTCCCAATCTATTAAAAGATCCGCGAAAGATAATGTCCGGGCGGCTTGCGTTTAAATTGTACGATACATACGGGTTTCCCATCGAACTGACTGAAGAACTCGCTGCGGAATGCGGAATGACTGTAAACAGGGAAGAATTTGACGAGGCGTTTAAAAAACATCAGGAGCTGTCCCGATCCCAAAGCGGGCAGTCATTTAAGGGAGGTCTTGTGGATCAAGGGGAGATGGCAGTAAAGTACCATACCGCTACCCACCTTATGCACAAGGCTTTAAAAACAGTGCTTGGGGATCATGTCGCCCAAAAAGGCAGTAATATTACTGCCGAGCGTTTAAGGTTCGATTTTACCCACGATGCGCCGATGACTGAACAACAGATTAAAGCGGTTGAGGATATTGTAAATGAGCAAATAAACAGGGATTTGAATGTCTTTATGGAAACGATGGGTCTTGAAGAGGCGAAAAACAGCGGGGCAATCGCTCTTTTTGGAGAAAAATACGAAGCGCAGGTGAAAGTTTATACAATAGGATTATCTCCTTCCGATTTTTTTACAAAAGAAGTCTGCGGCGGCCCGCATGTGGAAAAAACCGGAGTATTAGGAAAATTCAAGATCCAAAAAGAACAATCATCATCAGCAGGAATAAGAAGAATCAGAGCCGTCTTAGAGTGATTAGTAATTAGACACTATCCCCTAACCCCTAATTCCTAACCTCTATCCCCTACCCCCTAATCCCTATTCCCTAAAAAGATTGCGGTTTTGAAAATTAATAACCTTTCCCCTTATCATTTGTTTAAATAAGTGATATATTAACCTTATAGAAGGATTTTTATGAAAAAGACATTATTTGTGATTTTGGGAGTAATTACTACTGTCTCGCTTTTCGCGCAGGCTGGATTGCAGCCGGCGGCGACAATTAACCTGATCAGGACGGAACCCATTACAGTTGGGCAACTTCGTACGGAAGTAAGCCGTATAGAAAGCCAGCCGCAGCAGATGCAGGCGTTTTTGGCGCAGTTAACCCAGGAGATGGGGCGATCTCCGACAACCGCAGAATCGCAAAGACGCCTGCGTACCCATGTTCTTGACATAATGATCAATGAAAGGCTCGTTATACAAGCAGCCGAACGTGACAGGGTTAATTTAACTGATAATGAATTAAACCAGCAGATTCAGCAGTACCGCGCCGCAGTGGCTCAACAGTTGGGACGCCAGCCGACAGATGCGGAATTCAGCCAGGTTATTATGAACGAAAGCGGTCTTAATATGAACGATTTCAGGGATCAACTGCGCAAGCAGATGTTAGTTCAAAAATATTTAATGCACAGAAAAGGCGAATTGATTAACTCGGTACAGCAGCCCTCAGAAGCTGATATTCTCGCTCAATTCAATCTTTCAAGAAGCGAACTTGTCCGTCCTGAGACTGTCCGCTGTTCTGTAATACAGGTTTCATACGGCGCTGACGCAGCTTCAAGAACGGCTGCAAGGGCGTTGACAGACAGACTGTTTCAGGAGATTGGCTCAAATCCTTCCAGATTTGACGAAGTTGCCGCCCGCAGCGCAGCACCAAATTCGGGTTATCAAGCCGGGGATTTTGGTTTTGTTCCGAGGAACCGCGAAGCCTTTTCTTCACTCGGCCAGGAGTTTATGAATGTAGTGTTCGGCCTTCAGCAGGGACAGGTATCAAGAATTATAGAAGGGCTGCAGGGTTTTCAAATCGTTAAAGTAACCGAAAATTACGCGCACAGAGTCCTTGAACTTGACGACATCCTTCAACCCGGAAGAAGAGGAACTGTAAGGGAACATATCGGACAGATGCTTTTTGCTCAGAGACAGCAAGCAATTCTGGCACAGGCGACCCAGGAATTAATTACAGAGCTGCGGACAGGAAATCCTTTTCAGATATTTGAAAGTAATCTGAACTGGTGATATAAATGGCGTCCAGGCGTAAAGGCCGTATTCTTGCATTTCAGGCTCTTTACTTCTGGGAAGCCAACCAAGTCCCGGTGGATGAGCTTCTTTCCTTTGACTGGGTGGATGAAGATAAACTTGCCAAACTTGATGAAGGTATCGCTGTTTTTTCGCGTAACATGATTGCCGGAGTAATCGAAAATATCACGGAAGTCGACAATCTTGTTAAAAAGCATCTTGATAACTGGGATATTACACGTCTTAACCGTGTAGATCTTGCAGTTCTAAGAATATCCGTTTATTCATTTTTGTATCATGATATTTCACCTTCTATTATAATTGACGAAGCTATCGGTATATGCAGAGAGTTCGGCGCGGATGAGTCCTTTAAATTTGTAAACGGCGTTCTTGACAGCGTCCGAAAAACATTACAATCTTCCGCAAAAGATAAAAAATGAAAATTTCGGGTAACAACGGCGGCTTATTGCGCATAACGATGCTGTCAGGCGCGATATTTTTAATAATGTCAGGCAGTATTTTTTTCTTTGTCACGTTAATCGAAAGAAACAACTCGTTAAAAGTAACTCATGAAAATTTTCATTATTTGCTGCGGGAATGGGATGCGTTAAAAAACGACATCTTCGGAACCGAAAGAGAGTACGCTTTTTTAAATGAGGAGCTTGACCGTCTGGAAAAAGCCGCCATCGGCGTTGAATCATGGCTTTCCATTCTAAAACGAAGGAGGGCTTTATCTCTTGTCCATCCGCCGTCTCTTTCCAATTACCATGAGTCCATCAACAGGGCGTTATCTGCATATCCGCTTTCACAGCCTGTTGCCGTTTTAGCGTCTGCCGCTCTGATAAAAGACAGCGCGTTAAATCCGCAGTCCGAAGAAAAACTGCGCGGCTGGCTGCCTCTTATGAACGATTTTAACACGCTTCGTTTAAGTATTCACGCGCTTCTCGGCGATTTTAAAAATCCTCAAGCGGCGCTTTCAATTCCGGACAATGTTCACTCTGACGGAACCGCCGCGGTTTCAATCGATCTTGCTTTATTAAAAATTCTTCGAGGGGACAAAAGAGGCGCTTCTTCCGATATCCAGACGATACTAAATGATAACACAATATCCGCGCTGCGTTTCGCGGCTGAGTATAATTACGATTTTGGAGATTTGATAAAGAGCGCACAGTATTTCGCGGATATAAATGATGATGCGGCGAATATCCGCCAGGCCGACGCGCTGTATCTGGCAGGTTTTATTGACAGCGCTAAAATAATTTGGTCAATGATGCCGGGATATACTTGTCTTTACAATATGGCGGTAACTACGGATGATCCGAATGAACAGAGAGGTTACCTTGAAAGACTTGTAAATATAGAAGCGGTTTCATCGTCTGTTCCGGCGAAACAATTCGGCATGATCAGGTACAGCCGTTTTCTTGAAAGAAGCGCCGCGCTTTCATTTTTGCAGAATATTTCTGATTTTCCGCCGGGGCGCTTCCCCTATATTGATTTAGAAATAGTAAGACGCACATCTCCCGTCTGGAATATAGACAGAAGAACCGCCGAAACATGGCTCCTTCTTGACAGGCACGGCGATGATGAAGAGTTATACAGGTGGGCGGCGTGGAATTTATTCATACACAGAAAATACGACGAAACAGCCATCCTCCTTGAGAGATTGGACAGATTGCAGATTAAAAGCCGGTGGGCGCAGGTCTTTTCTGTAGTTCAATTGATGTACAATGGTTATTTAAGCGATGCGCAGGAGATACTCAGTTCAATTCCCGATGAATCGGCGGATTGGTCCGTATACGCGAATTTAGGCAGAATTCTTGAAGAGATGAGGATGTCATCCCGCGCACTTGAGCAGTACGAGCTTGCTTCCGCAAAAGTGCGTGATAACAAGACCGCCTCGCTTGTCCAGATGCGTATCGCAAGATGTTTTACCGCCATGAACCGCCCGATGGAAGTGATCCGCGTTCTTCAATATGCCGCCGATCTTGACCCTGATAATATGAGCGCTGGTCTTGAGTTACAGAGACTTGGGTTGTAAATGCCGCTTGACTGTTATCCGCGGTTTTTGTATATTGAACCGTAAATATTATTAAATTTGGAGGAGATATATGAAAGTAAGGCCTTTGGCTGACCGGGTTTTGGTTAAACTTGAAAAAAATGAAGCAAAAACCGCCGGAGGAATTATCATTCCTGATACAGCTCAGGAAAAAACCCAGCAGGGAACAGTCGCAGCCGTCGGACCGGGTACGGAAAAAGAAAAAATTACCGTTAACGCCGGTGACAGGGTTATGTATGATAAATATGCCGGAACCCAGATTAAGATTGACGGCGAAGAGCACTTGATCTTAAAAATCGCGGACATTGTCGCTGTAGTTGAGTAACCGAGATATCAGAAGCGGATTAACACAGATTAGATTTATTTAAATCTGTGTTAGTCCGTTCAATCGTGAACCTGCCGGTTCACTAATATTTGGTTCCGCAGAAGTCCATGTTCCATGTTGCAAGTTTTTATGGTACAATATCTTCCTTGATGGATAGAAAATTCCGATCAATATTATTATTTTTACTTTTCTCAAGTTTTGCGTTGGTTTCATGTTCGCGGATGGGGTATGGAGTTCTTTTATGGTCTATTGATGATCCTCCCGTTGATTCCGGCACTGTTCTGCCTGTTTATATCAAATCAAATATCGAGAAAATCTGGGTTATCGGTCTTCCCGATACCGCAAGAGGGAACAAAGATTATAAACTAGAGATTCCGCTTGCGCAGCTTGAATTTATCGGCAGCAGAAGCAGCGCAATAAAATGGGCGCAGGAATTTTCGCGGTTTGCACTTTATTACGGTGAAAATTTACAGGACGGTCTTCCGATTCGTGATTTCCCTGATAATAACTCTCAACGCGTGTACCGTCTTCGTCTTGGCGAAATTATAAAAATACTTGATATCGCGAACGGCATCCCGCCGATAAGCACAACCGGCGAGCCGCTTCCCGGCGACTGGTACAAGGTTATGACAGCGGACGGCGCGGTCGGATATTGTTTTTCGTACCGGTTAAGAATATTCAATCAAAATGAAGGATCTGTACAGTCCGCGAATACTTCTAAGACGGACACAGCGCCTGATCCCGATCTTGAAAGAGTTTTATCAAGAAGATGGTCGCCTGAAATTTATCTTCAAATGATCAATACAAGGCGTATTAACACTCAAATGCTTGAAAGAAACTACCGTTTTGATCCCGGTCAGGAAACAGGAATCGCGAGAATTATTCTGCCTGATTTAGAAAGAGAGTTTTCTTACGATAGAATTGTTCCCGACGGCGAGCGGGTATGGCGTTTTGAAGGAACAAATTTACAAATGGTTTTACGCACCAATACAACTCTTGCCGTGCAGTTTGCGGAAGGGACTGGGAGCAGGCGCACAATTTTATTTGTTTCTCTTTCAAGGGATTTGAATGATATAATTCTTCAGGAGAACGAACGCCGTAACGGGCAGTTTGCCTCCATATACGATCAGGGACCCGCTTTTACAAGCAACAATTATGGTACCATTACATTCCTCCGCACCGGAGATTTTGTCTGGAAAGGTTTTGAGCTTCTTGTCCCTCAGCATTTATCCGACGAAACAAAAGGTAATGGGCGCATCAACATGGATCTTTTTATTTCTCCGTCATATGAAGATCGATATAACGGCGCTTTCACAATGCGCTTTACCGACGTAAGACAAAAAAATACAGTTTATTTTATGTACAGCCTTGATAATCAGGGGCTCCGCCTGGAAATAGTTCCGGATTACGGAATCGAGGAATCAACTGTTATGCGGCGTTCCTCTACTCCTGTTGTTCTTTACTTTTTCAGAGATAACCAGTTTTAAAATGTCCTTTGTTCAATTTTCCCGTGTCAGCCTTGCTTTCGGCGACAGGGATATACTTAAAGATGTTTCTCTCCGCCTTGCTTCAGGCTCTCGTTCATGTCTTACGGGAGCCAATGGCAGCGGAAAATCCACATTGATGAAAATAATCGCAGGAAAATTAAACGCGGATTCTGGCGAGCGGGCTGTGCAGAAAGATACACGCATCTCGTATCTGCCGCAATCCGGAATCGTTCACCGCGGAAAAAGCCTGCGTGATGAAGCGGAAACAGCTTATGCTTTTGTTCACGCTCTTCTTGATAAACTGGAAAAAACAGGAGAACTTCTGGAAAAAACAAACACAAAGGATCAGTCTGTAAATAATCTTTTGGAAGAGCATCATAACCTTCAGGAACTGATTGAAGAGACAGGATATTATATGCGCGAAGGAGAGATTTCTTCCGTCTTACGCGGTCTTGGTTTTTCACCTAACGACATGACCCGCGATACGGGAGAGTTCTCAGGCGGCTGGCAGATGAGGATTGCTCTTGCAAAGGTTCTTCTTGAAAAACCTGATATACTCCTGCTTGACGAGCCTACAAATTATCTCGATATAGAAGCAAGGTCATGGCTTGAAAACAGGCTTTCAGGTTTTACAGGCGGATATCTGCTTGTTTCGCATGACAGATATTTTCTTGATTACTGCGTGAACGAAGTATACGAAATTTTTAACGGAAACTTGAAACGTTACGCGGGTAATTACAGCGCATATGAAAATACACGTCGGATTGAACTTGAAAGTATCGTTAAACGCTATAATGAGCAGCAGGAAGAAATCGCAAGGACAGAAGCTCTTATCCGCCGTTTCCGCTACAAGGCGTCAAAAGCGGCGTTCGCACAGGAACTTATAAAACGTTTGGAAAAAATGGAACACATCGTGATTCCTGAGACATTCAAAAAAATCAATATTAATTTTCCTCCGGCGCCTCATTCACCTAACATCGCTCTTTCTCTTGAAGGCATCGGAAAAAGTTATGGAAAGCGCCAAGTGCTTTCGGGACTTGATTTACTGCTTGACGCGAAGGAACGCCTTGTTGTCACAGGTCCTAACGGCGCGGGAAAAACCACTCTCCTTAGAATCATCGCAGAAGCAGACAATGATTTTGAAGGAAATGTAAAATTGGGAACAGGAATAAAATCAGGATATTTTTCCCAGGACGCCGCTGAGGCTATGGATTCCTCTCAATCTGTAATAGAGTTTATGGAAGAAGAATCTCCTACAGCATTAATTCCAAAGTTACGCGACATGCTTGGAGCTTTTTTATTCCGCGGCGACGATGTGTATAAAAGCGTATCAGTTCTTTCAGGCGGCGAGAAAAGCCGTCTTGCTCTTTTAAAAATGTTTTTAAAACCTATGAACCTTTTGATTCTTGACGAGCCTACAAACCACCTTGATCTTTATTCAAAAGATATACTACTTGATGCTTTAAATAAATTTGATGGAACAATTATATTTGTATCTCACGATCGCGCTTTTATGGAAAAACTTTCGACAAAAACGCTTGAACTTACTCCCGGCAGCGGATTATCACCCGCGTGCGCGAAGCTGTTTTACGGTAATTATGGGTACTATCTTGAAAGAACGTCTGAAGGCATGAACGGAGCTGACAGCACGGAAAATGTAAACAATGATTTAAAATCCGCGGATTTGAATGTCAGTAATGAACAGCGAAGAATTATTGACAAGCAAAAGCAAACCATTTTACGAAGGCTTGAAAAAAAAGAATCCGAAATTTTAAAATCGCTTGAAGAGCTTGATAATAAAAAACGGCTGCTTGAAGCGCAATTGTCAAATCCCGGAATTTATTCCAACGGGGATAAGGCAAGGGAAGTAAAAATTAAGCTTGATGAGTGCGCTTCCGGCATTGAAGCAAAAACCCGCGAATGGGAAGAGACAGCAGCGGAAATAAAGAACATCTAGAATATTTTTTATGAATCGATGTATAATTCATACATGAATATTTTAATTATAGGCGGAGCCGGTTATATCGGCAGTCATGTTACGCGGGAATTCCTTGATTTAGGTCATAATTGCACTGTTTTCGACAATCTTTCAAGCGGATTGCGGATTAATCTTTTTAATGAAGCGAAGTTTATCCACGGCGATATTCACGATTACAGGGCGCTTCTTGAAGCAATGAAAAGCCTGTCATTTGACGCGCTTGTACACCTTGCGGCGTCCAAAGCGGCAGGGGAATCAATGCTGAACCCTGAAAAATATTCGCGTAACAATATCTCAGGCACTATTAATATTTTAAACGCCTCCTGCGAAGCCGGAATAAAAAATATCGTTTTTTCTTCAAGCGCCGCTGTTTACGGTTCTCCCCAGTATCTTCCGATTGATGAAAAACACCCAACGCTGCCTGAAAATTATTACGGTTTTACCAAATTGGAAATAGAGCGTTTTTTACTTTGGTATGAAAAATTAAAAGGCATCCGTTACGCAAGCCTTCGTTACTTTAACGCGGCAGGTTACGATACAAAAGGGCGCATAACAGGTCTTGAGCAAAATCCGGCAAACCTGATTCCCATAATTATGGAAACCGCCTGCGGTATAAGAAAAGAAATGCAAATTTTCGGCGATGATTACGACACCCCTGACAGAACGTGTATACGCGATTATGTTCACGTAACAGATTTAGCAAGAGGCCATGCCGCTGCGCTTGATTTTATCGTGAAAAATAATAAAAGCCTTACTGTTAACCTCGGCAGCGAAAAAGGTTTCTCTGTAAAAGAAGTGGTTGAAATAGGCCGTAAAATAACCGGCATGCCAATCCCCGCAAAAACAGCGGGAAGGAGAAGCGGAGACCCGGCGGTATTAACCGCTTCCTGTCAAACTGCGTCTGAACAGCTCAAATGGAAGGCTGAATATTCAAGTTTAGAAACGTTAATCGAAACAAGCTGGAGAGCTTATAAGGGATAGGTTTTAGGGGTTATGAAAGATAAGATATTTAAATGGATTGATGATGCGGTTGAATTGGCTGTTGATCTTGAAACGGGGTTAACAAAGATACCCGCTGTTTCACCAGAGTCTGGGGGAGAGGGCGAGCTTGACAAGTTTGAGTATCTTGAAAGATGGCTTCGTTCACACGGCATTACAAACATTGAACGTTTTGACGCTCCAGACAGCAGAGCGAAAGGCGCAGTGCGGCCAAATTTGATCGCGACGATTGAAGGCTTAAAAGATAACGCGCGTCTTTGGGTATTAAGCCACATGGATGTTGTTCCGCCGGGTGAAGAAAGTTTATGGGAAAGCGATCCGTGGACTGTTATACGAAAGGATGATGAAAAAGGCGAACGGCTTATCGGGCGCGGCGTTGAGGACAATCAACAGGGAGTTGTTTCTTCCACTCTTGCTTCTCTTGCTTTTGTAAGACAAGGATTAAAACCGGTTCGGACAGTCAAGCTGCTTTTTGCTTCTGACGAAGAAGTTGGATCAAAATACGGGATTGAATGGCTTGTAAAAAATCACAAAGATCTTTTCCATAAAGATGACATGGTGCTTGTCCCTGACGGCGGAGACATAAAAGGCGAGTGTATTGAAATAGCGGAAAAAAATATAATCTGGGCAAGGTTTGCGGTTCACGGCAAACAAGCGCACGGAGCGCAGCCTGATCTCGGCGTTAACGCGATGATTGCAGGATCGGATCTCGCAGTTTGCCTTTATAACGGGTTGTCTTCAAAATTTAATAAAAAAGATCCGATGTTCGATCCTGACTACTCTACTTTTCAGCCGACTAAAAGAGAAGCCAATGTAAAAAATGTTAACACTATCCCCGGCGAAGATATTTTCTGCATGGACATGAGAATTCTGCCGTGTTACAAATCAAGCGACGTGTTAGCTGAAATCGAAAATATTATGCGCGGAATTGAAAAAAAGTATAATGTAAAAATTGAATATACATTGAGCCAGTTTATGGAATCAAAGCCGACAGAAGCGTCTTCTGTGATTGTAAAGCGGCTTGAGAAAGCTGTCAGCGAAATATACAATATTAAAACAAAAACAATTGGAATCGGCGGCGGCACAATGGCGGCATCGCTTCGCAACATCGGAATTGACTGCGCGGTATGGACAAAAACCGATGAAACAATGCACCAGCCGAATGAGTATGTGTTATTAAAAAATATTATAGGGGACGCGAAAGTAATTGCATTATTGATGATTAATGGGGAATAAAATCGACACCGGGCTTAAGCTTGATCATGACAGGATAATTAACGCGTTACGCGAAGGGGGAGACGTAGCATCCCGGCTTCCTTCTTATGAACCAAGACAGGCTCAGCTTGATTTATTATCTCTTATCATAAAAGGTTTTAACGAAGACGCTGTTGTTATGGCGGAAGCCGGTACGGGAGTCGGAAAATCATTTGCCTACCTTCTTCCTGCGATGCACTTTGCCGTTTTAAACAGCGGCAAAAAACAGAATAGGCCTGTTGTAATATCTACAGCCACTATTACGCTCCAGAGGCAGCTATATGAAAAAGATATTCCGCTTGTCGCGTCGGGAATGGGTGATGTTAAAATAAAATCTGTTATCATGAAAGGAAGGGGAAATTACCTTTGCCTTCGCAGGTTTGATGATGCTTTAAAAGAACCGCCGCTTTTTGATTTTGATTATGAAGAGCTTAAAAATATATCTCATTGGGCAGATAAGACAAAAACAGGAGAAAAATCAGAGATCGATTTTTTACCATCGGATTCAGTATGGGGGCAGATATGCTCGGAATCGGATCTCTGCCTGGGGAATTACTGCCCGTGGAGATCTCAATGTTTCATTCTCGCGCTTAGAAAAGAAGCAAATAACGCCCATATAATAGTTGTTAATCATCATCTTTTATTTGCTGACCTTGCGGCGCGTTTTCAGGGCGCGGGGTATGAAAGCACTGTCATTCTTCCTCCATTTGAAAGATTAATTATCGACGAAGCGCATACAATAGAAAACGCCGCTTCTTCATTTTTCTCCGCTGAATTCGCAAGGACAGGTATTTTCCGACAGCTTGGAAGACTTTACAGAAAAAGAAAGGCAAATAAACAGGGTCTTTTAATTAAGTTATGCGCAATGCTTCCCGGAAATAACGAATTAATTGACGAGCTGGCGGACGCTGTAAAAAAAATTAGAACAAGCGCCGAAGACCTTGATGATAACGCGCTTGAAATATGCGGCGCACAGGGAATATTGCGTCTCTCTCCTTCTTTGGATGAATCATTTTTAAAGAAAGCGTTTTTCCCTCATTTAAAAAAATTAAAAAACGAAATTACAAAACTTACCGGTATGGTACGGGATATAATCGAAAATTTTCCCGAAGAAAAAGCGGCAGACCCTGTTGTGTGGGAAACACGGACGATTATGAGGCGTCTTGAAAATGTTGCGGAAATTTGCGATGTCTTCTGTAAATACCGCAAGCACGAGAATGATGTTTTATGGATGGAAAAAATCCGGGCTTCAAAAGAACCCTGGGTGGTTTTTTCGCGCACTCCTCTCGATTTAGCTCCAATCTTAAAAGACAGTGTTTTTTCCCCATGTAAATCCGTTATCTGCGTGTCCGCAACTCTTGCGATCAATGATGATTTTTCTTTTTGGCGCGGCCGAAGCGGAGTTGGTTTATTAAAAGACAGGAATATTTTATCCGGCTGCTTTCTTTCTCCATTTCCGTATTCCAACGCGGTATTACTCGCCTCCCCTACCGACGCTCCCCTGCCAGACGAAGAAGGATATCAGGATTTTATTAATCATGCCGCGGAGAACCTCGCGTCTTGTTCCGGCGGCTCTGCTCTGGTTTTATTTACATCCTACCAAAGCCTTTCAAAAGCGTATGATTACGCCAAAGATAAATTGACAGCTATCGGCATCCGCTGTTTAAAACAAGGCGGCGATGACAGAAGCCGCCTTTTAAAGGAATTTTTATCTGATAAAACGTCCTGCCTTTTTGCGACAGATTCATTTTGGGAAGGAGTCGATGCGCCGGGCGACACTCTGCGGATGGTTATTATTTGCCGCCTTCCATTCAGGACGCCGGGTGATCCTGTTTTTGAGGCAAGATGCGAAGCGGTGGAAAAAGACGGCGGCAGTTCATTCATGCAGCTATCACTTCCCCACGCTGTAATGAAATTTAAACAAGGATTCGGCAGGTTGATGAGAAGGAGCGCGGATCACGGAGTTGTTGTTGTTCTGGACGGACGCATTTTAAAGAAAGCATACGGCAGGTTATTCCTTGACTCTCTGCCTGAAACAAAGACAAGTTTTTCCTGTTTGGATAATATTTTAATTAACATGGAAAATTTTCTTTATTAATGTTAAAATATTACCTAATAGTTTTGGCATAGGCGGAAATTTACAATGCGCGGTAATTACATAAAATCCTTATTTTTTATATTTTTTTTTCTATGTCTTTCATATCTTTATGCCCGCGATGTAACAGTTACTGTAATGGATTCTGACATTGATCTTCCTCTGGAGGGAGCTGTTATACGAACAAGGGACGGAATTGAATATATATGCGGTGAAAACGGAAGCGCGGTAATTCAGGTTCCTGACGACAGGCAGACTATAATTCAAGCGGCTTACCCGGGATATGAAACAGGTTCCACGGCAATTCCCGTTACGGGAAATACGTTCACGATTTCGCTGCGCCTTTCGGGTTTAATCCAGGGAAGAGAACTAATTCTGGAAGCGTCCCGCCCCTTTGTAAGCGAAACAAGAACAGGCCGCAGCGTCGCGGTAACATCAACAGAATTATCGCAAACCGCCGAGATTGGAATTATAGAAGATGTAATGAGGACAATCAGCCTGCTTCCCGGCGTTCTTTACTCAGGCTTTCTTAACGCGCAGCCAAGTATAAGGGGCGGGCATCCCGGCGAGATGAGCGCCTCTCTTGATGGTTTTTATATAAACAATCCCTTTTTCTGGGGAGGAGGATTTTCAATCTTTGACCCCAATGTTGTTAACAGCGCGCAGTTATCGCACGGCGTTTTTTCCAGCCGTTACGGGCATACTATTTCCGGGCTTCTTGAAGTAACAACAAAAGATCCATCCCATACGCAGATGATGTTTGAACTCGGCATTAATACAAGCACCGCGAATTTTAATCTTTCAATACCGTTATTCGGCAGGGGCGGTATTATTTTTACAGGAAGGCTCACGTATTACGATCCTATAATTGCCGCCTTCAAGGAACTTGCATGGCTCGCTCCGGAACTTGAGATGCTCGATTATATTAAAACAGCGCCGTATATCAGAGCGGGAACAGCTACCGGAAATTACAGATTTCAGGATAATCTTTTATTAACGGCGACCGGTTTTTTTGGTATGGACGGAATGGGCGCGTACTTTCTTAACACCAGTAATACAGAGCAACTTCACAGTGAAACATCCGCCGATTTTGATTTTATAAATTACCAGGGATTTTTAATCACATCGTTATCATGGAATCCAAGGCATAATATGCTTTTAAGGTTAACCGCGGGAACAGGTTATGAAGACAGGATAATAAACGGAGAGATGTCGTATAACATTATTGAAAAATATTTTTCAAACTCTTTCAAGGCAACATATACCGATCTTGCGGGTATTAATGACAGCTACAATTATAAGCAGGACAGCCTTATCAATCAAAACGAGTTCAATTTTAACGCGCAGGGACGAATAGATTATGACTGGGAATTATCGCATAATTTTTTATTATCCGCCGGTATTCAGGAAATGTATAATCATTTCAGTGTATCAGGCAATCAAATGGTTCGAAACGAAATAATATACAGAAAATTAGACCTTGTTGAAAAGAGTATTATACTACCTATCATTATTGATATATTGGGTCACGAGCCTCCTAAAAATTCAATATTTCTTTATGATTTACGAATTGAAATCCCCGTAAGATATTCGCCTGAGACTCAGAACAATCTTTTTACAACTTCAGGATATATTCTATTTGATTTTAACGCATTCGACAGCCGTTTTAAAGCTGAACTCGGACTTAGAATCGATCATTTTTTTCTATCCGGCAGCGGATTTAATTTATCAAGCGATCCTGTGTTTAACCCAAGATTAAATATTGATTATAACCTGCTCAATGATTTTGGCATATTCCATTCATTTGATATAACCGCCGGAACAGGTCTTTTTTCTTCCATAAACGAAACTGTATTCATGGCGGAAGAAAGGTATGGTATTAACTCGATGAAACCAAACAGAAGCTGGACCTCTGTTGTGGGAACAAGAATTGAATTTCCCGAATCGATTACTTTAAACATCGAAGGATATTTTAAATATGTTTTTGACAGAATGTACATACCATTGACTCTCGGCATTAACGATATTGATATCTCGCCGCATTTTGACGGAGAAGGTATTGTCTGGGGAATTGATGTAATGCTTCAAAGATTCCAGTCGCGTTTTTGGGACGGCTGGCTTTCATACTCATTTAACTGGGCGAAGTACCGTGATCCTAACGGAAATCAAGGCGGAAGAGGCATGAGCGGCGGTAATTACGGCAGCTCGTGGTACTTCCCGTCTTTCCACAGGTTTCATAACTTAAATATAGTTTTTAATTATAAACCGGTTCAAAATATTAATATTTATTTCCGCTTTGGATTCGCATCAGGCGTTCCAATGTCAAGGCGCCTTACAGCAAGTCCGCAAAGTTACCCTGTTTTAATATACAATAACGATGAATCCTATTTTATAGAAAAATATATATGGCCTTCTGTAATCGATGATTCCAACCGAACTACTCCGTCATTGCCGTTTGATATAAAATTCTCGATTTTCGGAAGCAGCGGGAGGATCAGGTATGAAGTGTATGTGGCTGTAGAAAATATACTTGCATTATTGTATAATGCACAATCAAATACAAGTTTTAACCAATATACTGGTCAGGTTGACTCAGGATCAAGCAACGCGAGTTATGATATGCCGATACCCATACCATCGTTCGGGTTCAGGATGTCTTATTAATGGAATTTTTAATGAGAAAAATTAGTTATATAATAATTTTTTTATTCTCTCATTTTATTTGCGGCTGTATTGTCATGGAAGCCTCGGGACGGTTTCTTGACGGCTCGATGTTTGATGATAAAGTTATATCCCATTACAAGTACAATGAAACGGGCGCAGCTTCACAAGAGATTAATCTTTATATAGTTGAGAATGACGGCATTAGATCGATTCTAATAAGTCTTGATCGATATCCCATGATTAAACTGCGCGGCGGTATGCCTGACGGTAACGGAAGTTTTACACTTACATCACTTGATTATTTCGCATCAAGCTTTCATGGATGGAATGAATATTCTTCAGAATTAATTGGCGGCGGAAATCTTATTTTACAGAATACTGCGGCTCTTGAAATGGATAATGATATTGTAAATCATCAGATAACAAAGGGACGCACGCATCTTTTTGACACCCGCATAACAGGAGACGAGGCCTTAACGTCTCTTCGCAACAGAAAAGAGCGTATAACGTCCCTGTGCGAATGGATGCTTTCACTTAACGGTCCGCGTCAGCAGTCAATTAAAGACTTTGATAAACACTGGAAACCTTTATTGTTCCCGGAAATGGTACGCTCAAGTCAGCGTCCTTCCGGCTGGAGACAGGAAGGAGATATTTTTGAAAGATCTTCCGACATTAGCTGGAACACAGGTTTTACAGATCGCGTCTTCCCAGAAGAGCTGCGCCCGGTGCGTAATTCGGGCACTCTGTTAAGGGATTGGGAAGAAGCTCTTTCATGGGTATATTATCAATATGAATGGGAAAATATCACCGCTCTGCTTTCAGGCAGAATAATTTTAAATAAAATAAAATGAGGTAACAATGGAAACTGCATCACTTTCGGTAATGGAACTTTTCAGGCTTGGCGGCATAATTATGTGGCCGCTTCTTTTGTTTTCAATCGCGGTAGTCGCAATCTCGATTGAGCGGATTGTTTATCTTTCTTACTACAATTTGGAGATCGATGACATTGCGGCGAAAGTCCTTGGGTTTATTGAAAAGGACGAATACACAGAGGCAGCCGGTTTCCTGGGTAATCTTACAAAAAAGCGGATGGGCGCCAGAGTTCTTCTTGCAATTATTCATACAGTAAAACCGGGACAATCTTTTTCAGAACACCGCGCGGAACAGGCCGGTGAAACAGAAGCGATGAACTGTATCAATTCTCTGGAAAACGGTTTTAATTTTTTAACTGCGCTCGGCTCCATTTCGCCGTTAACAGGATTCCTTGGAACCGTTACAGGAATGATCGGAGCTTTCAGATCGATTGCTGAAGCCACCGAAGTAAACGCGCAGATTGTCGCGAACGGAATCTACGAAGCGCTTATTACAACCGTATTCGGGCTTGTCATAGCTATTATCGCAATGACATCACACTCAATATTCAGCCATTTTGTTGACAGGTTTACAGGTAAAGTTGAAGGCGCATGTTCAAATTTAATAATCCGCCTTTCAGAGAAAATAAATGAAGATTAAACATAGAAAGAAACACGGTTTTCTTGAAACCTGCGCGGCAAGCGATCTTGCCTTTTTACTTATTATTTATTTTTTAGTTATCGCGGGTTTTAATATAAATAAAGGTTTTATATTGAATCTTCCTGCTAAAGATTCAACAAGATTGATATTAAGAGAAGATCTTTTACGCTTTGAAATGGACGGCGCAGGAGATGTAATTTACTCAGGGAACGTATTAAGCCTTCCCGCGGTAAGAAACACAATTCAGTCGGCGCAAGCCGGCAATCCCGGCATCGCGGTTATTCTGACAATTGACAGCAGGGCCTTATGGCAGAACGTTGTATCGTTTGTTGAAATCGCGCAGGATTTAAAGATAGACGCTTTTTCATTTTCCATGAAGAGGGATCAGTGAAACTCAGGAAAAGAAGAAAAATATTTTTAATTCCGCTTTTTTCAACATCCGATATCGCTTTCCTTCTTTTAATATTTATCATGCTTGTATCTCTTATCAATTACAGAAAGGAAGTACATATTGAATACGCGTACGCTCAAGCCGCTCCCGGAGTAAATACAGAAAAAAATCTTGAAATATGGATAAATACGGAAGGAATGATATTTCTGGACGGCTACGCTTCCAGCATTAACGCGTTACGCGAAAGAATAACATATCTTTTTATAAACGCGCCTGACACAAGAGTTCACATTCTAGCGGATCGAAACACTCCGTATTACAGAATAAACGCCGTGCTTGAAGTGATGCAGACTCTTCAATACCGCACGGTAAGTTTTGTGGTTAAAACCGATGAATGAGAAAATACTGCGCCTCTTCATTTTCACAGGAGCGGCCGCTCTTCATGTTCTTGTAATCTTTTTCCTTGTTTTTAATTACGATCATTATGTAGAGGAAGCGAAAATTGATCCCGGCGTTATGAGGCTTTTTGATATTGATGAACTTCCGCCTGTTGAGCGGAATATGCCTCCTCCTCCCCCGCCGCCGCCTTCACGGCAGGAATCTGATATCCCGCAGGTGGAAGAAATCGCGGAAACAATGATTGAAACAGATATACCTCCTGAGCATGAGGTGGTCGCTGCGGGCACTCTTGTAACTCCTGTTGAAGTATATGAATATGCCGAAGAAGCGGATGTATACCTGCGCGCCCATGAACTTACAACAAGGCCGATGTCCGCGTCCGATGAAGCTGCAATAATTGCCGCTCTTCAATACCCGCGAATTGCGTTGAATTCCGGCATCGAAGGCGTAGTATATCTTGAGATTTTTGTGGACAGGACAGGAGTTATTCAAAATGTAGTAATAACCCGTGAAGTGCCGCCCGGAAGGGGATTCGGCGAAGCGGCTGTCAGAGCATTTTCCGGCAAAGTTGTTACACCGGCTACCGCAAACGGATTCGCGGTATCGAGTAGAATAAATTACCCTGTAAGATTCCGCATAAGACAATAACCTTGGATAATATAAAAAAGATTTGTAATAAATATCAAGCGGTTTGCGAATAACGCTCAAGGAAACGCTTTAAACGATCGCTTGAAGGATTGTCAAGAAGTTCAGGCGGGCCGTATTCAATAACAGATCCTTCGTCTATAAAAAGAACTGTGTCGGCGATCTGACGCGCAAACTGCATTTCGTGCGTTACGATGATCATTGTAGTATTTTTATCTGCAAGACCCCGGATAACTTTAAGCACTTCGCCTGTTAATTCCGGATCAAGAGCTGATGTCGGCTCGTCAAAACAAAGAATATCGGGTTTCATCGCTAAAGCTCTCGCGATTGCTACTCTTTGCTGCTGGCCGCCTGATAGTTCATGCGGATAAAAATCTTTTTTTGCGGCAAGACCGATCTGATCAAGGAGTTTCATTCCATCGCTGTGTATTTCTTCTATTATATTTTTTTTATTCTTTTTGTAATCGGGAAATTTCTTTGCGGCTAATTCACGCGCGAGAACCACATTCTGTAATGCCGTGTACTGCGGAAATAAATTAAACGATTGAAACACAAGCCCAAAATGCAGCCTTTTATTGCGTAATAATGATTCATTGTGTTTTTCACGGTTATCGCAGTCTACAAGCGTCTGGCCTCTGACAATAATTCGTCCTTCATCAAGCTTCTCAAGAAAGTTTAAACATCGTAATACTGTGGTTTTTCCGCTGCCTGAAGAGCCGATAATCGCGAGAACTTTTCCTTCTTCGAGAGAAAAACTTATATTATTAACAACTTCCGCAGAACCGAAACGTTTTACGATATTTTGAACTTCAAGAATTGCCATTATTACGCCCTGAAATAACTTAATCTTTTTTCAAGATATCCGAACATCAGCGTCATGATGCCTACAAAGGCAAGATAAAAAACGCCGGTGTAGAATAACGGCCAGATATATCCGCGGGCTGCCATAAACTCAGCCTCTCTTATAATCTCTACAACCATGACAACACGCGCAAGAGCGGTATCTTTAACAAGTGTAATAATTTCGTTAGACATCGGCGCCGTTATGCGCTTTATCACCTGAAGAAGAACTACCTTGAAAAAAATCTGAGTCCTTGTCATACCAAGAACAAGACCGGCTTCGTGCTGGCTGCGTGAAATACTTTCAATGCCGCCGCGGAAAACTTCGCTGAAATAACACGCGTAATTGATGGAAAAAGCGATAATCGCCGCGTTGAACCTTGTCGATATCGGCGTGCCGAAAAGAAGTCCCGGAACATAAAAGATAATCAGCACTTGCAGCATCAAGGGAGTGCCGCGGACAATCCAGACAATAACTTTTGTAAACATTCGAAGCGGAGTGAATTTTGACATGGAACCGAACGAAATAACAAGCCCCATCGGGAGCGAGAACAATAATGTCAGTGAAAACAAAAGAAGTGTTGTACTAAACCCGTTCCATAGAACCGATGTTACGCCAAAAAAACTCAATATATTTTCCTGAATACGCGGGACATCCGTCAGGGATATCCCGCAAAATGATTATTTATCTTCCGAAATTTCTATCTACAACAAGCCTTTCCGCAAGACCGTATTTTCTCGCAATCTCCTGCAGTTTACCTTCATCGTATAATTCCGCCATCGCCTGATTTACTCTGTTACGAAGAGTGTCTCCCCTTCTAAAACCAATGGCATATATTTCATCGCCGAGGCTGATATTCGCGATTGTAAGATCGGTGTAATCGCCGGAACCTGTTATCTGACGAGCGAGAATCACATCAATGACAGCGCCGTCCGATGCGCCTGATTTAACTTCCATGAATGTGTTGATCTGCGCAGGCGCGCCTACAATTCTGCCGTTATCTCCGACTAGTTCTTGAGCCAGCGACTCGCCTGCCGATCCCGCTTCTACCGCAATTGTTTTTCCTGCGAGGCTGTCCGTTGATGTAAATTCCGCAGCCCGATCTGATTTAATTACAACACACTGGGTATTTGTCATATAGCTGTAGCTCATGTCGCAAAGATTCATTCTCGGCGTACCGTCAGATTCATTCGCTGTCGCTGTAAATCCGTTCCAGATCGCGTCAATTGATTTTGAGTTAAGCTCGATAAACTTATTTGACCAATCGATCAACTGGAACTGTACTTCAAGACCGAGTTTTTGACCGACAAGAAGAGCGAACTCTGTATCAAAACCTGTCCAGTTTCCCCTTGCGTCTCTGTAATTCATTGGTTCATATTCTGTAACGCCGCATACAAGTTTTCCCGCGCTTTTACCGCCGCAAGCTGAAAACAGGCTTACAAGCAGAACTGCCGCCAACGCAAAATAAACCGCTTTTTTCATAATACTTTTCTCCTTAATTATGGTATTAAATTATATTCTATCCGTTTATCATAATAAAAAAAGATTAATAAATCAACATCGCATCTCCATAACTGAAGAAACGATATCCTTCGCGGACCGCCTCGGCATAACTGTCAAGAATCAATTCCCTGCCGGCAAACGCGCAAGTCAGCATCAACAGGGTGGAAAGCGGTGTGTGAAAATTGGTAAAAAGCGCGTCTATTACCTTAAATTTATACCCGGGATATATAAAAATTGAAGTTTTTTGCCATCCCCGCTTTAGCGCACGCTCTAGCGAACCTTCGCAAGCCGCGCTTTCCAAAGTACGAAGGCTTGTTGTCCCCACAGCGATAATCTTTATTTTTTTTTCAATAGATTTTTCGATTAAAGCGGCATTTTCTTCCGAGATAAAAAATGATTCTTCGTGCATCTTATGATCTTCGATATTAACGCTTCGAACCGGAAGAAATGTGCCAAGACCGACATGCAGAGTAACAAACGCGCTCTTTATTCCGCAATTTTTAAGTTCATCTAATATACCGCTTGTAAAGTGCAGCCCCGCTGTCGGCGCGGCCGCTGAACCTGTATTCCGCGCGTAAATCGTCTGATAACGCTGTGCGTCAGATGATGTATCGGCGCGTTTTATATATGGCGGCAATGGGATATGTCCATACCTGTCTAAAAAATCATCATCAATAGGTCTGTCGAATTTCAGATAACGAAACTCTCCTTTTTCCTCTGTAATTTCCGCTCCGGCAATTTCATTATCATCAGAATCATTAAAAATATATTTGCTGCCAATTTTACGCCGTTTGGCGCGTTGCACAAGACACTTCCAGTAAATATTATCAACCATATTAACAGGAACTTTTTCCAGCAGTAAAAACTCTACAGAGGCTCCTGATTCCAAGGCTTTTCCATAAAGCCTCGCCTTCCTTACCTTTGTATCGTTAAATATCAATAACGGTTTTTCTCCGCGCGGGCTTAAAAAATATTCATTGCATAATATATTAGATAATTCAGATACTCGCGAATGTATGATCTTTCCTGTTACGCGATCTAGAGCCATCAATCTGCTCTGTCCTCTTTTCGCTGGCGGATATTGGGCGATTAAATTTTCAGGGAGGTAAAAATTAAAATCTTCCGTTTTCATTCAAAAAGAGAGCCTTCGCCTGAATGTGCAATTCCCAAATGACCGTATGCAAGAGTTGTGACAGCTCTTCCCCTCGGAGTGCGCTGTAAAAGTCCTGTTTGAATAAGATAAGGCTCGTAATAATCTTCAAGAGTTTCTACGGATTCACCGATTGATATCGCGAGCGTCTCCGCTCCCACAGGGCCGCCTTTATAACGATTGATTATAATTTCTAGAATTTCTCTGTCTTGTTTCTCAAGACCGAGAGAATCAATTTCAAGCCGCGATAAACCATTTTTTACAACATTAAAAGTGATGGATGAATTTCCGGCGAATTGCGCGAAATCCCTCATGCGCCTTAGAAGCCGGTTTACAACACGCGGAGTGCCGCGCGAAGATTTCGCCAGTAAACAGGCAGCGTCATTATCAATTTTTATTTTAAGAAGCCCTGCTGACCTTCTGACAATGGCTTCAAGATCTTCCTGTTCGTAAAATGAAAAACGGCACGGAATTCCAAAACGGCTTATAAGAGGACTTGATACAACCCCCGCTTTTGTTGTCGCGCCTATTAGTGTAAAAGGTTTTACCGCGATTCTGATAGTTCTTGCCATAGGCCCCTGCCCTACTACCCAGTCGATCCCGTAATCTTCCATTGCTATGTAAAGAAGCTCTTCGATCGCGGGTTTTAGCCTGTGTATCTCGTCAATAAAAAAAACATCGCGCTCTTTAAGGTTTGTTAAAAGCCCTACAAGATCTTTTGGTTTATCAAGCGCGGGAGCGGACGTTTGAATAAAACCCGCTTCAAGTTCATTCGCGACTACCTGCGCCAGAGTTGTTTTTCCGAGTCCCGGAGGCCCGATTAAAAAAATGTGATCAAGACTTTGCGCGCGCTGCTTTGCGGCCGTAATAAAAACCGAAAGATTCTCCTTCATTCCTTTCTGTCCGAGAAATTCTTTCAGATAACGCGGACGCAAAGCCATATCATGGGAATCATCACCTGTCATTTCAGGCCGGACGGAGCTGTTTTTAACCGGATTACCGCTTTCTTTCGGAAATTTGCTTTCTGAAGAAACGCCGCTTTCCGATTGAAAGCTTGATTTATTTTTTCCCATTTTACGCGCCGCTTAAATAAACAATCGCTTCTTTAAAAAGAAGTTTTTCCTTTTCCGCAGCCGCCAGATCACTGTTTTCGATTGCGGCTTCCGCTTTCGCAAGAGCTTCACAAGCGGATCTTCTGTCGTAGCCCATTGCAGCTAACGCTTCTACAAGATCGTTGTAAGGCGAAGAAGGAGAGAACGCGGCTTGAGACTGGATCAGTTTGCCTTTTAGCGAAAGAAGCATCTTCTGCGCTGTCTTTTTACCAAGCCCGGGGACTGCTTCAAGACGAGTAAGATCGCCGTTTTCAAGCGCCCTTTCAAGATCATCCTGACTAATGCCGCTCATTATTTTAACCGCGCCTTTCGGGCCGATTCCTTCAACCTTTAAAAGTTCAAGGAATGTGTTGCGGCGTCTTTCATTCAAAAAACCGAAAAGCCTCATTTGGTCCTCTCTATGGTACAGCCATGTAAAAACCCTGCATTCACTTTTTAAAACAAGTTCCTGTATATCGTTGCCGGGCATGGCTATATCCCATTCCACATCGCCTGAAAGGATAAAAATGCCATCCTGAGCCTTTTCGCTTACGAAACCGCGGATACTGTTAAACATGGTTTTATCCTATCATTTTTTCGATAAAAAATGAATAAACCTATTGACAAATTGGTTTAATTATAATATAGTCATACTAGTCAGACTATATTATAAAGGATGAGTAACTATGAGTGTAAAAGCAACAAGAAAAAAAAGGCAGAAACAAGGATATTCCGATGAAATACAGGCTTTTTTGGGTAAGCCGGAAAAAACAGAATGGCAATTACAGGAGGCAAAAGCAATGTTCAGCGAAGTAATCAGATTATCACACGATGAACCGCAAATAATCACGGTTCACGGCAAGAGAACAGCGGTAATTCTCTCTTTTGAAGAGTACGAAAAGCTGTCTACGCCAAAACAATCAATTTACGATTTTTTCCAGAATTCACCATTTCGTGATGTTGTTCTTGAATTGCCTCCAAGAGAAATTGAGCCGCCCAGGGATTTAAATTTATGAAATATCTTTTAGACACAAATGTAATATCAGAATTGCAAAAATCAAACTGTATAGAGAGCGTAAGGAAATTTGTTGATCTCGTCGGATTGAATAATTTGTATTTATCAACCTTAACGATGGGAGAGCTATGTTATGGTATAGAAAGACTGCCGGCCGGTAAAAGAAAACATGATTTAGCAATATGGTTATACACACAAATACCTAATTGGTTTGACAGGCGAATTATAATCCTTGACACCGAAGTATTATTTGAATGGGGAAAGCTTAAAGCCAGAACAAAGAGAACACTTCCAATTAACGATTCATTAATCGCGGCTGCCGCAATTTATCACAATATGATTCTGGTTACACGAAATATCAAAGATTTTGAAGGGATTGACGGGATTAATCTTTTGAATCCATGGGATGACTCTTAATATTTTTAGAGAATCCCGCAATTAATCGCGCAGATCGCCGCTCCCAGAGCGTCCGCCGCGTGATCCGGTTTTGGTGGTTTATCCAGACCTAGGATGATGCGCACCATCTCCTGAACCTGTTTTTTATCAGCGGACGCGCTTCCCACTACACCCTTTTTAATCGCGTTAGGTGAAAACTCATGAAGCAGAATAGCTTTCTCCGCAAGAGACGCTGAGATTACACCCCTCGCTTCTGCTACGGGGATTGCACTTGTCACATTTTTTCCAAAAAAAAGCATTTCAATTGCGGCTTCGGACGGCCGGTATTTTTCAATAATCGAACGTACACTCTGCATGATAAAAAAAAGACGGTCCGCCCTCTGACAGCCCGCCTTTGTTATAATAGCTCCGTGATCGACATACTTAATAACCCCGTTAAAATCATCAAGCACGCCCCAGCCTGTGCTGGCAAGACCGGGATCAATTCCCAGAATCCTTCTTGTACAGACTGATTTTAATTTACTGCGCTTCAAAGCCTTCAGGAATTGCTAAGTTAGTATAGACGTTTTGAACATCCTCATTATCTTCAAGCTTATCAATCAGTTTTAACGCTTTGGTTGTTCCATCATTGTCAAGAGTTACTTCGGCATCGGAAACCATGCTTATCTGTGCGCTCATTGTTTCTATTTCTTTGGCTGTAAGCGCGTTAAGTACGCTTTCAAAGTCTTCAGGCGCGGTCGTAACTTCGATTATTCCGTCTGACCCGGAAACATCTTCTGCGCCGCCTTCAATCGCAATTTCCATAATCGCGTCTTCCGTGTACTTTTCGCCGTCAAGCGTTATCACACCCATTCGCTTAAAAAGCCTTGAAACAGACCCTGATGTGGCAAGCTGGCCGCCCGCGCGTGTCAGAATGTTGCGGATATCGGCGGCGGCGCGGTTTTTGTTATCGGTAAGAACTTCGATAAAAATCGCGACACCTCCGGGAGAAAACGCTTCGTAGATTAATTCTTCGTAACTTACGCCTTCAAGCTCGCCTGTGCCTTTTTTAATTGCCCTGTCGATATTATCCTTGGGCATATTGGCTGATCTTGCTTTTAAAATAGCCGTCCGCAGCCTCGGGTTTCCGTCAAGGCTTCCGCCGCCCATTCTCGCGGCGATTGAGATCTCTTTTATTAACTTTGTAAACATTTGGCCGCGCTTTGCATCGGCGGCCCCTTTCGCGTGTTTAATCGTCGCCCATTTACTGTGGCCCGACATGGCTACTCCTTACTATATAAAATGAGAAATTTATTCATTCCGGCTGAAAATCGGCGGAATTAAATTTTTCCTTTTTGAACTGCCTTATCAAGTGAATCACCGATGAACTGTTCATACCAGTCGGTCGTGTACGGTTCTTTTGCTCTGATCTGCGATTTAACGTTTAACTCAAAATTATCCTTGCACGGTTCGCAGATGCTGTGATTGGCGTAATAGAACAATCTATCTACATCGGGATTGTCCAGTTTTTTCTTGCAAACATCACATGTAAAGGTGATCATAAAAGCCTCCTGATTTTAATGGAACTTCATTCATATTCTCGAATCGGTTGTGCCTCGAAGTTGTACGAAAGTCCCTATCTTGTTATAGTATACAAAAACTTTTACAATGTGTCGAGTACCTATGAATGAAAATGATAAAAAAATCAAGATTGACGGTATCAATTACGGCTGTGAAAACCCGTTAATTATCGCGGAATTAGGCACTTCCCACAACGGCGATATAAAAAAAGCCAAAGAAATGATAGACGCGGCGGTCGAAAACGGCGCCGGTTGTATAAAAACCCAAATTGTATATGCCGATGAGATTCTTCACCCCAATACAGGCACTGTCCCTCTCCCCGGAGGCAGGATAAAATTGTACGACAGATTTAAATCGCTCGAAATGCCTCCAGAATTCTATATTGAAATGAAAGAATATGCCGAAAAAAACGGAATTTTATTCCTTTGTACGCCGTTTGGCATTAAAAGCGCCTCAATTTTAAGAGAAATGCAGTTAAAAATGATAAAAATCGCCTCACCTGAGTTGAATTTTACCGGTTTACTAGATGAAATATCGAAATGGAAGCTGCCTGTTCTTTTATCATCAGGTGTTTCGATGCTCGCGGATATTGAGAGAGCAATTTTTATACTTAAAAGGAATGGGGACTGGGGATCGAGGACTGGGGACAATGGCTGCTGCAGTCCCCAAATCTGTTTATTACACTGTGTAACATCCTACCCTGCGCCGGAAATCGAATATAATTTAAGAGTTATAAAAAATTTATCTTTTATTTTCGGAGTCTCCGCCGGGGTAAGCGATCACAGCCTTGACCCGGAACTGGTTCCGGCTCTTGCTGTCAGCATGGGCGCATCGGTTATTGAAAAACATTTCTGTCTTTCCAAAAATGATCCGGGTCTTGATGATCCAATTGCGCTTGAACCTGACGATTTCCGAAAAATGGTAAACGCTGTAAAACAAGCCGCAAAAGACGGATCGGAAAAGACAATAGCCCGTTACAACGAAGAAAGAGGCTCGTCATTTATAGAGAAAATATTAGGAAACGGCGTTAAGGAACTTGCCGCTTCTGAAAGAGCGAATTACAGGCTTACAAACAGATCGATTCACGCGTTACGCGACATTCAAAAAGGCGGAATAATTAAAAGGGATGATTACGCTGTTCTGCGGACAGAAAAAATTCTGCGTCCTGGTCTTGAACCATTCTGGGAAAAAGAAATAGAAGGCAGAACAGCGCGCAATTTTATACCTGCGGGGGAAGGAATACGGTTTGAAGACATTTAAATTTTTTGTAAAAATCATGTATACATGGTATTATTGATCATCATTTATAAAGGAGATCATTATGGCAAATAGAGAATTAATCGAAAAAACATTGAATAAGGGTGAGGGGGTTTTCAGGCTTAATCCGAATTTTATTCCGAGGCCTTTCGGCGTTGAGGGAAGAAGACTCAGGCTTCATCCCGATGATTATTTCGCGTATGGTCTTGCCCGCGGATCGATAAAAGAACGCTGGATGGCTTCCACGAATATCGCCCAGAACGGTCCTCTTGCAGGTCCTACAGAAGGACTCAGTTTTATCGCTGTTGATTACGCAAATGATGAGAAGTTCAGCTTGAAAGAAGCGATTGAAATTTTAGGCGCGGGTGTTATCGGCAGTGAGCTTATGGACAAGTATAAAGGATTTCCGGTTTTCTCGAAATTTTATGATCTTAAAACTCCGCTGTTCCATCATCTTCACCTTGATATGGAAGCCGCAGCCAGAGTCGGTAAACTCGGCAAGCCTGAATGTTACTATTTTCCGCACCAATTCGCAAGCCACACCGGAGAGATGAACGCGACGTATTTCGGTTACGACCCCGACACAAAGCCGGAGGAAGTAAAGCAGCGTCTCCGCGATTATAATAAAGGCGATACGCGCATAACAGAACTTTCACGCGCATGGCGGATTGAGCTTGGTTCGGGCTGGTACTCACCTGCGGGTGTTATTCATGCGCCCGGTTCTGTAATGACGTACGAGCTTAACTGGAACGGAGATGTAAACTCTGTCCACGAGAATGTGGTATCGGGCGTTACATACCCGCGCGAATTTTTAAACGGCGAATGTCCTAATGGCAAAAAAGATGATATTGATTATATCTTCAGCTTGCTTGACTGGGAAAAGAATATCGATCCGCATTATAAAAAAAGATTCGGCCGCCCGCCAATTTCAATTGTAAAAAACGCGGACTACGAAGAAAAGTGGATCTCCTATGCCAACGAGGGTTACTTCAGTGCGAAAGAACTTTCGGTCAATCCCGGTAAATCTGTTACCATAAAAGAAGCCGCCGCCTACAGCGTGATTTTTATTCAGGGCCACGGTAAATTCGGCGCTCACCACTGCGAAGCGCCCGGTATGCTTCGTTTCGGACAGCAGAGCGCGGATGAGTTTTTCGTATCGGAAGGTGCCGCGAAAAAAGGAATCACAATCACGAACTCAAGCCCGGTAGAACCGCTTGTGATGATTAAGGGTTTTGGACCCAATAATGTAAATGTACCAAAAGGCTCAGACTGAAATAATTATTTTACAACCAAATCAATTTTATCTAAATTTTTATCGAGTGTAAAATTAATTGTTTTATCCATGCAAGTGATGCCGTACTTTCCTTTAAAGCCTTCGATGGTCAAATATCCGTCAGCGCCGGTACGCGCGGAAAATTCCGTGTGCCATTCCTTGTTGATCTTTTCGTTTAACGCTTTATATGACGGTTTTTCGCTGTTGTCGATGCGCAGAAATCCGGCGGGAGCGTGAAGCCACGCATTGTCTCCTCCTGACCATGTTGTGATGGCTTCTACCTGCGGATGAGAAAACAGAATGTCGTACATCTCGCAGATCTCCCTCGCCTGACGCTCTTCGCCCTGCGGTGTGGTCGGCCATTCTTCTACCTGCCAGTCGTTAAGATCAACAATGTGAGGCGGCATTAAATCGCCTGAGATTAATGTGTTTTCCGTAAAATGAAGAGGCAGTCCGAAGCGTGAAAAACGCGAGAGAACATCGCGGACTTTATCCGCTCCCCAATAACCTTGATGCTGGTGTGATTGTATGCCGATCACATCAATTTTTATTCCGGCATTTAAAACTTTTTCTAATAAATCTTCATAATCTTTTGAAACATCAAAATCGTTTAAAAGTAAAACGGCGTTTGGATTCGCGCGTCTTGCAGCTTCAAAAACTTCTTTGACAATGCGAACTTGCCCGTACTCCTTGCAGATCCGCGTGATCGCGTTATCGTATTTGTCAAAGATCGGCATGATGACAACTTCGTTTATTACATCCCATTTATCGATAAGACCCGCGAAGGCTGATACGTCGCGCTCAATCCTCGCGATAACCTTTCGCAGTATTTCCGCGTTTGAGTAGTTCATCAGCCACGGAGCGCATACTGTGTGCCAGCACAATGGATGACCTTTAAGCGCAACGCCGCGTTCCTCAAACCAGCGCGCGCCGGCTTTGACACGCGCTTCATCGGGCTTACCTTCTTCCGGCTCATAACGCCCCAGATAAAAAGGAAGAGTCGCGTAATTATTCAAACTAAAAAGTTTACCCAGTTTATCGCGCAGTTTTGCTTTTCTTTCTTCACCTGCGCTCTGTCCGTCAGGCTGTCCGCCGGCAAGTTCAATGGCTTCAAAACCGCCTACACCGAATAGGAATTGGTGGCTCTTTTGATTTACTTTTACATCCTGATTCGCCGCCGGTGTTCCGTCCTGTTTTAATAAACGCACTTTCGCCGATGCTTTTCTGTGTTCAATATTCATATTCTTATCCTTATTTATTAGATTTTATCTTATCGCTGTAATATTCCCATGCTTCCTTGTCGGTGTATTTGTTATGCACAATTTTTCCAATAGCGTCTGCCATGATTACCGGGTTATGGCTCTGGAAAATATTTCTTCCCATATCGAGTCCTCTCGCTCCACCCTGTATCGATTTATACGCCATCTCAAGCGCGTCTTTTTCAGGCAGTTTTTTTCCGCCTGCAACAACAATGGGAACTGGGCACGCCGCCGCGATATCTTCAAAATCATCACAGTAGTATGTTTTAACAATGTTCGCGCCAAGCTCGGCTGCAATGCGCGTAGCGAGTTTAAAGTACTGGCTTGTCCTCTCCATATTTTTTCCGACAGCGATAACTCCAAGCGTGGGTATACTGTAGCCGGAACCCGCATTAATCACTTTGGAAAGATTATTAATGCTTAATAGCTGTCCTCTCGCTCCGATAAAAACCTGAACCGCCATACAGTCGGCGTTCATGCGGATCGCGTCTTCAATATCAACAGAAACAATTTCGCGGCTGAGATCTTCGTTAACCATCGAGGAACCTGCGGAAACGCGGAGAGCGATGCCTTTTCTGAAATTAGGTTTTACGCAGGTTCTCAGAGCGCCGCGCGTCGCCATCAGCACATCAACATGATCTATTAACTGAGGGATTAGAATGTCGAGCCTCTCCAAGCCGGAAACTGATCCCATGAAATAACCGTGGTCAAAGGCGAACATTACAGTGTTTCCGCTTTTTGGATTAAAGATATTGGTCAGGTGTTTTTTCATTCCCCAATCAAGATTCGCCGCTCCCTTTACATGAAAATTCCCGTTTGTTTTAAAGGGAACATCAGCATAATAATTTTTTTCGATTTTATCGCCGTCTTTATCAGCCATTTTTTTCCTCTCAAATATTATTTGCTAATTTTACAACAGAAATATATAATGAACAATAGAAATTTCAGGAATGTAAACATGAAAGATTACCTAATGGCGGTTGATGCCGGCACCGGCAGTGTAAGGGCGGTTATTTTTGATACAGAGGGGATTCAAAAAGGATGCGTCCAGAAAGAATGGAAACATCCTGAAGATCCGCGTTTTCCGGGCAGCATGGATTTTAACTGCGGCGCGAATTGGGATCTAGCCCGCTCGTGTATCAGGGAAGTTCTTTCGCAAACGGGGATAGATTCGAAACGGATCGCCGCCCTTTCCACAACCTGCATGAGGGAGGGAATCGTTCTTTACGACGAACGCGGCAGGGAACTCTGGGCATGCGCCAATGTAGATTCACGCGCGAAAGACGAAGTATTACAATTAAAACAAATTGATCCAAATCTTGAAAAAGAACTTTATTTAAAATCCGGGCAAACATTCGCGCTCGGCGCTCTTCCGCGGCTTTTATGGATAAAAAACAAACTGCCTGATATCTACTCAAAAATTTTCCGCATGGGTATGATCAACGACTGGCTTATTTTTAAACTCTCAGCCGGAGATTCTTTATCAGACGGCGTACTGGCGGTTGAACCGAGTAACGGCTCTACTACAGGGCTTTTCGATTTAAAGTCGAGAAAGTGGGATATTGATATCGCGCGTAAATGCGGTCTTCGCGATGATATATTTCCCGAAGTGATAGAGTGCGCTTCCGCCGCGGCAAAAGTTTCCAAAAAAGGCGCACAGGAATCAGGACTTGCCGAAGGCACGCCGCTTGTTTCGGGCGGCGGAGACTGCCAGCTTGGTACAATAGGCGTCGGCGTAACCGGCAAGAGCGAGGCTGTTATTTTCGGCGGCAGTTTTTGGCAGTACGAGTTTAATACTGACAGCGCACTCTGCTCCCAAAAATGCGATGTCCGCGTTAACTGTCATGCAGTTCCCGGTTTATGGCAATACGAAGCTCTTGCTTTTAACCCGGGGCTTGTTATGCGGTGGTTCAGGGACGCTTTTTGCGGTGAAGAAAAACGAATTGCAGCCGGAAAAAATATCGATCCATATATGTTATTAGACGAACAGGCTTTATCCGTTCCCTCAGGCAGTAACGGAATTATCTGTGTTTTTTCAGATGTAATGAATTATATTAACTGGAAACACGCATCTCCTTCGTTTGTCAATTTCGGACTTGACAGTGAAAAATTTAACAAAGCTGTATTCTACCGCGCCATCATGGAGAACGCGTGTCTTGTAACGCTTGGCCATCTCCGCCTTGTCGAGCAGGTTACAGGAAAACGTCCGCAGAAAATAGTATTCGCAGGCGGCGCCGCTAAAAGTAAATTATGGCCGCAAATATTGGCGGACGTACTCGGTGTACAGGTTGATGTCCCTGTTGTAAAAGAAGCGACTGCCTTGGGAGCCGCGATTATGGCGGGAAAAGGCATCGGAATTTATTCCGGCATCAGGGAAGCCGCTTCAAGTCTTGTAAAAATCGAGAAAACATTTACACCTAACGCGGCAAACAGGCAAGTGTATGACAAGGCATATCATAACTGGAAGGAAGTGTATCAGCCGATGTTAAAATTAAGCGACGAAAAAATTACAAACTATATGTGGTGTGCACCGGGGTTATAAGGAGAAAATATGTTTATAGTAAATGAAAAAGACAAGGAATACCGCTTTAAAGACTGGGGTCCTAAGTATTTAATGCAGGGGCCGCGAATGAATTTCGCGCTTGTTCAATTTAAAGCCGGGCAGGATTTTCAAGCGCACTACCATGAAAAAATGGAAGAAAATTTTTTCGTATTGGAAGGAAATGTTACAATAGTCGTTGACGGGAAACCTCACGACCTAAACCCTGGAGAGCTTATTCACATAGAACCCGGAGAAAAACATTATGTGATAAACAGATCATCTTCAACTGTTCGCATGATCGCAAGTCTCGCGCCTTACACTGACGGAGACAAAGTTGAAGTTGAAAACCCGTCCCTTTAGAGCGGGGTTGTTGATTTTAACCAGCTTTCCACCGCCGCCTTAAACGCCGGAGCTGACCCTTTAATAATTTTTTCATCAACGCAATAGGCGAAGCGAAGCCAGCCTTGTTTCCCAAACCCCGACCCTGGCACTCCTAATATTAAATAATTTTTTAAATGATCAACAAACGCCTTGTCATCGTTATCACCTAACCCCTGTCCTCTATTCCCTCTCTCCGGCACTTTACAGAACATATAAAACGCGCCTTCAGGCTGCGCGTATTTAATTCCGGCTTCATCTAACACTTTCATGAAAGCATCCCGCCTTCGCGCGTAAATTGATACATCGACACGTTCTTCTGTAAGAGAGCCTACAATTCTTTGCATTAACGCCGAAGCGTTAACAAATCCGAGTATTCTCGTTGAATAAATAAGGCCGTTTACAAGATCATCTTTATTTGAAATATCGGGGTTTACCGCTATAAAGCCGATGCGTTCTCCCGGAAGCGACAGGCTTTTTGAATAAGAACTTACAACGATGGATTCAGGGTAACAGCTTAATACAGGCGGAACTTCGCATATATAAGCAATCTCGCGGTATGGTTCATCCGATACAAGATAAGGAAAGCGTCCTGTTTTTTTTCCGTGCTCTTTTAAAACCGTTGAAAGGGACGCAAGCGACTTCTCCGAATATATTTTCCCCGTCGGATTGTTAGGTGAATTTATAATTACAGCGGTGGTTTTTTCGTTTAACGCTCTTCCTATTGCCGTTATGTCTAAATCGAAGTTATCAAGTGAATCAACCTCTGTAAGTACCGCGCCGTGGTTTGCGGTATACGGACGGTATTCCATGAAAAACGGGCGGCTTACAATCACTTCGTCGCCCGGATTGCATATGGTTTTTAAAACCGCGTTCAAACCGCCCGCCGCTCCAGCCGCCATTACAACGGATGAGCCGTCTATTTTTACATTATGTTCTTTGCAGACCTTTTTTGATAACGCTTCCCTGACATGAAGAAAACCTGCGTTAGGCATATATCCGTGAGAGCCTTTTTCATCATCATTCGCGAGCTTTACAAATAAATCATGAAAAGCTTTTGGCGGTTCAATGTCAGGGTTTCCAAGTGAAAAATCAAAAACCTTATCCGTTCCATGCCGCTTTTTAAGTTGAATTCCTTCTTCAAACATTTTTCGTATCATGGAAGAAGAAACAAGGGCATTTCTAATGTTATCTGCAATTGGCATTTTTTTTCTTCCTATACTAATGTCCGCGCTGTGCGCAGTATGTCGGCGAAAACTCCGCCTGCTGTCACCTGCGCTCCGGCTCCGGGTCCTTTTATTACCATCGGAAGTTTCGAGTAACGCTCAGTTGTTATAACTACAATGTTGTCGCTGTCAACAAGAGAGCGGAATGAGCTTCCATTAGGTTCTGCGCGAAGAGAAAGTTTCGCTTTTCCCTCTTCAATTACGGCTATGTAACGAAGCTGTTTTCCTTCTTCTGACGCTTTCGCGCGGCGTTTTTCGAAATCTTCGTCGGAATTTTTGAGTTCAACAAAAAACGCTTCGATATCCTTTGCTTTAAAACACGCCTGCGGCAGAATCGGCTCTATCGTTACGTTTTTATACTCGATTGATAGGCCGCATTCACGCGCGAGAATTAGTACTTTTCTTGCTGCATCCATCGCGTTAAGATCATCTCTTGGATCAGGTTCGGTGTAGCCTTTATCTTTCGCATTACGCACAAGCTGCGAGAACGGAATTGAACCGTCAAAGTTATTAAAGATAAAACTTAAAGTCCCTGAAAGAACCGCTTCTATTCTTGTTACTCTGTCGCCTGAAAGGAAAAAATCGCGTAACGTCGAGATAACCGGGAGACCTGCTCCTACCGTACATTCATACAGATAAGGAATACCCCTCTCCCTTGAAAAAGATGTAAGCCTTTTATAGTAATCAAGCGTGCTTGAGTTCGCTTTTTTATTCGGAGTTACAATCGGTATAGAGTAATGAAGTACTTTTTCATAAAGAGACGCGATATCCTCGCTTGCCGTGCAATCGCAGAAACATGAATTTGGAAGATTGAAAGAAGCCATCTTATCAATAAAAGCGGCGGCTCCTTTTTGATTCGGTTCTATTTCTTCCGTACCTTCAACCTTACCGGCGGTTGTCAGCATCTTTTTTGTTTTATCGGGATCAAGCCCGTCAGACGAGAAGATCATTTTATCGTAATTCGCGGCTCCGATAAGATTTACTTTGATCATCTCCTTGTCCGCAAGTTTCTTGCTTGTAGCCGCGATTTGATCGAGTAATGTTCCGCCGATGAGTCCTGTACCAATCAAGAAAAGATTGACGGACTTTTGCTGCGCGAAGAAGAAAGCGTCATGAATCGCGTTAAGCGCTTTTCCCTCATCGTGCATTGAAATTACCGCGGAAATATTAAGCTCGGATGATCCTTGCGCAATTGCGATTACATTTATGCCGTTCCTGCCAAGAGCGTGAAAAACCTTCCCTGAAATGCCGGAAGTGCTTTTCATCGCCGAACCTACAACTGCGATAATCGAAAGATCTTTCTCGATTATCGGTTTATCAATCGAGCCGCATTTTATTTCATTTGAGAACTCTTCTTTTAACACAGCTTCCGCGGCTTGAGCGTCTTGCGGGAGAACGGCAAAACAGATCGAATATTCGCTGGAACTTTGCGTTATTAACATTACGCTTATCTTTTTTCCTGCAAGTGCTGTAAACACGCGCGAGGAAAAACCCGCGACCCCTACCATGCATGATCCTTGAATCCTGACAAGAGCGGCGCAGCCGATAGAGCTAATCCCCCTTATAGGATATTTACACGCGGCCGCGTTAGCTGTAATTTTTGTACCCTTCCCTTTTGGGTTAAAAGTATTTCGTATAAAAATCGGTATTCCCTTTTCGAGAGCGGGTTTTACAGACGGCGGAAAAATCACCCTCGATCCGAAATGGGAAATTTCCATTGCCTCGATATAAGAAATTTCGTCTATAAGAAACGCATTTTTTACATATTCAGGATCGGCTGTGAGCATGCCGTCAACATCTGTCCATATTTCCAGTCTTTTCGCATCCAGAGCTGCCGCGAAAACCGCCGCAGTAAGATCAGATCCGTCTCTTCCGATCGTGGTTGTATGCCCGTCAAGAGTAGAACCTATAAAACCTGTCACAACCTGAAGAGTTTTTTTTGCGCCCTTGAAAAATGTCCGTATATTTTCTTCTGTTTCTTTTTTAAGCACCTGCGCTTTTGAATAATTAGAATCGGTCTTTACAAGTTCCCTTGCGTCAAGATATTCAGCCTTTATATTGTTAGCTGAAAAAATAATAGCAATAATCCTAGCGGAAAGTCTTTCACCGAAACTCATTACAAGATCTAGTGAACGGGACGACAATTCGCCTAACAACGAAATACCGTCCAAAACCTGTGTCAGTAATGTGATTTCCTTATCAATTTCTTTTACAGCGTTTTTTCGATATGCGCTTTTCAAAAACTGAGACGCGTAATCCGTGTGGAGTTTAGCGAGGGCTTCTATTTTTTCCGCGCACTGGATTCCCTTTACGCTTGTATTCGCAAGTTCTATAAGGGAATCTGTTACCCCTGAAAGCGCGGAGACGATTACAGCGGGCGTTTTACCCGAATATTCCTTATCGTTTAAAATACCGATAATGTTCACGATGCCCTTTGGGCTTGCGACAGATGAGCCGCCGAATTTAAGTACAAACATAATATAACTCCCATTGAATATTACTGAATTTTTCGATATTTTTACAATAGTGATCGATTCGGCTGAGGATTAAATTCAAAAGATTATGAAAAAAAACGATTCTAAAGATGGAAACGCGCTTAACAATTCAAAGAAACGCGTTTACTTTGACTGGGCGGCATCTTCTCCCTGGGTTTTAAATGCGAGACCGGTTCCGTTCGGAAACCCATCTTCAGCGCATAAAGAAGGAAGAGAAGCGAAAGAAGCGGTCGAAGATGCAAGAAAAAGATGCGCCGCTTCCCTCAATACCGCGCCCGAAACGCTCTATTTTACAAGCGGCGGAACCGAATCCAATGCAATCGCTCTTTTTTCAACTTTGATGCGTAAAAGTCAGGGAAGGGTTATTTCCCCGATGACGGAACACGCGTCAATAAGGGAAGGATTGGAAACTCTTGAAAAAATGGGAAAGCCGACCGGCAAAATCGCGGTTGATTCCGCTGGAAAAGTAACAGCGCAGACGTTTGAAAAAGCTCTTGAAAAATACCCGGATGCAAGGTTCGCCGCGATTATGTCCGTGAATAACGAGACAGGCGCGGTAACGGACATCCCCTCCATTCGCGATGTTATTCGAAAACACGATGGAGCGCCTGTTCACCTTCATTGCGATCTTGTTCAGGCTGCCGGAAAAATTCCTGTTAATTTGACAGAATGGGAAATTGATTCGGCTTCCATCAGCGCTCATAAAATTAACGGACCCCGTGGAATCGGTCTTTTATACCTGCGTAAACCGTTAGAAATTTTCTACTCCGGCGGCGGCCAGGAAAACGGAATCAGGGGAGGAACTGAAAATACCTTCGGCGCGGTTGAATTAGCGGATTGCCTTGAGATGGCTGTTAAGGGAATGAGGATCGGGGACTGTGGACAGATTGCTTGCCGCGGTGTTGATGCTGAGTATTTGCTTGCTAAATCACGGTGGAAAAGATTGATGACTTCTTTGCAGGCGATGGACAGGTGTACTTTTATTCCATCTGATCGCGTCGTTGATGATGATTCGTTTTCTCCTTACATTTTGCAAGTTGCGTTTAACGGTATTCCGGGCGAAGTTATGGCGCGCGCTCTTGACGATCTTGGATTTGCGGTTTCCACGGGGTCAGCCTGTTCTTCATCGTCGCCTGAACGCCCTGTGCTTGAAGCGATGGGTGTAGAAGAAAAATTGAGAATCGAAGGCATCCGCATTTCACAGGGTTACTCGACAACTGAAGAAGATATCGATCTATTACTTGAAGCGGTTTCGCAGGTATTAAAATTTTTATGATGAATGATGTCTGGCTGTTAAAACCCGCTGAGCTTTCATTAAAGGGTGATAACCGAAAAAGTTTTGAAGGCGTATTAAAGAGTAACATTCAACGTCTTCTCGCAGCGTTAGGTGAAGATAAGACAAAGGTAAAATTTACTAAAGGCCGTTATTATTTGCAAACACCATGTGATAAATCAGAACAAATTGAGAATATGCTTTCGCATTTAGTCGGGATTTCCGGCTGGGCAAAGGTCATTACCTGCGAAAAAAATGTGGAAGCCATTCTTTCCGCCTGTATTGAGGAAGGAAAAAAAATCACCGCTAAAGGGATAAACACTTTTAAAATTGACGCGAGAAGAACAGATAAAAGTTTTCCGCTTACATCCTACGATTTATGCTGTAAGGGAGGCGAAGCAGTTACAGACGCGTTACACGATTTAAAAGTTGATATTCACAATCCCGGCGATACAATCCGCGTCGAAATTAGGGAAAAAGCATTTGTCTATTCAGGCGGAAGTAAAGGCTTAGGCGGGCTTCCTGTTGGAACCGCGGGAAGAGGTATGTTGCTGTTATCAGGCGGCATCGATTCACCTGTCGCGGGTTTTCTAATGGCATGCCGCGGAATGAATATTGACGCGGTTCATTTTCACTCTTATCCATATACATCCAATGATGCAAAACAAAAGGCAGTGCGTCTTTCAAGGATCACCGGCTCTTACTGCATGGGAATAAAACTTTATATACTAAACTTTACTAAAGTTCAAATGCGTATAAAAGAAAAAGCTCCCCTTCCATGGACAACGGTTCTCCTTCGCATGGCAATGATGGAAGCGGCTGAGAAAGCTGCAAGAAAAACAAAATGCAAAGCTCTTATTACAGGAGAGAGCCTCTCGCAAGTCGCGAGCCAAACGATAGAAAACTTAAATTGCACACAGAGCCGGATAAAACTGCCTGTGCTGCGGCCATTAATTGGTTTTGACAAACACAGCATTATCCGCGAAGCTCAAAGGATCGGCACTTACGATGTGTCTATAGAGCCTCATGTTGACTGCTGCATGCTCTTCAGTCCCGCACATCCTGTGCTTCACGGCGATGTGAAAGAAGCCAACGCGTTATACGAAACGCTTGAGCTTGATACATTGATTGATGAGGCGATTGCTGATTATGAAGTTGTGAAGTAAGAGAGTTTTTACCGCTAACCAACACTGACAGCACGAATAGAAGAATTTTAGCCGCGAACCACATGAACCACACTAACAGAAGAATTTACCTGCGAACTACACTAACTAGCGTTAATTAAATGAAATTTTTAATAATAATATACTTGACTAAACTAAGTTTATGGACTAAGTTTATAATGAGGAGAAAATGCAGCAATACAACATTCATACTGCTAAAACACAATTATCCGCCCTGGTTGAGAAAGCCGCCGCAGGAGATAGTTTCATTATCGCTAAAGCAGGGAAACCGCTTGTAAAAGTTATTCCTATATCATCACAGAAAGAAATCCGGCGGATAGGTTTCATGAAAGATCAAATTATAGTTCCTTCCGATTTTGATAGAATGGGACAAAAAGAGATAATTTAATGAACTGCCAATTACAAGTTATCATTCATTGCTGGTTGCCCACCTTCCTCCGTATCACAAAGATCCAATTGATCGCATTTTAATAGCACAGGCAATGGCGGAAGGATTAACGTTACTAAGTTCCGATGAAATTGTTTCCCGGTATTCACAGGTGATATATATTAAGAATTGATCTGCCTTTTTTCATACTGCATCCAGCATCGTTACGCGACATGGTACACTATATAAAATAGATGATCATCATCTCGCATCACCTTTTGATGAAATATTTGTTATCATTATAAGGTCAGATTTAGATTTAAGCTGCTATCCCGGAATAGTTCACCACTGCAATTTCAGTCTTAGCTAATCCGGACATATTATTAACAATTTGCTCAATTTGGCGTGCAACGTCATCACTGTAGGATGTCTCGCCGCATTGTTCACAAATACTGCTTGGCACATTTTTTATTACAATAACACAGCCGCTCATGTCGGTAGAAAAAGTCGAGAAGCCGCCATGAACAGTACCTTTACACATAAAACAAGTCATATTTTACTCCTCTGTCTAAAATCATCTGTCCATTGGGCAGAATTTGGATAATACGCAGTAATAAGCCATAACTCAATTCCATCTGAACCACAAACAACATGCAGGACTTTTCCTGTTTTGGTATATCCCATAAGCAAGCAACTAGGATAGGGATAATCATTTGGATATTGCTCAATAATCTCGCCATTAATTACCGCGTTTTCGATATCCTCAATACTAATGCCGCGGTATAAAATACGTTCAAGTATATGGCTAGTCCAACGCATTGAACGTTTTTTACAAAGTATAACAACATCCTCAATTGTCATTTATTAAATATACTAATATAACAATATTTTATCAATTCAAAATAGTGCGGAATCTGACTGCGGATGTCTTTTTTAGAACCTCAGCACAAAAACACAGAAGAGTGAGCAAATTCGGCAGCAGCTACTAATTTTTAAGAATTCCGCACAGAGGAGTGGAGTTCGCGGAGGACACGGAGAAATTTTTGCCGCGAACCACACGAACAAATTCGGCAGCGGCTACCATTTTTAAAGAATTCCACACAGAGGCGCAGAGTTAGCAGAGGACACGGAGAAATTTTTGCCGCGAACCACACGAATAAATTCGGCAGCGGCTACCATTTTTAAAGAATTCCACACAGAGGCGCAGAGTTAGCAGAGGACACGGAGAAATTTTTGCCGCGAACCACACTAACCACACGAACAAATTCGGTAACAGCTACCATTTTCCGCTGTTTCACCTGCCATCAAAATGGTAGCAGCTACCATTTTCCGCCGCTTCTTATGCCATCAAAACGGTAGCAGCTACCACTTCTTCACCGCTTCGTCTGCCATCAAAATGGTAGCAGCTACCAATTTTCCACTGCTTTATCTGCCATCAAAATGGTAGCAGCTACCACTTTCCTGCCAAACCAAACTAGGGGCGGACGACACGGAACCCATTGAAGATGTTCCTGACAGTCGGAGTGCTGTTGTTCCGGTGCGCGGAACGGACGTAAGCAGCTGAATGATCCCAGCTCCCGCCGCGCAGCACGCGTCCAGACCCCGAGGACGCGCCGTCCGGATCATTCTGCGCTCTGCTCGGGTAACTGCCGTACCAATCCCAGCACCACTCCCATACATTTCCGTGCATATCATATAATCCCCATGCATTAGGAGTATAGCTTCCTACTGCGCTTGTTCTGTTTAATGTACTATTAAAAAGACTGTTAAAATTAGCCTGGCTTGTCGTTATGCTGTTTCCTGTACTATACGCAGTTATCGTCCCCGCCCGGCACGCGTATTCCCATTCAGCTTCTGTCGGCAGCCTGTACCCGTTCGCGCTTCTGTTCCATGTTACATTTGTTCCGCTTACTGTGTACGCGGGCGTTAATCCTTCCCTTGTGCTTCGGCGGTTGCAGTACTCTACAGCCTCAAACCAGCTTACATAGTATATGGGGTATTCATCTCCTTCTCCCCGCATCTCTGATGACACGCTTACTCTGTCCCTTTGCTGCCTTACCGTAGTCCCCATTACTTCAAACCATTCCCTCTGAGTTACAAGGTATTGGCTCATTGTAAATGCGCTTACTGTTACCTGATGCTGTGGTGTTTCAGCATTCGCGTTTCTGTTTGGCTCATCCGCGGGGGATCCCCTTGTGTAGGTTCCTCCTTGTATTCTTACAAACCCAGCCTGTACCGCCGCGGACGGAACCACTGCGCTTGTCCCCGTCAATGTCCTTGCAAGCGTCTGCATTTTACTTAAGCCGTCCGATATTTCCCTGTATTCCTCGTCACCCCCGATCAATAACGCGCCTGATTCAACATTCAGTATCTGCGCTAGAAAAAGATTCATATTGCCGAGAGATGTTATGTTTCCCGCAAGTACAAACTGTGCGTTAGTTGCAATGCCGATGCGCCTTATCGTGTTTGGGTCTGTCGTGCCTGTCCTCTGTATTTCATGTTCGTCGAATACCCTCTGTATCGTGCTTGTCCTTGGAAGCACCGCGTAACGCCCTGAGTTCGCTATGTCAATCGATAATATATGAGTTAACACTTCCGCGTCCCTTTCGTTTATCCCGCTCGTCATCCTGTTAAACGGCACTATCGCGAGCTTAGGAAGCCGCGATGTGTTCTGCCTTGAAGCCGCTACAATTTTTTGCACCATATCAGGAAGGTACGCGCGTATTTCAGAAATTTCCGTGTAGTCTTTATAATCACCCGCGATCTGCTGGAGGCTTTCTACATGGATGATCGAAATAAAGACAAGGCGGCTCCTCCCCAGCTGCTGGACGTGCCCCGCCACGACGTACTCGGCGTTCATCTGCCTTCCCAACTGCGCTATCGTATCGGAGTCCGTCAATCCCGAACGCTGGAACTCCTGCTCCCTCATTATCGCATCAACGTTGCTTGTGCGCGGCACTACGGTAAACGCGCTCTGAAGCCCGCTCTGGTTACCGAGAAGCATCGCGATGGTTTCGCCGTCATTGCCTGCGGTTCCTGTAAACGGCAGCACCGCCAATCTCGGTCTCGCCGTTTGCGCGGAAACCGCCGCAGTCATTGCAAGAAAAATAATCAGAATAAATGCGCATCTTTTCATTTGAGAGTCTCCTTGTTTGTTAACTGGTTAGAGATAGGTATTAACAGGTATAAATTATTAGAAAATCTTAATATCGGACATTTTTTCTTAAAATCGGGGGGGGGGGGGGA